>Ga0315277_10001655_pt1 | contig 32001 bp, 33 predicted proteins | sample YL17G05_15_MG_FD_203695 | JGI IMG/M metagenome (GOLD analysis project Ga0315277, IMG submission 203695) | Sediment microbial communities from Yellowstone Lake, YNP, Wyoming, USA - YL17G05_15 | ecosystem: Environmental > Aquatic > Freshwater > Lake > Sediment | place: USA: Wyoming | collected...
AAAGGGGAAAAGGTTGAACAGCTAAGATATGTATACATAATCATAGATGCTGAGGTTCCTCTCACCAAAACAGAAAGTTTCCAAGAAGGTTTATTCTACGTCCAAGACAAGGCAAGCTGCTTTGCCGCGGAGGCAGCAAACCCGCAACCAGAAATGGTAATCCTCGACGTTTGTGCAGCTCCAGGAGCCAAAACCACATATCTAGCACAGCTGATGCAGAACCGTGGCTCAATATACTCTGTGGACTATTCGAAACGCAGGATGCACCAGTGGAGATCTGAGGTAACCCGAATGGGCGTTGAGATCGCTGAACCTATGCTTGCGGATGGACGTCGTGCCTTTCCCTTCAATCTGGAAGCTGATGTGGTCGTTCTGGATCCGCCATGCACAGGTACGGGTTCTTTCAGAAAAGTACCCTCTGCCAAGTGGAGACTTACGCCCCGCTCCATTGACAGAATGGCTGACATTCAATGGCAAATGCTAAACAATTGTGCAAAAAGCGTGAAGGACGGAGGATTCTTGATCTATTCCACTTGCAGCATAACAGTTGAGGAGAATGAAATGCAGATTGAGAGGTTTCTGAAGTGGAACAGCGAGTTTTCGCTGATCGAAGTGAGACCGAGAATAGGTCTACCAGGCTTGAGAACATTGGAAAAATGTCAAAGGCTTTACCCTAACATTCATCATTGTAATGGATTCTTTATTGCAAAACTGCGGAGGAATTAGATTCACAAAGACGCCTGGTTTCAACGCTTTCTTACTTTCAGGATGTAGTAATGCCGAGTGGCTTTGATCCCTTTCTTCTTTCTATGCTCTGCTGCGAGTTCTTAGACTTTTTCTTCATCTTTCTTCCTGTCAAAATCCATGACAAAAGACACCATCTCAATAAGATCCATTAGTTCTTCTTCGCTTTGATGATACTCAACTCCCCTGTGATCTTCCAAGTCAACGATGACAAATCCGCCTTCTCTACGTCTTCACGAACTTCCCTGTTCCAGTCCTAAAAGCCTCCAGAGAAGAGGAAACTCCCTTATCGATCCGATTTGCAAATCTCGAATCCCCTTGTTAGCTTCCGGCCCTGATTCATATTCAAAGAAAATTTCTCCCCGTCTCAGAACAGGGTATGCCTCTTCAGGAGAGTATTCAGCTAACTGGTTATCACAACAGAAAAAGCACAATTTTGAAAAGAAGATTCAGCCCATCACTTTCGACAAGCATGGCATTAGGTGCTTGTGCAACATTACAAAGCGCAAATCCAAGCATCGCTGGTGAAACGTCAAGATCGACAAAGAACGTGCTCCTGAACTTCGTGGCCAACTCCTGGAGGATGTGGCCTGTTCCGCAGCAATATCCAAGAGCTTCACACGTGCTTTCAGAGTGGGGACCGTTTTTTGAACGTAGGCGCTTGTCTTCTTGTGTTTTCTCTTGATTGTCCTGTTTCCCAGAATTGCCTGCTTCTCAGCGTCGCCTTTGATAACCAAGGATTCACACTTTGTAAGGTCACAGTTTGCGTGCAATTGCTTGCAGATGTCCTGCCAATGACAAAGCGTCAGGCTTTTCGCATAAAGCGAACTCGAACTCCAGTATTTTCTTGAGCAGGTCCTCAGGATAATCTTGTCTCATGGATGTTTCATTGGAAATTCGCAGAGGCATGGTTATTCCTTTGCCGACGATTTTTTCGATATGAAATCCGTTCCTTTCCAGGATTGTGCGAAATTCGTCTGGAGTCCACGTGTAGATTTTGACGCTGCCGTTTTTAGTCATCGTGCTATGTTCTTTGCAATGCAATAGGTTTAGCGTCTTGTCGAGATTTTCTGAGTTTGGGTTTTCTGACAGTGAGGCTAAGCATTGGACGTATCGGTTTTGAGCTGAGATTACCAGTCGTGCTCCTTTCTTTAGAACGCGGGCCATTTCTCTTATTAATGTGTCTGGGCTCTTGAAAAGAAAAAGAGTTTGCTCACAGAATATCATATCAAAGCTTTTACTCGGATGTGGCGTTTTTGTTATGTCGCTTTTCTCCACGTTGATTTTGTGTTGGAGTTTTTCTTTTCTTATCTTCTCAGCCGCGATTTTCAACATTTCTTCTGAAGCATCTGCTAGGACGATGTTGCAGCCTTTTCTCGCCATTTGAATGGCCCAGCGGCCTGTTCCTCCCCCAGCGTCGAGAACGAAAGCATTAGCATTCGTGGTCAGATAGGGCTCAAGATACTTCCACGTGATGGCATCGAGCACCTTGAAGCATAAGATGCCATACGTGGCATCGTAGTTTTTTGCCTTTTCATCATAATATGACAGTATTTCTTCCATGGTGCTTACTCTTATCGTGATTTTTCTAGACAGCACAACGTTTCAAAGATCACCTTTGCAGCCTGGATGGACGAGACTCCCTGATCGTAGTTCGGAGCAATTTCTAAAACGTCAAAACCTGTTGTTCGTCTGTCACATATGCTGCACAGTATATCAAGCAGAGTGTTTGTCGATATGCCATCAGGTTCCGGGTTTTGTGCTGCTGGCGCGTAGGCTGGGTCCAGAACGTCCATGTCTAATGACAGATAGATGTTGTCGTATTTTGCAATTTTCTCCTCGATTTTTTTGGCGATCTTTTCGCTTCCTTCTTTTCTGATTTGTTGTGCGGTCAAAAAGTCTATTCCAGCCTTTCTTGCATAGGCAAGCTCCTCTTTGCACACTGCTCTTGTGCCAACTTCAATGATTCGAGCAGGCTTTACCTCTTCATGTATCCTGCGCATGAACGTCGTGTGTGAAAGCTTCAATCCTAAGAACTCGTTGCGCAGGTCAAGATGGGCATCAAAACTGACTATTGCTGTCTTTGACGCTTTCGTGCCCAATCCTTTCATGATGCCCAAAGTGATTGTGTGTTCCCCGCCAATCGTTACAGGTGTCTTGCCAGCATCAATAATGTCTTTGATCACACACCGTAGCATCTCTAATGTCTTCGTTGTGTCTGTGGAAATATGCAAGTCGCCTAGATCATGCAGTCTCAAATCCTCAACATCCAATCCTGAGCGAAAACTATAAGTTTCAATGTTAAGCGAAGCCTGGCGAATTGCAACAGGTCCGAATCGCGCACCAGTACGATAGGTGCTCGTCACGTCAAAGGGAACGCCCAAGATCACGTAATCTGCCTTTTCGAACGGTTTCTGATATCCGCTGAAGATGTTCTGACACGATGCTAAGAGCTCGTAATCGCTCATTCCAATACACTCGTCCCGTCTTGTCTGTTTTCTCTATTGGTTAGCTCTAGATCTTTGCGCTTGCTTTTATATTTCATGTCTAATCCCTCATTTTGGTGCAGTGTTGCGGACAAAAGCTCTGAGATAGGTGAATGTCGACCTGAAGATTTTGACGATTTCTGTAGGGAACCAGACGGTCATAAGACTTCACCAAAACGTCGGCTTAGGAATTTGCAGACACGGAATGATGAGGACTTTCAAACATTAAATTTATTAACGATGTCGTCAATGCATCTACGTCAAAGGCAGATGGAAAATGTCTCTTGGATCCAAGATAAACGTTGAAAGCAAAGGAGTGCTCATGAATCTGGTCTTTTACCTAGCTGTAGGAATGATCTTTCTTGCCTTGCTGCCAATGACAGATTTTGCCCCTCATCTGGGAATAATCGGAATATTCAGTTTGATAGCATCTTATGGAATGTTCAGGAAAAGAAACTGGACAATCTGGCTCATCGTCATACTGTTCTTTGTTGCCACAACGTTCTCAGTCTACATGCTCTACTACTACCTGTTCAGCGATTACCTTCTAGGCATAGGCATGCTGGCATACCTCATCCTAACATGGGTTTCCACCGCCTATGTCGCCTCGAAACGAGGATCCCTTGAAAGCTGAACAACAAAGACGCACCGATTTCAGCTTGTTTAAGCTGAGTAAAAAACGACTTTTCCGCTTGGTCAAAGGTACCACCTGCTACAAACATCATCGTCTACATCATCCTAGCATACTCGATCGTATCAGGTGCGTTGCAGAAGCTCTCAGTTACGTTCTTGCAGACAGATAATCTGTGATTTTCTTCTGAAACAGAGCATTCTTTATGAGTTCACTCTTGCTAATCCACTGCTGCAACGGAATTTGAAACCTCGTCGCAACCCATTTCAAAGCCAGTTCCAAGGTGCTAAACTTGTAAGGCGCCTGCCGCATGGCATTTCTCACGTTTTCTCTGACTTGCCAAACGCCGACAGGCATAATATATCCGGGGCGGGCCTCACGAAGCACAATAGCCGTTGCTTGCCTTCTCTCTTTCACAAGCTGCTCGCACACGGCCAACCGCGCGGAATAGTAGCATCCGCCGATCTCAGCATATGTTGTCCTTCCCTCGTGACCTTCCCAATCTCCGAACATGACAGTCCATTTGCCGTTCGGATTCCAAACTGTGCCAGGGTACCAAGCTTCTATCGCTTCGTATGTCCAGAACGATGGAATCATCAAAACTTCAAAGACATTATCTAAATACTGCGATTCATAAACACGATACTCGCCTATTTCCGGATACTGCCTGACCTTTTCCATTAAGTCCTTCGAGAGTATGTCATCCACAGCAGTAATACTCCAACGTGTTGGGACCATGCGTCTATTCTCCTCCAAACCGAGTGCTCCTACGCTGAAGGCCCTCTGAATCTTCGTAACCATTACACCCTTCTGATAGAGTTCTTTGACAGCCTGAACAGCCTTCAGGTCAGTGTCATTATACGCTTTCTCCACATGATGATCCCAACGCATGTTGCTGATATTCAGGTCGCGAATTTGCGCAGATGGCCCGAACGGTTGAACCTCATCATCTAAGAAAATGCTGCCCCGCGGTTTGTTTCTCAATATTAGTTCAACGTCAACAGGATTTACTGCTAAAGCAAGCTCTCTAGTCTTCTCAATTATCTTTCCCGCTTCTTCAAATTTCTGCACATGAACACGGTGTTTGCCACGAATAAGCATTGATCGGAAGCTGACGATTTCGTCTATCGATCTTCCAAACCAGAACTCCGGCATATCATAAACACTCGTATCTTCCTCAACTGGCGGAACAAGCGGCCCAGCGTAGACCATTGGGTAACCAATCCTGCCTATGAAAACGCTTGGAGGCGATGCACCTGCTATGTCTTCACTATTCATTAGAGGCACACTTTTCAGATAGTAATTAACCTTGACCATTATCGGACACCGGGTCTTGCCGCACAGATTCCTCGAACCTTTGCAGATCACACATTGACTGCTTCTTGAGGCCCTAGTCGTGATCTTTAGAGTTTCGTTAGCATTAGAGTTCAAGCTCGCAAGCAAATCATCTAACCACGTGCGGGAGAATTTCTGAGACGACACTGGCTGCGAAAATGTCAACATCTATCATTCAAAATGATGGCCGGATGTGCTTCTTATCTTTTCTGGAACAGAAAATGAATCCCATTTTCGCGCAAAAATACGACTGGATTCCTCTGAGAGTGTTGCGGAGGCGCGAATTTTATATCTATTCAATGTGAGCATTACTAATGGGTGCATAAATTTGGATGAGGACATTAGGTTCTACAAGGGAAAGCACAGGGTCAAAGTTGTAACAAGGAGTCGGGGAAACTGGATTGTTGAAGCTTTGGAACCGTTTGAGGACGTCGTCAACGGCGAAAAAGTAAAGGTCGAAACCAAAGAAAGACGCATTGTCGCTCCGAACCTCCTCCTTAGAAAGGGAAGTTTACCTCCACCCTTCAAGGAACATGCTTACGAGTTGAAGATGGAAAAGAAACTGAAACAGCTAGTCAAGGAAAAAGAAAGCGAAGGAACAAGCCAAAGCTAGACGAGGAAAATGTCCTGTTCGCCAGTCCACGCGTGGCAATATTTTTTTCGGAGTCTGCCCCAACCTCAGTGCTAGACATGAAAAAGATCTAAGGAATGAACTTGGCGCCCTGGCCGGGATTTGGACCCGGGTCCTGCGGGCGACAGCCGCATATACTAGACCGGACTATACTACCAGGGCTATCATTGGCGTAAGGCGCCGAGATGGATAGAGAAGAAATGCCTAATTAAGTTTGTCTCACTAGACGATGCTTCGCTTGCTTGCGCATTAAAAATCATACGCCAATATCGACTGTGCGAAATTGTCCACGTACTCTTATGTTCGCTGGCTTCTTTGTAGGTGTCCTTTTTCAGCTAAGTAATCGGCAAGTGCTTTTCTCCATTCTCTTACGTGTATGCCATGTTTTGGAAGTTTGGTGCTTTTTAATGCTGAGAAACTGGGCCTCCGAGCTTTGGCTTGCGACTGACTTGTTTTTATCGGTGTCAGTGTTGCTTTTAGGCCCGCCAGTCTCAGTATTTCTTCGGCGAATTCGAACCATGTACAGTATCCCTTGTTTGTCGCATGGTATGTCCCATAGGGCAGTTTTGCTTGTATCATGCTTCGTATCGTTGTGGCTGCGTCTCTCGTGTACGTGGGACTCATCCACATGTCATCCACAACGCTGATGGGTTCGTTTCTCTCGGCTTTTTTGATCATGGTCTCGACAAAATTTCCTCCCTTGCCGCTTGCTCCTGCGACGCCGAAAAGGCTTGCAACTCTCACTGTGTAATACTCGGGGTTCTGCTTTGTATATAACTCACCTGCCAGCTTTGAGATTCCATAAGTGTTGACCGGGTTTGGCGCGTCATTTTCTGTGTAAGGTTTATCTTTGGATCCGTCAAACACGTAATCGGTACTGATGAATATGTTTATGGCTTCAATCTCCATGGATATTGTGGCTACGTTTCTGGCGCCTATGGCGTTCACAGAGAACGTTTTCAGAGGCTCTTCTTCACACTGATCTGTTTTGTGAAATGCTGCAGTGTTTATTATTATGTCAGGACGATGATCCTTTAGGATTAGACAGCTCTTGTAGTCTGCAACTTCAATGTCCTGATGGGCTAAGCCCGCTACTTCATGCTCGTCACGTAGCGCTTTCATGAGGTCTGTGCCGAGTTGTCCATTTGAGCCTAAAACGACTATTCTCATAGCAAGGCTCCGTTAATTTCAACGTCCTTGAGAAAAGTGTGCATTTCTAGCAAATGTTGATACCATTTAACCGTTATCGTTTTCGGATCGTCAGCGCTCAGCTTTCCTCCTTTGAGCGCTTCGAACACCTCTTTTGACCCCTCTTTCGACGTGTAGCTTGGCCTATAGTTCAGTGTTCTTTGGATCTTGTCAAAGCTCACCCTGTAGCTCCTCGTGTCAGGTGAACCATACCATTCATAGTTAAATGGCAGATTGATGGACTCAGCTACGAGCGCAGCTAGGTCAAAGATCTGAACATTCTGTTCGCCGCTTCCCACGTTGAAAATCTGACCATTAACCAATTCCGAATCTGACTCCAAAATTTTGATGAACGCGTTCGACGTGTCTTTCACGTGTACGAAGGGCCGCCACTGCTTTCCGTCTCGCATAATGGGTATTTTCCCGTTTTTGAAAAAGCCTAGAACCATGCCGTTGATTGCAAGGTCAAACCTCATTCTGGACGAAAAACCATAAACCGTCGCCTGTCTGAGAGCCGTTACGCTAAATGATCTGTCGGCCAGTGGTAGAACCTCCTTTTCAGCCAGCACGTTGGCTTTTGCATATGTTGTTAGCGGGTTCAAACTGGATTCCTCCGTTAACGTTCCTTCTTGGAAGCCATAAACGCTGCAGGTGCTGGCCAAAACGTATTTCTTCACATTGTACTTCTTCGAAAGAGCGGCCACTCTGGCTCTTCCTCTGTAGTTTATGTCGAGCGTTTTCTGAGGGTCAAGTTCACCACTGGGGTCATTCGAAAGAGATGCTAAGTCGAAAACGGCGTCCACACCTTTCAGAATTCTCGGTTCGAACCATCGTATGTCATCTTTGACTAGGGTTATTCTCTCAGCTATTTCCTTTATCGACTCTTTCCCGAAAAAGAGTCTGTCCAAACATGTTACTTCATAGCCCTTCTCAAGAAGAATTCTTGAAAGAACGGAGCCTATGTATCCTGCTCCACCTGTGACCAACACCCTCATTGCGTTTCACTTCTACTTATGTGGAGGAGCAAACCAGTCCCATGGTTTACCGACTCGAGGATCATCTTTTTTGCCGTTTATTTCCGTTGGGATTATCGACTGATCGTTCCATGGTCGGCGGATTTCGTCAGGATCCTTGTAATCGTAGAGTCTTGTCACGAAGTAGACTGTCAGCGATGGTTCGTTGCTGACTGTCCTTGTTCCATGCAAGTACGTGCCTGGTATTCTCACTACTACGGGCTTTTCGCCGCTGACTACGACCTCAGCCATTTTTCCTGTCTCTTCTTCATACGCACAGATTTTCATAGCTCCCTTGAGCACTAAGAAGTAGTCCGTCTGTCCTCTTACGTGTCTGTGCCATGCTCGGATTATGTTCGGATAGCTAAAACTCATGTTTGCCTGTGTAACCCTATCTTCTCCGAGCAGTTCCTTCCAATCCTCTCTTAATGCTTCAGCAAAAAAGCCCCTTTCGTCTGGAAGGAGGTTTATTTCGCAGACTCTTACTCCTTTAAGCGGGTATTCTTTCATATTTCTGCCTCTGAATAGTCTCCTACATGTAATTTGATTGTGCTATTCTTGCGGTTTTTGGTTATTTTTGCGTTTTTGCCGATTAGGCTTTCTTCAAGTCTTTCCACGTCTTTTATTAGAGCGTTTTCTAGGATCACACAATATTCCACGGTTGAGTTTATGATTTGTGTCTCGTTGCCGACGCTTGTGTACGGTCCAATGAAAGAGTTCTCTATTACCGTGTTCTTGCCTATCGCGCATGGCCCTCTGACTGTACTATCTGCTATTCTCGCGCCGACGTCAACATGGACTCTTCCTTCGACATTGCTGTTGCTGATTTTTCCCCTAACGTCTCTCTTTACGTATTCGTCTAAGATTTTCGCGTTCGCCACCAGTATATCATCCTTCTTCCCTGTGTCCAACCACCATGTCTCAAGCACTTCAGCCTTGACCTTGAATCGCATGTTTATCATTTCTTGCAATGCGTCTGTTATCTCCAGCTCACCCCTCCATGAAGGCCTAATCCTTTCTATTGCCTGATGAATCTTGTTGGAAAACACGTATGTGCCGACTATCGCAAGATTACTCAGCGGTTCTTTGGGCTTTTCTACAAGTCGTACAACACCGCCTTTTCCATCAAGGACCGCTACTCCAAATCTGGAAGGATCATCCACCTCTTTCAAAAGGATAAGCGCATCTAATCTTTCACGCTCAAACCTCTTTACCAAACCAGCTATGCCCAAACCTTGAAGGTTGTCTCCTAAGCACATGATGAGATCGTCATCTTTCAGGAAGTCTCTAGCTGTCTTTACTGCATGGGCGAGGCCAAGTGGTTCTTGGGTGATGTAGTTAACTTTGAAACCCCACTCTGACCCATCCTTGACATATTCTCTAACGTAGTTCCCTGTTTCCGGCGTTATTATCAGACCAACGTCCTCTATGCCCGTCTCAGCAACCTGATCAAGAACGTACCCTAGAATTGGCTTGTTCGCTACTGGTATAAGCTGCTTAGCCAACGTAAACGTTAACGGTCGCAGTCTGGTACCCTTGCCCCCACTCAGGACTAGCGCCTTCAAGCCTAACGCCACTGTTGAGACTAAAAGGTTCACACTTGCTTTTTAAATATTCTTGGAAACTCCTCTTCAAAGCCTGCAGAAGCCTAGACGATTCAAGTAGCCTTGATTTGACTTTCTTCTTCGCGAACGTATGGTTCCAGAATCGGATCAACGGCCTTACCTTTGGATTTTTTCTTCTCAAACATGCTAGCCTTGTGTATCTCGCCCATGTACCAGGATCTCTTCCTATCATAGTAAACAACCAGAATGAAACCAGCCGAAGTGAGCAGAAAACCTACAATTGTCAAGATCGGCCCCAAAGCAGCAGACATGCTGATGGGTTGTTGAGTCATGAAAAGAAAAATGTTCGGTTGCCCGAGCGTGATGATTGTAACGATCAGTCCTCCTATTGAGATGTTCATGCCCAGAATCACCATTAGAAAAGCCATAATTTCATTGTGTGCGCTTTCGTCTGATTTTCCCTTGAGCCAATCTTCGTATGACAATCGTTCCACTGTCTATGTCGCCCCGTTGTGGGCGATCATGAATCACCATGTTGAACAATTGAAGTAAAGCTTATGGTTTCTTAATCATGATTCAAAACACAATTGCTGGAGCTAATCAAATACTTCAGTTTTTGTTGAAGGGCGCGCACAACAAAACTTGCTCGCCAAGCTCCACGTGTATTGGCTATTTTCTTTTTCTTTTGGCTTTTTTGATTATGGATACGGAAGATGCTCGGTTCAAGTGTCTTATCTTTGCATTCGGGAATACGTTTTCCAATTCCCTTTGTACTCTCGCCATATCCACCGTTCCGTAGGTTTTAACGTCTATTACAGGTCTGTCATGGTCATCGTAGTCGACGGCAACAGTGTATCCTGATCCGATTTCAACTTTTGCAGGTCTAATTACAAACGCCGTCTCTTCCAGATCGAATCCGGCAGAGCTCGCCTCTACAGAACTCTCTTCGCGTTTAATCTTGCGTTGACTCAAACTATCCACTGTTGCCTAACGATGAAGAAACACACATTAAAGTATTGTGAACTTCAATTATAGAGCAACTGTTTGGATTGGAGATCCGTTTCTTTTCAGTGGACAGTTGACTATTGCTGTACGAATTCCCCTTTTAGGATTGAGTCCAAGCATACTAGAATTTCACGGTCCTTCCCCGCACGTACAGGCGCCGGGGGTGGGATTTGAACCCACGTGGCCCCGAGAGGCCACAAGCTTTTCGGCGTTCAATGCTTGAACGTCTCCAGGCTTGCTCCATACCTGGCTAGGAGACCCCGGCTCAAACGTGAAGAGCTAATTCAATCATGGTTTATTATAGGTTTTCCAATCGTGTCAGAAAATGACTTCAATAGGTTGCCCCGTGTTATTGTTTTGTTGACATTAGCACGCGGTAGCCGCTTCCCCTTGCTAAGATGGTGACGTTTCCGAAGGCCTCTTTGAAAATCATCTGCAGCCTTTTTCCACCAACTTTCGATTTCACAACCATCTGAAGATGGGCCTTCTGTGTCATGTGCTCAGGTGCTTCGAAGATTATGGCTTTCACAGTTTCCATTCCGACGCTCACCGGGGGATTTGAAAGTACACAATCAAAACTTAGACCCTCAACAGGTTCGTATAGGCAGCCACGTTTAGCCTCTGCATTGCCAGCACAGTTCCTCTCTATGTTTTGGCTCGCAAGCCAAACTGCACGAGTATTCACATCAATCAGCGTTACGTGCAGGCGCGGGTTGAAGCTGGCAGCTGCAATCCCAACAGCACCGTAACCGCATCCAACATCCAGCGCATGGCCTTCCCTCGGCAAGATCATTGACTCGATCAGCAGTCTCGTGCCCAGATCGACACGCCTCCTAGAAAAGACGCCTGAAGCCGTTATAAAATAGAAGGGTCTGCCTCGAAGATAAGTGTGAATCAATCCGAGTTGCGGCTTTGACCTTGGGCGTTCTGTGAAATAATGGTCTGCAATCTTGCCCGTTTTAGTCATTGTTCTTTTCGCCGCGTTTCCAGCACTTCGGGTATGTGTCTCGGGGCATGAGTACTCGTTCGGTGTTCGCAACCACTCCGTGTTCCAATCGCATGATCTCCTCTGCATCTACCACAGCTCTGGCTAACGCTACGGCCTCGCCTTTCAAAGTCTGAATCGCGACCATCGAACCCTTGGTTATTCCTGCTTCCAGAGACAGTACGCCTGGGGCTGTGAGACGAGCTCCGTAACAGACAGCGTCAACTGCTGAGTCTCTGACGTAGATCTTTGGGGTCAAAGCCAATGCCCGCTCCATGGGCTGGATGAAGTTTCTCAGGAGTGTCTCGTCGTTGTTCTTCTGCCACTCCATAAACCAGTAGGAGACATCGTGCAAGGTGACAGCTTCGTCTTCGACAAACGGCCCCGCTCTTGTTCTGCGTAGCTCCTGCATATGTGCACCGCAGCCCAGCACTTCGCCAACATCATAACAGAGTTTTCTTATGTATGTCCCTCCCTCGCAGCCGACTTTGAAGAGGACGTTGCGTCCATCCATCTCGAGAAAATCCAAGTAGTAGATCCTTCTAGTGCGCAACTGGCGCTTCACTGAAGCCCTCAAAGGAGGACGCTGATAAATCAGGTCCTCAAATTCCGTCAGGGCTTCTCTAACATGCTCTTCAGGTGCATCTGCATGAAGTTTCATTACACAGATGTACTCTTTGCCGCTGTAGAGCAAAGCTTGAACAACTTTCGTAGCTTCCACTAGGGTAACGGGCAGCACGCCTGTCACTTTGGGATTTCTCTGGCCTGTGCTTCAGGCCTCTAGAGTCCCGCCGTGACCAACTGCTTGAAGCTTAAGGATGCGTTTGACCCAAGCAGCCACTTCGTGGCTTGTGGGGCCAGCAGGCTTGTCCAAGTTGATAACGCCGTATCGAATGCAATCTTCAGCTGATCTTTCCTCGGGTTTGCGTCCATACTTGGGATTTGTTCTGTCCTCAGTCTTCACAAGCAGCTTGCGTTCAGGTTCCCATGGAGGAACAGTTCTGGGCATAATGAATCTACACTCTTGCAGAATAGAAAAAGAGTTTGAAATATAAGAGTTTAAACTCACACCAAAGTTGGCTTGACCATCTGTGCCATCGCTTCCAGCTTGCCGGAAGCCTTAAGCGCTTCAACCACTTCTTCGTCAGAAACGCCACGTTTGATCTCCACCTTATCTTGAAGAGGCTCAATATGGCTTATGTTTGCTCTTCGCCTTTTGACGCCTGTCACGGATTTCGGACCGGTTATCAAAACGAAGCTCTTGTCAGCCAAGTCAACAATGACACATTTTCTTCCGGCCTCTCTCCCAGTCAACTTAACACAGATTCTCCCAATTTCTATCGCTGGCAAACCAAAACCTCCTCTGTAACACTAGCATAGAACGAATGAAACACATATTTATAACTTCACAGTAATCAGTCGAGCCTTTTATGAGTCTCCCACGAGCCCTAATGCGTACAATGTGGCCAATTCTCATCGTTCGTGATCTGCTTCAGGTCATGAAACGTTCAACAATACTGTAAAGCACACTCGTTCCAAACACAAGGTTCTCTATTGATATGCGCTCATCTATCCCATGAATTGTCTCTTGCATTTCCGAGTATGATGTTTCCGGACGTACAGGATGAAAACCGTAACAAACGCTGCCCAACTTTCTAAAGAAGCGAGAGTCCGTTCCGCCGGTGAGCATAACAGGGGCCACGCGGCATCCAGATTCAAATTCTTTCAAAACGTCCGTAATCAGTCGGTAAAGTGAAGTGCCCAATGAGGATTCAGACGGTTCATTCGCTTGGATTATCTCAAAAGTCAGCTTATCCAAGCCAGCATCCTTCAAAAGGCCCTTGATTTCGCCTAAGGCTTCTGTTGGACTTTGGCCTGGCAGAACTCGGCAGTCAAAAACTGCTTCGCATTCTGACGGAATTATGTTTTCTTTCACTCCGCCGTTGATCATGGTTGGCGTGACAGTCATCCTGAGTCTTGCCCGAAGCTCTTCAGCCAGGTATTTGTCTTCTTGAGCCAGCTTGTCCAAGATCTGATCGCTCTTCATCGGGTTTTGAAGCAGACCTGGAAGATCTCGAAGCTTGCTTGACCTTGCAATCTCGCCTATGTATTGTTTGACAGTGGGAAGAAGCAAGATTTTCGAGCGGTAGCCTCCGAGCTCTTCAACAACTCTGTTCATCCGCAAAATTGCATTGTCTGCAGCGCCGGGCACAGAGCCATGGCCAGGCGTTCCGCCAGCTTTGACCTTGAACCACAAGATGCCTTTCTCGGCAGTGTTTATGGTGAACATATTCTTTCCATCAATCTTCATTGCCATGCCTCCGCCCTCATTCAAAACATAGTCCGCGCGTACTTTGTCAGGATGGTTCCGAACCAGCCAACCTGCACCTGCTTCGCCGCCTTTTTCCTCGTCGGCCGTTGCGGCCAGTATGACATCGCCTTTGAGTTTCACGTTGTTTCTTTTCAGAAGCTTTAGGACCATGACTTCGATGGCCGTCATCCCTTTCATGTCTAATGCGCCTCGGCCCCAGACGAAACCATCTTTAACCAAGCCGCTGAAAGGATCGACGCTCCACTCTTTCGGATTTGCAGCCACCACATCCAAGTGTGAAAGCAGGAGCAAACTGGGTTTCAAGCTCGCTCCTTTAAGGCGAGTTACCACACTGCCTCTTCCAGCTGCAGACTCGAACAATTCACATTTGAAACCATCCTCCTCTAAGGATTTGGCAACATATTTTGCGGCCGCAGTTTCGTTTCCAGGGGGATTGGTCGTATTTACGCGGATCAACCCTCTCAGAAAATCGGTTGCTTCCTCTTCGATTTCCCGCAACAGCTTTGCACACATTTTCGTTCACCTTTTGTTCAGTGTATAATGCTGATCTGTTTAAGACTTTGTGGTCTAACCGTAGCCAGCGTTCTAAAATCTTAAGTTCAAAAGCGGAGATAGGAATTAATGAGCGAAGCGTGAAGAGTAGATCTGAAGCTGAAAAACTCGCATCAGCTGTTAAGACAGCCGCATTCAAGTCAGGCGCAACTCTGGTCGGAATCGTCTCTGCAGAGAATATTGATGCGTTTCCGCCTGTTTAGGTAGGCTGGAAATACCGAGAATACGCCAAGAAGACAACCGAGGGCTTGCCTGACGCAAAATCCATAGTTGTGATGGGCTATCATGTTTGGGATGACATGCTTGAAATCGCGATTCGAAAAAATGGGAAATGGGTCTACCTTGGCTATTTTCCACTGTCAGTTTTAGCTCTTGAGGTAATAAGCTATCTGGAAGAGAAGGGTTACAGTGTTGACATGGGGGATTTGGTTTCGTACAAGAGATTGGCGCAGCTGGCGGGTTTTGGAAACTACGGAAAGAACGCGTTAATAGTCAATCCGAAGTATGGTCCATGGATGTGCATAGTGCCTGTCGTAACAAATGCCGAGTTGACGGCAGATAAACCGTTTGATCAGGATCTTTGTGGCGATTGCGAGAACTGCATCAGAGCCTGCCCAACTGGTGCCCTTGGCGCCCTACGAGGTCGACGACAGCAAGTGCCTTGTCGGGATGCACATTCACGGCGGAAATATCCATGAGTATGCCGAGAAATTGGCAAGGTACGAGCCTTCTTTGACGAAAAACGCTCATAATGTGTGCAGAATGCCAGAAAGCTTGCAGATATGGGAGAACAAGGCATTAACTCGGGCTCTGTACTCTCTCCATAATGCTCATTCTCCCTTCAAGCTTCTTATTTCGCTTGGCGATAGTACATTCCGTTAGAGAGGGCTCTGGTTGGTCGGCGAGCAAGTGCAGTTCCATTCAGGACTTCGCGAGAGCGATTCAACGAAAATTGTGGGTTTAATATCTGACACTCACATACCTGTTCGCGCCAAAAGTATACCGAAAGAAGTCTTCAAGATTTTCGAGGATGTCGAGTTCATATTGCACGCAGGAGACCTTGTAAGCCTATCCGTTATTGACGAGCTGGAACAGATTAGCCCAGTCTTAGCCGTCTACGGAAATATGGATGAACTCGATGTTCGAAACAAGCTCCCAAGGATGGATTCCTTCAAATTGTTTGACTGGAAAATCGGAGTCACGCATGACCCGGGCACGCTGTTCAGGATCGGGAAAATGCGCGAGATAGCCCGACAGAACAAGTTCGACGTGCTGGTTTACGGGCACACGCATAGGCCGAATGCAAAATGGGATGAAAACATTCTGTTCTTGAATCCGGGAAGCCCGACGGATCCTATTCCGCCTTTCATAGTCAAGCCAAGCGTGGCATTGCTTAGAATATCAAAGGAAAAGATAGGGGATGAAATCATCCAAATCTGATTTGCCCGAGGAAGTAGTAACATGAGCATTGGCTTGGCGCCCGCTATGGTATTAGGCTCGTGTAGAGATACACGTAGAGCAAGACGCCTAAGAGCAATGCGACCAACCACAAGACCGCTGTTAGCCGCATAACCTTCTTTTTTGCTGCGCAGTTCTGGACGGATGATTGCAGGTGCCAAGAGCCGACAAGCCAAAGCCCCAGAATCATCGTGGTCACTCCTAGAGTTACATGCGCAAAAATCACTAGGGAAACTACATCTGACAATTGGGGGATTCCCATGCTAAGCAGAGAAGGCAACATTATGACTAGAAAAGACGCAATATTCAGGACGACGGCAATTAGCATGGTTAAGCCATGCAGGAAATTCTTGTGCTTCTGCCAAAGGGCGAGGGTTACGAAGAGTATGACGAGGATCATGATCTGGAATGCAAGGTTGATTTGTGAGAGTGTAGGCGCATTCATAGGCTCACTAGTCTTCAATCATGACGTGTGCAGATAAAACATTTCACTTTAAGTCGTCTCTCTCCACTGCTCGTAGATGTTGTTTGGCAGAGAGTTTTAAAAGCGAAAAAGCCCGCGTGTCTTATTGCAGGAGTCGTGTGGTTATGGAACATTGTCGGAATCCTTGGCATAATGAATGCAAGAATCATGATATTGAAGTATATATTCAGTTCAAAGGAGAGAAGCTTCCGATTTGCAGACGTTGTTGGAGTAGACTGGCAGAGAAAGACTTGGAGTGGTGAGGACATGGAAAGGTTTGGAATGAACACGGCTAGGTCTCTACTCGGAAAGAACGTTAACCTTCATTTGAAGGATGGTTCCGTAATAGTGAACGTGCTGTTGTCCAAGATCGAGAAAGATGAATATGAAAGAAAAGCTTTCGTTGAATGTGTCCCCTATGGGGATAGAAACGCCTTCCGAATAGCTCTAAAGAGCGTTGCCTGGGCAGAAATGTTGAACCTGAACCTCATACTAGTAAGCGGCTAGACAAGAAGCTCTGACAAACGAACCGGCAAAACCTAGGGAATCACAAGGTTAGAGAAGGCTATGTATGTCTGCAATGCGGAGCACCCTGGTGGGAACCAATTCGTGCTTTTGTTGGCAAATGTGCCTTTCACATGAATGTTTCGATCAGTCTTAAATAACCTTTGAGAAACTCTCTCAGCGGTGATAGTATGCCTTGCACTGTCATAGCTGGAGGTTTTTGGGGCGACGAGGGTAAGGGCAAGATAATCTCATATCTAGCCTTGAAAGACCCCATCGACTTGTGCATCAGAACGGGCTCTGTCAACGCTGCGCACACGATTTGGTATAATGGCAAGCGCTATGCATTGCATATGGTTCCAGGCGGCTTCGTACAGGAAAAATGCCGTTTGCTGGTTGGCCCCGGTACAAATGTTCATGTTGTGCAGTTCCTTAAGGAAGTCGAGGAAACAGGCGTTAAGAACCGAATGGGCGTTGACAACCAAGCCTCCATAATTGAAGAAAAACATTCAACTCAGGACAAATCCAGCGCGCATTTGAAAGGTCTAGGCACGACGGGGTGGGGTGTTGGGCCAGCTATCGAAGAACGCGTTCGAAGAACGGCTAAGCTTGCGAAGGACGTCCCAGAGTTGAAGCCTTACCTAACTGACGTGTCAGATGAAGCAAACGACGCAATCGCCAAGCGAAAAAATGTCTTACTGGAAGGAACTCAGGGCTTGATGCTTTCGCTCTTCTATGGGACGTATCCTTACGTTACCGGCAGGGATACGAGCGCTTCGGCCATATGTTCTGAGGCGGGTGTGGGTCCGACTAGAATTGACAATGTCCTCGTGGTGTTTAAAGCGTTCATGACGCGGGTGGGAACAGGCCCACTGCCTGGGGAGATGTCAAAGGAGGAAGCGCAAAAACGTGGGTGGTTTGAGATTGCCGCTGGGACTGGCCGTGAAAGACGCTCCGCCCCATTCAACTTTGAACTGGCTAGGAGGGCGGCGACGGTCAATGGTGCGACACAAGCAGCAGTGACGAAGCTTGACTGTGTCTATCCTAAGTGTGAAGGTGTTAGGGAATTTGATGAGCTTCCGAGGGAAGCGAAGCAGTTCATCGGTGAAATTGAGAAACAGACGGGAATTCCGGTTATGTTAGTAGGCACGGGTCCTGAAGCTCTTGATATTGTTGACAGAAGGAAATAGTCGCGGGGACATTTTCCTTGCAACCGCCTTTTTTGTCTAGCTGCCTATTTCGTTGTCTTTTGCCGGAGTGTTAAGGAAGGGACGCGCGTTACTGTCGGGCTTCAAGCGTTAGTGTTTTGTTGATGATGCTGCCGTTTCGGTTGATGTTCAGGCTTATCGTGTCGCTTGGGCTCTTGTACCTTTCCAAGTAGATTATGAAGTCTTCTCCCCGGTTCATTTGGCGACCGTCGACTTCTTTGATCACGTCACCTGCTTGCAATCCAGCCTTTTCTGCTGGCCCTCCAGATACTATGTTCACCACGTGCACTCCGTCTGTGTAGCGTGGATCGTATTCTATCCCCACCCATGGATGGTCGTAATGGCCTTTGGATTCCAAGTCTGGAACAACTCGCAGAAGGAGTACTGATGGGACAGCATACGCTATTCCTATGAAACCGTTGGTCCCCGTGTTGCCAGTTTCTATTGCGAATGTTACCCCGATAACATAACCGAAGCTGTCCAGCAATGGGCCACCTGAATTGCCTGGGTTGACGGCGGCGTCGAATTGGATCACATCGGCTATCGAGTAGTTTCCTTCAGGGGGTGGAACTCCGAGGTCTGACAGTCTCAACACTCTTCCCAGTTGGCTCACGATTCCCGAGGTCATTGAGCTGCTCAATCCGAATGGGTTTCCGATAGCGTAGACAGGTTCTCCTACCATTAGTTGTGTCGAATTTCTACTAAGCAGGGGTTCTGATTGTGCAGGCAAATTACCCACTTTGATTAGTGCTAGGTCGCTGTAGACGTCGTTTCCTGTAAGTTGGGCTGTTTGAACGCTTCCATCGAAGAATGTCACAGTGATGCTGGCCGCGCCATCTACAACATGGTTGTTTGTAACGATATGTCCTTGCGAATCGTAGACAAAACCTGTGCCTTCAGCAGTTGAGCCGTCTGCTAGTTGGTTCGTTATCAGTACGACTGAGAACATTGTGCGATTGTAGATTTGGACTGCTGTCAAGCCATTCGTCTGGTTGGCATGCAGGTCTTGAATTAGCCCTTGAAGCTGGTCAACTTCCGACGCTAGGTTTGCACTACTGTTTTTCAAAGATTCGAAATCTGCTTTCAAATCAAGATAGACTAGGGCGAAACTTCCAGCCAATACCACGCAAACTATGATTAGAACTGCTATTAGCTTTCTGTCGACAACTGCTCCTGAGCTTTTTTGCATATTCACCATTCACCTGAGATACTGAGTTCAGAGTAGCAATCACAAACTCCCATAAAAACCTACACTTAATTCGCTAAACACCCGAATTGGTGAGGGCCTCTGATGTTTCTGTCCCACAGCTTGCGCGTTCAAGTGGGGGGAGGTGGCGGAGGTGGAGGAGGTGAAGCGGCTGACGGCCTTCGTCTACGTAATATTAGGAGCGTAGCGGCTACGATGCAGACCACGATGACAACTGTAACAATCATCAATGGCGTCAAGCCAAATCCTCCTGCACTTTCTGGAACCAATGGAAAACGGTCTTGGTTTTTCGAATTTATAATGTATGGCGTGTCTCCTATTCCATCATGTCCAGTAACGTTCTGATATGGGCCGCTGTAAATGTCTGTCCCGTTGTAGTCGCTCCAGAAGTTTCCGCCTGAAGGATAGCCTTCATCCCACGTGCTGATCAACGAGTCCGTGTTGACCTGGTTTGTGTTGTTTATGAACTGGTTTTGGTAAACGGAATTGTACGATGAACTCAGTATGGTTATGCCGTCATCGTGGTTGTTTTCCACGGTATTGTTGTTGACGGTGTTGTAGTTTGAAGAAGACAAGAGATCGATCCCATCGTAGTGGTTTTCACTTATCGTGTTTCTGCTGATGTCGTTATAGTTTGAATTATCGTAGGTCCAGACGCCGTGCAGGTGGTTTTGGCTTATGCTGTTCTCGGCGATGCTGTTGTGTGAGGAACTCCACAGTTCGATGCCATCCTGGTGGTTGTCGGTTATGTTGTTGCCCACGATGCTGTTGTAGTCCGAAGAATCACGAAGATCAACGCCGTCATCATAGTTGCTTGTCAGAGTGTTTGCTGTTATGTTGCTGTACGTAGACCCTGAGAGCCATATACCATCGGCGAATCCTTCTATTCTCATGCTTCTCACCGTTACATGAGTTCTTCCGGAAAGGTCTATCCCTTTCCCAATTCCTGTTCCTCGAAGCGCGTAGCCTGCCCCGTCAACTACGATGTTGGATCTTTCCACAACAATGGAGTCGCTGATATTGCCTATGAACGTGTAGATAAGTCCATCGTGCTGAATCCGATCTGTACCGTCAACTAGCCCGTTTGCCCGAATGTAAATTGTTCCGCTTGCCCTAACCGAATGAATGTCCAAGACAGGGCTGGACATGCACACTAACAGCACGGTCAAAATAGTAACTGAAACGATCTTCATTTTCATGGCTTCTCCCTTCATAATGTATTTGCGTAAAGTAGATTTTGCCTTTCACTGGTATATAAAACAACACGCCTGAAGACAAATGGCTAGCAGCGCCTTATGTGTCCATCAAACGGCTTTTGCTACCAGGTTCAAATGAGTCAACGGGCTCATTGGCTGCAAAGTTGAGAAGCTTCCGTAACAGGCAAGAGTCTCCCAGCCTGCTTTTCTAAGAAGAGAAGAAAGCTCGCTGAGGCTGTAAATGTGATGCTCTATATCCACTTTGTCGACAAATTCTAGATTTTCTCCCTGTTTATGGTAAAAGATCCAAGCTGTCTTCACATTTGCAGTGATGGGGTCGTATTTTCTGTTTTCCAGCATCACAACATCGTCAATTTCCGCATAGGAAGTGGGAACGAATTTTATTGACAGGTACTCCGTGTGCATGGTTTCCGCCACAAACAGGATGGCATCTTCTCTTGAAAGACTGCGAGCTTGCTTGAAGATGCTGAGATCGTCGTCTTGCGAAAAGAACCCGATTGACGTCCACGCGTTAACAACCACGTCGAAGCGTTTCCGATTTCTTCCAACAATTTTTCCTAACTTTCTTACGTCACCTTGTAGAAAGGTGACTCTGTAGGAGACTCCGTGTTCTTTGGCTTTTCTTCTGCCATCCTCCAGAAATGGTTTAGAAATATCAACTCCAACACTTCGAAAACCCTTCTTGGCCATAAAGGTTGAAATCCGTCCGTTCCCGCAGCACAAGTCAAGCACAGTACCTGATCTAATGTCAAAACTGTCAAGCACTTTTATAATTCCATTGACGAGTTCCTCAGTTTTGGGCCATCTTTGGTTTAGAAGCTTCAGAAAGAGATCAGAACGCTCAACAAACAACTTGGTGATCCAATTTTTCACGTTCGCACACTCTCGTAATCATTCCTGATATGGTTTGAATTGGTCTGCGGATGCATCGTGGCATCTCTATCTTCTTGACTGCTTAAAAGATCATGCATCAGATGTGATGCGCGCTGCCTTATTGGAAGTTGAGTTCGAAGCTAATCGGGACTTTCTCTCCCCATGATTGTCTGATCGGGCATATCTTTTGAGCAATATGATAGATTTGGTTGGTTCTTTTCCGTTCTGGTTCATTGTTTTTTTCTAGTTTTACTTTCATGTTGAAGTGCCCATCTGTAAAAATGAGCTTCTTTAGGCCTTCTGTGTCCATCTTAACAGTTGCCTTAGTCTCGAGGTTCTTGAGACCTAGATTAGTGTTCTTCGCGATCAGCAGAAGCAAAGTGTTCATGCATGAAGCTAATGAAGCTGCAAAGACTTCTTCTGGTACGCAATATCCTTCCTTCCCTCCGAACTCGGGCGGCGGGCTAACTGTGACGACATGTTTGCCTCTTATTGTCAGGTCGCATTCTGTTCCGCTTTTCCAGCTGGCAGTACCTTCAAAATAAAATTCTGGGACGAACTATCCTCCACAATTCCGTCCCATAAACTTTTGTACCTCTGCTCTGCATGCGGCAACAAGGGAGTGCATTGGATGCTGGAATGTTATCATCTCAGCCTTTCAAGGAGAGCAGACACACCGCTTGAAGCCATGGCTAGCAATTCAAACATTCTGTAGGCTTCTGCCATGTTATTGGCTGAGTACTCCACCCTCAATCCGTCAATTCTGTTAACGCTCGGCAATAATTCCGCAACGTCGGCAAAGTGGCTCGTCAGGAAGCTTATCCCTATTTTGACTGGCTTTTTTGGGATCAACAGCTTGGCATTGTTTTTTCTGTGTTTGGCCGTCGCCTTTTTGACGGCTTCTCGTAGGTCCTTCTCTATCCGTGCCAAGCTGGGGCTTATTGCTGAAAGCCGGCTCATAGAGTGCTTTAAAGCTACGGTCACGGCCCACGGTGCATGCTTCTTCACGTCATCGTTTAGAAGCTGAGCCTCACCGGCAACCAAGATAACAGGAACGCCAAATTCCCCCACAGTATACGCGTTCAAGAGGAACTCGCTTGCAACGATCCCGTTTATTTCTAGTCTGTTTATGCTTCCACCGCTGTAAGTGTGATCGAATGTTGATTTTGCTGTCCCGAATTTAGCGTGGTATCCAAGGAACAAGGCAGCTTGGCAGCCTTCAACGCCTGAAACCATGCTGAGCGGCCGAGGAAAGCCTCTGACGATCTCCACGTATTCGGGCAAATCATCAATTAGGAGATTGACCATGGGTCCGTGGCTGTCGGCAATAACGACTTTGTCAAATCCATTCTTGTGCAGTTCATCCGATGCGATCAGCGTGATTTTGGTAGCGATTCTTCTTGCTTCATCATACAATGGGCCCTTCAAGTTTAAGTGACCGGGGATGACGACGTACGGCATGCCCTCCAAATCAACGGAAATGAAGGCTTTCATGAGACGCACCAAACTAAGTCTGCATGGAGAGTGCATTAAAGGATTTCGATACGCTTGCTGTGGAGCACACCATCAGATATTGGCTAACCCCAGCAATTCCACGGTCTTATCACACAGAAGCTTCTACATGTGCTGATCGTATGATGCTGGCGACGTAGCCGTTTCTTTCAGCTTCGAGAAGCATTTCCCTGTCGCATTCTTGACCTCGTCTGATGATGCCAAGTATACCGGGTCTTAGCCGCCTTCTTTGCGCTGATCTGGAATGGACGCACCATCCTGAATGTTATTGATGAGAGGCGGTTGCCATCGTTTCTTCCAAGACTGGTTGCAACGAAGCCTGGCTGTACTGCATTCACTGTAACATCTGTGCGCTCTAGGCGTCTGGCCAGTTCATAGGGGTACATTAGGACCATCAGCTTTGCATTGGCGTATGCGCCAATTCCCCTGTAGTTTTTCTCGCTCTGGAGGTCGCGCGCTGAAATGGGTTGAAGCAGTAGCGCGCAGAGATTGGTGGATAGGGCTTTTGCAGGCGAGTAAGCTGATGCGCGTTTTACGTGTCATTTCTGTGCCTAGTGTTGTTGAGTGTTGAATTAGAAGTTTGCAGTTCCTCTTCTTTCTGAGAAATCATACCATTTCCAGATTTCTTTGATTGTTTTCTTGGAGTATCCGCATTGCTTAAGCAGGGATATCCAATTTGAGGGTGGCTTCATCTTGATCGGACCCCTGAGTCTGTGAGAAAGCCTGTGTATCCAACGAAATTAAACGCTGTGTATTCTCAATTTTGTTTCTGTAGATGTGTTGCACGTGTCTACAACAAGCGCGCTGTTGCAGTCAATATCGAGGGTGTTGAAGTGCCAACTAGAAGAATTAGTCAAAATGGCAAAAGAATCAAGATGCGGTTTTCAAAAAGAGTCGGACTTGTGAATCATTCAATACGAGTCTTGCTGAAATGGTGAGATAACGAATAAATATGGTTGTATCATATGATAAGCTATTGATGCTAACCCATAGTTCATCTTACCAAGCACCAAACCACAGAAGAGATTCTATCCTTATAGTCTCAGACATATTGTCCTGTGCGACTAGGGGAGCAGGAAAGTGCGAAATAATGTATAAAGTCGGGCTGAGTTCTGCCCAGCTGAATAAATATCTAGTGTTGCTTCTCAAATCGGAACTATTGATTGCATCTAATTATGATAAAAAGTCTCTATACAAGACATCGGATAAGGGAAAGAACTTCTTGGAAACATTCGAAACGCTTGCCAAACTATTGGACTAGAAAGAAAATGGGTGCGGGCAATCAGAACTGACGTGTACATACGCGATCATAATCTCAAGATAGAAGACGCGAATCGCGAAAGGACACGAGTTTGCTGAAGTAGGACCTGTGAGGAAGAGAAGAGGATACTTCAAGCATTGTCTTGTGATTACAATATCTGATAGAGAAGGGAAACACAAGGAGCTTTACAGGAGCGAGTGCTGAGCTAACTGTGAAGTTTTTAACATGCATCTCCTAGAGGCATGTGTTGAAAAGAATGGAAAGAACCGAGAATAGTGACAAAAGCATCCCGGCAATAGCGCGCGCGCTACCGCGAGAAGCTGCCAGGTTACGCCAAGGGTTAAATATCAAACTGCAGGTACAAAGCGAAGAAGGTTGAGAAAAATTGGACGAAGAAGGATTTAGAGACTTTTGCACCAAAAAAAGTCTAAATGAAAAGACAATTCAAGCGAATATCGGAATGGTGAAAGAATTTGAAGCTTTTCTCAAAAAAAGAGGTAAGAACAAGCATTTTAAGAATGCCACCCCTCGCGACGTAGAGGATTTCGTAGACTCTTTGATGAAGAACAAAAAGAATACGTGGGGAAATTTTCTCGCCCTCGTACGATACGCTCGTTTCGCAAAAAACAAAGCAGTACAGGTTGCTTTACTGGAGCTTTTAGATGGCGCCGATGTTTTAGAAAATCTTTCTGAAACTCTGACACAGGCTGTTGGCAAGAACAATCGTGATGAGATATTTGAAGGAATCAACCTGCCGCCCCTTGGCACGCATTCAAAGGACAAGCCAAAAATAGCCAAGAAATTCATGGAAAGACTTGAGGCCAAGCTGGGCGAAAAAGGATGCAAAGAAATACTATCAAGTGGACCTCACGCAGATCCGAAGGAAGAGTACTTGCCGGAACGAAAGAAATTCCTAGCTTCAAAAAGCATAGACGATTTTCTGAAGAAACGGCACAAGGAGTACATTAAGGAACTCGAAGGACACATGGAGGAAAAGACGTTGTACTTCACGCAGGAAATCGATGAGGAAGTTCTTGAATACGTACGTAACACGCCGACCTGCCAGAATGGCGTCAGAGAAGGAGACATAATCTATGTCACAAAGATCCCGTACATGGCAAAGAAATACCTGCATGAAACAGATGAAAAGAAGAAGAGGTACTATTACTGCCATTGCCCGTGGGTGCGCGAAGCCATGAAGTCGGCTTTGAAGATTTCGCCTAACTTCTGCTACTGCAGCGCTGGCTTTGAGAAGCGACCTTGGGATGTCATCTTTGACCAACCTGTTAAAGCGGACGTTGTTGAAACTGTTCTGAAAGGGGATCCTATCTGCAAATTTGCCATACACGTTCCAAAGGAATTCCTGAAGAACACGCGTCACGAATCAAAAATGTAGTGAGCAGAAGGCTTTTTTAATCATAATCGAACCATACCTAAGTCAATCCCGTAGCTAGCCATGTCGAGTTGGACCACCGCTATGAAGTTCGAAACTAGAGTCATGGACATAATACAGCGCACCTATAACGTCAAGAGTTTCAGGTTTCTTCGGCCAATCTCATTCGAATACAAGCCAGGACAGTACATGTTCATCACCATAAAGAGCGGACAGGAGCAGATGAAGAAACCTTTCTCTATTTCGAGCAGTCCGACTGAAGAAGAATTCATCGAGTTCACGAAGAAACTCACCGATCACCCTTTCTCAATTGCGTTGGCTACCCTGAAAGTGGGCGACTGGGCTGCTGTAGACGGACCTTACGGCAATTTTACATTCACTGGCGAATTTGACAAGGTTGCAATGCTTTCGGGTGGAGTCGGAATAACACCTTTGAGAAGCATCTGCAAGTACTGCGCGGATACGCGGTCAAAGGCCAAGATGACCTTGTTGTACGGCAACCACACTGAAAAAGATGTCGTGTTTCAGAAAGAGTTTGAGGAGATGCAGAAGTTCAACAAGAACCTCAAGGTAGTGTTCACGGTCGACGAAGCGAGTGAGCAGTGGGCGGGCAGAACTGGAAGGATTGATGCCGAGATGATAAAAAAAGAGATCCCGGACTACTTGGAAACGGTGTTCTACACGTGTGGTCCTCCAGCCATGGTCGAGGCCATCGAAAAACTGCTCAGAGCAATCGGAATCTCTGAAGAACGGATCAAGACAGAGAGCTTTCAAGGCTACTGATCACGCGCGCACATATTGAGAGTGTTTCTGCAGTGAAATGGGTCAGATAGGAGTTTCTGATAGGTATGTTAATGCTTATTGTGGTAGGGTGCGAAGATCAGTTCGGGCAAGACGCTACGCCGATTTTTCACTGGAAACGCAGGTTGAGATCCGCGAAAAGGCAAATTTAACAATGCTAGTACAAGTTGCCTAACAAAACGTCTTCCTCAGTTTGTCCTGAGTCAGGCAATCCGATATTTTTCTTTTCCGCTTTGATTTGCTTTAGGTATAGTCATCACAAAACGTGCCCCTTGTCCAGGTTCGCCAGTTTCCTGTATTGCCCATCCATATGCTTCCATTATTTTCTTTATTAGGTATAGGCCATGGCCAGTGCTTCCACCTGTGCTGTAGCCTTCTTTGAAGAGTTTCGATTTCTCAGCTGCAGGTATGCCGATGCCATCATCCTCATAAATCAGCTTGAGCTCATCTTGGCTCGTTCTCTCATAGTGTGCTTTTATTTTGGTGATCTTTTTGCCGTACTTTAGCGAGTTGTCGACCAGATTGTAGAACAACTGTCGCAACAGTGAGTCTGCTAATACCGTTAGCCCATGACAGTCATTTATCACCTTAGTGTCTTTCATGCCTGAAAAGAGCGAAATTGCCTCATTGACAGTTTTTTCCACATCAACATACAGCATCTGCTCAACGCCCAGCATCTCGTAGGCCTTCGCGAAATCAAAAATCCTCACAACCTGCTGAACAGACGTTTCCATTTCTTTAAGATAGTCCAGAATCTTGCTGTTGTCAGCCAGTTCTTTCTTGGCTAGATATGCATTTCCTGTGATTACGGCCAGCTTGTTTCGGGCATCATGTCTCGTCAGGCCGCCAACGACTCGTAGCTTCTCATTCATTGTCTCCAGTCCTTTCGTGGTAGTTTGCAGGTCTTTCTCAGTCTTCTTCAGTTCGGAAATGTCTTTGTAGACCCCAATATAGCCCGCCAACTGGCCTTGGATGAAAATAGGCGCTGCAGAGATCGAAACGGGAATCAGAGAGCCATCTTTCTGCATTCTGACAGTGTCATGATAGACGTATCCTTCAATGGCTTTCTTGTCGAGTGTCTCTGCTTCTTCGATTTGGTTCTTCGGGACTACTACATCGTTGAGGCGTTTGCCTCTCACTTCCTGTAATGAATATCCGAACAGACTTGTAAAGCGCGGATTAATGTCCAAAATGTGAAAATCTCGATCTATGTATACGGTAGCTTCTGGGTTGCCAGTGAACAACCCCTTGAATTTCTGCTGGCTCTCCAGAACGGTTCTCTCAGCTTCTTTGCGTTCGGTTATGTCGCGTGCAATGCCTAAAACCACGGTCTTGCCTTTGATTTTCGCCGGGTAGGTCCTTATCTCAACTGGAACTTTCGTGCCGTCCTTTCGATGTAGTATAAGCTCATCCGGACCCGTTGGTTTTCCTAAGGCATTCATAGCCAGAAGCTTGGCTGCTTTTGGGATTTGACTTCGGGGTAGCAAGCTTAGTTTCAGGAAAGATTTTCCTATCAGTTCGGTCTTGCTGTAGCCCGTTATCCTCTCTGCAGCTTTGTTTCCGTCTATGAAAGTTCCTTTCAAATCGTTCAAGTAATAAGCGTCAGGTGCATATAGGAATAGCACGTTCAGTCTTTCTTTCAGATCAGCCAGTTCTTCTTCAGTCTGTTCTTGCTTGGAAGCCTCTCTGAACAAGGTTTCTGTCCGCAGTATATTCCCTTCCGCATCTTTCTGGACACTGACGTTAGTTTGCACGCATACCTGTGTACCATCATTTCGCCTGAGCTCGATTTCAAACTTGCCAACGTAGCCATTCTTCATCAACTGCTCAAGCAATGCCCCTTTGCGTTGTGGATCAACATATAAGTCAGCCGCCACTAAACCCACCAGTTCTTTCGGACCTGGATATCTCAGAATCTTTGCTGCCGCTGGGTTTGCAGATGATATTTTTCCATCAAGACCTGAAATCAAGAGGCCTTCCCTAGTGGATTCGAATAGTTTTTCGTAATTGTCAGTGCAAGTTCTCAGGAGGTTTTCTGCTTTCTTGCGTTCAGAGATGTCTCTTACTATGCCCCACATCCCTCTTGGTTGCCCTTCTTCATCCGTGATCAACCATGCCGTGATCGATATTGGAAACGCTGTTCCGTCTTTTCGTATGTACTCCTTCTCGTATTCATCAGAATAGTCCTTCTTCATGATTCCCTGCTGCACAATTTCAGTTTCCATCTTATGCCATTTTTCAGAGGTGAGCTGTTGATATGTTAGGTTCCTCAGCTCCTCCTTAGAGTAACCAAGCATGTCTGCATATGCCTGATTACAATCAAGTATGAGCCAGTTCATGTCCGTATAAACAAGCCCGTCTCGGCTGGTCTCGAACAATTCACGGTATTTTTTCTCCGAAACCCTGAGTTGCTCCTCAGCTCTTTTTCTCTCTACAGCATGATGAACGCCATGAGCCAGTTCACAGTAGACTGTTTCTGGGTCACCATTCTTGTCGATATATTGGTCTGCACCAAGATTCAACGCTTTGGTCGCAACTTCCTCTCTGCCTTTTCCAGTGAAAATAATAAAAGGAATGTTGTCTCCTTTGCTTCTCAGTTCTTTTAGAAAGTCCAAACCGTCCTTTTCGGGCATCTGATAGTCGGAGATGATCGCGTCATACTTTTCTTCTTTCAGCTTTTCGGTGGCCTCACCAGCTGAAAGAGCATTGTCCATTTGAAATCGACCCTGCATTTCTAGGCATTGTTTTGCAATCCTTAGAAAGCTAGGTTCATCGTCTACGTGCAAAACCCGCAAGGATCTTTTTGGGTTCAATTCAAGGACTACTTCTGTCGAAGACCCAGCGCATTCAGTCATCTAACACACTTCTAGGTTCAGGCGCTTGAACACGGATATGATACAAGCAGTTCTAAATGTGATAAAACAATTATGAAACCACAATCAATACTCACAATCGAACGAAAGCCTAAAGCGTACCGTGTTTTATCATGGAATCTTCAGAATGTACGTAATGTAGCTTCTCTAATATCGCATCGTTGTCTGTCCGTTAACGATGTTTTTGTCCAGCTGCGTCATTATTGAGCGGGGTTTGTCTGTGTATATATATCGATTTTCGGAGTAAAGTATATATTGAATCGTCCGATACAATACATATTGCACACATGCCTAACAGAAAAACAGTTCAACAGAACTACAGATGAGGTAGAGAGCGTGAAGAATTTGGCTACGTCAAATCAACGGGCGGTTGAGGTCTATTCACCCGCGGCAACAGTAGATCTGAGCAGTGATCTAGGTGAAACGTTTTCAGCCGAAGATTTCCAGCGAATTATGCTGAAGACCGTCGATGAAGCCCTCTCTTTACTCGGGAAGAAGGCAAAACAGTCAATCTATTCCCAGCTAGAAGAAACCTTCAAGATAGCCAAACAAGACATCCCTCTTGAGATAGAGAGATTTACTGCAGCGCTTGAAGAAATCGTTGGCCTAGGGTCAATACTCCTTGAAATCGAAATAATGAAACATTTTTATGAAAAGGTTGGCCCGGAATTCAAATACTCTTCAAAACAGAAAAACCTAACATTCACGGAGTACTTAACAGCAACTCGTGCTTTCTTATCCATGCGCGCTTCTGCGAGGAAGCCTATGCCCAACGAATATTACGAGTATAAATTCTGTTAAGCAAGCATACTACCCGAAAATCGAGGCCTACGACAATCCACGCTCTTCTGAAGACTGCCCAGAATGTTTGAATCGGCTCAACGCTTACTAAATGTGCTTTCGCGTTGGAAGTCGTATTGTTCTATCATGCTTCTTTTGAAGTGCACTCATTCAGGCCATGGAAGAGCCACGTAAGAGCGTTTCGGTACTTTGATTATAATCAATGCGAATTCTAGGTTGTCTCGGTGCGTTTCGGAAGTTTTCCGATCTGCAGTAGCATGCGCTGACTATTTCTTCCCTATCGTGTGCTTTTTAGGTAGCTCAACCTGCTTTCTCTGCTTTCTTTTCATTTCCTTAGCTCTTTGCAATTGCTTGTGCTGTTCCAAACCTGCAGCTTTCTCTTTCTTGCTTTTAGACATATCTTGACCTCCTGCAAAGCATTAGGCTTCAATGCTACTCTTAAAGACATTGCTGTTTTTTGAGGTAGCGCGCGTTAACATAATATTATAGTAGGAATTTTTCAAAGGATGCAACAGTGGGTTGATCTAAGCTCAAATGCTTCCAAAAGCCATAAGAACCCCAGGAATAGATATAACAAGTGAAGTGCCATGGAGAATTTGAAATCTATCGATTATAGGATTTTATGGGAACTAGTTAAAAATAGTCGAAGAAGCGATCGAGAATTGGCCAAGATCTTGGGCATTTCTCAGCCTACTGTAAGCAGACGGAGGACTATTCTCGAGAAGACACTGATTGACGGGTACACTGCTATACCGAAATGGGAAAAACTTGGATACGAAGTTCTTGCAATGACATTCGTCAAGATCAAAGCAGAGATTGCATCAAAAGAGAAGTATGAAACCACGCGGAAGAAGGGATCACAGTGGCTGATGAACCAACCTAACATAATCATGGCTGGTGCATGCCGAGGAATTGGTGTAGACTCCTTTATGATTTCACTTCACAAAAGCTATTCAGACTATGACGATTTCATGCGCGATTATAGACTTGAGTTAGGAGATTTCATAAATGACGTTCAATCAGTTCTCGTTAATCTTGCAGGGAAAGAAGTTTTGAAGCCTTTAAGCCTGAAGTATTTGGCAGAGACCCAATAGGGCGCACGATTACTGCCAATGTGCTTCTGTTTCAAGATGGAAATAAGACAAATGCAAGCTGAGCACCAAACTTATGACATTGAACTCCCGCCTCGCATGTACTTGGGTGTAAATGCAAATGAGGCAGAAACGGAATGTTGTGTTTTATCGTGATAGAGCTGGTATCAAAAACAAGAGAATTGGGCTTCAATCTCTCGGAAACCTTCGAAAACCACTTGAAACACCTAATAACACAATTCTCAACAGTTTCATCAAAAAAAAAGAAATAACTGATTCAACTAGTAACAATGCTTCGAAATGGGGCTGCCCGGATTTGAACCGGGGTCTAGAGAGCCCAAGTCTCCAAGCCTAGACCAAGCTAGCCGACAGCCCCTTTTGCAGAGTCTAAAGCCCCTTCAGCCTATTAATGATTTTGCGCTTGTCATCAAGACCTTAGCTAAGCTTCAGCATTTGAGCAAAGCTAATCAAAAAGCAATATGGAACAGGCTTACATGTCTAGGAAAGCATGTTAATCTGCAGCTTCCTAGTGATGTTGAACGATTTATCTATTCTATGAGCTGCAAGAATGTTTATAAGAACAAGCTATTCGAGGCATACGAGCGTTTCTGCTGTGCTAATGATATCTGTTATAGGAAGCCGAAGAAGCTGAAGAGCGAGGAGTTTGTCATTGATGTTCCAACTCAAGAGAGAATCGACTCGATAATTGCTTGCTGCGGATGGGTTTACACAACAGTCTTCAACCTAAGCAAACACGGTCTCAGACCTGATGAGATTGCGAAGCTTACGCTTAGAAACATAGACTTGGAAAATGGTAGAATCAATGTCCCAACGAGCAAGCTTGGGGCTCAACGCACGATACAGCTTCGGAA
>Ga0315277_10001656_pt1 | contig 31976 bp, 21 predicted proteins | sample YL17G05_15_MG_FD_203695 | JGI IMG/M metagenome (GOLD analysis project Ga0315277, IMG submission 203695) | Sediment microbial communities from Yellowstone Lake, YNP, Wyoming, USA - YL17G05_15 | ecosystem: Environmental > Aquatic > Freshwater > Lake > Sediment | place: USA: Wyoming | collected...
ATGGCCCGACGAACAAAACATATTCAATGGACTCTGTCACCCACATGTTCGATTGCACGTCGTAAAACGCGAGGTCTTTCGCCGGTATCGACAAGGACACGGTCTCCTTCGCGCCGGGTTCTATCCCGACTTTCCTGAACGCTTTTAATTCCTTCACGGGACGGTCAACCTTGGAATCCTTGTATCCCACGTAAGCCTGAACCACCTCCTCGCCCGCGCGGTCGCCGGTGTTCTGGACATCGACGTGGAAAGATAGATTGCCTTTAACATCAATGTTCTCACGTTCCACCCGCAAGTTCGAGTACGAGAACTTTGTGTAGCTCAACCCGAATCCGAACGGGAATGCAGGTTTATCATATCGCTTATCCATGAGCTTATACCCGTGAAAGTACTCGTACGTGATCTCCTTCGTTTTGTTGTCAAAACGGGGGAGCTGCGAAGTCGATGCCGGGAACGCAACGGGAAGCTTCCCCGATGGATTCACGTCGCCGAAGAGGAGCTCAGCGATGGCTTTCCCGCCTTCCATACCAGGATACCACGCCATGACGATGGCTGGCACCCGTGCTCGCCATTTTTCCGTGATGAACGCGCTGCCACCAATGAGCACCACGATACACCGCTTGTTTGACGATGCCACCGCGGTGATCAGGCCCTGGTCTGCTTTCTTCAGCTCGAGGGACTTGCGGTCGCCACCGGAGAACGGTGAAAGGTATTCTCCCTCGTCGGCATTCGTGCACCCGACCACGACGATGACTGCATCGGCATCCTTCGCGAGCCTTGTGGCCTGACTTAATTTCTTTCCCGCCGAGTATTCGATTGCGGCATGATCGCCCACCAGGCTCTTGATACCTTGCAAGGGCGTGACCACGTGCGATGGATGGACTCGGCTCGACCCGTGATCGCCAATATTGGCCGTGATAGCGAGCTTTCCGAAGACAGCGACCTTACGGACGCGTGTTTTGTCGAGAGGAAGCGTGTTGTCTTCGTTTTTCAAGAGTACAATGCTTTTTCTGGCCACGGTTAGGGCGAGTTGCGTGTGTTCCTTGCATGCAACCTTGTCACTCGTGTACAGTGCTGGATCTCGTTTCAGAGTAAAGCGGAGCTGTTGCCTGAGGATCCGGATCACGGAGTCATCGATCATCGATTCAGTGATGTCCCCTTTTTTCAAGAGCCGGAGTAACTTGGCAGGTTTCATATGCAGCTTGAACGGGTATTCCAGGTCCATGCCACCGAGCACCGCCGCCTTACCATCACGCACACCCAAGATGAAATCAGAGATCACGAACCCCTTGAAGTTCCAGTCCCGCTTCAAGATATCGCGCAGCAAGTGCACATTGTGACCGCAATGATAACCGTTAACCTTATTATAGGCGCTCATAATCGACGCCACGCCGGCATCAACGCAACGCTTGAAATGCGGGAGATAAACTTCCCGTAAGGTTCTTTCGTCCACCTTCACGTTGATCTTGAACCGGGCATTTTCAATGCTGTTGCAAGCATAGTGTTTCGCGCAAGCCATGACGTGCATTTGGACACCGCGAACGAGTGCCGATCCCATCTCACCGAGCAGGACTGGATCCTCGCCATAGGTCTCTTGCGCGCGGCCCCAAGCCGGATGGCGTAACAGGTTGATGCACACGCCAGCGAAAAAATTGGCATCCTGGGCACGCGCTTCGATACCGATCACGTTTCCCACTTGCTCTTCCAAGGCGATATCCCACGTCGCACCCCTCGCCATAGAGACCGGAAAACAGGTCGATGCCCCCATAACGATACCGCGAGGACCATCCGTAAAGGCGATCGGCGGGATACCGAGCCGGGCATTCCGGCCACCAGGGATTGGAATGAAATTGTACCGCTTTGCCATGCCCAGGCCCCATTTCGAAATCAATGGCCAATCGGCCGACATCTGCTTTACTTTCTCCGCGAGCGTCATCTGCCCAAGAATCTCGCAGATTTTTGGTTCGATCTCGCTTTCGGGTAAATCAACCAGAGAAAACCAGTTTAAACTCATGATCTTTCCTCTTGTTCAAAAAAGATTAGATGGTGATTCCGCCTCATGCGGTCTCGAAATAAACGTACCGCTTCTTCAGACCGTCGATCAACAAATCCGGATGGTTGCGCTTGGTTTTTTCCACTAGCTGCATAACCACGAACTTGTCAACTTTCATCACAGTCGCGAGGGCGTCATAAATGCTGTCGAGCAGGTACGGTTCTTGCCGGCGCACGAACTCGTCCTTCAAGTAATCGTGGATGAACAGGAACCGCTGCTTATCTTCCTTCGAGACCGTTTCATGCACGCGGAAATACACGCCGAATTTTTTACTCGAGAAAATCAAGACAGAAATGAAGGCGGCTATGATAACAAAGAAATTGATGATCAAGTATTGCCCATTCAAGAAAATGTTTAATGATTCAACGATTTCCTGGGGCAAGCCTCGCGTTTGCAAGTATCTTATGCCAAATTGGCCAGCCAGCGCCGCGTAGAGAAACATGATAAACGCGTGCTTGTTAAGCTTCGAAAACTTGTACCCGGTTCTTTTCCCGACCGAACGGAGTGCCATAATTAACAACACGAAGGTGAAGATCAAGTCCACCCAGAGCAAGATCTGGCCGAAAAACGTCGGATCGCCACCGCTCCCGCCTGTATTTAATTGCGGGAACAAAAAATACATCGTAAAATTGAAAAGGATGTACGGATACATGGAGAAGTTAGTCATAATGAGGACCATGTTATCATAGACCTTTTGACGACGCTTTCGACCAAGTACCGAGATAGCAGAAGATACTATACAGATAGCGACGAAACCCACCATGAAATAATCCGTCATCTTTTGCCACGTCGAAGCATCAAACGATGGCAAGTAATTCTTGACGATATCAATGAAAAAGGTATAACCCATATACAATGCGATGATCACGCCGACGACGAAGTACGGCGCGGCGAGAGCAAACGCGTATGATGCCTTGCCACTCCTCCGCGTGAGGTTCCCCTCCGCACGGGTGCCGGACCGGCGAGCTGCCGTGAACAAGGCAATAAATTGGAAGAAGATCCACAAACCGGCGCCGCAAATCAACATGTAAATTGCCAAGCCGCCGAGACCAATAGAACTACCAAAACTGTAAACGTACATCTTTAGTAATTGCAGATACAAGATGAATAACGTGAAAAACAGGAGGATCTGGAGGGGAATGCGCTTTCTCTTCCGCCCGGTGAACAAGGCGCGGGCGACGCGCTGCTTCATTGCCACGAGAGAGACCGTCAGAAACGTCAAGACATATCCCGCGGAGATGTAGAGCGCTTCTTTTCCTATGAAGTCATGAAAGCTCACTTCATCAGGGAAAGTAACGATGAAGTCGTAGATGTCGCGGATGATAGGAACGTTGGTTATGGGTGTTCTGAGAAGGTTAAGAACTTGCGTGTAAATATCGGTTTCGCCCAGGACTATATTGAAGATTTTAGTGAAGTTCAAGATCAAGACCGAGATCGCGAAGAACGCGAGGAACATGAACGAGAAAAATCCAAGCCGGATGGGAAACAGTCGCGGGATTTTCTCGGCTGTCAATTCTTGCTCGCTGATGCTTTCGGGCTGGCTGGTTGCTTCCTCCATAGATGTGCACCTAGAACCTTATGTTTTGCCCTTACCTTTGGCTTCCTTAGATTTTTTCCCCTTGGTGTCTTGACCCGGGGCTGGCTTTTTCGCGGGTTCTGGCTCCTTGGCCTTCTTGTCATCCGATGCCTTGTTTTTGTTTTCGACGATTTTCGAAATCTTGCCCTTTATCACGACGGTACCTCCCGCCGATGACTTACCCTTTGCATCCGCTTTGACCGCAACGAACTCTGCCATTTCAGGCGGCATCTGCGGCGTCGGCCATATCATGGCATTCAAGATCGATGAGATCTTGTCCTCGGGAGGAAATCCGTACTGCTTGGTGACCCATTCTTCTATGTTCTTGACGGATATACTGGCAATGTCCTTCAATTCAGCGTCCGCCGTGTTTTTCGCGATCATCTTCCAATTCGCATAGGAGTTCAGGAGATAGATCGTGTTGTAGGTGTCGCTGGCATACGCCCTAGCCAAGGCGATTTGCTCGTCGCCGAGCTTGTCCAGCTTCGAGCCCTTCTTGATGTCCAGGAGGAGTTCCCGGGCCTTGAGGAAATACTGGGTCGCCAGCGTGTACTCGTACCGTTCCACTTGCTGGATGCCGAGCGAGATGATGAGGGTCCCCAGCGTGTACGCGAGCAAGCCCGCATAATAATCGACGTCAAAATTATCCTCCTTGCTCGCGCTGCTCGCAAATGCGAACTCCGTGCACACGTGCTTGAGATATTCGGCTTTTTTCGTGCCGAGCTTTTCGTTCGCGGCTATATCGAACCAGCGGGCGCCGATCGATTCGTGCAGCATGACCAGCAATTTCTTGTAATCCTTGAGCTTTTTCTCGCCGCCTTCGTTTTCGAGTTTGAATTCCATATTCGCGCCCTTGATGATCTCGTCAAGCTTGGCGATCTTGTTCACCTCAGACAGCTTGACGAGGAGATCTTGCATGTGCTGCAAGACATTCTCCTTGTCTTTGACCTTAGCATCTTGACCTCTCAGCTTGGCAACCTCATCAATGAGGTGTGACAGCTCTTTCATGCTGTCCTGGAATTCTGCCTTGATCTGCTTGATGCGCTGGGGGAGCGTTTCCAATTCTTTCCGTTTATCCTTCAATGCTTGCATCGAGTCTTCGAGATGGTTCTTAACCTCGTCAAGCGCTTTTTTCTTCTCCTTATCTTTCTTGATCTCCTTCTTCAAGGCTTCCGAGCGCTGCTTGAGGCTGTCGATGGCCTTTTTATACTCGTCGATGTCGTTCTGAATGTGCTCCTCGCTGTATTTTTCGAAATTGTCATAATATTGCGAGACGCCTTTTGCCACGTCGGATTTCAGCCATGTCTTGCAAAACTCGAACACGTTTTCCTTTGTCTTTTCGAAAACCATGGGAATGCTTCACCAGCAGTTGCAGCACGCTATAGTTGCTATACTTGCCGGCCGAAGATAAAACAATTGCTCGGATTTATTAATCACGCACGGTCGTTCCGCATACCAGTGGCATTTCCGGATTTCCAGGTGGGCACTTAACCAAAAATATAGGCGCAGGTTGAAAGCTATGATCGCATCTTGAAGGTATCATCGACGAACACGGTGAATTCGTGCTCGCAGATATCTCCCGGAAAAATACGGAGCTTGATCAACGCATTATGTTCCTCCAGCGCCCTCGAACCGATATTTTTATCCACAAGTAAAGCCCCCGTTTTATTGCATATGGGGCAGATAATCCGAATTTTTTTACAATATTCTCTCAAATCTTTTAAAAGGGGCAACGAGTCTTGGAGATTGCTTGTTGCTTTGGCGATCATCTCGTTCGCATACCGGACGCCATCAGGCCAATCTTGTGTGAGGCAAATGGTTCTTGATTCTTGAAACAATGAAATGGCAATTTTCCATTCCTTTCGATCGATGCATTTTTTTGCCTCGTCTACGATGGACCGATTTTTCGCTCCAACGTTCCGATCTTCCATAATAGACTAGGCCGTCGGATATCTATAAAAAAAATGTGCTAACGGAAAAAAAGGCATGCAATGTCCTTGTATAATTAAGCATGAGTTTTTTTTGACTCAAAAGCCCATCTGGAAACAAAACCTCGCGTATATTTCCGGATTTCCTCGATGATTGCCAAGTAATTCTCATCCGGCATCATGTACGGGTCCTCGATATCCGTGCCAGCCGGGTGCAGCTCGGGGCACAACTCCTTGAGCGTGAATAGTTTCGATTGGAGGTTCTTGACTGCGGGCAAGTTTGCAACGATCACATCTTTCATGTATGCTTCCATCACGACGATAAGGTCTGTCTTTTCTGCCATATCTGCCGTGATCATGCGCGACACGTGGTGGGAAATGTCCTCGCCTTCCAATTGCTTCACGAACTTGATGGATTGGGGCTGCGCGCCCGTGAACACGTGGTTCAAGCCCGCCGATTCGATGCGTAGTTGCTCGAACTGAGAAGGCGGAAAGGCGTCGCGGGCAAACTTGCGTGTAAAGCCCTCGGCTGCGGGCGACCGGCACGTGTTGCCGAGACAAACAAAAATCATGCTCTTTATCTTCTTCAAGTCTGGTCCAGCCAATTTTCACGACCGCCATATTCATTATATATGTGCAGAAAAGAAATGCAGAAAAATGCAGAGGACGGGCTTCGAACCCGTGTACTCCTTCGAGACGGGATTTCGTATTGGGCTTCCCGTTAGAAATCCAGATCTTAAGTCCCGCGCCTGTAACCTTTTGACCCTAATCGGAGTTATTTGGCCTGGCTTCACCATTATATTTCAGCAATATAATTTTGGCTACCTCTGCACGTTATGCGAATTATCTGCACGTTACAAAAATCATCTGCACGTTATAAAAATTGCTCGCGGCGCCACGGGCATCACGCGACTCCCGAAAATTTTTAAACCATTACGTTTATCTTGATGCATGCAAACCGCTCCAATAACGAGCATTCTGGATCTGATAAAGGCACGACGCAGCACGCGTCGATTCGCGAGCACCCCAGTTTCCGATGCAGATTTAAACGCTGTTCTCGAAGCCGCGCAGTGGGCACCTTCGGGAGATAATTACCAACCGTGGAAGTTTTTGGTGATCAAGAACGTGGCCACGATGGAAAAGATCGTCGACATGATACCATACAAGCAAATGCAAGCATTCCTGAAAAAGGCCCCAGTCTTGATCGGTATCCTCGTGAATGAGCGAAAATCATCCTGGGCCATCATCGACGGTTCCCTTTGCGCGCAGAACCTCGCGTTGGAAGCATGGGCGCGGGGCCTGGGAACGTGTTTTTCGGCCTGGTACCCAACGGCTCCAAAAACTCTCGTGGATCAAGTTAAGACATTGCTCAACATACCGTCACATTGGACTATCCTCACGTTCACGCCGTTGGGATACCCGGATCCAGACCCGAAACGCGCCCACATCTTGCCCCCGAAGCGAAAATCGCTGGAAAAACTCGTCATGTACGAAAAGTTCCCCGATTCGACGGATGATTCTGAAAACAAAGACAAGTAAAAACACGGGGAAATTATATTTTAAATAGATTCAACCCGACGTCCAACAGCACACTGCTGAATCTATCCGCATTGGGCTTCGCATACTCGGTAAAGCGCCCGATACCTCCTTGCCGGCACGCCGTGAACAAGGCGCGGGTGCCATTGAATCCCCATACAGGTCCTTCGACCACGTACGACCACCCGTTGACCCAGCTCGCCCCGTTGAAGAGGCGCACGCACGTAACCCCGCCCGCGATTGCCAAATTCACCTCGTTGACCACCGCCTCGATGGTGGTCAATCCGGCACCGTTGATGTTTCCGAGGCAAATCCCGACATGATTGGGATGTAAGCGTCGCAGCATCCGGGCATTCTCGTAGACGGCCTGGTGCCCGGCTAGCTGTTCTGGCGGTATGTCCCCCCAATGGTTCGTGTACGACATCGTGGACACATACTCGATTGACTCGTTCGCGATAAGATCGAGAAAGATATAACCAACCTGCCCATCCAGGAGTTGTATGTCCTCGTCGCCGTCCATGGCATCGGTGGGATCCCACGTGGTGATGCGCGTCTTGGCTCCCATTGCCGCGGTTTCGGCCAGGATGCGATCGAACTCGGCCCGCACGGCCGGGGTCTCCCGGGCCCGCTGGGCCAGGCCCAGGACGGCCACTAGCGGATAAAGGTCTCCCATATTCGCGATCTCGGAGGGCAAGGAACCGCCCTCGATATCCCACAGCACGTAATTGACCGTCAGATTTTCACGCGCCGTCCAGTTCTGGAAAAGTGACCAGTAACCGTACCAGTTCAACGTGAGGTTGATGCCCGGGAAATATCGCCCTGCAATGATGTACTCCCACGAGTTATCGAACAACGGGAACATCTCGATCGGAACCCCCTTCGCGTTAGCGATCCGGATGAAGTCTGCCATTTCATGCCCGAGCGTGCCGTTCGCGAGATCATAGTACACGTCGGCAGGCCATGCCAGCGACAAGGTCACGTTGAGTTCCTTGGCGACGTCCACCACATAATGATGGGTGGTGTATTCATTCGGCGTGCCGCAAGCATAATACATAACCAAGTCGGTTTGCTGAGCTTGCTGAGGCGTGACCGTGAACTCCCTGGTTTGGCAGTTCCACGCCGGGGCGGTCATCATCAAGGTGCCCGGGCCGGCAAAAAGCACCATAATGCCCATGTATGATATACTAGTTCGGAATTGGCGGCGGGAGATATGCACCGAAACCCACGTCCCGAAGCGCTGCTTCCAGTTTTGTTTGCGGGGCTCCTTCCGTTCTGCCAATATGTCGTACACCCCGGCGCCGGTTCCCCATGCCGCAAAGCCCCACAGCAACCGGTACCCGGTGAAAGCCGCTAGCCACAATGTATACGTGAAAAAACCCAACAGCGCCCCGTTGAGGAGAAAAAAACCGACTCGGACAGATTTGGATTGAAGCAGTCCGCGAAATAGGAGCACCACACCGCCCACGATGAAAAGGAGGAGGCCCGTGGCCATCATACCCGCCAATCGTGTATAGAGAATACCGACGACCGTTGCTTGCATGGCAAACACTAGAAAGGCGGATACGAAGGGCAGGGCCCAAAGCACGATAAAAAGCGACTTCTTCATGGTCGAGATCCTTGGTGTGTTAAAACTGATTTATATTTTTTGTATAAGAAGGCACTGCGGTGGTAGTTTGGCAATCGGATCGATGATGAAAGATAATAGACGATGAAGATTTTCAACTATCTCAAAACCAGTATGGATATTACCTCCTTTTGCAGTCAAGGACGCAGAGGCAGAAAGAGTGACACGTTCATGAGCGAGCAAGAATCAAAGAAAAAAACGACGCTCAAGATTTCCGGCATGACATGCGCATCGTGCGTCGCCACGATCGAGAAATCGGTCAAGAATCTTGACGGCGTTCTTGGCATCAATGTCAACTTGAGCACGGAAAATGCAAACCTCGAATATGACCCGTCGAAAATCGATTTACCGAAGATCGAGAAGACCGTGAACAGCCTCGGCTACAAAGTCGTGAACGACAAGCCGGGAACGAAGCTCGACGTGAAGATTGGTGGGATGCATTGTGCCAACTGCGTCACGACGCTAGAGAAAGCCATCGGTAACATCAACGGTGTCGCCTCGGTGAACGTGAACTTGAGCACGGAACGCGCCGTGGTGGACCTCGACCCGAGGCTCGCGTCCCTCGAGGATATCAAGAAAACCATCACGGATGCCGGCTACCAGTTCCTCGGCACGCGGGACGAGGTGACCCTCGATTCCGAGAAAGAAGCCGTGCGGAAAAACTTGCAAGACAAGAAACGCCGGGCGATGGTCGGCATGGCCATCGGGATCCCGCTATTCATCATGATGTTCATCTGGCCAGCGTCGCTGGAGATGGAGCGCATGTATACCATGTTCGCGATTGCGACGCCCGCGTTTTTCTACACGAGTTTTCCCATTTTCAAGGCCATGCTTGCCTCGTTGAAGAATCGCAGTTTGAATATGGATGTCATGTACGGTATGGGCATCGGCGTTGCCTACGTGTCGAGCGTAGCCGGAACCTTCATCCCAATCTTGATCCAATTCATGTTCTATGATGCGGCGGTATTGCTCGCGGGCTTCCTCATGCTGGGCCGGTACCTCGAAACCAAGGCCAAGAGCAAGACATCCGATGCGATCAAGAAATTGATAGGGCTACAGCCGAAAACTGCAACAATAATTCGCGACGGGAAGGAACTCGTGATCCTGGCGGCGAATATCGCGCTAGGGGACGTCATCCTGGTAAAGCCGGGGGAGAAAGTGCCTGCCGATGGGATGGTCACTGAAGGTACCAGCTATGTCGACGAGGCTATGATCACGGGCGAACCAATGCCGGCCTTGAAGCAGAAGGACAGTAAAGTGGTCGGAGGCACCATCAACAAGAACTCCGTGCTCAAGTTCGAGGCTCAGAAGGTCGGTAAGGACACGGTGCTGTCACAAATCATCCGGCTCGTGGAAGAAGCCCAGGGCACGAAGCCACCGATCCAGAAGCTCGCTGACCGGGCGGTCGCGTGGTTCATCCCGGTCGTGCTCACCATCGCCATCGTTACCTTTATCTCGTGGCTCCTCGTTCTTGGCGATTTCCTGGAACCATTGACTCGCCTCATCACGATCCTCGTGATCGCGTGCCCGTGCGCGCTCGGCCTGGCGACCCCGACGGCGGTGACAGTCGGTATCGGGCGGGGCGCGGAGCTCGGCATCCTCATCAAGAACGGGGAGGTGCTGGAGAAAGTAAACAAACTAACGACGGTTATCTTTGACAAGACCGGCACGCTCACGAAAGGCAAGCCCGAGGTAACCGATATCGTGCCGTTGGACAAGCCGGAAATGGAGTTGCTCACGATCGCCGCGGCCACCGAGAAGAACTCGCAGCACCCGCTTGCCGAAGCTATCGTGCGAAAAGCGATCGCGGCAGGAATCACTATCCCGGAGGCAAAAGAATTCGACACGGCCGAGGGAAAGGGGGTGTCTTGCACAGTGTCTGGTGCCCGGGTGCTCGTCGGGAAAAGATCATATCTCGAAGAACAAGGCGTTGACGTGGCAAATGGCAAGGACGCCGCGGCAAGACTGGAAAGCGAGGCAAAGTCCGTGGTGCACGTCGCGGTGGACGGTCATCTGGCCGGTATAATGGGCATTGCAGATACTTTACGGGAACACGCCAAGGATGCCATCGATGAGCTGCGCCGCATGGGCATCACAACCATGATGATCACCGGCGATAATAAACGAACCGCCCGGGCAATTGCCGACAAGATCGGCATCAAGGACGTGATCGCCGAGGTCTTGCCGCAAGACAAGGCAGCAGAGGTGCAGAAGTTGCAAGAAGCAGGCAAGATTGTCGCCTTTACCGGCGACGGCATCAACGACGCGCCGGCACTGGCAAGGGCGAACGTCGGAATCGCCATGGGTGGTGGGACTGACATTGCCATCGAGAGCGGCGAGCTCGTGGTCATGAAGGATGACCCGGTCGATGCGGTAGCTGCCATCCAGCTGAGCAACGCGGTGCTAGGTCGCATCAAGCTGAACTTGTTCTGGGCATTTGCATACAACGTGATATTGATTCCAATTGCGATCTTCACGATGGTGCCACCAGAATGGGCGGGCTTGGCTATGGCCATGAGCTCGGTCACCGTGGTCTCATTGTCGCTGATGCTCAAGCGGTTCGTGCCACCGGTTAAGAAGAAATATATGCAGGCGACGAAGATGCCCGAGCCTATGCCGGTGCCGGAAACAACCTCAGCACTTGCCGGGCCGGTCTTGAAGTGCGAGACGTGCGGGAAGACCGAGCCCGTGCCGGTGCATTGCAATCAGCCCATGCATATCGAAGAAATCGAAGGGAAATCGATGCTAGTATGCTATATGGGCAAAGATTGCGGGGAACAAGATGTTCCGGTGCACCACAGTAAACCTATGGTGATAGTAGAGAAACCATGATTACTTTGAAATAGCAACACCAAGTACAAGATTCGAACATAAAATATGGAATAAACATAAACAAGAAGTGAAATACGATGATGAAAGGAATGAATGCACCTTCGGATTGGCCGAAGACGGTAACATTGAAATGCGAGAAATGCGGGGCCACGCAACCTGCTCCCATGCACTGTGGAAAGCCGATGGCCCCTGAAAAGGGTGGAAAATCGTCGAAACTGGTATGTTGGATGGGTGCTTCCTGTGGGGCGGTAGATATCCCTAAGCACCATGGGAAGCCTATGAAAGTAATAACATAAATTCGTTTTTTCCTTTTTTCCTTAATTTTCTTACATCAACGACCTATTCTAAAGGAAAATATCGATGATAAAAGGTAAAATGAAAGATTCCCGGGAACTACGCCAAGATTCCCGGGAACTACGCCATCGAGACTATCCGTGATGCGATCACGCCCGAGGATGTCGCCCTCTGATTCGACGCGTGGTGCAAGGTTCGGTTCGAGATGCAAGGTTCGGTTCCTTCTGATGCAGAAGGGCAAACCTCTCATCTCTCGATTGTTGTGCTGTTCATCCTCCCCGGTGGGCTCCCGCGCCTCATCCCGCGGTCCCGCCCTTTTTCTTCTTCGTGAAACTGGCGATATAAAAGGAATGCGTGGAAACCAAGGAAAAAGTTATAAAAAGGAATGTTCCCCTCTCGGTCGGGCGTTCAATCGTCGACCAGCTCTGCGGGTTTCACGTTTCTAATCCTGCTTTGGCTTCTTCTTCCTTCTTCTTCTGCGACTTCAACCGGATCTGCAAGTCACGAGCTCTCTTTGAATACCAGATGAGCAGCTCGCCCGCGTCCTTGGGCTCGAAGTACTCGCCACCACAACTATTTGCAGCCGCGCTCATACGGGGCGCATCGGTCTGGCCCATGCCGATGACGTAGAAGACCACGTTCTGGTTCTTGGCAATTTCTTGCACCGCGACCTCGAAGTTGTTGCCATCGGTCGGCGCCCCGTCGGTGAGCAAGATGAGCATGACCGGCTTGGCCTGCTCCTCGCCGCCCTCGGTATCTTGGAACTTGTAGATCATCTCTTGCGTGAGCAGCATTGCTTGCCCCATCGACGTGGCTTGCCCATAGGCGTTGCCGATCTGGTCGACGATCAGCTTGGCCGTGTTTTCCAGGACGTTCTTTTCGCCCGACGAGCCTTCCATCCATTGCTTGCCGCCGAAGTCGAGCGCTTCTGCCGTGTCGGCGAACCGCACGATCGAGACCTTTTCACCGAAACCACGGCCCACTTTTTCAGCAAGGAACAGGATAGCTGCAAATGCAGCGCCGATGCGCCGCGGGACGCTCGTGCCTTCCTTGAATTGCTTCAAGAAATCCTGGATCTCCTTGGCACCCATAGCAGCCTTGATGCCTTCGATGGCAGGTCCAATCTTTTGAACGAGCAAGTCCCGTGCCATCATGGACCGCGAGATGTCGATGATCAGGATGGCGTTGAAGGTAACCAACCCTTCTGGTTTCAGCAAGATGTTGGTCGTGGGCTGGAACGAGGCGAGCACGTCGCCCGACAAGTCTGGCTTGCTATCGAGGATCTTGATCAATGCCCCGGCTTGCTTCCAGCGCAGTTTCAGGTCCTTGAACACGATGTAATTGGACAACCATGATTTCAAGTTGCCGACGTACCTGCGAGCCTTCGACAGCACTTCCCAGACCTGGTCGCCCGAGATCGGGTTAACACCAATGGTGGCTTCCTGGATCGGGATGATCTTGCGCTTGTTGATGCGGATTTCGACCTGGTCGGAACCGATGCCACTCGCCTCGAAGATCTCCGCGTCGATCTTGATCATGTTTTCGGGGAGCTCGGGATCGATCTTGACCTTCGCGGCGCCGAATGACCCCGTGAGCGGGTCCTCGAAGCTCATGACTTCGTTTTGGGACCGGCCACCGAGGTTAAGCGACAATGACAGCCGGGGACCGATGGCACACATACCGCCGTAGTCATCCATGGTCTGCACCTTGACGGTCATGACCTCCCGTTTCTCGATGGGAGCTTCTGCCGACGAAACGACCGCATCGTCTTTTTCCACGATGTTCGCCGCATCATACGCATCTTGCGTCATGCCGATATACCGGTCTTCGATTGACCCGACCTTGATGCGTCCCGCACCGGTGCCACGGGTCTTGTGATCCTCGATCTCGATCATCATGCCCTCGTAGAGGCCGAGCGACTCCACGTTCCGCGCCGAGAGCATGAATTTATCGCCGAGCGTGTTGTCAACGCGAGGCGTGAGCACGATGCCGTTCTTTTTCTGAGCGAGCTGCGAGATATCGATCATGTCGGGATATTTTGGCCGCGATGAACCTTCCCACCAAACGCCCTTGCCGTTCGGGTCTATGGGCTGGTTGAACTCGTCAGTACCGTAGATCGCAAAGCCTTTTTCATCGACGACTTGCTGGCCGAACGAATCCGCCATGTTGGGTGGGAACGGGCCTTTCTCGGGCTGCTTCTCGACCTCGATTTCCATCCACTGGGTCTGCTCGAACGCCTGGCCTGTCGAGTCCAGCGCGTACCAGCCGGATGGATCCATACCATAAATGGGATTATTGCTCGCATCGACGATTTCTTGGCCATACGCATCGACTTGATTCGGCACGAGCACTTGCACTTTTTCTTTTGCCGGACCAGCTGGCGCAGCAGCGCTGGCTTTTGCCACCTTTGTTTCGACGGTCTGCTCGACGAATTGTGCTTGCTGAAAAGCTTGTCCAGTCGAATCGAGTGGATACCCCATATCATCGGCACCGAAGACGCAATTGCCCTCAATATCGACGATCATGACACCAAAGTTGTCCGGTTGGTTGGGCACGAGTACCCATTTCGTTTCCGTCCTGATCTCGTACTCGGGCTCCTTGGGCGCTGCTGGTGCCGGTGCTGGTGCAGGAGGACCCATAGATGGTGGCCTCGGCATCGAGGGTGCCATGGATGGTGGTTTCGGCATTGCCGGAACACCTGGTGCCGAGGGCGCCATGGATGGCGGTTTCGGTATCGAGGGTGCCATGGATGGTGGCCTCGGCATCGAGGGTGCCATGGATGGTGGCCTCGGCATCGAGGGTGCCATGGATGGTGGTTTCGGCATCGCTGGAACTCCGGGCGCCATGGATGGTATTTTCGGCATCGCTGGAACTCCGGGCGCCATGGATGGTATTTTCGGCATCGCCGGAATTCCGGGCGCCATGGATGGTATTTTCGGCATCGCCGGAACACCTGGAACGGAGGGAACTGGGGGCACTCTCGGAACGCCGGGCACTGCTGGAGGCTTTGCAAAACCTGGTCCGGCCGGGCCGGGTGGCGGTCCCATCATACCTGGAGGTGTCGGTACCGGAGGTGCCGCTCCGGGCACCCGCGGTGGTGCAGCGACCATTCCTGGTTGCGCACCGGGCTTTGGACCCCTCGCGGGTTTTGCAACTGATGCGCTTGGCCCGGCAGGCGAAACCGTTAGTTCCATTGACTTGAAACCGAGGATTTCCGGCAAGTTCTCATCGATTTGAACAACGAAATCGAATAAACTCTCGTTGACGTGCACTGCAAGCGTGGTTTCGAAATGCTCCTCGGGAATCGTGACCTTGACAAGATCCCCATCGTGCACACCAAGTGTTTCTGCCGAGATACTCGATATATGAATGTCGTCGCCCACGTTCTCCTTGGTTTCGACGAATAATTTCAATTCTTTAGACATGATTATCCTTCTAACATGTGCTTTGCTCTTTCGATGGATGCACGACAGCACCATCGAATATAGAAACGCATACTTGGTTTGCTCAACAGATGCGTGACTCGTCGCGTTCAGATAAATCGAGCTGGTTGATTTGATCTTCTATGCGAATATTTAAAAAAATATCTCAATTCTCGAATTTTCACGAGATAAGTGTAAATATAGGATAAATCATGAAAAAAAAGGAAATATCGGAGGGAATATCACGCGAGCACTACGGGATCCCGTTTCTCTTCATTATCGCCTCCCGTTGGCTTTTTATCCAAGAAACCATTGATGGTTTCGTCGGATGTCAGCCGTTCATACGTACCGAACTCGATGCTCTTGCGTTCGATGCTTATATGGCGCTTGTCGAGCCGCTTGTAAAGCCGGGCGGCATTATAGGGCAATATCAATTCATTGAACGCAACAGCAAGCATCCCGAAGGTGATCCCGGCGACGATGATGAACCCAAATACGAATATGACGATGGACGCCCCCGCGGAGCCAAAACTGCTGTACGAAGCGAACACGGGCGATGCTATCACGAATTCGATATAATTGATGAAAGCAGAAATGCTCAAGAAACCTTTCAAGTAGGTGCTGAACCATCCCCCGACCGCTTCGACGTCTTCTGGATGCCGGTTATTGAGACGTTTTATATAGAACAGCACTCCAGCATCGTCGAGCAGCCATGTCGATGGAAAGAACCAGAAAAATAACGGAATGGCCGCGATGCCCGGTATGATCAAGAACGTAAAGAGCGAGCTGATATAAGCCACGAAGTTTTCGTCCGTAATTCCGCTAATCGACAGATTCGGGTCGAGATTCGCAAGAAAATTGAACGCGTACAGGCCGACTGCGGTAGCCAACGAGAGAACGGACATAATCCTGCCAAATACCGTGATGTAGTTGATCTTCCGGCCGAACGGCGGGATCAGGATAATGCGGTAGTTCAGCTTGGCCATGCGCTGGGTATCCTTGTCCGAAATCGCGCGCTTTTTCACCGCTGCCTTGATGCCTGCTGTCTTGGTGAAGAAAATCTGGTTCATCTGGACGATGCCATCCGCCGCGGGGGGACCGAAGAGCACGTACAAGCCGGCAGTGACGGGCAATGCAAGGAGGAAGGTGAACGTGCCGATCCCGGAAATGCGGATGAGGTTCGCAACCGCGATGCCCGCCGGTGAATCGCCGACCGCGGTGGTGCTACCTTTAGTAATGGTATCCGTGATGTTGAAGAGGAGCAAATACAAAGCCGCAATTAAAACAAGAGAAGCGACGAGCAAGGCAATGGGCCACTTCTTAGTCGGAATCGCCATACGGAGCCTCGCGCTTTTCATCCTTGACATTCCAACAAGGATCAAAACCCCGACAATTGCCAGGATGATTCCACTAACGAATAAAGTTCCAGTAACGGGGTCCGCGAGACGTTGCTGGATTTCAGTGAGTGGCACCACGGCCGTCGCTCGCAAGAAAATCATGATATTGGAGATGAGGTAATCCCCGACAAAGTCGCCGTTCAAGTCACCTAGGAATAAATAGGTGCTTCCCCAGACCGTGAAGAACAATTCTTGCACGAGCGTATTATTGTACGTGAAGGTGAAACAAGGGCCATTGATGCGCCTCGCTTCGACCTTGGCGAAATTCGTGGGGGAGAACAGCGTTCCCGGAACGGGAATATCCGTGACGTTGTCAGCATCCAAATCGAACGAGGTCGACACGCGCATGTTCAAATCAACATTGATCGCGGCCTCGAACTGGGGTGTATGTTGGCTGGTACCATTCGTGGAATTGTAAATTGTGCCAAGGGGTACCGGCGTCGTTCCAGACGCGTTCGTGTGCAGATAGGCCATGCTCATCTTGATAACCGGATATTTCATGTCCTTGAAATTCTTGACCACGGGGTCCTCGTCGGAGAAGACCAAACCGATGGTACTGGTTATCGGAGGATGACCGATACTCACGGGGATGACAGCTTTCACGGTTCCAAACGAATTGCTCGTGTTGATGCCAAAAACGCTGCCATTAAATGACGGTATTTTCACAGATTGGGTGAACGTCGTGTGAGCCGGTTCAATCCCGTCGTGGGCGATGCACGTGACCCGCGACGCTACAGTGACAAAGATTTCTGGACTGTTAAATGCCGGGAAGGCTTCAGACACTCTAGGCCGGTCTGATGCCAGTATGGGGTTTTGGATGCCCGCCGTGAATTTTTGATACAGTGTGAAGCTTGCCAACCCGCCGGTCGAATTCAACGAAATGATGCACTGGTCTTCCAACGCAATGGCACCGGGATTTCCCCAGGTTTTCAAATTTCCAACGCTGTAATTCACGATCGTCCAGCTGATGAGCAATGGATTGCTATTTAATTGATCAATTGGTGCAATGGCAAGGTAGTACGGCGTCGTCGGATTCGACATGCTTATGTTAGCGTAGGTCATGAAGAAATACGGGTAATTCCAGAACAGTTCCGCGTCGTTCGCGGGGCCTGTACAAAAGCCATAACGAAAATTGTTCATCCCGTCATACCCCGTCAAGGGAAGCTTGTCCCATTCGACCCTCGCGATGCTCGTGAACGTCTGCGGATCGACGAAGCTGAAATTCGACATGTCTACGAAGCCTGTTCCGTTCCAGCGGAGGTTATTGTTCTTGATCACGATGAGCTCGCGGGATTGCGTCAGACCCGGCGCGGGGATCGACCAATTCTTGAGATATCGAACCCACGGGTAGTAATTTCGCGAAGACACGCTTGGATTGGAAAATGCCTCCGGGTATTCCCATCCGTTTGCAGTTAAATTCGCCCGCAAGTCGATCTCAAGGTTGTCGAGGGCAATCCGGAGCAAGTGCGCGCTGTTCCAATCGATGGAATCATTTGCATTCAGGTAAAGCGCAGAATAATTCTTGACCGGCGCCGCCAGCACCACCACGTGCGTGCCAAGACATGGCGCAAGTGTGAAACCGTCCTTTATGTGCAAGTTGACATACCACGGCGTGTCACTACCGATCATCTCGTTAATGATATTGCCGGTTCGACCGCTCACCAGAACGGCACCATATTTTTGGTCCCATTTCTCGACCAATGAATCGTTCATCTTGATCCAGCCAAATTGTTGCGGTAGAACGCGGCGCAACATATCATAGTTCTGCGGGTTGATCCAGTAAAACACGTCAGCAACGCCATCACCATCGACATCAGGAACGACGACAACGCCATCGTCACCATAGAGCGTGTTCCTAACGGTCCAACCGGATTCCGCCTTTGCTGGTGGCGATTGAAAGATCCCGACAGCACCACCGAGTATCAAGCCGATGCCTATCAAGAGCAAGGCTAATTTCTTCCCGTTGTTTATTTGCGTTGATTCTTGTTCCATCAAGCAAGCACCCACGGTTGAATGATAATTCACTAGCCCACACCTAACCTAATAAACGCTGCGCCGGGTTCGTCTTCAACCAGCCAAGCGGAACAAACTCACAAAAAAAGGATGTTCATTCGTGGTCCCGAATTGCAACCTCATACTCGTCTTGCAACGGCCGGTTTGCCTTCACGAGCTTCTTGAGTTTTTCGTTCTCGGCGAATAATTGCTCGTATTTGCGGGAGATCGCGGTGATTTTTTCCTCGAGGGAGGTGACGCGGGAGATCAGCCAATCCATAACGGTCGATGTCTCGACCGGTGCAAGGAACCACGAGAAAACGTTCTTGATGAAATTCATATTGTCGAACACGGTTATGCCGAATTCTGGATCGTTGGTGAACATGTCAACGTCGCCACAGACGACGACTTTTCCTTGTCCGTGCAATGAACCGGCGGCGAGTGGGTAATTCTCGCCTATTTTCACGATCTTCCAGCCAGTATTGTCTTTTGGCGAGTATTTTTCGATGACGCTTGTTTTTCCCGTGGAAAAGAGCGAAACAGCCGGTTCTTGAACGGATAGCGTTGTGCCACCGCCTGTCACGACGCGCATTACATTCTTATTGACAACGTGGCTTACATTGATGTTGTCGAGGATGGGTGCAACCGAAGAACCCACGTTCCTGGAATCGCGAACCGTCGTGGATTCGATCTCGATGCCGAAGGCCGTGATCAGGTCGTTGAGATTCGTCTCGTTCGCGAGGTCGCCTCCAGCGTCCGAGATAACGAGCAAGTTTCCGCCTTCACGAACATATTTAACAACGAGATCGACATCATCCTTGGCGAGCTTGGCCTTGGTCGGGCATCCAAGCACGTAAATATCCGACGCGATAATGGAATCTTCCGGGATTGATTTCTCACGATTTATTGATATACTCAATTTTAAAACATCGTTGAGAACATGGAACAGCTCCGAAAAATTGTCCTCATGGACATCCAACAGCTCGTTGAAACCTTTGTCCACGAGGCAAGTATATTCGCCGCGGCTTGATCGACCAATGATACGCTTAAGCATGATCCGCTATCGCCTTGAGCGCGTTCCCGTGTGACGTTAAAACTAATTTAGGTATATAATATTGACGCTATCGGATGGTTTTTTTAACTCCGCGTACCGAAGCTTGCATAACTATGTCGAACGAACAGAGCACTCCTATACTTACCGATGATCAGCTCAAAGAGCTGTGTGAAAAACTCGGACTCAAGACCATGAAGAAATACAAGATCCTGGTTGCCAAGCTCGTGAAAAAAACCGGCACGACCGACGTGAAAAAACTCTCGGTGGCCTTGAAAAAAGCTACGATCGCATCATGACCACGCTCATCAATTCATGATGCAAGTATTTGCGTAATTAGTTCGATATTCTGTAATTTTTTTAGACATTAAAGAAACAACTATTTCAGCACGACAAGAACGCTGGTCACTTTCATTTATAAGTATTTTGATATAAAATTAGCGATGGCATTTTTTTCCTTTATTCACGACATCCTTAAGATTATCTAATGTTTTTTTGGCGATTTACGGAAATGGTCTCTATTGGAGCGTTTTTTTTGGAAAATGATCGGGAATTGCTAGGGAAGGTGAATATTCCGGCCAGCCCCGCCTTTGTTATTTTAGAATCTCGCTAAATGTATCTTTAAAGTGAATCTATAAATCATGTCAATGACAAGATTGAATTGATTGTCAATCATCAATGATTGATTTAGGATTGATTTCCTCGGAGGTTCAACAAGCGCGCACTGTATCACTGCTATCACTTAACACAACGGAAAGTAAGTGAAGCACCATGAGTACAAACTCGAACACCACTATCAAGGAGTCTGTTAGAGTCGGCGTGTACGTGTGCCAATGAGGCGTGAACATCGGCCAATTCGTCGATGCCGAGCAGATCAAATCCTTCGCGGAGACCCTTCCGAACGTGCTGATCGCCCGGACCTTCACATTCTTCTGCAGCGATCCCGGCCAAGAGATCATCAAGCGCGACATCCGCGAGCTCGGCGTTAATCGCGTGGTCGTCGCCGCATGCACGCCCAAGATCCACGAACCAACCTACCGGGAGCTGCTGGTCGATGCCGGGATATCCCCGTATTACTTTGAAATGGTGAATTTGCGAGAGCATTGCTCGTTCGTGCATAGCAAGGATAAAGCTGCGGCAACGGAGAAAGCAAAATCGCTCGTTGCGGGAGGCGTGTACCGTGCCATCGCCCTCGAGGACGTACCGCGCAAGGAGGTTCAAGTCACCAAATCCGTGCTCGTCGTTGGCGCCGGAATCGGAGGTATGAACGCTGCTATCAACCTGGCAAATCACGGTATCAAGGTGTATCTCGTGGAGAAGGAACCGACGATTGGTGGCCGCATGGCACAGCTGGATCGCGTGTTCCCGACCGACGATTGCGCCATTTGAATCGTGGCGCCGATCATGGTCAAGGCGGCGAAGCATCCCAACATCAAGCTCTACACGTATGCCGAGATTGTCGAGGTGAGTGGCATCACAGGCAATTATTCGATCAAGATCAAGCAGAAACCACGGTATGTCGACCCGAAACTGTGCACGGGCTGCGGCGCGTGCATTGCCAAGTGCCCGGTCGACGTGCCCGACGAGTTCAACCGGGACATCGGGATGCGGAAGGCGATCTACATTCCCTTTGCACAAGCGGTCCCGAAGGTTGCCTTGATCGACAAGGAAGCCTGCATGAGTTGCGGGCTGTGCACGAAGACTTGCCAGCGCGGCGCTGTCAATCACGAGCAGAAGGAATCGTTCGAGACCGTGATTGCCGGGGCCATCATCGTGGCGACGGGTTGGGACGAGTACCCTGTCCAAAAATATGGCACCTTCGGATACGGGCGATACCAAAACGTGATCACGCAGATGGAACTGGAACGCATGCTCTCGCCGGTTGGTTCGACCCACGGCCACGTGCTCCGCGTTTCCGACAAGAAAGTGCCGAAACGCATCGCTATGATCCAGTGCGTCGGCTCCCGCAGCATGCACGAGAACGCAAACTCGTATTGTTCCTCGGTGTGCTGCAACCTCGCGTTGAAGAACGCGCAGCTGATCAAGCAAGAGATCGACGGGGCAGACGTGATGATCTTTTACATGGATATGCGGTGCTGGGACAAACTCAACGAGGAATATTACCGCCGCATCAGGGAAAAAGGCGTGATCTTCATCCGCGGCATCCCCGGCGACGTTAAAGAGGACCCGGCAACAGGCACAATCAAGTTAACGTACGAGAACACGCTGGAAGGCACGGTGCAAGAGGTCGATGTCGACATGCTTGTCTTGTCTGCTGGCATAGAACCCTCCGCCGGCACCAGAGAAATTACCGCGGTCATGGGATTGGACAAGTCGCCTGGTGGATTTTTAAAGGAGACGCACCAATGCTTGAGCCCACAGGAAACCAAGAGCCCGGGCATCTTCATCGCAGGGTGCGCGTCGGGCCCAAAAAACATCCCATACTCGGTCTCGTCCGCGCTCGGCGCCGCAGCCAACGCATCGGCCATCGTGTCATCGGGCATCTTCGCCAAGGAACTCGTGACTGCCATCGTCGATGCAGAACATTGCATAGCTTGCCACCGCTGCGAAAAGTCATGCAATTACGACGCGATCCACGTCAATCCGGAGACCCAGGTCGCCGAGGTAAATGAGCTGAACTGCAAGGGATGCGGGATTTGCGTCTCATCGTGCCCCGCGAGGGCGATCGTGCTCCGGTATTACCGCGATGACCAGCTAGGCAAGAAAGTGTACGCGATCTTGAAGGATTCTAACGCGACTCCACAACCAAAGACCCCCCACGCATCCAGCCCAATGCAGCCCGGTTAAAAATCCTAGAACCGGGTCAAGGCTTTGCTTGCAGCAAAGTGGATGCGCGAAATCTCCATCAAACCATCGTGATATTCATGGAATCAAAACCCAGCGAGGCAACTCCGAAGGATGATCGCAAGATCATCATCTTCTGTTGCGAAAAATGAGGATACTCGGCAGCGGACCTGGTTGGTGTCTCGCGGAACCAATACAACCCCGTGATCTATCTCGTCCGGGTGAAATGCACGGGAAGAGTCGACACGTCCGACATCTTGCAAGCATTGCGGGATGGAGCCGATGGTGTCGGCATCTTCGGCTGCCACAAGGGAGAATGTGACTTTGAAACCGGCAATTACGTGGCTGAGCGTCACGTGAATGCCGTGAAGTTTATACTCGCCGAGGCGGGATTCAATCCCGATCGAGTGGGCATATACTTCATGTCCGCTGCGGAAATCGAGCGGTTCCTGAAATCGGTGAACGATTTCGTTACCAAGGTCACCGCTCTTCCCGCCAACCCCTTGAAGAAGGACAAGGCCCGGGGTTTGAGCATCGCCATCACGAAATAGCATGTAATCCCATGGCCATGTGATTCATTTCCCGAAAAGTCGTGGAAAATGATGATGGCACGTCGCCGCGAGCGACGGGATCGCAAACGAGAACAAGAATAGGTGAAAACCATGGCATCCCAGCCAGTAGACGATATGCGAGCGGATCAGCTATCGAAGCTCCCCTTGCTCGTCCACGCGTCGCGTTCCTTCCGCATCCGGTGCCTCATCGATGCCCAGGCGGATATCGAAAAAGCGGGAGCCTTGACGCGCGAGGAATACAACGGCGTGCTAAAGGTCTTGCTGAAGGAAGAGACGAGAAAAGCACTCTTGCTTCGGGAGATGGAACGCGTGCAAGGCGAGGTGCCGATGGACAAGTTACTTGGGTCGCTGGAATCCACGGGCATACCGAGAAAAGAGATCGTCAGCGGCTTGTTCCAGCTCGCGGTCGAGGGCTTCCTCTCGTGCCGGCTCGATGCGCCTGGAAGCGCCGTGTTCTCGTTCGTCACGTCTGATTCTAACAAGGTTGAACCGGTGTATGTTCCCGTCAGGTCCATCGACGACGGGAAGGCTTGCAGCGGCTGTGGCACCTGCCAGGCCGCGTGCCCCGTCGATTGCATCCGGGTCGACGATGGAAAGGTCGCGATCGACCTGGATAAATGCATACGCTGCGGGTTGTGCTACACGGCTTGCCCGAGAGCATTTTTACCAAAGCTGGCCTTGGATTGGGCCATCAAGAACGCGGTTTTCACGCCCGAGGAACTCAAGGCAGGAAACATCGTGGAAGCATGGTCCGCGAGGACCACGCGGGATGACATTCGCCCGGCTGCGCAGGACGGCGGCATCACGTCGAGCTTGCTCGTGCAGGCGTTCCAGGCGGGCGTCATCCAGGCCGCGATCGGTGCGGGACGGCACGCGGATATTCCATGGAAGCCGGAACCAGTCATCATGAAATCCATTCCCGATGTCGTGAAGGCGGCAGGAACCAAATACGTGAACACGCCGTCGCTCAAGCTCTTGCGCGCGGTGAAGGGAGTGCCGAGCATCGCCGTCGTCGGCACCCCGTGCATGATGCAAGCACTGCGGAAAGCGGAGATATATCCCACCGGCACCATCGACCTTTCAAACATCAAGTATCGCATCGGCATCTTCTGCATGGAGTCGTTCACGCATGCAGGCATCAAGCAACTGTGCGAGAGCACGTTCAACGTTCCCCTGGAACAGGTCAAGAAGATGAACATCAAGGAAGGCCAGTTCTTCGCGAATCCAGTCACGGGCGATCCGAAGTCCGCGAGCATGAAGGATGTCACCAAGCTCGCCCGCTTGAGCTGCCATTGCTGCTATGATCTCACGTCCGAGATGGCCGACATATCGGTCGGTTCCATTGGCTCGCCCGAAGGCTGGAACTCGGTCATCATCCGCACGGCCGCGGGCAAGCAATTATTCGATGCAGCCGTGCAAGCTGGCTTAATCGAGAAAAAACCGATAGAGGAAGTCCAGCCCGGTCTTGGTCTACTCAAAAAGCTCTCGTTCGGTAAGAAGCGGAACTACGAGAAGGAGGAAAACAAGCGGGATGGGGAAAAATCACTGCACCCATGGTATTTCATGAAATTACCGCCACCACCGCCACCGAAGAAGAAGGAAGGCGCCACAGCCGAACCCGAATCCTCATGAACGGGTCAAGGCAGAAGGCTTACTATTGAGTTACTTCTTTTCATACCAAATCCATTTCATTTATGAATGAAGAAGATTCCATGATCATCGCACGGTGCAAACGATGGATCTCCACGCCTTCATGCAGAAATTTCACCCGCAAGTGACCATGATCGCCGATGACATGTACGTGCTCGATGAAGACTCGGAGGATCTTGGCATCACCAAGGACAAGCTGATGGAAAATGCGGGGGCTGCTGTTGCTAATGATATTGCCAAGCATTTCGGGCCAATCGGTCAAAAAAGCGTCCGCGTGTTCTGCGGCTTGGGAAATAACGGCGGCGATGGCCTCGTCGTGGCCAGGCATCTTGCCCGGGAAGCAAGGTCGGTCACGATATACTTGCTGGGGGATCCGGGACAGATCACAACCCCCGAAGCCGCCAGCAACTGGTCCATCGTGGCGCGCCAGCCCTATTCCATCCAAACGCAAGTTATCAAGGATTCATCCCAGCTATCGTCTATCAAGGATATCGACAAGGACACGATCATCGTCGATGCGCTGCTCGGCGCCGGGATAAAGGGCGACGTGCGTGAACCCGTCGCGTCGTGCATCCGGATGATCAACACGGCGAGTGAAACACGCGGGTGCCCGGTCATCGCGGTCGATGTCCCTTCTGGTTGCAACATGGACGATGGCACGGTGGCTAATGTGCATATCAAGGCTACCCGAACAGTCACATTCCACCTTCCAAAGCAGGGCTTGGTGAACAAGCCAGATATCACAGGCCCCGTGGATGTGTTCCCCATCGGCATCCCGCCCGAAGCGGACTGGCTCGTGGGAAAAGGCGACGTGAAACTGGCCTTCAAGAAGCGCAGGGACGCCAGGTCGGTCAAGGGCATGAATGGCAAGGTGCTCGTCATCGGGGGGAGCAAGCAATACTCGGGCGCGCCCATCTTGTCTGCCCTCGCCGCGTCCCGCAGTGGTGTGGATCTCGTGAACCTGTGCATCCCCGAAATCCATTCGATCGTCGCCCGATCCGCGTCACCGGACTTGATAGTGACGCCATTGGAAGGCCAAAACATCACCGAAAAAAACCGCCAGGAGCTTGAATCCCGCGTCCAGTGGGCTGACACGGTCTTGATCGGTCCCGGTATGGGACGGGAGCCAGAAACCGCGAGAGCCATCGTTGCAGCGTGCGATTTTGCCGTGAAATCGGGAAAGAAGCTCGTGATTGATGCTGATGGCTTGAAAGCAATCTCGTCGAGCTTGGCAACCATCGATTCCCCCAACGTCATCATAACGCCGCACGCGGGCGAGTTTTCGATCGTGTCGGGAACAAGCACCGACATGTTGAAAACCTTGGATAACAGGCTCGACGCGGCATACGATTTTACCCGGAAAACGAGGTGCCAGCTCATCATGAAAGGTCCCGAGGACATCGTGATGAACCGCGATCGGTGCAAGATCAACCTCGTCCACACGCCTGCCATGACCGTGGGTGGTACAGGGGACGTGCTCGCGGGCCTTGCCGCAGCTCTCGCATCGCTCTACGGAATATCTACCGATCGCATGTTCACGGTTGCGTGTGCCGCGATCCACGTTAATGGCTTGATCGGGAACCTTGTTGAACGACAAAAAGGCGGCCCATTCATCACGGCGAGCATGATGATCGACAACATCGGCACGATTCTTTCGAAATTCGCTAAATAACGCCACGTGAAAAGCACCGCCGGGCACGGCGGCTGGCGATGCGCATCATTCTGTGTTTTTGTCGGGACGCGGTTCCAAACCTTAAAAATGCTGGAAAACCTTTTTTAATCTCGGGAAATGGTTAAGTCACCACCACTCCGTTAACTCGAACACATCACGTTATGCACGCGTGGATGACCATGGACTTTGAGGAGGAATTGAAGCGAAACATTCTTGGAGATTCGATCTTCAAGCGTGACGGCGAGCAAAAATTCGACAGGACCTTCATTCCAGACAAGATTCCACATCGTGATGACGTGCTCAGGAAATTGGCGTCCGATTTCAAGATCGTATTCAAGGAAGACAAAGCAGTGAACATAGCCTTGAAAGGAGAGGGCGGATTTGGCAAGACTGCCATCGCCCGGTTCACGCAAAACAAGCTCGGAAAGGTAGCTGCCGAGCTCGGCATCAATTTAGACGCCCGTTACTACACGTGCTTCCAGTATCGCACGCTCGGCACCATGTTGCGGGATTATTTACCGACCAATTACTTCATTTCGGGCAAGGGGTTCAGCATCTCCGAGCTCATCGCGTTCCTCGTCCAGAATCTCCAGCGAGAGAATAAGAAATTGCTCTTCATCATTGACGAGATACAAAATCTCAAGCCGGATGATTTGATGCGCATTATCTCGATCAACGAGGAATTCAAGCTGCCTGGTGACCCGAAAGAATATTTCTCAACGATATTGATCGCCCGTACCGGCGACTGGGAAGCTATGTTCCGCGAGGAACCTCGCATCGCCCACCGGTTGAACAGCACGATCACGTTACCTAAATACACGTTCGACCAGCTAGTCGACATCTTCACCTACCGGCGCGACCTTGCCTTGAAGGAGGGCATTCTTTCGGACGATAACGTGGAACTGATAACCCAGATGAGCGAGCTTTCCGGCAACGTGTATTATGGCATCGAGCTCATGCACCACGCGGGAAAAATGGCCGAGGGGCAGCACGAACCAGAGATTTTGCCTGAGATGATACGTGCCGCGGCGAAATATGTTTCCACGGAATTTCGCGATCCTGTCCTCAATGACCTCAAAAAGCACGAATTGCTTGCGCTGCTGGCGATTTCCAGGGTACTGGAAAACAAGAGCAAAAAAAACGTGAATTATGCTACCACGGAAGAATCATTCGATGAATACAAGCTTGTTTGTGAGGAAATGAATCAAGATTGCAGTGACGATTCGCACGTGATAACCGCCTTTCGCAAATACATCCAAAAACTCAACCAGGCACACTTGATCAAGGAATACGTGCATAACTTGAAAACGAGGGGGCGTCGTGCCGAGATCCACATGCTCGATTTTCCCGCCGAGCTCGTGAAACAAAAAGTTCTCGACATCTTGACGAAGATGCCATGATCCCGGAGCAGTATAAGTTTTTTACACGGGATTGGCAGGGATCCATCCATTTTTCACGTGCGCTTTGGCTATGGCAATGTAATACAAGAACATCCATATTGCGACGACGGGAATCACGACGATACGGGGCACTTCGAATATCAACAGCACGCAAGCGAAGGGATACGCCGTGTATGAATAGAAAAGCAGGGGCTTCTTGAAGTCTCGTTCCATGAAGGTGAAGGCAATCGCCAGGAACGGGTAGAGGTAGAGCAATTGGGTTTCCCAGATGTCGGGTTGTGCGATGAAAAACGAAGCCATGCCGAAGATGAACGAGAACACGATGCGCTGGTTGCTGTCCCTCGATTTTCGCAGCAACAAGATCCCGGCGATCGCACAAGCGCCCGTGGCCGCGATAAACACGTAAGAGGTCGGGAGTTGGAATAGCACGCTAATAAAATAGCTGAAGCTGAGTGACGGATCGAGTACGAACCTGCTGAGCCCTAGCTCGTTCAGGTTCAAGGCAATGAATGACCGCAAGAGATCCAGATTCACGAGAAATATGATGGCATCCGCAAGAAGCGGGAGTGCAATGAAGAATACCCGCTTGATCAATCGCTTGATATCCCGTTCCATTAGCAAGAAAAGCACGATGAAGATTGCCACGGGCTTGAACACGATGCTCAACCCTACCATGATACTGCCGGCCATCTCGTTCCCTTTCAAGAAGAAGTACAGCCCGAGCACCGAGAAAAAAGCAACATAGCTTGACAGCTGACCCATACCATAATTGGTCAATTGAAAGGCCACCATGAAAAACATGGCCAAGTATTTCCAGGATGAATTTTTTTTGCTGAAGGGATCGCTGGCATCGGTGGCCATACCGAGAATGCCAAGGATCTTGGCGCTCGTGTAGATCGTTGCCAAACTGAAAAAAAAGCAGATCACGGAAAACACGACGTATGATTGCATCGAATCCATGAAAGTGAATGGATAAAAGAAGACGAGCTCCGCGGGAAAATACCGGTATGGAGAGAGGTTGTAAGCTGCTTGGAAAAATGCCGCATCATAAAGCCTGAGCGGATCCACGTTAAAAAACGTTCTCGCAGCATAGTAATAGATCTGGTAATCATTCCGTCCACCGGGAAATACGAACCCGGAAAGCTGGTTTATCACGACGAAACTCACCATGCATACCAGCATGATCGCGTTGATCATGATGGGGACGCGGAATGATTTTGCACATTGCTTGAAGGGCTTGAGGTTTATCGTGCGTATCACGATTCTAACAGCACCCGCCATGGCTTGATCCGAGGTCTTCACCTCTATTCCTGGTTGCCGTGCGAAAAGAACTTGTGTGCCCGAGATCCATGTGGCTCCTCCGCGGATTTGCGCCACAACAAAAGGTTAAAATGGAAGAAACCTTTTTTCTTATTATTCATCAACGACGAGTCGAACGTTATCATGTCGAGCCCACCCCAGCAGCCGCAACAACAAGCGAGTCTAGTCAAGGTCTTGAAGCGCGCGCTTGGGAAGAAGGTGCTCGTCGTGTTAAAACGAGCACTTGAAATTAACGGAATTTTACGTGGCTTCGATCAACATTTGAACCTGCACATCGACAACGCTGTGACGACGAACCCGCACACCATGGAAATCGAGGCCCTCGGCACGATCGTGCTGCGCGGGGATTCCGTGTTACTCGTTAACTCGGAAGACCTCGTTGAAAAAGACGAAGAAAACGAGTGAATCACATGGGCAAGGGAACGCCAGCTAAGGGATTGCACAACGGAAAGACACACATGCGCTGCCGGCGCTGTGGGCGAAATGCATATCATTTCAGGCACAAGGTTTGCGCTGCTTGCGGTTTTGGCAAGAGAACCACGATTCGAAGGTACAATTGGATGAACAAGAAAGTCCAAGGCAGGGCCCGGATTGTCTGAGCTTTATTGATTGCTCGAATCGTATCATTCTCGTTTTACGTGCTTTTTTTACATGTTAGGTAGATTTTCCCAGTCTTCTCTATTTTTTATCAGGTTTCGATTTAGATTTCGATGACATTGTAAACTTTCTTGTCATTGCTGCTTAATTCCCATGGCGCCACCTTTGTTCAAGAGGACCGGGCGTCCACCATAGACTATAGAGGCCTATTGTGGATGCATGTTATTTATGTGATAAATAAAAGGGGATTTTCGAGCCTAGCTCAGGCAAGCAGAATGGTGAGATGAAAGAAAAATTGGATGTCCCGGATCACTACGTGCAAGTGGGGGGTAGAAAAACTTGTTGTTAAGCGTTATGTTCATAATACCACCGTCTGTGTCTATATTTTTGCTCTATTGCGTACACAATCCTTATATCTGTGTTCATTCAATAGTCAATCGACTCGAAATGCAATCCTTGGCGGAAAAAACGGGTGGAGATAGCATCTCGAATCCGTGCACAGCGTGGTGATGGCCATGAAACACGCACTGATCAAGATTTTGTTGGTTACTTCGTTCATTGCATTTGCCGGTTTACTCGTTCAGCGTGAATTCTCGGTCATCTTCTCGCGAGGTGCCATTCCACGACGCCACGATTCATCGTTTGAAACGCGACCGGTAACTAAACCTGTTGTTTCGGCGACGAACGATCATCGACCAACATTAACGTCCGGAACGGTAACGCCATCGACAGGGAATACGAATTCCACGATGTTCATGTTTAGTGTCGTGTATACCGATCGGGATAACAACCCGGCGACATTCGTGAATGTAACATTGAACTGGTGGGTATGGGCAATGCATAAGGTCGATACATCAGATTCAAATTACGTGGATGGTTGCACCTACATGTACAGCACGATGCTCAACGCCGCGTGGAATTATTCGTTCTCATTCTCTTGTTCCGATGGCACGTTTACGGACTCGGCTAGTGCTACTAGCGGACCATCCGTTCGAATGCCGATCATCCCGTGGAATATGACGTGGAACGACGGGCGCAATAATTATGGCCGGGGCGTGTTTAGCAGCGACGGTTTCGTATACACGTGCGGTTACGTGTCTAGTTGGAACGGTTATTATGATATTATGGTGATAAAGTGGGATACGAACGGGAATGTGATGTGGAACCAAACATGGGGTGGTAACCAAGGCGACACGGGTATGGATATCTGGTGCGATGGATCGAAGGTTTACATCACGGGGTATACTTCTAGTTACGGCGCGGGTCAGGATGATGTCGTTTTGATTATCTATAATGTGGATGGCACGTTCGTTTCGTACAACACCTTTGGCGGTCCGGATGACGATTATGGAAATTGCATCTGGGGAGATCCGCAAGCAATCTACATCGGGGGCAGGACAGATGTCAATAGTACCCAAGGAGACGACATCCTGCTATTGAAATTGAGTAAAACTGGAACGCTTGTGTTTAACCGGACATGGGGGGGCACCGGAACGGATGCGGCATACGGGATTTGGGGTGATGGTTCCGCCATTTATGTTTGCGGATATACTAATAGCTTCGGGGAAGGATCATGCGATGCTGTGATCACAAAATGGACCGGCACGGGCGATTTCCAATGGTTTAAAACATGGGGTGGGAGAAGCTATGAGTATGGGTTGGGGATCTGGGGAGATGGTGCGAACATCTACATAACCGGATACACTGGTAGCTTCGGTATTGGCAGTTCCGATGCGTTCATTGTGACATGGACGGCCGGTGGTACCTTCGTGTTCTACCGTACATGGGGCGGGTTGTTTTACGATGAGGGTAATTGCATATGGGGAATTGGTGCAAACATCTACATTTCGGGATATACAAATAGCTTTGGAACGGGGAGATATGCTCTTTTCCTGTTAAAACTCGGCCCGGATGGAATACTGCAGCTGGTTAAGACTTGCGACGGAATTCTAAACTTATGGGTGTATGGTATCCACGGGAATCAAGATAGTATGTACTTATGTGGGTCTGAATACGACGGAATTCGATATAATCTATTTATTACGAGGATATCCTTAGCCGGAGAGTTTGGCATCATCTCGCCATGCTACGGAGAAAAAACAAGACAATATCAACGCATAACGTTCCAGTGGAGCGAAGCAAATTTTACCGGGGACACGATCACGTATACATGGCAGTTATCATCCTCGACGTTGTTCACGACGGCCGTGTACGACATTGACACCATGACGAGTATTCCGACATGCACAATTCGG
>Ga0315277_10001657_pt1 | contig 31969 bp, 24 predicted proteins | sample YL17G05_15_MG_FD_203695 | JGI IMG/M metagenome (GOLD analysis project Ga0315277, IMG submission 203695) | Sediment microbial communities from Yellowstone Lake, YNP, Wyoming, USA - YL17G05_15 | ecosystem: Environmental > Aquatic > Freshwater > Lake > Sediment | place: USA: Wyoming | collected...
TACAGCTTTTGAAAAAGCAAGCAGAAAATTCTGAAGCCGCAGAAATTTTGTTTTAATGGCTCCGTCGGGATAGCAAGCCAAAGTGGGGTTGCGACTGTGCTACTCTACTGTCTGAACTGCAGAGGCCCGGCACCTCAAGCCATTTCGGAGCCGGCCTTCAGCTCGAGGGCCATCCATTCGTCGCGGTCCCTTCTCCCGGCCACTTGCCATCGGGCCGCGGCCAGGGCCGCACAGACCTCTTCGTAATCCTCCTGCAGAAGCCCGGAAACAAGCAGGCGCGACTCCGGCTGAGCCCAGCGATGCAGGATTCCGAAATTGGCGAGCAGGATTTTCAGGTCGATGTTGGCGAGCACCAGATCGAACCGGCCGGCGGCCATTTCCTCCAGCCCCGCCACGCGCAGCTCCAGCTCCGCGCCGAAGCCATTGACCGCGCCATACTCCCGCGCGCATTCAATGGCTTCCGGATCATGGTCGATCCCGAGCGCATAACCGGCGCCGAGCCGCAGCGCAATCATGGCCAGAATGCCGCTGCCGGTTCCAAGATCCAGCACGCGCTCGCCGCCGCGCACCACCTCCGGCAGCCATTCCGCAATCAGCTGGGTCGTTGCATGATAGCCGGTTCCGAAGGCGCGCTTCGGATCCAAAACGAGCGCGCATCCGCCTTCGGGCGCCGGAACCTCATTCCAGCTCTGACGGATGAGGATTCGCCCTCCCAGCATGATCGGCTGCAGAGAAGCCGCCCAGGCCGCATTCCAGTCCTGATCGGGAATGTCGATCACCTCGATGGTCGTTTCGGCTTCAGGACTGCCTAGCTGACGCAACACGGTCTTCAATGCTTCGAGTACACCGGCATGCCAGCTGCCGCTTTCCCAATAGAGGCTCACATCGCCGGCCGCTTCGCTGGCCCCCTGGCATCCCTGCTCGTCGAGCAGGGCGAACAAATCGTCGGAGTCGATGCCGGTCCGGAGCCGGATCTCTTTGAATAAGCGCACTGACATGTTGGTTCACCCGCATCGGAAGGTAACACATCGGGAGGGCCGGGGAAAGGCGATCCGCCCATTTTCGGGCGCGCGCATTCGCTGATCGGCTACAATAGATGAGTTGCTTAGGGGGTGTTACAGGCAAGGGGCGGGCCGGCAGGTAACCTCTAAGGCTCGAAGGGCTCGAAGGGGGATGACCGCAGCCTGCTGTTCGGAGATTTGTCAGGTTTTTAGCCTCTCAGAGTCTGTTTTTGCTTCACTGGAAATTTTATGCCTTACTGGTTTGATGGCAACAATCTGATCGGGATGTCCGCCGCGGCCGCGCAACAGGACCGCAAGACCCGGCGGTCTTTCCTGGGGTTGCTGAGTGGTTATGCGCTCGCACGCGGCGGCCGGTTTACGGTGTTTTTCGACGGCGATGACGCGGATCGGGCCATGCCGCCACGCGGCGTGCGCGTGCGCTACAGCGCTCCGCTGTCCACGGACGACGCCATTCTGAATCAAGTGAACGGATCGGCTGCGCCGGCAGAGATCATCGTGGTGACCAATGATCACACGCTCGCCGGCCGATGTCGCGACGCGGGAGCCAAAACCATGGACTGGCGCCAATTCACCGCAAGGATGCACCGCGGTCCCGGCAAGCCGGCAAGCCAGCCTTCCAGGGACGAACAGGTCGACCTGGACGACTGGTCCCGGTACTTCGGCATCGATCCCAAGAAGCTCTAATCCGGCCCCCCCTCCACTGCGCTCCTTGCAAGCCATCGTGCAATGACTTTATTCGGGTAAAAATTTCAGCGCAGAGGGCGCAGAGAGAGAAGGAAAGATGAGTTCGCAGAGGGCGAGGCGGCTTCTCCGCGCTCTCGACTTTTTTATCTGCGATTTCGGCGCGGAGCTTTTGGTTTTCCTCTGCTGATTCCATGATCTTATGCCCTCCAGGCAGGAATTTTTTCAAAACACAATGCCATTGGTTTAGGTCAGGATGCTGTCTTCCCGGAGGCTTCTTATGGCATTTGGCAAGCGAACAATGACCGGCGCGGGTCTGGTCCTGGTTTTTCTGCAGTTTCTCTGGATCGCTGTTGCACAGGACTGGCCTCAATGGCGCGGCCCAAATCGCGACGGCATCGTGGCACCCCTTGAAGAACCCAAAAGCTGGCCCGAGCAGTTAAAGCAAAAATGGCAGGTCTAAGTCGGTATCGGCCATTCCTCGCCGGTGCTGGTAAAGAAGAACCTCTATGTCTTCGCGCGGCAGGAAGAGCAGGAGGTCGTTGCCTGCCTCGACCTTGACACCGGCAAGCAGATCTGGCGCGACGCCTATGATGCGCCCTACACGATGAATCCGGTGGCCAGAGCGCACGGGAAAGGCCCGAAATCGACTCCTGCCTATCATGCCGGAAGGCTGTTCACCTTGGGAATCAGCGGCATTCTGTCCTCCTATGATGCCCAGAGCGGCAAACTGCGCTGGCGGCGGGAATTCTCCCCGGACTTCAAGACGACCTCGCCGCTTTACGGAATGGCGACCTCACCGGTCATCGAAGCCAAGTTGCTGATCACCTTCGTCGGCGGCAACGATAGCGGCGCATTGATGGCCTTCGATGCCGACGCGGGAAAAACGGTGTGGAGCTGGTCCGGCGACGGGCCGTCCTATTCATCGCCGATCGTGGTTGATGTCGCCGGTACGCGCCAGGTGGTGACGCAATCGCAGAAGAACGTCATCGGCGTATCCGCGGTCGACGGCAAGCTGCTCTGGAGCATTCCATTCACAACCCCTTACGTGCAAAACATCATCACGCCCATCCTGTTCAGGGACCTGCTGATTTTCTCTGGGCTCGAAAAGGGAGTTATGGCGGTCAGAGTCGCCAAAAATGCGGGGGAATGGAAAACTGAGCGGATATGGGAAAATCCCGAGGTCGGCTTCTACATGAGCGATCCGGTCCTGAACGGCAGCCGGCTTTGCGGCATGTCGCACAAAAACAGGGGGCAGTACGTCGCGTTGGACGCGGCTACGGGCAAAACCCTCTGGACCACGGCCGGACGCGAGGGGGAAAACGCCGCTATTCTGACTGCGGCGGACAAGCTGTTCCTGTTGACCAATGAAGGGGCATTGACTGTGGCGAGGGCAAGCAGCACGGGATTTGAGGCGATCCGGAAATACACGGTCGCACAAAGCCCGACCTGGGCGCATCCTGTGATCGCGGGAAAAAGCATTTTGATCAAGGATCTCGAAACGCTCGCATTGTGGAGTTTTGAGTAAGGGGGCGGATTCGCCGCCCCTCGGAAGCCTGGATACCTGCCTTTGGAGCGCGGGCGGGACGCCCAATGCCGCATAGCTTTTGAATTGAACGGATAGAATCAGCGCCCGAAGGGCGCTCTGGAGTGCGGCGACTCGTCTCCGCTAGCGGCCATTGATCTGCCGCTGCACCGGGCGGCTTGCCGCCCTGTGTTCCCGACACGCCTGGGGAGCACGGCCGGATCCCGGTTCGTGGAATTCCAGGCAGCAAGCTGCCTGGTCTTGCCAGTATGCCGATCTCCATAGCGGCGACCAGTCGCCGCACTCCAAAGGCGCCTTCGGCGCCATGCTCCAAAAACCATGCGGCCTTGGACGGGACGGCCCCGCTCCATTTGAAAAGCCGGCCGCCGTGGAAGCCTGACAGGCGTCTTTCGTCCCGGCGTTCTACTCCTTGTAAAGCCATGATCCTGCGAGAGCGGCGAGCGGCAGCTCAAACAGACCCCACAGAGTGGCGTAGAGGAAAAGGTCCCTCGGGAACAGGTTCATCGGCAGGGCGCCGGCAGTGGGATAAAGATACGCCAGGGCCCAGGTGACAAATCCGGCGCCGATGGCGGTCGTCGGTCCCGGACCGAAACGCGGGCGGATGGCCGCATAGAGCCAGATCATCAACAGACCAATCCCGAAAGAGAGCAGCACAAAGAAAGGTATCGACTCGTTCCCCATCGGTGGCCTTCCCAAAGCCCTGAACGCCTCTTCCCAACGAGGTCCCAGCAGGACGGTGTTCAGGATCAATTCCCCGATGTTGATGATGACGCCGGCAAGCAGGCCCCCGGCTACGACGCGGGCCATATTGACTTTTCCCATGGAGCACCTCCGCATTCTGAAACAGGAAATGAGCAGCGACAGAACCGATGTGAATCTGGTCCGGAACAGGATACAATCTAACACAATTCGCAAACCGCGGGATTTGAAATCCGCCGGCGGTTCTGCCGGATCCGTCCGCTGATTTTGCGTCGCTTATGGTTGGCTATGGTTTGAACAAAGAGTATATTCGCAGTAATCGCGGCAGCCGGTTTCCAGGATGGAAAGGAAATGGCCGGGCGTGGGAGGATGCAGGCAATCATGGTGACGGACCGTCCAGGGAGTAGTGCAATGGGGAAATTCGTTCTGATGCTTTCTGCTGCCGTTGTGTGGTTATCTATCGGTTGGGCGGCCGATCCACGCGGGTCCCGGGACAAGCAGGAACCGGGCGCTCTGGACGCACAGGTAAAAAAGTTCCTCGAGGGCCGCCGCGGCGCCTGGCACGACCTGAACGTTCCGGAAGCCGACGGCCGCAAGCTGCACGACCTGGTGGTCGAGCACAAATACCGGAATGCGCTCGAGATCGGCACGTCCACCGGGCACTCGGGAATCTGGATCGCCTGGGCGCTGGCGAAAACCGGCGGCAAACTGATCACGATCGAAATCGACAAGGACAGGCACGATCAAGCGCTGGCGAATTTTCGCGCCGCGGGACTTGCCCAGCATATCGACGCCCGCCTCGGCGACGCGCACGAACTGGTGCCGGCGTTGAAGGGACCGTTCGACTTTGTGTTCTGCGACGCCGACAAGGAATGGTACAACCGGTATTTCGAAGCGGTGCTGCCGAAACTCTCTGCCGGCGGCTGTTTTGCGGCTCACAATATTTCCGAGCGCGGCTACGAGGCAGGTTACAGCCGCAGCTTGCTCCAGTTGGTCCGCAGCCTCCCCAACCTGGAAACAGCCGTTTTTTCCGCAGGCGGCGGGATGTCGATCACATTCAAGAAATAGTCTTGGAGACAGGCCTATGGATCCTGAAATGGAAAAAATGCGCCTGGCCGAGCAGTATGCCGGCCTGAATGACCTTGAGCTGGAAGAACTCGCCGAGGACTGGGAATCGCTCACCGACGCCGCCCATGAGGTCTTGAGAAACGAAATGGCGCGCAGGGACATGAAACCGCCTGACAAGCCGACCGCATCCAAGGTAGAGACGGAGGTCGCGCTTACGGATCCCGTCGCCGCGGGTGAATTCCGGGGCTGGAGAGAAGCGCTTCTGGCCTGGGGGCTGCTCCATTCCGGCGGCATTCGCAGCCAGCTGACAGACTCCATCGGCTCGGTCCTGAATCCAGAGGAATTCGGCCAGGACTACGCGGAGGCTATAGCTCCCGGCCTGTCCGGGCCGATCACTCTCAGTGTCAGCGCAGCAGACTATGATACGGCGCGGGAAGTCCTCAGTCAGCCCGCCCAAGAAGATCCCGAACCAGAGGAGTAGAACGCGCACTGCCAGGATTATTCCAGGCAGAAGGAGGGGACTCTATGACCACAGGCGAATTTCCATATCCCGAGACGAATGACATCCCCGGTGCGCTGGACCGCAGGGAATTCATGAAGATCCTTGGACCGGGCGTCTACGTCCTGTTCTCCGTCGATGAGCTGTTTGCGCTCGCACAGGAACGCGGCGGCAGCACCTACCCGGACGACTTTAACGCCTACCTGCACATCGCCCCTGACGGACACGTCACCGGCTACTCAGGAAAAATCGAAATGGGACAGGGCATCATCGCCGCGCTGGCCCAGATGCTTGCGGAAGAGCTTGAAGTGCCGTTCAACGCAATTACCATGGTCATGGGAGACACCAGGCTCTGTCCTCCGGACGGCGGCACCAACGGCTCGCGCAGTGTGAGGTATTTCGGCCCGGCGCTGCGCGCTGCCGGCGCGGAAGCGCGCGAGGTATTGCTGGAGCTTGCGGCCGAGCGGCTGCAGGTCCCCCGGGAGCGCCTGACGGCCAAAAACGGCGTCATCAGCGACCGAACGGCGCCGTCAAAGCAGATCACCTATGGGACGCTGGCCCAGGGGAAAACGATCGAGAGGCATCTCGCAAAGAAACCGGAGCTGAAACCGCCTGCGGCGTTCCAGGTGTGCGGCAAATCAATCCCGCGCCTCGACCGGACGGACCGGGTGACCGGCAAAGCCCAGTTCACCGGCGACCTGCGCCTGCCGGGCATGCTGTACGGCTGCGTGCTCAGGCCGCCCGCGCACGGCGCCATTCTGAAAAGCGTCGATGATTCCGCCGCCAGGAAAGTCGCGGGCGCGCGCGTGGTGCGCGAAGGCGATTTTGTCGCCGTGCTTCACGAACTTCCGGATCAGGCATATAAGGCCCGGGATCTGATCAAGGCGCAGTATGAGGTCCGCGAGGACGCCCGCGACGACAACACGATTTTTGGTCATCTGGCGGTGGTCGCGGCGCCGCAGGGCGCGGTGGTGCAGCAAAAGGGCGATCTTGCCAAAGGCAGAGAGCTGGCCACCCTTCAATTCGACGAAGAGTACCATACCCCGTATGTCGCCCATGCTGCGTCGGAGACGCATACCGCTCTCGCCCAGGTCGAGGCGGACGGCGCCACCTTCTGGATTTCCACGCAGCAGCCGTTCGGCGCCCGGACCGAGCTCGCGCGCACGCTCGGCCTGCCTGCGGACAAGGTCCGCGTGATCACGCCGCTCGTCGGCTGCGGCCTCGGCGGCAAGAGCCAGGTCCCGCAGGCCGTGCAGGCTGCGAGGCTTTCCAAAATCGCGGGCAAGCCGGTCCAGGTCGCCTGGACGCGGGAAGATGAGTTTTTCTACGACACCTTCAAGCCGGCCGCGATCGTCAAAATAAAGTCCGGCCTCGACGCGTCAGGAAAGATCGTCTACTGGGATTACCAGACCCTTTATGCGGGCAACCGGAGTTCGGAGCCACTCTATGACATCCCGCATCAGTACACGGTCTCGATCGGCGCGGCGCGCGGCGCCGCCGCGCACCCGTTCGGCACCGGCGCGTGGCGCGGCCCCGGCAGCAACACCAACATCTTCGCGCGGGAATCCCATATCGACATCATGGCTGCCAAGGCAGGAATCGATCCCGTGGAATTCAGGCTCAAGAACCTGAGTCCGGCAGACGGCATCCAAAAACGGACGATCAAAGTGCTCCAGGCCGCAGCCGAAAGATTCGGCTGGAAACCTGCGAAAGCTCCAAGCGGCCGTGGCTTTGGCGTAGTCTGCCTTGACTACCTGGAGACCTGTGTGGCGGCGATGGCGGAGATTGCCGTCGACAAAAAAACCGGCCGGATCCAGGTCAAGCGCGTGGTGCTCGCTCAGGACATGGGGCCGATTATCAATCCCGACGGCGCGAGAATGCAGATCGAGGGCGGGATCACCATGGGCTTGGGAAATTGCCTTACGGAAGAGATCCATTTCAAGGGCGGGCAGATCAAGGACCTGAATTACGACAGCTATGAAATCCCGCGTTTTTCCTGGCTGCCGCAAATCGAGGTCGTGCTGATCGACAATCATGAGATTCAGCCGCGCGGCTGCGGCGAACCGCCGATCGTCGGCATGGGCGGCCTCCTGGCCAATGCCCTGTTCGACGCGACCGGCATCCGGCTGAACCGCCTGCCCCTGACCCCGGAGCGGATCAGAGCCAAGCTTGGCTAGATGGAGCCGCAAAGCGGCTTTGGGGTGCGTCGACCCGGCCTGCTCCTTTTACGGATCTGCCGTCTGTAGACAAACAACCGCAGCGATTTAAAGAGGCTTCGGATGGGGCAGGCTCGTTCTGGAGTGCGGCGACTGGTCGCCGCTTTGTGGTGACGTCCTATAGGCCGGCATACCGGCAGCTTGCTGCCGCTTCCGAACCGAAATCTGAATTGGTTCCACGCGCATCCTGCAATAACGGCGGCAAGCCGCCGGTGCGCGGCTGCAGCTCGTACCTGGAAAAAGCGGCGACCAGTCGCCGCACTCCAGAACAGGGGAACCGCACTCGCAGGTCTCCTTGGCACTGTGGTTCGGGAGCACACACAGATAAACTCTCGGCCTATGGAGACCAGGTTTTGTCTACCTTACAAACTTACGTATAAGGAGCAGAACCCAACGCAGCTTTGTATGACCGATGTGCTTGCCCCACCGGGCGGCATGCCGCCGCACTTAAAAAAAGCCTGCGCCAGATCCGGAGCAGATTTCGCATTGCATTTGCCAGGCAATAAGCGCCATCGATCGCGCTACCGCGCATAATAGCCGGAGCGGCAGGAAACCTTCAAATTCTTGTCCTTGGTGCGCAGACTGATACGCCGAAAACCCGGCTTGGAATCCGCCTTGGGCGGAGTATAGCCGAGGATGTACTGGCTGCGCAGCTCCTCCTGAATCTGATTGAAGATCTCGCCGAGCGGCAGCTTGCGGGAAACTTCGAACATGCTTCCGCCCGTTTCTTCAGCGAGTTCCTTGAGGACCTTCTTGCCGTCGGGCAAAGCCGGGCCGACGCCGCGGCCTCTTCTCCCTCCGCGGCCGGGAGGCATGCCTCCTCCAAGCCGGCCTCCCGCGTAAGCATTCTCATCGTAATATCGGATGCTATAGATGACGGTGTCCGCCTTTTGCACTGCCTCGATTGCCGCTTCCATGCTCTCGATGCTGCCTGCATCCACCCCATCCGAGATGAGGATGATGGCTTTGCGGCCCGTCTGATACTTCAGGATCTCGTCCGCCGCAAGAAAAGCCGCATCGTACAGCACGGTGCCGATTCCGCCGCCACGACCGCCTCCACGACCGCCTACCCTTCCCTGCCGCCCCGCTCTGATCCCGGGTTCATCGGCTGGCAGCGCAGCTCTGCGCAAGGAGGCGTCGAGCTGCTTGACATCACTGGTCAGTTCCGCCAGCAGCTTGGCTTCCACGTCGAAGCTGATAATGAACGCGAGGTCCTTATCCGGCCGCAACACCTGGTCGAAAAACTGCAGGCTGGCTCTTCGTTCCTCCTGCAGCACCTGGCGTTGGCTCATGCTGGTGTCCACCAGCAATCCGAGGGTGAGTGCCAGGTCCGATCGCCGTGCGAAGTATTCGATCGCCTGCGGCTTGCCATCCTCCTCAAGGATGAAATCCTCCTTCTGGAGGTTGGGATTCATCCTGCCCTTCTTGTCTTTTACAGTGGCGGCGATCTGCACCTCGGCGACTTTCACCGAAAATGTGGGCCTCTCCTGTGGCAGCGGCAGAACAAACAGTGTGCCCAGGACGAAAACAGCGGCATTCCTGGATTTCATTCTGATGTCCTCATTCCAAATCTGTTATTCACTAAAGCACATGAAAGGTGAAGTGGCTGTATATTCGCCGTAAAATCGTCAGACGCATCGTGGCTCTACGATCTCAGCTTTGTTCTCTGTGCCTCTGTGGTTCATGATTATCAGTTTCTGATTTCAATGAACGACGACGAAGCCGTCGCAGGGGCTCCGCGCTGAGTTTTTGCTTTTCCGTCTCCTTCCGCAAGCCCAGATCGAATGCATAGCTGGGGCTAGCGCTTGCCTGCGGCGGCGGTTCCATCCATTTCTTCGATGCGGGCTTCCGAGGGTCTCCTTTCCTTTTGCAGCCGGCGCGCAACCGCCTCGGCCCTGCTCAGGACGCGCAGCAGGTTGTTTCCGAGAATCCTGGCCAGATCCTGGTCGCTGTAGCCGCGGCGGATCAACTCTGCCGTGAGATTAGGAAATTTGGAGACATCCTCCAGCCCGACGGGGGCTTCGGTAATTCCGTCGAAATCGGAGCCGATGCCAATGTGATCGATACCCGCGACTTTCCGGATGTAATCAACCTGATCTGCGACATCCGACACCGTGGCGTGAACAGGGGGATGCTCCCGATCCCATGCTGCCAGCCCGTCGCGGATGGATTCGGGTGTGCTGCCGCGCAGGTCCTTGAGGCGGTTCAACTCCTGATCGCGCGCGGCGTTTCGCAATCGCACGGCATTGGAAACAAAACTGGGGACAAATGGCGCCATCACAATGCCGCCGTTTGCGATCAGGCGTTTCAAGACGTCGTCGGGCACGTTGCGCGGCTGGTCGCACAGTGCGCGCGCCCCGGAGTGGCTGAAGATTACCGGCGCCTGCGCCACATCAAGCGCCTGCCGCATGACGTCATCCGACACGTGCGACAGGTCGATTAACATGCCAAGCCGGTTCATCTCGCGGACAACTTCCTTGCCGAACGCAGTCAGGCCGCGGGCGGCCGGTTCATCGGTTGCCGAGTCGGCCCAGGCAACGTTGGTACCGTGAGTGAGCGTCATGTAGCGGGCGCCGAGCGCATAAAACATGCGCAGGACGGCGAGCGAATTGTTGATGGAATGGCCTCCCTCGAGCCCGATGAGCGAGGCGATCCTGCCCGATCCGAAGGCGTGTTCCACATCGGCTGAGCTGACCGCGAGCTGGAAAATGTCGGGATGGATGCGTGCCAGGCGGTGCACCGTGTCGATCTCTTCCAGGGTGGCGGCAACCGCCTCATCACCCTTCAGGGCGGCAGGCACATAGACAGACCAGAACACGCCGCCGACACCGCCCTCGATCAGGCGCGGAATGTCGGTCTGCAGCCTGGACTGCGGCTGCCGGATGTCCATTTTCTCCAGATTCCGTCCCGCCAACTGGCGCAACTGCCAGGGGAGATCGTTGTGCCCATCGATCAGCGGCACCTGTCTGTGCAGGGCCCTGGCTCGTGCCGTTGCATCCATCGCCCCCTCCGGTTTCGAGGATGAACAGGCGGCAAGAGCGATGATGAATCCGAATTGGACCGCCGCCGCAAAGATTCCCACGCCAAAAGACCGAGCCATCAGTTCCCTCCTGTTTCCCAAGGGTGCCGGTTCATCGATTTTTCATTCCCGAGCAGTCACGCATTCATAGGGTAGTGGAATGGGCGGGAAAAATCAAAATGTCACTGGCATAACCGTTCAGCCATCGGAAACAAGGACGCGGTGGGGCAAAACCGACAGAGCCACGCGCGTAAGCAAGCGGATGTATGAAAGTTCAACCACCTGTGGCCCACGGTCTCATATCCGCTTGCTGACGCGCGCGGCTCCGTCGGGCTACCGCCGTAACGTGTTTATCGGGTTCCCCAAGCCAAACAGATGCTCACTGGCATTTGCCACCCGGGCAGCGGGCTGCGATCAGCATATGCAAAGCAGTATAGTATTCGGCGCCGGATACCGAACGGTTCCGCTGAGCATGAGTTGACCGCTGCCCCGTATCGGTCTTGTGTGCGACGACCATATCCAGTCTCGGCAGCACGGTAATATACTGGCCGCCCGCCCCTATGCCGGTGAACGCCCCCTCGAACGGGCCCGGGGAATTCGGCGCATCCCACACCCACCACATATAGCCGTAGCCCCAACGGTTGCCGGTTCCCAGGGAACGATAGGAGGGCGGATTCATTTCATTCAAAGGGGTTACCAGGCTGGTGATCCGGCGAATCCAATCCCTGGAGGCTATCTGCTTCTCTTCCCACTGGCCGCCGCGCAGCATCAGAAGCCCCACGCGCGCCATGTCGCGCACCGAAAGGTACATGTGGTAAGCCATGTGCTGGGACCGGGTCTCATCGCCGCTCTTTCTCTGCCTGGCACGGTCGAAGTCCTCCATGCCGATCGGCTTCGCCAGGTCGCTTTCCAGGACGTCATAGATGTCCTTGCCGGTGAGCTTTTCGAATACGGCTCCGGCCGCATTGAAGTCCCAGTTGTTGTAAAGGTAATAGGTGCCCGGCCGCTGGGAACCCCGAGGCGGTGCACTGGCCGTGCTGTCCCCCGAATTGGATGCCGGATGATAAACTCCCGAACGCGCCGTGACCAGGTTTTCCACGGTGGCCTCCAGTTCCTGAGGAAGCAGGCCGCCCACATCGGTCAGACCGATCTCGCGCAGGGTCCTGCCCAGCGGAATCGTGCCGTTTTCGACATATTTGCCGTACAGGATCGCGAGCAGGCTCTTGCGCACGGACGCAAGATAACTGAGGTGAGCCTGGTCGCCGTATTCGAACAGCGACTTCCCGCCGACCGAGACCATCATGGAGGTGGTGTCCAGCGATGTAATCCACGCTCGCACCGCGTTCAGTCGATCCGAGGAATAGCCGATCGATTCCGGTTTTTCTATTTTCTCCCAGGCCTTGCCCGGATAGACAGGCTTGGCTGCGGCAGGCTGCAGCTGCCCGAAGGCCACAATTGCCAGAGAAGCGATCAGCGCCAAGGCAACCAGCGGCAGAAAAAGTCGAAATCCCGCTCCTGCCGGACATGAATTCTGAATCGTGTTCCTCATCTTCGTCTCCTCTTTTCAGCTTTTCTATCCCTCCTCGCCTCCCAATGGCAAGAGGAATCGAAGGTAATCTTTGGGCAAACCGATTTTTTTGCTTGTTTCCTGCCACCCAAGGCGCTAGACGTAGACGGACACGGATTTGAAAATTCTGCGTACTAAGGAAAGGCAGGAACGCATGGACCAGAAGATTCTTGATCTATACGATGCATTCACGGAAGGGAAAATGAGCCGGCGCGGCTTCCTGGACCGTCTGGCCCAGATCGCCGGCGGCACTGCGGCCGCGCTTGCGCTCATGCCGGCGCTTGAAAGCCAGGGGCATGCTCAAATCGTCGCCGAAACTGACGACCGTCTGGTCACAGGGCGTGTGGAGTACGACGCCGCCGGAACAAAAATGGCGGGGTACATGGCACGACTCAAGGGCGGCCAAAAACGGCCGGCGGTCATCGTGATTCACGAAAACCGCGGCCTTAATCCGCACATCCAAGACGTCACCCGACGAATGGCCCTGGAAGGTTTCCTTGCTTTCGCTCCGGATATACTCTCTCCGCAGGGTGGCACGCCTCAGGACGCTGCCAGTGTATCCCAGATGTTCCGCGATCTGAACGCTGATGAAACCGTCGCGCGGCTGGCAGCCGCTGTCCCATTCCTGGCGCGCCACCCGGAATCGACGGGAAAAGTCGGCGCCATTGGATTCTGCTGGGGCGGAGGGATGGCCAACCGGCTGGCCGCGGCGGGGACTTCCCTCAATGCGAGTGTGCCGTATTACGGCGCGCAGCTCGGCGCCGCCGACGTTCCGAAGATTACGGCCCCGCTCCTGCTGCATTACGGCGCGACCGACCAGCGCATCAATGCGGGAATCGACGCTTACAAAGCCGCGCTGGATGCGAACAAGAAGGTTTATGAGGTGTATATTTACGAGGGGGCCGGACACGCCTTCAACAACGATACCAACGCCGGGAGCTACAACAAGGAGGTGGCGACCCTCGCCTGGAGCCGGACGGTTGCCTTCCTGAAAAAGTATCTTACTTGAGACGATTCACCTCAAAGGCTCGAAGAGCTCGAAGAGACTCGAAGCAATAACTTTGAGTTTCATTGAGTTCTTTGAGCCTTTGAGGTCAAAAAACCGCCGCTACCTGGCCCTTCCCGGATTCCAGGCGATGTCGCCGCGTTCGAGGCTCCAGTCGTTGCCGAACCAGCCGATGGCGCGCACGCCGTCAGTCCCGGTGCGCAACATGTCCGCCGAAAATAGAATCATGTCCGGAAATCCGGCGCCGGAAACAAAATACTGGACCGGACAAGCCGCCGTCCAGCCTGCCGGCCCGCTCCATGCAATCGCGGCCACCGCAGCGGTCTTGCTGCCCGCCCGGGGCCGGATGAAATAAGCACCCAGGTCGGCGCCTGAAAACTGATGATCTCCCACCCGGGCCCGGCCGTTCCGGATTTCGACCGGACCATCATTCAGGAGCCTGGCCCAGAGTGCATTGGTATCGGCGTTGCCGTAGAGAATGATATTCCGGCCCCGTGGAGTGTCAGAACCAGCGCGGGTTTTGCGCCTCCCCGGGCGGCGGCGTCCGTGCTACACGGCGCGACGGCGTAATACTGCACGCTGCCGTCGATCTCGCTGACGAAAGTCCGCACATGATGCGCGGCCCGGGTGACTGCTTTCAGCGCCATTTCAAGTCCCGGGGTCTCGACCGCATTTCGCCCTGCCTGCACCTTCGCCTTTAGTGCCAGCCGGACCTTTCCTTCGGTTTCGGGGACCCGGATGTTCAACGGGATAGCCAACTTCCTGGTCATGAGCGGCGGGATGCTCGCGCTCCCCCTGGCAGTCCCGGATTGATCGCCGGCCTGATAGGAAATATCAATCGTGCCGATATTCTCCTCGGTCGCGTTTACCAGCCGGATGCCGGCCCAGACGGGGCCCGGACTGCCAACGATCAGATCGGGAAGGGTCGCATCGCTGTCGGTGAAAGACACGGGAGCGGGCGGATCGAACAGCCGGGCCCGCAACCGGCCGCGCTCGCCTTGAAAGAGAAATTCGTTGCGGCCGGCGCGCAGCCGGACCGGATGGCGGACAATTTCCGTTCCATACTTCTCGCCGCCGCGCGGCTCGCCATTGATGCGCACCATGTAATATCCGGAAGCATCAAGGATCATGGTACGGGCGCGTTCCGAGTTCACGACGGCGAAAAAATAGCCGCCGCTGAGCGCGCGGTTCTGAATGATGCCGTCCGCCCCCGCTCCACGCGCGCCCAGGTCTGAGTCCGGTTCCGTTCGTCCGGGCCGAGAATATCCCCCTCGCGCGGAGCGCTGAAACCGCCCTCGGCAATCCGCCAGGCAAGCAGATCGGAAGGAATAGCGCTGCGGCCATACGCACCCAGCAGTCCCGCCACCAGGCCTTGCTTAATGGCAAGTTCGGAAGCGGTCGAAGCGAGCGTCAATTCAGGCGCGGGCCGATTCGGCACCGCCTGAGGCTTTTCCTGCCGTACGCTGCTCGCAATCGCCAGCAGCGATGCCAGAATCATGGCGGGAGCGAACCAATGAATCCTGATTGAGCGCAAAATAGTACCTCCGCGAGTAGTCGACGAAGCTATCCCACGCGCCGCAATCGTGTCAAATATTATGATCCTACTGCAATTTGAACAAGCCGGGGTCCAGCGGCTGGTTGTGCCGAGTTTCGGCAATGTCCAGGACCCAGTCGGCAAGAAACGTGCGGGTTTGCCCTTCGGCGGAAAAGACGAGTTTATAGGAATGGGGCAGTGTCAGGCCATCGACCGTCTTGAAGGCGCCGAACTCTTCGCGGATTCTGATGAATCCTTCCGTTTGATCCCCCACAGGCGGGCCGCCCGTGAGCCCAAATGTCGGGATCCTTTGGTTATGGACCGAGAGGACATGCTGAAAGGTGACGGGGTCGAAGTAGAAGGATATCTGAAATGATGAGGCGCCCTTTTGCACTTGATACTTGAGCTCGTGCAACTTCTTGCCATCGACGTTCTTCAGGCCGGCATACTCGATTTTTTGTTTGGATTGTCTTCCGGCCAGGTCCAAAAAGAACCAGTTGGTTGAGGTGACCCCCCCGACCAAACCATCCTTCACCAGAAACTCGTTTTGATAAAGGAATTGCGTGAGGTTGGAGCGGATGCCGGGGCGAATTTCCGCGGCCGTCACCGTCTTGCCGTCGCAAGCGATCTGTTCACCTGAGTATTCCGTATTAACAAAGCTGATACCGAGACGGAACTTGTTGCCCTCGGATGCGATCGTGCTCTTGCCCGTGAGCTGTCCTCGAGAGCCCAGACGGAATATCACCTGCGCGGATCCGTTCATCATGCGGTTTTTCACTGCGGCCCGGGCGGCAGGGGTGCCGATGGCTTCCAGGTGTTTGGCAATCAGTTCCTCCGGCTTCAACTTTTCACCGGCTGGTGCGGCGAAATTAAGATTCGAGTTTGAGAAAGCCGGGATAACCATCAGGGCCGCAGCCACGAGCAAGAGTTTTCCGTGCATGGTCATATCCTCGCAACTTGGAAAGGTTGAAGGAGGTGCATCTCGAGAATATTATGCGGCCAGCAACCCGCGCGCGTAAAGCCCATTCCTACAATAGACAACGCCTAGGATGCGTGGCTTTGGCCTGCCCAGCGAAGCGGGGCAAATCGAAGCAATCCTCGGAGTCGGCGTCGGTATCGGAGCTGATCTTGATACCGAGGTTCATTGGTTTATCATGATTTCGAATGACGATACCGATTGCGACCCCGATACCGACCCCGACCCCGAGGATTTTTCGCTCTTGCTCCCGAGCTTTAACGGCTCCGACGGCTCGCCGGAACGGCACGGCCTTTCAGGGTCGCACGGCCAAAGGTCGCAGTTTTAGATTGAAATAATTCAGAAACTCCCCATTTCAATGGACCATTCAGTTGAACTGTTTCGTCCTTGACCCCTCTGGCCCTGCGCCCCTAAAGTTTGCGTGCATGGCGCATGAGTTCGCTGAGCGGCTCAACGCATTTTCCCTCCGTGGAAGATTGCAGGCGGCGCCGGGAACGGGAGGGGCCAGCGATGCCCGCATCTTCGAAGAAGAAACACAGGGACAGGACGGGGCCAGACCTCGCGCAAGCTCAGCCCGGGCAGACAGCAAGAAATAAGATTTCATTACCGATCGTATGTGCCGCGCTCGTCCTTGCCACCATCGCCATCTATGGGCAGTCGGCCGCCTACGACTTCATCGCCGTGGACGACCACCTCTACGTAACGCACAACGACCACGTCAAAGCCGGATTCACATGGGAGAGCGTTTGCTGGGCCTTCACGGGCACGGCTGCAGGTAACTGGCATCCGTTAACTTGGATGTCGCTGATGATGGATCACCAGATCTCCGATCTAAATCCTGTTGCTTATCACCTGACCAATCTCATCCTTCACATCCTCAACGCACTCCTGATCCTGCTTGTTTTTCGGCAACTGACCGGCTCTCTCTGGCGGAGCGCCTTCGTGGCGGCGCTGTTTGCGCTGCACCCGCTTCACGTGGAATCTGTGGCCTGGATCAGCGAGCGCAAAGATGTCTTAAGCACCATCTGCTGGCTGCTCGGCATCCGGGCCTACCTTTCTTATGTGAGGAAGCCGTCGGCCGCAAGATATGGAGCGCTGGCAGGCTTGTTCGTGCTGGGACTCATGGCCAAACCCATGGTGGTTACTTTTCCGCTTACCCTGCTCCTGCTCGATTTCTGGCCCTTGCAGCGGCTTTCGTCCGGAACCGATCGCTTCGCCTCTCTCTTCAGACTTGCCTGCGAAAAGGGGCCGCTGTTCGCAGTTGCGATCACCTCCTGCATCGTGACTCTGTGGGCGCAAAAAACGGGAGGTGCAATTGCGGAGCTGGGGCAGTTGCCGCTTGGCTTCCGGCTGACGAATGCCGCGCTATCCTACATGGCTTATCTGGTCAAGCTGGTGTGGCCGTTCCATCTGGCGATCTTTTACCCGCACCCAAAGGACACGCTGGAAGTGTGGAAGGTCGCTGCGTCTCTGACAGCTCTGGCCGGCATCACAGTCTATGCGATCCGCACCCGCGGAAGATATCCCTACCTGGCTTTCGGCTGGCTTTGGTACCTGGTGGCCTTGGTGCCGGTCATCGGCATTGTTCAGGTCGGGAGTCAGGCGCTCGCGGACCGCTACACGTACGTTCCCTTGCTGGGAATCTTTGTGATTCTGGCCTGGGGAGTGCCTGATCTGCTGGGCCGCCTCTTTGGGACCGTGAGGAATAGGCGTGCGCGGTTGGCCGTTGCTCTCGGCGCGGCGGCATGCGTCATTCTGACGGCTCTGGCTATCATCTCTCACAAGCAGGTGCAGTTCTGGCAGGATGACATTACTGTCTGGGCGCACGCGGTGGCAGAGGCCCCGCCGAACGCTGTTGCCGAATACAATTTGGCCCGAGCTTTGGACACGAAGCAACTGAATCGTGAGGCGATCGCTCATTATCAGCAATCGGTCAGGCTGGATCCAAACAAGCCGGAAGCCTTCAACAATTTGGGCACGCTGCTCATGAACGCGGGGAATTATGGAGAAGCGGAATCGGCTCTAAGATCAGCGCTGCGCGCCAGGCCCGACTACATCGAGGCCCTGGGCAACCTGGGTCTCCTGCTGTGCAAGGTGAAGCGCTACGATGAGGGATTCCTTAGTTATGAAGCTGCTTTACGGTCGGACCCCGCCGCGGCGGAAATTCGCGGCAAGTTCGCGTCTTCGCGCTGCGACTTCGGCATCGACCTCGCCGGGCGTGGCGATGTCACGGGGGCCGTCGAGCAATTTAGATCGGCTCTGGAGATCGATCCTCATTCGGCCATGGCTCACTATGATCTTGGCGTGACCTTCGCCGCACAGAAGAAGCTCGATTTGGCCCGGCGGGAATATGAGCAGGCCATTGGCGCTGATCCGAATTTCGTGCCAGCGCACAACAATCTCGGGATCCTTCTGGGCGAGGAGGGAAAATTCGACGAGGCGATCATGCATTTCAAGGTGGCCCTGAGCATCCGGCCGGATTTCAAAATGGCAGCGGACAATCTCAAGATCTTCACCGAAGCGCGCGAGCGGCGCCGCTCCAAGGACCGGCAATGAGGACCTGCTCTTACAAGCGATCATATCGTTTTAGACAACACATGGTAAGCAGCTGCCCCGTGTGGAGTGCGGCGACTGGTCGCTGCTTTCGGCCACCGGCCTGCCGCCGCGCCAGGCGGCTTGCCGCCATTTGTTCGCGGCCCGCCTGCAAATCAGGGCTGGGTCCCGCTTTGTGGAATTCCAGGCAGCAAGCTGCCCGGCCAGGCCAGCAGGCGGTTCCGAGAGCGGCGACGAGTCGCCGCACTCCACACGGTGCGGCCCCATCCGTGGGTCGGCGTGCAAATCCGTGCGCGGAGCGGATAAGGACGCCGCCTTTTGGCGGGATCGAAAGGACGCGGCGCATGCCCGGTTCGTGTCTCCGCGGGCGGGGCCGATTGTTAGTGGCTGAGTTTTGGTTGGCGCAATCCAATAACATTTTGTAATAAAAACCGTTTCATTATTTCCGCTTCTGGTTTAAGCTCAAAAAATCCTGGGGCGGATTGGAGTCTTAAGAAACGATTCTGGGATTCACGAGAGGGGATGATGTCGCCGGCATGGTAACATCCAGGCCCCTCTTATCCGTCGGGAACTCAATATTTTGGTTTCAGATCAGATTTTGGAGGGGAAGGATTCGTTCCTTATGGATTTTGACTGGAGCCGATATCAGTACTGGAGGTGCACATTGAATCGTATCATCACAATCACTGTTCTTGCACTGCTTGTGCTCACAGGGGCCCAGGTGCTTGGGCAGGGCACAAACGCCTCACTCTCGGGCACAGTTCTGGACCCTTCGAAAGCTGTGATCCCGGGGGCAACCGTGACGGCACTCATGGTCGAAACGGGGATCAAAACCACGACCATCAGCAATGAATCGGGGGTCTACAGTTTTCCGAGCTTACAGCCGGGAACCTATAAGATCACCGGCGAGATGCCCGGATTCAAGACGCTGACCTACGATAACCTCAAGCTCGAGGTTGCGGGCCGAGTCAGCCTGAACCTGCCGCTCGACCTCGGAACCCAGACCGAAACGGTGACGGTGCAAGCCACACTCGAAACCGCGCTGGGAACGATAACCGCCTCCGTGGGCGGTTTGATTACCGCCACGCAGATTGCGAGCCTGCCCCTGCCGACGCACGACGTATTGGACCTGACGTTCTTGCAGGCAGGCTACAATGGCAGCAGCATCTTCAACGGCGCGCGCATCGGGACTATCAACACCACCGTCGACGGCGTGAATGCGGTGGACAACCGCATCAACGAGGGTGTTTATGTCCAGTTCATGACCACCAGTGACCGCATCGACGAGGTGCGCGTGGTCACTTCGCCCGCGGACGCCCAGTATTCGCGCGGCGCCACGCAGATCCAGATGTCAACCCGGTCCGGCACCAACCGGTACACGGGCAGCATGTGGAATGTGGTCAGAAACAATGGGCTGAACGCCAACAGCTGGGGCAACAACCGCCAGGGCATCGACCCGAAAACAGGCGATATGGTGGCGCCGCGCTCCTTCCTGATCCAAAACAATTTCGGGGTCCGCTTCGGCGGTCCGATCATCAAGAACAAGACCTTCTTTTTCGCGATCTACGAGGGGGTCAGGACTCATAGCGTAAGTACCCAGACCCCCACGGTGTACACGGATTTGGCAAAGCAGGGACTGTTCCGCTTCTTCCCGGGCGTCCAGAATGCCAATGCCGACGCCAATGTGCCCACCGTCGACCTTGCGGGCAACCCCGTCAAACCGGCAACCGCAACCGGAGATCTGCAGACGGTGAACATTTTCGGCCGCGATCCCAACCGGCCGATAGCGGATCCCACCGGCTTCATGAACGCCGTGTGGAAGATGATGCCTTCGCCCAACTATTTCCGCTCGGGTGACGGCTTGAATACAGCTGGATATCGGTGGCGACGGCCCACGGTGCAAGGAACCAATAACATCACGGTGAAGATCGACCACGAGTTTACTCAGAAACACCGTTTCAGCGGCACGTACACGTTCGAGAAAGAGACCGGCAGCAATCAGTTCCTGGCAAAGCCCTTCCCGGATTCTCCTCCGGACGATTTCCTCAACCGGAACAACTTTCTTTCGGTCAACCTGCAGTCCACCTTCCGGCCGAACCTGTTGAATGAGGCGCGCATCGGAGTATTCCGGCCCACATTCCGCTTCTACGCACCGTGGGAGGTGGAGGGCGGAACCGATCCGAAATATATGCCCCGCACCGGCAATCAGCCGTTCCTGATCGTCCCGGCAACGGTGACCGCCCCGGTGCCTACCGGTAACGATCCCCAGGGGCGCATCTCTCCCGTCTATCAGTTCACGGACAACCTGACCTGGATCAAGGGCTCTCACACATTCATGGCGGGTGCTGAGTTGCGCTTCATCAGCAGCAACGGGTTCAACTCCTTCAGCGCTATGCCGCGCGCGGCCATTGGAGCGGGGGGCGTGCCTGCTCAAGGCATTACCAGCATCACGGGCATCGGAGCGAACTCGGGAACCGCGACCAACCTGCTCTACAATCTTGCCGGTTCGATCGGCTCCTTCTATGAAGCTTTTAACACGCCCGGCGGAACGTCGCCGAATTTCGTGCCGGGCTACTTCAAATATCGCAATTGGAAGAACCGCGAGTTCGCCACCTTCTTTAAAGACGACTGGAAGGTCACACCCACCCTGACGCTCAATCTCGGCGTCCGCTGGGAGTTCTACAGTGTCCCCTATGATCCCAACGGGAGGACCGCGGGGGCCGTGGGAGGATCCGCGGCTCTCTTCAGCATCACGGGGTCTGGTTTTGCGGATATGTGGCAGAATCCGCCCAGCCAAAAGGGATCGCTCATGACGTCCCAACTGATCGCGGCAGGCTCGGCCAATCCGGACCTCAAACTGTACAACAACGATTGGAACAATTTCGCGCCGGCAGCGGGCCTTGCCTGGTCCATACCTTATTTCGGCAGGGGCAAGACAACCTTCCGCGCCGGCTACGGCTGGAACTACGAACGGGTTTCCTTCCGCCTGCTCGACGTGGTTTCGGGCGACAATCCGGGGCTGATCAACCTGACCACGATCACCTCGGGCAATTATCTGAGCCTGGCCAACGCAAATTTTCCTCTCACGCCATCAGGCCCGCTGCTTTCCGTGATCCCGATTAATGAGCGCACGAAGAGCATTTACCTGTTCGACACCAACCTCCGCAACCCTTACACCCAGAACTGGAACATATCCATCCAGCGCGAATTGCTCAAGTCGCTCACCCTCGAGGTGCGTTATGTGGCCAACAAAGGTACAAGGTTGGTCAACAGCATCTATCTGAATGAAAGAGACATCCTGGCAAAAGGCACCAATGGCGAAACCATCCTCGACGCCTTCAAAACCACACAGACAGGCGGAAGCTCCGCGCTGCTGAACCAGCTCTTCAACGGCTTGGCCATCTCAGGCCTCGGAACCGTCAATGGAACCACCATCACCGGCTCCGATGCCATCCGGGCCAACAGCACCACGGCAGGATATCTTGCCAGCAACAGCGTGGGCAGCTTCGCCAGTTGGCTGTGGACGACAAACTCCTACACCAACCAGGTCGGCGGCATACCGCGCCGGGCGGGATATCCCGAGAACTGGATCGCGGTTAATCCCCAGGTCGCCTCTCCATATTTGGCCACGAATGGCTCCGGCTCGACCTACAACTCGCTCCAGGTCGAGGTCAACAAGCGCTTCACTTCCGGTATTTCCCTCCAGGCCAACTACACTTTGGCCAAGGGTATGGGAGATGAAGAGGGCTCCGGGCAGCAGCAGGCCCTGACTTACCGCAATCTGCGGGACCGGCAATCCCAGCACCGGTTGATGTCCTTCAGCCGCTATCACATCCTGCGGGCGAACGGAATCTACGGGCTGCCATTCGGCCCCGGGAGGAGACTCCTGAACACCAGCAAAGGCCCCCTCCGCTGGCTCGTCGAGGGATGGACCGTGGCAGCTATTCTCACCAAGCAATCAGGCTCCCTCATGAACTTCGGTTCAGGAGCGGCTTCGTGGAACACCTCCTCCGGCACGGCCATGCTGGCGCCGGGCGCCAACTTGCCCAAGAGCACGGGTGAAGTTTATATGGTCGAAAACGGGGACATTTACTATTTCAAAGGACTTACCCAAGTGGCCGATCCGTATGTCGCCAGCCTCACCACCTTAGGCTCGGCCTCCGGCGGCGTGCGGGGCCAGGCCAGCGCCGTCAAGGCGATTGTCGATGCTTCGGGCAACATCATCCTGACCAATCCGCTGGCAGGACAGCTCGGCAACCTGGGATACTATTACCTGCAGGGTCCCGGCTCGATCGGCCTGGACGTGAACCTCAACAAGCGCGTGCGCATCACCGAAAGCAAGTCGTTCGAGATGCGCGCGACCGCAACCAGTGTTCTCAACCATCCGAACTGGGGGTCTCCCTCTACGGATATCAGTTCCACCAGCTTCGGCAGGATCACGAGCGCGAGCGGAAACCGCAATATCTATATCGAATTGCGGTTCAACTTCTAGTCCGCTGAGATCCGCCTGATTCACCAGGAGCCTCGAGCGTCACCGCTCGGGGCTCTTTTTTTCTCCCTCTTCACACCACATAGGCACAGGGATCACCGAGGGCAAAGACAGGATTTCTCCGCGCCTCTGCGCTCTCTATGGTTCATTTTTATTCCGCTGAAGAGTCTTTTTTTCTTTTGTAAACCACCAGATAATTATCTGCCTGCGGACGATAGTTTTTTGTTTCGCTGCCCCATCTATATAGGGTTCCCTGGTCCAACATGTCGACCATGCCCGTGATCTCATAGTGGGCGGCTGCGTAGCCGTCAAACCAGCGCAGAACGGCGTCGGGGGTTCCCGGCTGCGCCAGCCAGGAATAGCCGACCCCGCACAGGACCATCACTTCCGGCCGGTTCCGCTCGGCTTCGGCAATAAACTCATTCTGCATTTCCAGGTTTTTCGGCTGCCGCGAAACCATGCCGTGCACAAACAAATATCCGGATGCGGGCGCTCTGCCCGTGTAAAAATAGATTTCCGCCTCTGAACCCACGACCAGGATTTTGTCCTCGGCGGATGTGATGGATTGAATGTAGTCGGCCACTTTCGTGGCTTCGCGGAACGGATTGTGAAGGTAGCGAATCGACAAATATTCATCATTTGTGTAACTGAAATAAAAGCCCTTCTCAGAAAAAATCCCCGCTCCGGCAAGAAGAACAAACAGCCCAACGGACAGGATGCCGGAGGCCGAAGTATATCTGCCCAGCAGATCGCTTATACATCCGAATGCCCTTCCCACACAGATGGCAACGGCAGGCATGAGCAGGATGAAATAGTGGTGGTGGAAATAGTAACCCGGTGTGATCGCGGCAGCGGATACCATCAGCAGCAGCGGAACCAGCACGCGGTGCGTTACCGGCTTGCCTCTGCAAATGACCAACGCAGCCAGGCCGATCCCGGCCATAAGCCAGAGCCACGGGAACCGGCCGACAATTTCGCCGAAAACGATCTTGAAATTGTCCCATCCCTGAGCCGGGGCCAGGGAGGAAATGTAGTACATCGGATAGGTGAAGGTCCATTTCCAGAACAGGCCAAATTGATGATGGCGCAGGGCGAACCCGACGACCGCCAGATAGGGAAGGCTGGTTCCGGATCCATAGACCAGCAAATGAGTCAGAGTCTTGAGCCGGTCGATAGGTTTGTTTTTCAGCCGCAGAATCAGCAGAAAGACTCCACCCGCGGGCACAAAAAGAAAGGCCGGCTGTTTCATGACAAAGGACGCGCCCATCATCAGGCCGGCAAGGAAACTGTTCGCCAGATTCTGCTTGTCGCTGAGCAGAAAAAAGAGGCCTGCCAGCATAAAAAAACACACAAATTGGGTGGCATGGGCTGCGGTGCCCAGGACAGTGAGATCGAGCGTGAACAGTGAAAAGATGATGGACGCGATCGCAGCCCACCAGTTGCCGATCACCTTCCTGAAGCAGGCGAACAGAATCAGCGCGGCGCCCAGATTTGCGGCCAGCAAGGCGATGTGAATTGCGGAGATGGTCTGGCCGAAAATGCGCATGAACAGGGCATAGACAAAAGGCACGCCGGGAAGCTTGTAGTTGTAAGCTTCAAAAGGTGACAATCCATTCAGGATTCTTTGAGCAATGTAGCCGAATTCCCCTTCATCGCGCTCCAGGGGGAGCTGCAGGTAGCGCCAACGAACATAGCTCGTGAATGCCAGGCCGATGGCCAAAAGAAGATAATGTCCCCAAGCCCAATGGAGACTCTTGGCCGGCGCTTTTACTGGCGCCTCTTTCCCCCACCTTCTTTTCGTTTTTTTCTTCATCGTTTTCACAGGAATCACGATGGAGCATGGGCGTCCCGCCCAATGCCGCATGGTTTTTGCTCCAGACGGACATAATCAGCGCCCGAAGGGCGCCTTGGAGTGCGGCGGCATGACGCCGCTTTCACAAGCCGCAGGCGATCCCGCAATTGGCGGCCTACCGCCATTTGGATATGGCGTCGGTCGAGGGCGGAACGCAGCGGCATGCGAACCATGGGCATCCGGGCCGGCGTGCCGCCCCATTGCGGCAGCACTCGGAGCGACAAAGCGGCGTCATGCCACCGCACTCCAAAGGCGCCTTCGGCGCCAGGCTCAAAAACTATGGGGCATTGTGCCTCCCGCCCGCAACAGCCGCGTGCAAGCAAAGCGAAATAAACGGTTTTCGAAATAAACGGTTTTTGCGGGCGAGACGTCCGCGCTCCATTTCCCGCCCCTCTCGAAACAAAACAGGGATCTGGTCTCAATCGAAAAAATCCTTTTCAAAAAAATAAGGATGCTGTGTTTAGTAGCTCAGGGGGGCAATTCCACTTCTCATACGCATGCTTCATCTCTGTGCTCTCTGTGATTCAATTTTGTTTCCCGCGCGTACGCAACAACATCACCTTCGCCTGGTTGTTGCGCGCGGCTTCGGCGGCCGGATCGATCTTGATGGCAGCCGCAAACTGCGCCAGGGCCTGGTCGAGCTTGCCCTGCTCTGCCAGCAGGATCCCGAGATCGTTATGTCCCCAGTAATGGCCGGGATGCGCCGCGAGCAACTCCTGGTAGGCCGCGACCGCCTCATCCTTTCTGGACATGGCTGCCAGGGTTTGTGCCAGTTTATACTGCGCGTCGGCGAAGGCCGCGTCCAGGCGGAGAGCGTCGCGAAAGTATGCCAGAGCCGCCTGAGGATCGCCGCGCCGGGACATGAGCTCGCCAAGATTCGTGAATGCCAGCGGGTTTTGGGGCTGCAGCTGCATGGCTCTCTTCAAATGCGCGACCGCCTGATTCCATTGTCCCATTCCCGCATAGGTGCCGGCAATCCGGCAATGGGCATCATAGTCATCCGGCTGGAGCTTCAGGAATGCCTCGTATTTTGCCCGCGCGCCTTCCCAATCCTTCCTGGCAAGAAGCTCCGAGGCCCAGTTTCTGAGCGCATCAGCGTTTTGCGGATCCGCATCGACTGCCGCCCGATAATGCTCCGTGGCTTCCTCGAGCCGGCCGCGCCTGGCGAGCGCCAGTGCCAGATTGTTGTGGACACCAGCCTGGCGCGGATTCAAGCGCAGTTCCGCTTCATAACAGGCGATCGCTTCGTCCAGCCTGCCCTGGGCCAGGAGCAAATTGGCCAGGCCGTAATTGGCGTCGGCACAGCGGGGATCCACCTCCATAGCCTTGCGGTAGTGTTCCATCGCTCCATTCACATCCCCCTGCTCGCCTTCCGCCAGGGCGAGATTGTAATACCCCCGTGCAAAGTCGGGCCGGATCTCGATCACGCGGGCCCAGTAGGAACTGTCATTTTTCCAATGCGGCAGATATTGGAATGACAGCACTGCCATGGCGGCCGCGGCGGACACGGATAGCAAAGCAAGCAACAGCCGCCTGTATTTGGGCATCAGGAATGCCAGCAACTCCGGCGCTCCCCAGGCAATCATGATCGATAATCCGATGTAGGGGATGTAGGTGTATCGATCCGCGGATGCCTGAGGTCCCACCTGCACAAAGCCAATGACGGGAACGAGCGAGGTGCAGAACCAGAGCCAGCCCACTGACAGGTAAGGCCGCGAACGGTGCGCGCGTACGGTCGCAAGGGTGACGGTAATCAGGAAAAGCGCCGCAAGGAGAGGCTGCCGCAGGGGCAGCGCCTGCCGCAGAAACGGGTACAGCCCGGCCTGTCCCGCAGGCCAAAAGAATTTCCAGACATACACGGCATAGGCCACCAGCGCATTGGTAAGGCGTTCCGGGACCGGCGTAGATTCCAGTGTGTCCATTGCACCGGCTCCGCGCTGGACGATCAAGGTCACCACACAAAAGATTACGGCCAGCACAAAGAAAGGGATTTTTTCGCCTACCGGAAAGTTCAGCTTCTTGTTTGCATCAGGGCGCCCGGTTCTTTCCAGCGGCCAGTAATCCAACAGCAAAAGCAGAATCGGCACAGAAACGAGCATCGGCTTAGACATGAGCCCCAGGCCGAGGCAGACGAGGACCACCAGAAATGAGGTCCGCGCCTGACGGCGGCAGTAGCGGCCGTAAGCCAGCAGGACCAGACCCAGAAACAGTCCGCTCAGGACATCCTTGCGCTCACTGATCCATGCGACCGATTCCACATGCGCCGGATGCAGCGCGAAGACGGACCCGACGAACAGGCTCTGCCAATAGCACCGCGTCAAACGGTGCAATCCGATCACCAGGCAGAGCGTGCCGGCCAGATGCAGCACGAGGTTGACCAGATGAAACCAGGCGGGACTGGAGCCGGCAAGATGGTAATCCGCCATGAGGGAGAGCATGGTCAGCGGGTGCCAATTGCCGGCGACCGGACGGCTGAACGCCCAGACTGCGCTTCCCCACCGCAGACCCGCCTTCACGGCTGCATTGCCATAAACGTAGAGCTCATCGTCCGTTCTGATGAAAGCAAAACCGGCGACCTGCCAGTAGACCGCGGCCGTCGCCAACAGAACTGCCGCAAGCGCCATCCAGCCAGCGATTCCAATTCCCGCCGGCTGGACTGGCCGATGCTGCCACGCACCATTTGCCTTGGTACCCTTCGTGCCTGGCGAGGTCTTCCGATTGCGCTGCTCAGTGGGCTTAGCTGCGGCGGCCATGGTTCGCTATCAAGCAGAAAAAGATTGGAGTCATAACGGCTTCAACCAACGAATCCTTACTTATAGAGCATTCAATTTGCCATCACAAGTGGGAAGAGCCCTTGGAGTGAAAAACAAAAACGCCACGGATTTAACAACCGTGATTGGTATCTCACCGGCGGCTACCGTGCATGATCGAGAATTTGTTAACAAATCCGTGATATCCGTGGCGTTTTTGTTTTGATTTCTCCAGAGGAGTCCGGCAATGCAAGCGCTCACTTCCGCGGCCCTATTTGGGGTACCGGCTTCTGACGGCTGAGGATCTCCCGGGCCTGTGCGAGATTGGGATCGATCAGCAGGGCTCCCTGCAGGTGCCCGATCGCTTCCTCCGCGCGGTTCACCTGTAGCAGTGCGATACCCAAGTTCACATGCACGACGGCAAAGTCGGGCTTGATGCGCAGGACCTGTTCGAAGCGGCTGATGGCCTCCGGCAGCCGGCCCGCTCGGGCCAGGGTCAGCCCGAAGTCATTGAGCGCCTCGGCATGATTGGGACTGAGGCGTAATGTCTGCTCGTACCGCTCGAGAGCCTCGGGAAGGCGTCCGGCGGCCGCAAGTGCGTTGGCCAGCTGATAGCAGGTCTCGGCGTTATCGGGCTGGAGGCGCAATGCTGCCTGATAATGTTCCGCGGCTTCCGCCGGCCGGCCGAGTTTGGCGAGCGTGAGACCCAGGTTGACATGCACGTCGGCCGAGCCCGGATCGAGGCGGAGTGCCGTCTCATAATGCCCGATGGCATCCGCCGCGCGGCCGATTTGAACGAGAGCGTTGCCGAGATTGACCCGGGCGTCCACAAGCTCGCGATCGAGACGCAGCGCCTCTTCAAAATGTCCGATGGCCTCCGCCGGACGGCCTGATTCGACAAGTGCAATGCCCAGGTTGTAATGGGCCAAGGCATAGGATGGCTGCAATTGCAGGGCGTTCGAGAAGCAGCGCATCGCTTCGTCACGGTTCCCCTGGTTCAGCCACGACAATCCCAGGTTGCCGTGGGCTCGCGCATTGTCCGGCCACTTGTTCACCGTGTCACTCCAGAGGGTGAGTTCGCTGCGGTAATCCGCATTGCGCTGCACCGTGGCCCAGCCGAGGCCGATGGCCAGAGCCGCAAACACGGGCGTGCTCCTTGGACCCAGAAGGCGGAACACTCCGGCTCCAACCAGAACAACCAAAGAGGCCAGCGACAGATAGATGCGGTGCTCCGCCATGGTCTCCGTTACTACGGGCACGATGGTCGAGCTGGGAGCAAGAATAAGGAAGAACCAGGCGCCAAGAAATCCAAGAACAGGCCTGCGCCGGAGCGCGATCCCCGTGCCTGCCAGCAGCACAGCGAGGAGCCCCGCTTGCGGCGCCACGGGCAAGAAGCTCTTGACTGAAACCATGCCGTAGTCGAACACCAGCGGATAGGGCCAGAACGCGAGCCGCAGATAATGAACCACTGCTTTGCATTGAGTCAGCGCATACGACCACCAGGACATCGATGTCCCGAAACCGACCGTGCCGCTGCGGCCGGCTGCCGAAACCACCAGCATGGCCAGCAACGCCCAGGTCGACGCCAACCCCGCGTAAATCAGCTTGCGCCGTCGAAATGCTTGGAGAAAACTCCCCGCGACAAATGTTCGATCATAGAGAAAAACGACCAATGGAGCCGAAACCATGACCTCTTTGCAGGCCACGCCAACCAGACATGCCGCCAAGGAAACCAGGTGCCATCCTGCCGGCCTTGCCGATTCCGTACCACGAATGAAACCGTATAACGTCAGCAGATAAAACAGGCCCATCAGTGATTCAGCACGCTGAATGACGTAGGTGACCGCCGCGGTTTGCAGCGGATGCAGCATCCAGAGCAGGGCAGCCGCCAGCGCCAGCGGCACGGCAGAGCCGCCGAACCGCTCCCGAAGTACCGGCATCCGCAGCGTGCGCCGCACGATCCCAAACAGCACCAGGCCGGCGAGAATGTGGATGAGGAGATTCAGCGCATGGTAGCTCCAAACCTCCGTGCCGCTCAGGGCATAGTTGATGGCTAGGGTAAAATTGACCATCGGCCTGCCGCTGACGGTCGTGCCGGGATGCTGCGGTGAAAACACCTCCCATATCCGCTGCAATTGACGGATGCTCGGATTGTCCACGATCGCGGAAATGTCGTCGAGAATAAAAGGCCCTGAGAAACTGTTGTGCCAGGCGGAGAGCGCGGCAAGCACGATAAGACCGGCGCTCGCGGGCACTGCCCATCGGGATGGGACGTCCTGGGAACGCGCCGAGTTGGGTGGGGACGCGGAGGCTTTGACCCGGGAGTGACGACGTTGTTTTTGCATTTGACGTTGCTTCTCGCAGATTCGAGTTCAGAAGCTAGCACTTCAGCCTCTCCCATGCAACGGCTGTGATCCAGAGGAGTCCCGTCAGAGATTCGGGGGAGGTGCCGTCCTGCCGGCAGCGCTAGAGGCGGAGCAGCTTCCCATCGGGCAGATCCAGCCACAAATCTTGGAGTCCTCGGGGCTTTGAGGTTACAATGAGCTGCGGCGTGCCCCGCGCTTTTCGCGGTTCGCGCCCGCATGCCTTGACATCAATCTGAATCCGGTAGGCGACAGATCCTACATGGAGCGACATGGGGCTGAAACTGCGGGTAATTCCGGATCTTCTGGCCGTTTCCCGGCTGGGGCCGGAGGCCGGATTGCCGGAATGGGCCACGGCGGGCTCCTTTCGCTCGGTGTCCTGGACACCGGACGAATTATCGATCGTGTGCGCAGAGTCGCTGGTCCCTCCGGAGGTCAGGTCGGAACGGGGCTGGCGCGGCTTCATGGTTGAAGGGCCTCTCGATTTCGGACTTACCGGGATTCTGCTGGCAATCGCCGAGCCGCTGGCGCGCGCCGGAATATCGATCTTCGCGATCTCGACCTTTGATACGGATTATGTTCTGGTCAAGGACGCGTCCTTCCCTGATGCCAGGAGAGTCCTCGCCGAATGCGGCCATTCCATCCGCTGACTGCAATCCAGAAATGGGTATCGGAATCATGCGTGACCGGGATCTCGATTCGGGCCATGCCGCGCAGCCGTACCTTGAAAGATCACCTTTCGGCATACATTCCACAGCAACCTGTCGTATGATCCGCGGCAGGAATGCATGATTTTTCTCTGGTCATTCTGATTGCCAAATGGAGGCTTTATGAATTGGATTCGACGCTCATCTCTTCTGGCGGCCGTGATTGCCCTGATGGCGCTCGCGGCGTCCTTGTTCACGACCGCGGCTCAGACCGCGCAGCAGACACAGCAGACACAGCAAAAAGCCCAGCAGGCGCCGCCCGAGAAGGGGCAACGCCCAGCCGTCAAGATGGATCCGGAGCGGGCAAGCCAGCTCTATGTCTCCAAGGACCCCAAGGACCATACTCCCGGCACCGACTATAAAGCAGCGATGGATTCGAAGGCCAAAAGCGATGCGCGCTATCCGGAGCTCTGCAAAGGTGTTATCGATTACAAAAAGATCAGCTACCGGAGCAGCGTCGGCGACATGGATATTCCCGCCTATCTCTTCCAGCCCATCGAAAAGCGGGGCCCGAAGGGACATGCGGCGATGATCTGGGTCCATGGCAGCGTACACGGCAATTGGGGGCTGACTATGTTCCCGTTCGTCAAAGAAGCCGTCCAGCGCGGGTACGTGATCATTTGCCCTGAATACCGCGGCAGCACCGGATACGGTGAAAAGCACCATCAGGCCATCGATTATGGCGGGCTTGAAGTCGATGACGCGCTCTCGGCAGTCGACTACTTGAAAACCTTGCCGCATGTCGATCCGGACCGTCTGGGCATGATGGGCTGGAGCCACGGCGGCTACATTACCCTGCTGTCCGTCTTCCGTGAGAAACATCCCCTGAAGGCCGCCGCCGCGATCGTTCCGGTAACCAACCTGATTTTCCGCCTGTCGTATAAGGGACCGGGCTATCAGCGGAGCTTTTCCACGCAGGCCGGAATCCAGGGATTGCCGTTTGAAAAACGTGATCTCTATGTCCAGCGCTCGCCGCTTTACCATGTAGATAAGCTGCAGGTGCCGCTCCTGGTGCACGTGGCGACGAACGATGAGGACGTCAACTATGTCGAGGATCAGCAGATCGTGGATGCGCTCCGGTCCCGCAAGCCGGACCTGGCCGAGACCAAGACTTACGTCAATCCTGCGCCCTGGGGCAGTAGCGTCGGGCATGCGTTCAGCCGCCGAGTGGATGCGGAGACCTTGCAGCGCGTGGACTCCGCTGAACAGATCGACTCCTGGAACCGTACCTGGGTCTTCTTTGAATGGAATCTGCGCCCATACGAGGACCGCTCCAAGCCGGCGCCGCCGGTAAGAATCAAGTGAAAGGAGTCAGGAGTCAGGAGTCAGGAGTCAGGAGTCAGGAGTCAGGAGTCAGGAGTCAGGAGTCAGGAGTCAGGAGTCAGGAGTCAGGAGTCAGGAGTCAGGAGTCAGGAGTCAGGA
>Ga0315277_10001660_pt1 | contig 31941 bp, 39 predicted proteins | sample YL17G05_15_MG_FD_203695 | JGI IMG/M metagenome (GOLD analysis project Ga0315277, IMG submission 203695) | Sediment microbial communities from Yellowstone Lake, YNP, Wyoming, USA - YL17G05_15 | ecosystem: Environmental > Aquatic > Freshwater > Lake > Sediment | place: USA: Wyoming | collected...
AAAGAAAAGGTTTGAACCTAAAGTCAAAACCGCTTCGTTTCTACCGTTTAATCCTCTTGTAGCGACTATTCTAACATTAGTATTTGTATAGTTGTCTAAAACCCATGAGTGTCCGGTCACGCCATCGTATCCAAAGAAATAGTTATTGTTTCTTAAAGCGTTCATAAGAACTCTAAAGTTAGCATGTGATATAAATAAAGTTAAATCATTTGCGTCTAAAATATCGTTCGGAATTAAACTTACCATACTATCAACAATATCAAGTGCGTTCGCTGTTGTGAAAGCTCCAGAGTAAGTTGTTGAAATTACTGAAGATGTCGCTGATGTGTTTTCAAGAATTTCTAAAATTCCATCACATAGTAAAAGGTTTCCTGAACCATAATTACCTCCCGGGTCGCCTTTCCAAAACAGGTCTTCTACAAGCTGACCTACTTTTTCAACTTTATTCGCCAAGTATAACTGGTTAAAAGCCTCTGGTGCGAATTCGTTATAACTTCCTTCTTTTGCTAACTGACCTATCCAATATTGTTCAAATTCTTCAACACAGATGCTTTCAGCTACCATTATCGGACATACGGTTATATTTCTTTGAGTTAAAGTTGTTGAACCGGTTGGTGAAATTGTGCCACACGCACCAGCTACAGCCGTTAAAGTATTTGATAATATATTTATACTATCAGCGAATTTAATTCCTGACTGAATAGAAATATAGTCAAAAGTATTTCCTACTAAAACCGCTTCTTTTAATAATATACCAGACAATTGGTCTGTATATTTTGTTAAATTTCCTAAATTTAATGTTGCCATTTTTTTTTAATTATTTTTTTATAGATTAAATCTATTATCTGTTATTCTTTCTTATTTTTTCTCTTATAGCCATAACATCAACCATACCAAAAGAGTTAGTTTTTTCTTCAAGCGACTTAAATTCAGCTTTAGAACTTTCAATTTTATTATCAGCAGGTAATCCAGAAATTTTAGAAAACTCTTGTTTCATTTTCTCATTTTCTTTTTTAGCCTCTTCTTTCGCCTCTTCAAATTTTCTACCCATTTCTTCAACTTTATCTTCAATCATTTTGATTTTTTCATAAAGTTTTCTCATGTCTTCTTTTTTGTCGTCTTCGTCTTCGGTTATTTTTTCTTTGTCCTCTTCGTCTTCGGTCATTTTTTCTTTGTCCTCTTCTTTAGTCATCTTAGCTTCTTCTTTTTCTTCTTCTTCAGCTTTGACTTCTTTATCAGCGAACATAGATTTAATCCTACCGGCTTCTACTACAATTTTTACTCCATCGTCAAAAGTATATTCACCATCTAAAAGCGGAACATTATTTCCTTCTTTATCTCGTAAATAAACTTCAGAACCAATTGCGAAGGTTTCATCATCGGAACAAATTAATAAATCACCAGCCATTTGTTCGGCTAGTTTTATATTTGAGACCAAAGATTTAAGTTGAATTTTAATCTTTTCAATTAATAATTTTTTATCCATCTTGATTTTTATTTTTTTATATAATATATTATACTATATATTTGATAATATATTTATTGTTATTATTTCTAATTTTTATTAGATTTATTTTTTATCCTCTTTTTTATCCTCTTTTTTATCTTTCTTATCATCCTTTTTTTCTTCGTCTCTTTTAGGATGGTCTTTCGGTAATAAGTCAAAATCACCTGTATATTTAGGATTTTCAGGTCTTCCGTTTTTTACAATATAAAGAAAAGCATTTACTCGTGCTTGAGCCCACTGATTAGCAGATTTAACTTCTGGTGAGTGTGATGTCGCGAACGCACCTATACCTCTTTGATATACAGATTTTAACATTCCAACATTTACACCATAGCCAAGTTTCTTTTTATATTTATCATTAAACTCATCAACTTTTGTTTTAAGGCTTGCTTCAACTTCGGCTGACACCTCAGCTCCTCGTGTAGTTGAGGCTGAACCCGGGGCGGTTCCTCTACCTTTAGGATTAGGATTAGGTGTTGATGATTTAGGTGCCTTTTTACTTTCTTTAATTCCACCTTTAGGTCCAATCGTAGCTAATTCTTCAATATGATATAAATATTCACTATCTTCTGTGTGAGTTGCTCCAGTCATTAATCTACCATCAGCGTCTTTATGAGTAGGTCCCGTATATAACTCACCATCTTTAGTATAGTGAGGAACACCTTTTTCAAATTTATTTATATTAAATATATCTAATAAATCTTCTAAATCAAAATCATCTATAGTCGCGTCTATTCCATATTTACTAATCATCTTACTTGATAATTGAACTAGTTGTTGTCCTAAAAGTCCTTCTATTGAAAAACCAAATTTACCATTATCTTTAACTTCTCTTAACCAAAAATCTTTATCTTCAATTTTAACTTTTACCATATAAGTTCCTACTGGTAAATTAAAACCATATTTTTTACTCTTATCATAAATCTCATCTTCTATAATCCAATCTTCCATAATAAAAGCATTTACCATTTCTTTAGAGTGGTCTATATTAATCTTTCTATTAGAGCCATATTTATTAAACTTTTCAACCATCTTAACAATAGTTTCTGGTGAAAATTTTACATAGTATCTTCCATATTTTTCATCTTCTCTGTATATTTTCATATCAGGTATTAAAGCGGGTCCTACTATAATTTGTTTATCTATAACCTTAAAAGTCATCATTTCACTTTTACTAAAAGCCATGCCTTTTATATTTATCGCTGGTTCATCAACTAAAGAAATTAAAGAAATTCCTGTCTCGTCATTTTCATCCACCACTATATCATATATTGGTAAATTATTTTCATCTAATTTTTTAAGTTCAGTCATCATATTATAATATATTTTTTTATTTTTTTTCTAAAATTTAATCTATTAAAGCTCTACTTTCAATAACTTTAACTTTATTTTGAGTTGAGGTTATATCAGTTTCTACTACAAAAACTTTAGACAATCCACCACCATTTCCAGAACCACCATTTCCACCTTGACCTAAACCAAAAAATTGTGTCGGACTAAAAGAGCCTCCGCCTCCGCCTTCACCACCTCCGCCGCCTGAATTAGGACTTCCGGGGTCGTCAGGTGGTGTTGGACTTTCGTATTGTGATGAGGCTATCTTCGCTATGTTTGCGGCTGATGTTATAGCCGTGAAGGCCAAGTTTGCTATACCTATTGGATTAGGAACTACACCTATCGCTAGAGGTGCCGCGGCTAAGGACGCTGTAATTGCTTTACCCGCATCTATCATAGCCATACCAAGTTGTAATTTCTTATTAAAACTAAATTGTTTTTTTGCTAGTGCTTCGGTTGCCACAGCATCGTCTTTCGCTTGTTTTTTCTTTCTATTAAAAAACAAATCACCTAAACCTTGAATTGCGTTTAATCCTTTCGCCGCTGTATCCATCGCATCATTTGCGGATTTTAACCTTAATTCTTTTAATTTTTTTTCAGCTTCTTCTTCGGCTACGGCTTTCGCTTGTCTATACTTTTCTTCAATCGCCGCTATTTGACCTTCAGTTAAATCTTTCGCGTTTAATTCTAAAGCTCTTTGACTTTCAATTGTTTCTAATTTTAAGGTTTTTATATTGTCTATTTCTAATTTCTCTTGTGAAAATTTCTCTTGAGTTCTCTGTGCGTCAAATTCAGCCGCGGATAATTCTGTCGCTGTGAGTAAGTTTTGACTATTTAATTTACTATCAGTTAATTTTTTATCATTTTCTATTTCTCTTTTTGTCGCTTCATCAGTTATAATTTTTACTTTATCGTCAGCATCTAATTTAATCTTTTCTATTTCTAAAGCTGTAAGTTCCTCATTTTGTAAAAGAATATCTCTATCTGTTTCTATTTTTTTAATTTTAGCCGCGTCTTTTTCAACATCATTTTTCGCTTTTAATAAATCTATATCATCCTGTGTTTTATTAGTATTATTTAATTCAAGTCTATCATATTTAGCTTTTATTTCTGTTTCAATTGCTAGTTGATTTTCAACTAATTTAGTGCTATCTAATTTGAACTTAACAGCCAGTGCGATTAACTCTTCATATTTTCTTTTATTTACTATAAGTTCTTTTTCTTCAGCACTTAATGAACTATCACTATATTCTAATTCTATTGCTTTTATTTTATCAGTAGCGGATTTCTTATCAGCTAAGAATTTCTCTTGTCGCGCCACTCTTTTAGCCTCAGCAGCCGCAGCCTTTGCTTCAGCATCAGCGGCCTCTGTATCATTTATCTCTTTTTGTTTTAATGAAAATTCAGCTGACAGGGTTGCGGCGAGTTGTTCTTGAAGCATTAAAGCCTCCATTGCTTTTCTTTTTTTCTCCTTCGCGGTTTTATACTCTTCTGTATCACTTTTTTCTTTCTTCATTACTTTTTCAGCTAATCTAATCTCATTATTATACATATCAAAATCAGATTTAATTTTATCATTTGCCGCATCTAATTCTATTTGTAATAGTTCTGTCGCGCTAGCACCTTGTAATTTCGCATCGGCTATATATTGTCTAGTTGCCAAAGACATATGTTCGTTCATAAAATCATGTTGGTCTTGTAATCCTTTTAACTCTTCGGTTAATTCTTCCGTGGTTTGTCCGGCTTCCTCATTATTAGAAGCGAATATAACAAGAGCCGCACCTAAAGCTAGTATTCCAGTAATTATTAAAAAAACTGGATTTAATAACATTACTGTATTCAAAGCATATTGAGCACCTGTTGCTGTTGCCGTTGCGGTCGCTTGTGCTCCTTCAGCGACGGCCAGACCTGTCGCAGCTGTTGCCGCCGCAGCTGTTGCCGCTGTATCAACCGTTTTCGCTGTTGTTAATAAACCAAATTTAACAGCGGCCGCTACAACAGCGGTTTTAATTTGATTAAAAGTATCTCCTAACGCACCAAAATCTTTTAAGGCTTGACCTACAGCCATAGCGCCTTGTAATCTTCCCATCATCAATTGAACCTCTTTCGCATCGGTTCCAAATAAAGCCATGCTACCTCCTATCGCTTGAAAAGCACTTACACCTATTCCAGCGGTTTTAGTTAAAGCTCCTGATAAATTTTCAATTCCACTACCAGCTGTTGCTTTTATAACATCATTAGTATCAGAAATCTTATCTTTTAATTCACCGGCTCTAATTGATAATTCTTGAAATCTCGCTGAACCCGGTTCTAAACCTTGTAGTTCTAAAGTCATTTCTTTTAATTGAGCCTTTAATGATTTAGAACTTTCGTTAGCCTGTTCTAAAGAATTTTTTAATTCACCTAAAGATTTAGCGCCTCCACCTTGAAGCTCCGCATCTATTTTTATTTTAATTTCTTTATCCGCCATTTTATTTTATTATTTTAATTTATTAAAAAATTATAAAATTCTATTATATCAATAAAACTATTATCATTTATTATAACAGATGTGTCTAAAAGTATCACACCTTTATCAGTTTCAACATGAACTTGAGTTTCAGAAATTATTTCTTCTTTACCAATAATTTTATATTCTTGATTATTCATCAAAAATCCATTTTGTATTTTATTTATTTTCATATTAATATTTTTTTTTAACCATATAAGAAAATTTTATATAAATCTATATTTGCTGTATCAGCAGCATTACCGCACTGAATAGCGAATATAATATAATTATCTTGAGTTTTAGTAAAAGCCGTCGTTTGTATTGTTCCTGTGGTATATTCAGAAAAAGCAGCATTAATATAAGTAATTAAACTCGTGCCGTCATAAGCGAAATTTCTTTCGCAGTAGCCTAAAAATTGAGTGCTTCCTCCGTTCATAGTGAAAATCGTGCTGACTAATAAAGTCGCGCCCGTTAAACTTGAAGATGTGTTATGATATATTCTTGAAAAAATCTGACCCGCATTACTTGCTCCTATTCTTTTCATCCTCCATACTAATTGTAGTATATTATTTGAGGATAAAGTATTTGCTGAAATAAGTAGTGAGTGTGATAAAACATTATTCGTTGAATTACTTGGTGTTCCAACAACTCCTGAAAATCCTAATAATTTCATAGCTCCATTTGAGCCGCTTGAACCACTTGAGCCACTAGTTCCGCTTGAGCCACTAGTTCCGCTTGAGCCACTAGTTCCGCTTGAGCCACTAGTTCCGCGAGTTCCTGATGAGCCACTAGAGCCTGAACTTCCACTAGTGCCACTTGAGCCTGAACTTCCACTTGAGCCTGAACTTCCACTAGTGCCACTTGAGCCTGAACTTCCACTTGAGCCTGAACTTCCACTAGTTCCACTAGGTCCGTTTGCTCCATCTATTCCTGATGTTCCACTAGTTCCAGATGTTCCACCAGCACTTGCTGTTAATCCACTAATAGAAAAATCTACATATTCTTTAGTGATGCCATCAAGTCTATTTAATTGAGTATTATTCAAAGCCATATATCTTTAATTATTTTATAGGTAATTATTTTGTTCTACATATACAGACCAATTTATAGTTGTTGCGGCTTCACCGGTCACCCTTATAAGTATAGATGAGCCAGATATACTTATATTTGAGGTTGCTGTTGTAAAGTTTGTTTTTTCAACTTTATCTATTGTTCCTATTAATGAAATTGTGCCACCTGTAAAGTTAAATAATCCAAATAAATCACCTAGATATGCTAGTGTCTGGTCGTTTTTTTCTCCTATAACTCTTACTTTATATGTCTTACTTCCATCAGCGATTACACTAAAATTGTGTATAGTTGTTGGTGTCGCATCTGTAGTTGTAGTAGTATCAGTTGTAATAAAATTTTTTACAGAACCTGAACCTAAAACTATTTTATTACAACTAAAAGTCGCCGCACTATAGTGCTGTGCCTCTATTTGAATAACACCATTAAGTTCATCCAAAATAATATTGCCACTCGTTCCTAAACTTCGTAATCCATAACCATCTTCAACAAATATAAAGTTAGTTCCTGTATTATTTCCATTAACTAAAACGGTAGCTAGATTAGAAGCAGTTGAACCTACAAAAGTAATTTCTTTTATAGTGTCTCCTGTTCTGATGAAGGCTTTTTCAGCGTCTTCATTTACTCCGATTTCACTTAAAGCTAAATCATAAGGTGTCCATGTGCCACCTGTAAAATCTTCTGTATCAGGAACTGAAAAAGTAGCTGAAGCACTACCACTTAAAGTGTGGTGTGAAATTCTACTATATTGTGTTATTTTAGCCATTTATAAATCTATTTTTTTTTATAATATATTTTTTTTATATTTTTCTAAACCTATTCAATTATATATCTACCTCCGTCTAAATAATTTATAACATCATTAGAACCTAATTCTCTAACAACATCTCTTGAAGCTGATATATAATTTATTATTTTATTAGAGTTCGGATTTAAAACTTCATCTCTAGAAGCACTCACTTCACCTGAAGATATAATAAAAGAGTTTTCAATATAAAAACCGGGTTCGTCTATTTTAAGATTAGAACCAAATATAAAAGATGATTTTACACCCGCACCTAATTTATTATTAGAACCTACTAAAAAATTTCCACCTTCACCTAATTCAATTGAATTATTATTACCTTGAATATAATTATTCGGTGAAGCTATAAGATTATTGTTTCCACTTACAATAACATTTCTAGTATATACTTCATTTTCTTTACCAGCGACCATACTATCAACTTCAGTAATTAAATTTGTTTGACTAGTTTTTAGAACATTAAAAGGACTTCCGGCTTTACCACTTGGTTTATTAAATATTATATCATTACCAGCCGCATTAAAACCTGTAAGAGTAAAAGGTTTTCCTGAACTAGTTAAACCAATTGCTATTGTATTTAAAGGTTTTTGAGTTATAGCGCCTTTAACAAAAGGTCTTAAAACTTTTGTATATAAACTTTTTATCAATTCAACCTTTACTAAAGTTTCTCTAGTCGGGTCATAATTAAGTATTTTATTAACCTTAAAATATTGTCCGTGAATAAATATATTATCATTAAATCTAAAATCAGATATATCAAAAGGTGTTAAATAAAAACTTGCTGTTATTATTCTACTATCTTTATCACTAATTTCATTTATCATATTTTCATAAAATGAACTATATAAATTATTATTTGTTATATCTTCTTCTGGATAATATAAATCCTGTGTCTGACCGTAATTTAAGTCGTAAGAAGGATTTTGTGGATTATCAAAATGACCTAAATATGGATATGCTTTATATTTAACTCCTTCAAATTTCCAACTATCACTATCAGTAGCCGTTGGTAAAAGTCCGTTAAGTGGTGTTATAATTCCTGATATAGCCGCACCAGCGCCAACAAGTGAAAATGGTAAATTAACTACTATCGTTTTTGTATCAACAATTTCAACTATCTTAAATTGACTTTGAAGAGCCGGTTTAGCGACACCTCCGTCTGACTGATTTACCATAATCCAATCTCCTACTTTATAATTAGGGTGAGTTATATTTGTAAAACCATCAGTAGTTAATTTAGTAAAAGCGTTAAAATTTCCACCTGTATTAAATTGGTAATCATCATAACTCCATGTCGCTCCAGTTGAAGAATTAAACCTAGTAAGAATTCTCGGGTTATGTTCTGTTCTACTAAATATACCATTATTGACCTTACCAATTTTAGGAATAATTAATTGATTACTACCACTCACAGGAACTAAAGGCGTTGGTGAAAAACTTATTTCTACTTTTTTTTGTCCTTTAATAAAATCATTATCAAATATAAACTGGTATTCACCATAAGCGATGCCTTTGTGGTTGTTTTTATAATCTTCGTTGTAAATATCTTTATCATCTTTATATCTAAAATTTGTTTGTTTATTTTGAGTTTCAGCTAGTATCTGTTCTTCTATCGGTTGATTAATATTTAATTTATTACTCCAATCTTTAACTACACCAGAACCATAATAATCATCTCTTGGTTCTATAATTAAAGTATTCTCATTTTCTTTTGATGGTTCAACTATTAAGTTAAACATTTTTATTATTGAGTTTATAAAATCTTTTTGTTTGAAGTTTTGTGGTAAAACTGAACTATAATCAATCTGTTCGTTAATCATAATATTCTCACTTAAGACATTATAAAATTTATTTGAACTACTAAAAGTTCCTAAAACAACACCAGCTGGAAAAGTCGTATTATATGTGGTGGTTGTTAAATTTGCGGTGTAATTAACTGACGGTGGTAATAAATTACTATTTCCAAATTGTTTTCTAATCTGTGAATTAAGAGCACCATAATTTAATTCAACCCATACTTTCTCACCCGGATATAATTTCTTTCTATTAGTCGTGCTATCATCTAATATATCTGAAGCGATTTGACCTATAACTCTTCTTGGTCCCGGATATATACTTATAGAATTAAGTGAAGGTGCCGCTTGTGTTGCTGATATAAGAGTTTGTATATCTTGATATACTATACCGGGTATTTGTGATGCTGTAAATCTTAAAGGCCACATCGCACCATTAATTGGAATTGTATATCCAGCACTTACGGTTAATCCTGTAGCCGGATTTCGGCTTCTTCTAAAACTTATAGAGGTTAAAGGTAAGCTAGTTCCTTCTATAGTTAGAGTATCTAGATTAGATGTGAAAAGCCATGATATATCAAAATCACAGACAAATCTTCCAGCGACAAAATTAGCAGGTGCTGTATATTCAAAAGTTGTTGTATTATATAAATTATCAGGGTCTCCAAAAGGCGCCGTTTCATTATTAAAAGGTAATCTAAATTTACCAAAATTTATACTTTTATCATTAGGATTATTAGTAGAACCTTGAGTAGTATTGAAATTAATTTGTCCGTCAATATAATCCTGTGGAATTAAAGTTGTTGAGGCTTTTGAGTAGGTCGCAGCAGCGACCATTCCTATTGTAAATTTATCGTCTAAAGAATTTATATTCCTTACTAATTCTTGTCTATTAAAAGGTGTATATAAACTTTCAAAAATCTCACTATTAAGAAAACTTGAACTATAATTATAACCAGCGTTATTAAATATTTTATCAAAAATATATTTTATATTAGTCGCAGGATAAAGTTGAGTAGTTTTAACTTGTGTATTGTAAGTCGTAGTCCATCCATTTATATCACCTAAACTCCAATTATATCCATAATCTATAAGAGGATAAAAATAGCCTTTTTCATAACTAGCCGTCCATGAACTTATGATATTAGATGCCGTCCAATCATGGTCTAACTCACTAAAATCTAAATCAGTTATAAAACTATCACCTAATAATTTATAAAAATTATCATTATCAGCGAATATAACAACTTCATATTCACACTTATCAACACTATTATTAACTATTACTTTCCTTAATTGTAAATAACCATCAAAGACAACCACCGTATCACTTAAAATCCAAGCTTTAGTTTTTTTATTCGGATTAAAAGTAGCAGACACACCTAAATCAGAAATATCACCAAATATAATTCTGTTGTTTTTTGTCTCTGGTAGTTTTATTGTTTTAGAAAATGAAGCATTCCTCTTATCAATTTCAACTATATCAGCCACATTAAAAGTTAAACTTATAGGTTCGGATTTATAAGTGTCTAACCACTTTCTTTCACCATTTAATTCTATTAATAATTCAAATCTATTAGCCATATTTTTTAATCATTTTGTAAGTTTTTAGGAAACGCCATTTTATAATTCAGAACAAAATTAAATATCTTATCTCTCATAGTTGTTTTAACTTCATAATTATTTCCCTGTATTATTATTGGTAATTTATAATCACCACCAGTCGGCGCATTATCATCAACATCTAATATATAAACTTCAGGTGAGGTCATTAAAGTTTCTAACCACTGAGCTTCTTTTTCTGTAATCCAATTACTCTGTATTGTAAAAATCTCTTCAGCCATAGTCGCGAATATTTTGTTTCCTCTATCACCTATATTATAATCCCACGCAGGTGTTCTTTCATATTCGTCTCTTTTTATAGACACTACTTTTTTTACATCTCTAGTAAAGGTAAAGTAATCCCATCCACCTTGTCTATTTAACCATACTACTCGTATCCACTCACTTCTATTATAAGGTGAGCACTCACTACTTAATTTATATTTAAGTGTCTCTGACGCTGTAATTCCACTCTCTAAATAAGTTATTGTATAGTAATCATAATTTGTATTATTCCAGTTTATACCAAATAACGCATCTAAATTTCTAGTTCCAACACCAAAATCTAATCTATGATATAAATTAGAAGAGGTTAAACCTTTATTATGAGTTGCTTGTTGAACCCCAGCTGAATTAAATATATCTACTTTAATTGAATTATTACCTTCTGATGGATTATAAGATATAAAAGATATAGTTTCCCACTCGTGCTCACTAGAGGTTGAACCATAATAAATAGGTTTGTAATTTTGCGGGTATTCAGTTAAAAACTTTCTATCAACTAAAACTCCATATTCATCTTCAAATTTATAAGAACCATTAATAGAGTTTGTTAAACCTAAAACATATTGACTAAAATCTCTTTCTCTTTCTGTATATTGTCTTGTTCCATCAAAAGCATGTTTAGTAGAGGCCGTCGCATTTAATCTTAATATATTTGATATAACACCACCATCAGTTCCATTAGGTGTATTTACTCCACTCCAAGATTTATCTATAACAGCGAACACGGAATTAGGAACTGATATAACTGAAGCCGTGCCGTCATATGATATATTAACTTGTTTGTTTGTTTTATTCACCGTGATTATATCACCGGCTGTTAATCCATGTGCTGTTGAAAAAGTCAGACCTACATTTGTCGCATTAAAATAAAAAACATCATAATAGGTTTGATTAGGGTTATACTCATAACCATAGTTAATTGTATATTGAACTAGTCCTTCAGGTATTCCACTATAGGCTGTAGTCGTTCCATTACCAACAAATTTGCTATCAAAACCTGACTGAAATGGATTTACATTATAATCAAAAAAGGCTTTTAATAATCTATTAGGACTAAAAACTGAATATCCATCAGGTGTCGGTGGAACTTTATATGTTGATAAGGTTGTTAAGTTTGTTGTTGAAAAAGGTTCGTTCTTTTTTTTAATCCTATATACATACTTAAAGTCGGACACTGAAGATGAACCACTATCAACTTTATACCACAATTCTTTATTTACGGGCGACCAGTCATCTGGTTCAATAATTATACTTACGGTTGCGGACATTTTATTTTATTATAATTTTATCTATTAAATCACTTATATCTTCTATAGCAGCAGTTTCAATTAACTTTTGCTTATTATTATAAACTTCATCAATAGTGTTTTTAATCACATTTGTTGGTCTAATTCCATTTCTCTTTATACTTCTTGCTATTAAAAATTTAGCACTTTCTTTTGATATAGGTTTTCCTTTTTTATCTTTCATGGTTATACCTCTAGCGGAAATCCATTTATCTAAAGCTCTTGTTGGTGGTTGTTTAGCTCCTCGTTTTCTACCTTCATCAACATTAGTTAAATAATTAGCGGCTCTTAATTCAATCATTAAACCATTTACCTTTTCTATAATTTTATAATCTATACTTCTTATTAATTGACCGGTTGCTTTTTTATTAGCATTCAATAAATTTTTAATAAGTGTTTTTACCAAGTCTTGTCCTATTATATCAAAGGCCTCTTCTAAATTATTACTTTCTAATTGTTGCGCCATTATTTCTTTTTATCTATTTGTTCTAACTTTCTTTGTGCCCACTCTATACCAGCATCACCACCCCAACATAACCACATTAATCTACCACATCCATCACCTAAAGCTTTTTCGCTATTCTGTCTATGTCTCTCAAAAGCCGCCATCCTTGCTATTGTATCTCTTGATATAGGTTTTCCTTGCGCCAATTGATTTGCTCTTACTTTACCAACAGGCGTTCCACATGAACCCCAACCATTTTTCTCAACCCATCTCAAAGCCACTTTCGCATTTTCTTTTGCGGCTTCAGGGTAATCATCATAACTTCGTTCTAAATAATAACCTTCAGCGGCTATACCTTGTTTAAGTGCGTCTTGTTTAGCACCGGGTCCTGTATAGCATTTTCCTTCTTCACCCCATTTCCATCCTAACTTTTTATCTATTATACATCTTTTAATCGGCATGTTTTTATAACATATTTTTTTTTATATCTATATCATATATATTGTTGCTCGCTTTTAACATGCTGTTGCTGTAATAGGTGTTATTGGACTATCACAATAAGTCCATCTAATCGCTTGTTTTAGTGTTAAGTCAATAGACCAACCATTTACATTATCATCAGTCGCTTCTACAACCGGTGTAAAATTCACATCTCCGTCTATACTTAAACCCATTTCAACATAGTAAGGGTGTTGGTTTATTTCACTCAAAATAGTATCCATAATATAATGAGTATCAGATATAATATCGTTATAATTATTTTCACCAAAATTAATTTTATCCATACTATAAATTGTAAAAGTATATAGATTAGTTTTTAGACCATTAAGTCCTAACTGACTTACGGTATTATTATTCTCAACCCATATATACGGAAATTTCATTTCATTATCAGCACCTATATTATAACTAGGTCCATATCCAAAGTCATTAACCATCATGTGCCTATCAGCCAAGTCTTGAAATATTGAAATTATTTTAGTTAAACTTTTTGTAGTATTAGCCATTTCTATAATTATTTTTTATATTGTTTTTTTTATTGGTGTAAATATCTTTTTCATGCCAGTAAGATAATAGGTTCAAGCACTCAATATAATTTCTTTCATATATATTATCATGTTTTGATATATCACCATCACTTAATCTATCTATCATACTAATCCAATTCCATCTATTATCAAGTTCTACTTGACCTAAACTTAAGGTCTCTTCTTTATCGGTCATATTATACAAAGATTTATATTGTTTATAAATCATTGCTTCCCACCTAAAAAAAAAACTACCGGCCCCATTACATCTATACATGGTTGTGTTAAAAATAATTCTTTTCTATATTCTAAATTTTCAACATCAAATCTATTCTGATGCCATATTTCTAAACCTGTCTCTTCATTTTTAATTAATTTACCGGGTCTTAATATAATTGATAATATATAAGGTATAGCCTCCGCATCGGATTTTATATTCTCTTGAAAAGTTTTCATACTTATATATTCACCCATAGTTAATTTATTTAAGTCGCTCGGAAAAACATAATCTACATCACCTATTTTCAAGACCTTTTTATGTTTAGTAAAATCATAATCATCATTTAAAAAAACCATATCTAAAGTAATTTCATTAACCATATCTAAAGTTAAATCATCTAACTCACCATCTTCAACATCAATTAAAGCCTCTATCACTTTTAATAAATATAATTCTTGTAATATAACCTCACTCTTTTTTTCTTCTAATTTAGCTATATTTACATACCTCTTAAGTGTTAGTTCTTCCCAGTTTTGCGGAACATAGTATTTTTTTTCATTAAGTAAAAACTCTCTCATATCTTTTATATTCTTTTTTTCTTTATAATATATTATATTAAATTTTTTCTAATAGTGTATCCTAAAATAATCTTTATCAGTTTTACTATTTTTCTTTTTCCACCAGTGAATAGCATACCTCATCGCATCCATCGCATCATCATATACTTTGACCGGCTCATCAATTATTAAATCACCATTAGTTTTCCACTTATAAGAGTTTATCTCTTTTATAATATTTACGGCTGAATTATGAATAAATAATTCTGTTGATTTAACGCTATCAATTCCATCTTTGACGGCCTTTATAGCACCTTTAACATTATATCTATTTCTTTTTAGAACCTCAATAATTTCAGGTCTAGCACTATCACATATAATTTCTGAACTTTTTGATATACCTAACTCGTTCATTTTTTTTAATAAATCATCAGCGGTCAAAGCACTTTGATATATAATCTCTTTTATATAAACTTTATTATCTATAAAATTACACTCTATTAAAGATGTCGGGTGATTAAAACCAAAATCTAATCCGTATATAGTTTCATGAGTATCTACTAATTCATCAAAATATTTCCAGTGAGTATATATAGTTGATTTAGCCACGCCTTTTTCACCTAAAGCATAAACTCTATAATAACCTTCATCTATATTAATTAGATATTCAATTTCTTTTATTTGTTCTTCACCTAAAAAAGGATTATCTTTATAAGTAGAGTGTATCAATATACTTTCTTCTCTATCAACTAAATCATATAACCAGTGGAATTTTTCAGACGGATTAAAATCAAATATAAGTTTATCCGTTGTTCTCATATTCAATTGGTTATATTCTTCAAAATTAATTTCATTTGCCTCATTACACCAAAGTATATCTCTTTTTCTACCTCTTAACTTTTGCTCGTCATCAACAGAAAAGAATTCAATTGAAGAGCCGTTCTTAAAATTATAAATATGATTTGATTTATTATGTTCGTTAGTATTATATAAATCTAACTCTCTCATCACTTCAAAAAAATCTCTCATTACAGAACCTCTTAAACTCGGAAAAGATTTTCTAACTATACTAACAACTTTATTAGGATTTCTTAAACAATATATTATCATCAACTGACACAGGCTATAAGTTTTAGAACTTCTTGAACCACCTTGATTAATAATAAATCTTTTACTATTATTAATCAGAGCTTCATAATTTTTCTTAAAAACTGGTGTGTGTTTAATCTCTAGTGTCGCCATCTTCTTTTCTAACTTCTATTAATTTTATTTCAGTTATTTTATCACCACCAGTAGTAATATCTAAACTATCAGTATATCCTCTCTTTCGTGCTTTGTATTTCATATAAAAAAGTATAGACCTTTCAGAACCTTCTTTAATCTTTTTAAGAAGGCTGTTCTCAACAAAGTCAAGTGTTATATCATTTATATCATCTACACTTAATTTGAATTCAACATCTTCATTATAATATCTGTAAAAAGTATCTCTACTTATTCCAACTTCTTTACAAGCGGGGCTTACAATTCCTAAACTTCTTTCTAAAGCGTCTAGTAATTTCTTTTTATAAACCTGTGGATTTTGTTTCATTTTATTATATTATTTTTTTATTTTATAAACTTTTTACAATTGTTTATTTAAATATTAAATAAACAATTGTGTAAATTATTATTATAGCAGTTATTATTATAGCATCTGTTTTTTTACTATCATTTTCCATATTCTATTTTTTTATTTTATAAACTTTTTATATTGTTCGTAGTTGTCTATTCTTGCCTCGGATATTTTCATATAGTCAGCATCCATTTCCATACCACAAAATCTAAATCCTTCTAATCTTGCTGATATACCAGTTGAACCAGAACCCATAAACGGGTCAAGAACTATACCATTAGGTGGTGTTATTAATCTAACAAGATAAGTCATAAGTGATATTGGTTTTACCGTAGGGTGAAAATTCTTTTTAGGTGGTGTAATCCAATCTGGTTCTTCACATTTACAATCTTCTGGTTTTAACATAGATGTATTACAATAAGAGCATCTCCTATCTAATCCGTGTCCTTTACCACCAGTTGTAGTTTCCTCAAATCCATCTAACCCCATATTTCTTTCAGCCTTACTTACTTTTGCTTGATAAAAAAATCGTGAGGCGCCGCCTCCATTATCAGCAGGACAGGTTCCTTCAACATCAACACTTAACTTTGATTGGTGAATAGGACTTCCACCTTTTATACCAGTTCTTCCTTTACTTGGCTTTGATATACCACTCTGTTCGTCCATCAAATAACAAGGACACATAGGATTAGTGTGTATATCACCTTTATCATTATAGTTGTTAGGTGCTTCCGCTTTACTACCTTTCATAAAATCAACACTTCTATCACCTTCTAACTCTTTATTATTATACTCTTTACCTTTATATAAAAACGGTTCTCCTTTTTTACCTATAATAACCTCATCACATATACACTCTAATATGATGTTGGCTGGAAATCTACCTTCTTCACTTGGTGGATTTAATGAATTAGTAAAATCAACATTTACACCTTCTTTTTGACCACCATCTGTAAGTTGTTTATACTTATCAGCATTTTGATGTCTATATAAAGGATTAGTCGCAGGATTTTTATCACTCATATCAAATCCAACTCTACAACCATCTATATTTATACCACCAGTTCCCCATTTTAGAACATTCAAAGCGACTGACTTTTCACTTAAGGGCTTGCGAGCCACACATATAGGTTCATTTGCTGGTTTAAGAGCAGTTCCCCAACCTTCATATTGTGATGAGCCTTTTGTTATTTTTATTGTTGTTCTTTCGCCTTTATTTTCCGCGTGAAAGTTTCCACTTGTTATATCATCACCTTTTCTTGAACCAACAACCTCTCTATCATTGCCTTGTAATTTATCAACAGCCTTACCGATGTTATGACTTTTAGGAAATCCTGAACCATACAACCACATAATCTGGTCTCTAATCTCAAAGCCAGCATCTTCTATATTTACAACCATACGGTGATATGTCCGTGTGCCACCAAAAGATAAGATATGTCCGCCGGGTTTTAGAACTCTCCATACCTCTTTCCAGAACTCAACAGATGGAACATCATAATCCCACTTTTTATTCATAAAAGATAAACCATAAGGCGGGTCTGTTATTACACTATCAATTGAATTGTCTGGTATTTTTTGTAGTGATGATATATTATCACCTAACATTAATTTTACTCTACTCATATTCTTTTTTATTTTTTTTATTGCCAGTTTTGTAAGTTTTTTTTATAATATATTAAATATATTATTTTCTAACTAATTATAAAATTATCTCTATTAGAACTAAACCAATCTAATAATTGTTGATAATATGAACCTATACTGGTTTTACAATTACAATTTGTTTGATATTGAACCGCCTTTATATTAATATATCTTTTATATAAGTGATATATACTATCCATATCTTTTTGTGAGGCTACAGCCACCTTAGCCAATCTTAAAATTTCATCATGGTCTTCTATTGAAAACATTTTTTCTTCTTCCATATTCTTTGTTTATTTTTTTTCTATTTTTTTACATATAAAATATGTTATACCATATTGATTATCTGTTATTAATTCCCACTCACTCGCATCTAATAAATCAAATTCTTCTGGTGTTAAATCATTTATATCTTTCGGTTCTAAAGGTAAATAAAAATAACCTTCTGGTGTATTCTTTTCTACATACCATAACCACCAACTTTTCCACTCTTCGGTCATTTTAGTAAATCATTTATTTTTTTATCTCTTAAATTTATAATCAGTTTTTCATCAGCGGCTTTATCTAAACAACTTTTTATTACATCATCTATAACCGCTTCGGAAAAATAAACTTTCATAACATAATATAAATTCGTGAGTATTTCCTCATTATCACTCCAAGATATAATCTTTATCTTAAAATTTCTCAATAATTCATCTAGTGAGTTTTCTAATTCTATACTAGGGTCTATCACTAATTCTTTTGATTTCATATTTTGTATATCTTTCATGATATTTTTAACTTCTTCTATATTCATTAGTTCCAATTATTATTTGTAAAATCTTCACATATATTAAGAAATAAAATTTCAGTATTAACTCTCCAATTAATTAATGAATTAAATATTTCTATATCGTGATAAAAGGTTGTGAATTCCGTATATTGTTTATTTTTAATTTGTTTTAACTTTACGGTATAGCTAAAACCATTTTCTAAATAAATTTCTCTTTTTCCCATATTCTTTTTTTCTTTTATATATTAAGTTCTAAAAGTCATTTTTTTCTATTTTACTTTAGTTTAACTTAATTCTATTCTCATAAAATCCTAAAATTTTATCATACCAAAAACCAATAAATCCTACGGCTGAGGCCATAAATATATCAGCGGTAAATATTAAAGTCATCCAAAAAGACATACACATTAAACATGATAATAATAATTTAATCATATTAAATATTAATCTATCTGGTAATAAATCCAGTATCATTTCAATCGGTTTAAACCTTGTTATAATCCAACATAGTAAAAACATTTTAATTCCAGTTAAAATCAATAGCATCATTTTTTAATTTATTTTTTATTTCTTTTTTTACTTTCCTAATAGCCCAACTTATGGATTTTATGTTTATTTTATACATATTACTAAGCTCTCTTAATTTATATCCTTCTATATAATATTTACTAAAAAGTGTTTTACCATACCAGTGCTGATTATCTACGGTGGATAAAAGTTTAAGATATAAATTAATTATATCTATATCTTCATTTTTAATTATTGTGTTAAAAACTTTTTCACCATTTATTTTACATCCTTCTAAATTATCAACTAGTATTTGTTCTTCGTATTCATTTTCGGAAATTCTTGGATAATTTTCAGTGGTTATACTTTTAATTTTCCAAAACATACCGCTATTTTTAACTCTACCTTTTTTAATTCTACTACATATAGTAAAACATAGATATTCTAAAAAATTATTTTTATAAGCATTATTTAATTTGCTTTTATCCATATTATATAATTGATTTATTAACTCTGATTTTAATTCTTCCCAGTCGTTTTTACCTACAACTCTACAATATTTATTTATATCAGGACTATTCCATACCTTTAATATAATTTCATCTATATTCATAAATTTTCATAATTTCCAAAATATAAATCGCTGAATTTTTTTATGTTTGCGGCGGCTTCATATTCTTCTCTTTCTATACAAAGTATAGTCATATATTCTACTATTGATATAAAATATATATTTACTATTGGTATTAATTCGGTTTCATAAGAACTTAAAATCTCATCAAAAAAATGATTAAAAGTTTTAATAATTTTATTTATTGCTTTATCTGATAAGATTATATTTACTATAAGGACAAATAATATATCATGACAATTCTGTATATTATACCATACATGTATATGTAATGAACTTTTACAATCAATCCAGTCAGGTAAATATTTTAATCTATCTTCTAACTCGTTTCTTATTTCTAATAGCTTCATCATTTTATTTATTTTAGTTGTTTAAGTTTTTCCCACATTAACAACATTTCATCTTCAGGTAGCATTGTCGTCCATACAACTCCAAATTGTCTAGTATATATGTCTATTAATCTTAAACAATCTATAAAGTCAAAATATCCTGACTTACTTTTCATATCTTTTATAAAAGCATTAATTTCTTTTTTAAGTGGTTTTTCTTTTTCATTAGGTGGATATGCTACTCTTTCACCACTTTTTTTAGTGCCATGACAGAATTTACATGGTTTTATTAAAACACGCTTTTCTAAACCTCCTATTTTATTTCTACCTCCTTTTAGATAAACTATTTTAGAATAAAAGTATTTTCTATCTAAATATCTTTCGCATTTTTTACAAAACACTATTCTCTCGTCCATATAAATATTCTCCTATTATTCTAGTCATTTCTTTTCTAATCTTAAGTAATTCATTTCTGTCTTTTTTATTAAGATATTTAGTGCTTTGATTATTTAATTCTAAAATTCTTTCTTTTAATTTATCTTTTTTCATAATAATAGTTAATATTTTTTAGATTAAATAAGTATTCAGTATCTTTAATTATTTCATAAGATGCTATATCTTTATAAATATATTTTTTCCTTAACATATTTAATTCATTATCATAAGAGGTTCCATTAAACATCTCATCTCTTAATTTATCAATCATTAAGATAATAGCCAGTTTTGTTTTTTCGTTTTCCATATTCTTTGTTTCTTTTTTTTATACTATATATATTATGTTCTAAAAGTCATTTTTTTCTAAAACCTTCGTTTTTTGTGAAATTTAGAGGGTAGTAAAAAAAACTTTTATTTTTTTTATTTTATTTTATGATTTGTTTTTTTATTGATAATTGTGGATATTTAGATTTAATCCAATCATAAATTCTATCAACATCTTTTTCTTTAACAATAACGCTATCATGTATCGGTAAAGCCCACTCTGTCGGTATATTATTCATTATATCATCAATCCATATTTTACTTTCTATTCTTTGTAAGTGTGAAGCCATATTCTTATAATTACCTTTTTTATAATTTTTGATATACTTACTAACTACAGGAAATAAAGTGTGTATATTAAAGTTAGGAACATATCCACTACTATTAATCCAAAACATAAAAAGTTCTTTTGCGTCTTCTCTACTATTTAATTTTAGTTTATATTGAACTTCTAAATAAAAATCTTTATCATTATCAAATATATCATTATAAAACGGGTCAATTATTCCTTTGTCTTTCATATCTGAATATAATAATCTTGGTTGTGAAGAAGACGCATCAATAGTCCAATAACCAGTAAAGTCATTTTTATAATCTCTAATTGCTGAGTGGTGTATTCTTCTACCAAAAGTGTCTCGTGATATTTTTATATCTTCAAATCCAAATTCAATTAAACTCTTTTGTATTATATCATACCATCTAAAATATTTATTACTCACCATATCAACATCAATCTCATATCCATCAGTTGATATTAAGAATTTATATTTCATACATATTCCTTTATTTACATCGTAATATTTTTTATGTATAGTATTAAAAACATCTTTCGTGTCTATTGATGGTCTAGTGTAAGGTGTTATTAAACCTATCAGTTCAAAATAATCAATTATCTTTTTATATCTTTTATTTATAGATGATAAATATTCACTAGGAACAGAAAAATAATCAAATTTGTTTTTTCTTTTACTCATTAAATATAAAGCCGCGTATATTTTAACAGCATTATTTTTTACGGTGATATTATAAGGTATTTCATTAATAATAGTTTTTATCTTATCGTTAATCTCTATAGTCATATTCTTTTGTTTTCTTTTATATATAAAAAACTCTCTTCTCCCTTACCCACTTTTTACATATATTCTCACTTTTTTTATAAAATAATTAAAAAGTGAGGAACAATATATATGATATAGATATAGATATAAATATAAAGAATATATTAGAAAATATTTAACTATGTATATTATAAAAAAAGAATTAAAGAATATGATTATAAGAAATAATTGCGTTGAAGAAGGAACTATTAATATAGAATTAAACGGTGTTTGTAGTTCTATTACAGAAATAATAAATCAAGCACCTACTATTGAGTGCGATGAGTTAATGGTCTGTATCGGCCCTCACTTGGTTTCTTTATATGATTTAATTACTGATGTTTATACTTTCGTTCAATCATCTCAGCAGAGTAATGATGTTAATTTCCAAAATCTTTTTAATCAATATAACCTACTATACTTTTATTTTCTAAAGTGTTGTAAAGATTTAACTGACCGCCTTATTAGAATTGAACGCAGAATAAATAATATAGTTGTAGTTCGTGAGGTTTATATTAAATCACCATCACAGATGAATAATAATAATAATAATAATAATAATAGACCCGCACAAAAAGTAAGTATTCAACCACCACCATTTATAATTAATGAAGACAGATATGTTATAGACCAATCTATTATGAACGGATATACAGAAGGTTATAAAGTTTATTTTGACTTCGGTTATTCTGTAAGTCCTTATGTTTTCTGGTTAATGAATAGTGAAGGATTTTTAAGAAAATTATGTATTAAAGAGGTTCCTTTTATTAAAGGTTCATTACTAGCCAACAACTGGATTAATGAGGTGATTAAAATATTTAATGAAAATCAAATAGAGTTTGATGCGAGTGTTTTAGTATATAAAAAAAATATAGTTAAGTATTCATTTATTATACCTAAACTATCAGGTAGATTTTTAGTATCAAATTCAAGTTTAATTAGTTTAGATGGTGTTGATGTAAATAGTTTTTTACCTATTATATACAATAAAAAAGAAGGTGATTTATTATTAGAAAAAATAACTAAATATAGAATTGATAAAAAACCTCTTTTAATCGGTCATGAACCTGTTTTATTTACATATCAAGTTCTAAATAGTAAAACAGGTGTAAGAACTTTATTTGAAGCCGGTGTTAATCACTGGATAAAATATACTTCTTAATCCAATCTAGTTCTTTTTTATATTTCTTTTTACTAATTTTACCAGATTTATATTGCTCTTGTAAAATCTTTCTACACTTTAATATTTTTTCCATATACAAATATACTATAAAAAATCCACATATGATAAAGGTTGATATTTTTTCTTTATATATAAACTACAAGAAAATATAAAAATAAAAATCAACCTTTATCTATGTCTTTTATCTATAAGTTATATAAATCGGTTCTTAAAAAGTTTAGTTATTTTCTAGAAAAAATAATTAAACTTATGAATTATAATCAAAAATTTATAGAAGATTTATCAGCTGGTAATTTAGGTGAAAAAGTATTTGCTAACTTTTTATTAAAAAAAGGATTTAATATAAAAGGATTTAATAATGATTATAAATATGATATAATTACTGATTATCATAGTAAAATAATTACATTTGAGATTAAAACAGACAGATATGAATTTCTTAAAAGTGTAAAAACTAATAATATATTTATAGAGGTTAGTTGTAATAATAAACCATCTGGTATATCAAAAACAGAAGCGGATATATTTGTTTATTTTTTACCTGATTATGAAGAGTGTTATTGTATATCGGTTAAAGAATTAAGAAAAATATTAAGGTCAAATCCAGAATATTTTAGATATACAACACAGAGCGGTGATTTAGGTAAAGTTAAAGGTTATTTAATTAATAGATATGATTACAAATATCTATTTAAGTTTTATCATATACCTAAATTAAATTGTTGGAAATAATATTCTATGTGTGAATAAATAAAAAAACCGGTCAAAAACATAAGACCGGTTTTTTTATTTCGTAGTAGTGTTTAATCTTAATCTTTTATCATCAGAAAAGTATGACTACCTTGTGTGTGTTTATATAAACCCCCTGATGGAACACCCGCATCTCCCGCAGCAGCGTCAGTTGCGTAGGACTGAAGACCTGATAATCTAATTATGGTCTGGTTCATAGAAATTCCTGTGCTGTCTTCGGCTCCAAAAGCGTTAATAGCGACGCTTCCAGTTGCGAATTGGATTTGAGTTTGATTTACACCATCTGACTGGATAAGTTCTAGACCACTAGGACTTATGATTTGTGTTGAGGTTATACCTTGTCCGTCGTCAAATTGTGATAATATACCTTGATTATCTACAACTATATTACTTGTTATTGTTGGTGAGCCATAGTATTCAATTTCAATTGATGTGTCGGCGCTGATATAAATTGAGGCGCTTGCTGAAAAGGTTGCTACTCCCGCTGGTGTATTTACTGATAAAAAGTTTTCTAATTCTGTTAATTCACTGATTTCCGCACTTTCGTCTGATGCGGCTATTAAGTCCAGCATAGCTTGTCTATTTGTTGTTGTTATATTACTCATATATTATTGGTCTTTTTTTTTATTTAGTTCTTTATTTAAGGCTTTAATCTCATTTGTAAGGTCTCTTACAGCTTCATATAAAGCGTCAAATTTTTCGTTCATATGTGAGTATTTATTAAAATGGTCGTTCTCTAATATACTTAATTTAGTTTTATTTTCATAAGCTATATTCTTAACATCTTTTAACTCATCCATAGTTTTTTTTAGAAAAAATGATATTATACTTATCATAACACCACCTAGTAAAGTAATTAAATTAATTATCTCCATTTTGTAATTCATTATTTTTTAATTCTTCTTCTTTTATTTTATCAAATAACTTTGATAATTTAATAGAATTTTTAGAATTATATTTTAGACCAGTAGGTCTTTTTTTCTTTTTAATATCTTTACTCATAATTTATTTTATTTAATCACAACAAAAATCATCCGTGTTAATATTATCCAAAGGTGGATATGGACCTTGATAATTTCTACCTTTAGTATATATTCCTGAAAAATAATTAGTTATAGCCGGTTTTATTCTAAAAGATAAATCTGACTGGTAAAACTCTGGAAAAGCTGTAGGATTATTTTTAATAAAATCTTTCATCCTCTCATTATAAAATTCAGCATTATTTCTAACTTGACTTCTTAACCAATTTAGGTCTTCTGTTGCGGTAGGTTGTGAATTGTCTGAAGATTTTTGACTTACGGCTTTATTAGTTAATCTAAAATTAATAAAAGGTATTAAGTGATATACTACCCACTCACATAAAGCAGGTTGAATATATTGTATCATTAAATCATTATATAAACCTACATAAGTTGGTGTATCATTTAACATTTTAGTATATAAATTTTGTCCTAAAACTGACTGAATATTTAAGTCTTGTGCTTTCCATATAAATTTAGTTATTAAATCAGCATCTACATTACTTTCAATAACGCTCATTTTATAAACATAATTACTAGTTATAAATAATTTATAATTCATCGCCTTCTGTTATTTTTTCTATGTCTAACTTATATTTATTCAAAATAATTTTTGAGTTAGAACCATTAAACTCTAATAATCTATTATATACTCTTTCTACTAACATCTGTTTAGGATTAATATACATGGACTGGAACATTTCTAAACTTTCTAATATAACAGATTTTTGTCCTAATTCACCGGGTGTGGAAATTCCAAATATACCGGGGTTGGTGACGCTATGTCCTGTTAATATACCCTGTGTAATTTCTTTATTTAATTCAATAAATCTTTCATCACTATCGTTTAATTCTACTGGTTGTATAGTCGGTGCGTTTGCTTGACCTTCAGAAAATAAGAACATCGTTTTTCCGGCTTTAGTCGCACCTTCATAATCACTTTGTAATTGTAATATTACATTTTTCATTTCATCATCACTTGGTATTCCATTATTAAAAGTAATAACCATACTCGGTGCGAAGCCATTATCAACTTGATTAAGGTGAAATAAACTTATTGAGTATTCAAGTGCTATCCAATTTACACATGACAGATATTCTGGTTGCCCATATACTTCACTACCCGGTCTATATTCTTTAACATAAAGTATTTGTGAAGCTATCGGATTATTAGGATTAAATATTGGTTTTTTAATAGGTGTATATTTTCTTGTATTAGACCAATCATCACAATAATAAACAAATTTTTTACAATCAGACATCCTAACTTTATTTGCTGATAAATAATTTATCTCAGCTATACTACCTCCATCTTTAGAATATATAATTTCTAAAGCGAAGCCTCCAAATAATTCTAAATCATAACTAGTTCTAAAAACTACATCGTCAAGTGTTAATTCACTAAATCTATTATTTATAAAACTTAAAGCCGCATTATCTAAACCTGATTTATTCCAACCATTTCCACCAATCATCATCGCCTTTCTTTTTAGAATAGCATTATGTTTAGCACTTCTATTCATAAGTGATATTAAATAATCAGGATATAAATTATCAGAACCATAAAGAACATATCCACTTCTTGAAGCGACCTCTTCATATTGAGGCGCATTACTCGTGTTAAAATTCTGTATTACATAACTTACTAATTTTTTTAATTTATTTTCTTCTTGTTCTTCTTGTTCTTCCATTTTTGTTTTTATTTTTAATAATTATTAAAAGTTGTAAAAGTCATACTTTCACTTGCGGTAAAAGCTACAAAAGGTGTTGAGGTTCCTATAACCATTAATAATCCGTTTTCAACTATTCCTAAAGAATTACTTATATTTAAGTCATATTTATTTAACATTTCATGAACTTCATAGTGATATTCACCAGCATTTATATTCATTACAACACTAGCCGTTAAACTCACAGCTGTTCCAACAGATAAAGTAAAACTATCAAAATAACTTGATGTTGAAAAATTATCAGGACTTATTGTAAGACCAACTAAAGTATCTCTATTAGATAAAATCCATGTAAAATTAGGATTACAATTTTTAGTATTTTCATTAAGAGTTAAAACTACAACTTTACTTTGAGTAGTGGATAAATATAACATTATAAAATTATTTTTTTATCTTTGTCGTTAAAACTGATGGTTCTTTTTCCTCTTTTAATTCTTTAACTTCTTCAAAGTATTCTGGATATTTATTTTGTAAATAACCATATAATTCAACATCAATAAATTTTCCTAAAACATTTCGCCTTTCAATTGGTAAATATATTGTTGTATCATAGTATTCCTCTTTTAATTTTATATTCATAACTAATCATTATTTTCTTTATAATATATATTTTTAATTTTTTTCTAAAGTTAATTGAAAAAAAAACCCCAGTGAAAACCGGGGCGAAAAAAAAAGGTAAAAAGAATATGGAATAACCTTTTATTTTTTTATTTTATTTATGGTGTAATTACCGTAAGAGCAGCCGCACTAGACACCAGATATGCTGGTTCAGGTTCTTTACCTAAAAAGGTTAGAACTACTCCGTTAAGGTCGCCATAAGCTTTACCAACACCGGGTGTTGATGCTGAAATTCTCACTGGATTTTGATAACCCATAAGGTGATAAGTTCCGCGCTGGTCTTTTATAATTACTCTCCATTTACCTTGACCTAAAACCAAAATTTGATTTCTTAAGGTTGAGTTTAATTTATGAAGCGTAATCATACAGGTTAATTCGTAGAAGCTAGTTCCATTTTCCGTGCTGAACACACCATTTTCGGTAAAAGAACCGGTCTCTAATTCCTGTTCAAAGGTATAGAAGGACACGGTCGCACCAGTAAAGGCGCTGACGGTAGAATTTGAAGCAGTCAAAGAAAAACCCATACTATCTCCATTATATTCACCAATATATATTTCTTGGATGCCACCTATGTTGTCTCTACAACCTAAAGTATATCCACTTGTTAAAACACATGCCATTAGTTATTTATTTTTTTTTGTAAGTTTCAAGGGCTACTACTCAGCGCCTCACCCTATTCACTTTGTTTTTAATTTAATTATGAGTTTTTAATAACTACATATTGAGGAAAAGCCACTTGTGCTCCTACTTTTAATTTAGCTCTAAAGTAAGTAATATTATCTCTAATATCATACCAGAACTGGAAGCCGTCTCCGTTTCTTGCTTCACCAAAACTATCAGTTCCAAAGAAAAGGTTTGAACCTAAAGTCAAAACCGCTTCGTTTCTACCGTTTAATCCTCTTGTAGCGACTATTCTAACATTAGTATTTGTATAGTTGTCTAAAACCCATGAGTGTCCGGTCACGCCATCATATCCAAAGAAATAGTTATTGTTTCTTAAAGCGTTCATAAGAACTCTAAAGTTAGCATGTGATATAAATAAAGTTAAATCATTTGCGTCTAAAATATCGTTCGGAATTAAACTTACCATACTATCAACAATATCAAGTGCGTTCGCTGTTGTGAAAGCTCCAGAGTAAGTTGTTGAAATTACTGAAGATGTCGCTGATGTGTTTTCAAGAATTTCTAAAATTCCATCACATAGTAAAAGGTTTCCTGAACCATAATTACCTCCCGGGTCGCCTTTCCAAAACAGGTCTTCTACAAGCTGACCTACTTTTTCAACTTTATTCGCCAAGTATAACTGGTTAAAAGCCTCTGGTGCGAATTCGTTATAACTTCCTTCTTTTGCTAACTGACCTATCCAATATTGTTCAAATTCTTCAACACAGATGCTTTCAGCTACCATTATCGGACATACGGTTATATTTCTTTGAGTTAAAGTTGTTGAACCGGTTGGTGAAATTGTGCCACACGCACCAGCTACAGCCGTTAAAGTATTTGATAATATATTTATACTATCAGCGAATTTAATTCCTGACTGAATAGAAATATAGTCAAAAGTATTTCCTACTAAAACCGCTTCTTTTAATAATATACCAGACAATTGGTCTGTATATTTTGTTAAATTTCCTAAATTTAATGTTGCCATTTTTTTTTAATTATTTTTTTATAGATTAAATCTATTATCTGTTATTCTTTCTTATTTTTTCTCTTATAGCCATAACATCAACCATACCAAAAGAGTTAGTTTTTTCTTCAAGCGACTTAAATTCAGCTTTAGAACTTTCAATTTTATTATCAGCAGGTAATCCAGAAATTTTAGAAAACTCTTGTTTCATTTTCTCATTTTCTTTTTTAGCCTCTTCTTTCGCCTCTTCAAATTTTCTACCCATTTCTTCAACTTTATCTTCAATCATTTTGATTTTTTCATAAAGTTTTCTCATGTCTTCTTTTTTGTCGTCTTCGTCTTCGGTTATTTTTTCTTTGTCCTCTTCGTCTTCGGTCATTTTTTCTTTGTCCTCTTCTTTAGTCATCTTAGCTTCTTCTTTTTCTTCTTCTTCAGCTTTGACTTCTTTATCAGCGAACATAGATTTAATCCTACCGGCTTCTACTACAATTTTTACTCCATCGTCAAAAGTATATTCACCATCTAAAAGCGGAACATTATTTCCTTCTTTATCTCGTAAATAAACTTCAGAACCAATTGCGAAGGTTTCATCATCGGAACAAATTAATAAATCACCAGCCATTTGTTCGGCTAGTTTTATATTTGAGACCAAAGATTTAAGTTGAATTTTAATCTTTTCAATTAATAATTTTTTATCCATCTTGATTTTTATTTTTTTATATAATATATTATACTATATATTTGATAATATATTTATTGTTATTATTTCTAATTTTTATTAGATTTATTTTTTATCCTCTTTTTTATCCTCTTTTTTATCTTTCTTATCATCCTTTTTTTCTTCGTCTCTTTTAGGATGGTCTTTCGGTAATAAGTCAAAATCACCTGTATATTTAGGATTTTCAGGTCTTCCGTTTTTTACAATATAAAGAAAAGCATTTACTCGTGCTTGAGCCCACTGATTAGCAGATTTAACTTCTGGTGAGTGTGATGTCGCGAACGCACCTATACCTCTTTGATATACAGATTTTAACATTCCAACATTTACACCATAGCCAAGTTTCTTTTTATATTTATCATTAAACTCATCAACTTTTGTTTTAAGGCTTGCTTCAACTTCGGCTGACACCTCAGCTCCTCGTGTAGTTGAGGCTGAACCCGGGGCGGTTCCTCTACCTTTAGGATTAGGATTAGGTGTTGATGATTTAGGTGCCTTTTTACTTTCTTTAATTCCACCTTTAGGTCCAATCGTAGCTAATTCTTCAATATGATATAAATATTCACTATCTTCTGTGTGAGTTGCTCCAGTCATTAATCTACCATCAGCGTCTTTATGAGTAGGTCCCGTATATAACTCACCATCTTTAGTATAGTGAGGAACACCTTTTTCAAATTTATTTATATTAAATATATCTAATAAATCTTCTAAATCAAAATCATCTATAGTCGCGTCTATTCCATATTTACTAATCATCTTACTTGATAATTGAACTAGTTGTTGTCCTAAAAGTCCTTCTATTGAAAAACCAAATTTACCATTATCTTTAACTTCTCTTAACCAAAAATCTTTATCTTCAATTTTAACTTTTACCATATAAGTTCCTACTGGTAAATTAAAACCATATTTTTTACTCTTATCATAAATCTCATCTTCTATAATCCAATCTTCCATAATAAAAGCATTTACCATTTCTTTAGAGTGGTCTATATTAATCTTTCTATTAGAGCCATATTTATTAAACTTTTCAACCATCTTAACAATAGTTTCTGGTGAAAATTTTACATAGTATCTTCCATATTTTTCATCTTCTCTGTATATTTTCATATCAGGTATTAAAGCGGGTCCTACTATAATTTGTTTATCTATAACCTTAAAAGTCATCATTTCACTTTTACTAAAAGCCATGCCTTTTATATTTATCGCTGGTTCATCAACTAAAGAAATTAAAGAAATTCCTGTCTCGTCATTTTCATCCACCACTATATCATATATTGGTAAATTATTTTCATCTAATTTTTTAAGTTCAGTCATCATATTATAATATATTTTTTTATTTTTTTTCTAAAATTTAATCTATTAAAGCTCTACTTTCAATAACTTTAACTTTATTTTGAGTTGAGGTTATATCAGTTTCTACTACAAAAACTTTAGACAATCCACCACCATTTCCAGAACCACCATTTCCACCTTGACCTAAACCAAAAAATTGTGTCGGACTAAAAGAGCCTCCGCCTCCGCCTTCACCACCTCCGCCGCCTGAATTAGGACTTCCGGGGTCGTCAGGTGGTGTTGGACTTTCGTATTGTGATGAGGCTATCTTCGCTATGTTTGCGGCTGATGTTATAGCCGTGAAGGCCAAGTTTGCTATACCTATTGGATTAGGAACTACACCTATCGCTAGAGGTGCCGCGGCTAAGGACGCTGTAATTGCTTTACCCGCATCTATCATAGCCATACCAAGTTGTAATTTCTTATTAAAACTAAATTGTTTTTTTGCTAGTGCTTCGGTTGCCACAGCATCGTCTTTCGCTTGTTTTTTCTTTCTATTAAAAAACAAATCACCTAAACCTTGAATTGCGTTTAATCCTTTCGCCGCTGTATCCATCGCATCATTTGCGGATTTTAACCTTAATTCTTTTAATTTTTTTTCAGCTTCTTCTTCGGCTACGGCTTTCGCTTGTCTATACTTTTCTTCAATCGCCGCTATTTGACCTTCAGTTAAATCTTTCGCGTTTAATTCTAAAGCTCTTTGACTTTCAATTGTTTCTAATTTTAAGGTTTTTATATTGTCTATTTCTAATTTCTCTTGTGAAAATTTCTCTTGAGTTCTCTGTGCGTCAAATTCAGCCGCGGATAATTCTGTCGCTGTGAGTAAGTTTTGACTATTTAATTTACTATCAGTTAATTTTTTATCATTTTCTATTTCTCTTTTTGTCGCTTCATCAGTTATAATTTTTACTTTATCGTCAGCATCTAATTTAATCTTTTCTATTTCTAAAGCTGTAAGTTCCTCATTTTGTAAAAGAATATCTCTATCTGTTTCTATTTTTTTAATTTTAGCCGCGTCTTTTTCAACATCATTTTTCGCTTTTAATAAATCTATATCATCCTGTGTTTTATTAGTATTATTTAATTCAAGTCTATCATATTTAGCTTTTATTTCTGTTTCAATTGCTAGTTGATTTTCAACTAATTTAGTGCTATCTAATTTGAACTTAACAGCCAGTGCGATTA
>Ga0315277_10001662_pt1 | contig 31937 bp, 31 predicted proteins | sample YL17G05_15_MG_FD_203695 | JGI IMG/M metagenome (GOLD analysis project Ga0315277, IMG submission 203695) | Sediment microbial communities from Yellowstone Lake, YNP, Wyoming, USA - YL17G05_15 | ecosystem: Environmental > Aquatic > Freshwater > Lake > Sediment | place: USA: Wyoming | collected...
CCCGGGCTTAAACTTTGATCCAGCCGGAGGATCAGGCAGATCACGCCCAGGAAGGAAATTTGATTGAGGCGATTGCAATATTCATCCAATTCCCGGGGCAGAATCCGGGAGGCGAGCGGGAGCGGACTTGCCAGCACTACAGATTGGTATTCGCGGTCGGCGCCGGAAACCTGGAGGCTCAGCGCCTGGCCGGATTTTCGGAGGATCTTCTGAACCGGGGAGTTTAAGAAAATTCTGCCGCGGGATTCCGTGATCCGCTCGCGCAGTCTTTGAATCAGGGTCTCGGTTCCTCCCTGGAAACAGCCCATCATCTGGCGATGAAAAAGACTTTTCCGGGAATTGGCCGCGCGATGAATTCTATGCCAGAGCCAGGCCGCGCTGATCCGGTCGTGATACTCGCCGAACTTGATGGCTAAAAGCGGATGCCAGATAATTTGATAAGCCTTCTCGCCCAGACGCGAGATCAGCCATTCTTTGGCGGAAATCCCGTCCAGCAATTCCCATTCCCGGAGGCTTCGCCATCTCAGGTTCTGGATTCCCAGTTTGAGGCGCGAGCTGAAAGAAATCGGGGAGAAATTTAAAAGGTCCAGCGGATAAGTAAAGGGATAAAGTTTTCCCTCATAGAAAAAATTGGTTTGAGCGTGGCAAAAGACCAGGGAATCCTTCAAGCCCAGTTCCTGAGCCAGATTGATCAGATGCCGGTCCGGCAGGCAAAGAAAATGATAATACCGATCCACCCGCAAGCCCTCAAAGTCAAAACCGCGCGCCAATCCTCCCGCCTCGGCCTCGGCCTCAAAGATGTCCGCGCGGATGCCGGCCTTGCCCAGATAATAGGCCGTGCACAGGCCGGCGATGCCCCCGCCGATGATCGCCACCGCCGGATCAGCGCCATTGCGCGCCATAAACCGTCTCCTTGATGATCCGGTCCCGGATGCTCACGCCCGGACCCAGGTAATACCAGATCAGGTAATAAATATTCGCGCCCAGACACATCAGGTCCAGAACCGGCGTTTCAAAAACCAGTTTGCGGATCATTGAGCGCCGGAAAGCAAGCTCTATCACGCTCACGAAATTATGACCCGCGGATTTGAACCCGAAATTCAATCCGGAAATATCCTCGCCAACCATTTGATAGTCCCGGGCTGAGCCAACGCCGCCTTCAGTGAGGATTTGCAAGTGCCGGATTTGCGCCGGGTCAAATCCCATCAGCCGCGCGCAAACCGCATCCAGCGCAACAATGTCCCGGCTCGCCAGAATCCGGTCAACCACGCGGGGCCTTCCGGTTTTGGGCCCAAACCCTTCCAGCGCAATGGTGGCGTCCAACACCGCAAACGCCGGCTTGAGGATTTGGTGAATATCCGAAAGGACCTCGTCTATCTGCAGATGATAGTTGTGCCGGAGGACATCCAGGCATCCCCATTGGTTCTTGACCGCGCCCGAGATTATGGTCTTGTCGTGAGTCTTCATCACCGGGATGGTCACCAGCGTGCTCTCCAGCAGGATTTCAGGAATCCTGATTGATTTCAAAATCCGCGGGTTCTTGACCGCGACTTCCACATATCTGCCTTTGGACATATTGACAAACTTGACCTCATACCTCTTGAGCAGACGATCCATCCCGGCTCTTTGAAAACTCTTTTCTATATCCACCAGAATCTGGTCTGATTCCACAATGGTAATTGAGCTCACCCGGTCCCGCAGAGCCTGAATCACGCCCTCCACCACCCAGGGAGAGGTCACCGCGCCCGGATAAAACAGGTCAAAGCCCAGGTTCGGCTTGAGACAAACTTTCTCGCCCGGTTGGATCGCGTCCAGAACCCGAGCCAATTCCATTGCCTCCTGAACCGCGGCAATCACCGAGTCCTTGACCTTGACCACGCTCACCAGCGGACTTTGAGATTGATCGGCCATTTTTATCCCCCTAAGATACAAGAAATATCCCTCTCGCTCAAATTCAGATTTTTCTCGGGAATTTCCTTGATTCCCGGTTAAGAGTTTTGCGCGCGAAGCGCGCTTTGGAGTGCGGCGTCCGCGACGCCGCTTTAACTTGCCGCGGCTTGACCAGGCATCATCAAACAAGGCCAATCTAAAGATCTTCATCCAGCGGTCCCGGGGAACGAGTCCCGCCAACAATTCCGAGCAAAAGCGGTGTCAAGCCACCGCACTCCAAAGATCACCCTCCGGGTGATCGGCAAATTTTCCGATCCTCTTATCCTGACCGAACCTCTTCAGTTTTTTCATACTTAACCGGGAATCAAGGGAATTTTGCAAAAGCGAAAAATACCGGTAGAATTGAATAAATGGACGAAGCAATCAAAAAAGAGATTGAAAAAGCCGTGGCGATCCTGAAAGAATTCGGCGCCACCGAGGTCTATCTCTTCGGGTCCTGGGCAACCGGCAAAGCTCACCCGGACTCCGACCTGGACCTGGCCGAGAAGGGCATCCCGGCGGAGAAATTCTATGAGGCTTATGGCAAAGTGATGTTTGCGATCCGGCGCGAGTTGCATCTGATTTCCCTGGATAAGCCCACGGATTTTGCCGACTTCTTGAGAGGACGGGGAGAGCTAAGCCTTGTGGAATGAAACCGAAGAAGAAGCGGAATTTGAATTGAGCCAATTGAAAAAACTGATTGAATTGAACTCCTCCATATTGAACAAATTCCAATCGGTGGCTCCCGCAAAAACTGACTTGTGGGCTTTGGCAACGATATTGCATTCATTCCATATGGGGATGGAAAGCATCTTTAAGAGGATCGCAAAAAATATTGACGGTGGAGTCCCTCCGGGCCCGAGTTGGCATAAAGAATTGGTGGAATCTATGGCGAAATCAAATAGCTTAAGGCCTGCGGTTATCAGCCAAAAATTGAAAACCATATTGGAAAAATATTTGACCTTTAGGCAGGCGTTTCTCTATCTATCATCATGCGATTTGGAATGGCGGGAAATGAAACCCCTTATTGTGGGCGCCAAGGAAACTCTGAACCTGTTTGATAAAGAAATATCGGCCTTCTTTGCGGCCGGGAAAAAGGAGGGATAAAAATGCGCAAGCGCTCCCGGCAATTGGTTCTTGAATTCCTGGAAAATGTTTTCAGAAAAGACCTGGAATGTGGGCGGCTAAATTTTTTCAATCAGGCAAAGTTCCAGAACCTCTTTGAGATTTCTATTAAGTTCATCCAGGGTTTCCGCCTGGGTGTGCGCGCCCGGAATTCCGGGGACAATGCCCACATATAATTTGGTCTCCGGGTCCCATTCCACATATGCGGTAAAAGTCATTTTCCTTTTCCTCCAATCCGGCCGGCGCGGCCAGTGTTTTTATGATAGCGAAACCAGGGGTGATTTTCAATTCCACTGTTTTCGCCGGCAAGATGCCGGCATCACAATGGAATGATCACCAGGCAAGAAGCGGTTTTGATCAAGGCGAATTAGGGGTTAAACTAAATAAACTGATGTCCCGAATCCGGCGAGTATCGCAGATAGTTTTTTTATTGCTCTTCTGCGTCCTGCTTTTTCAGCCCAATATCAATTACCAGAGATACCTGCATACCGAGCTTTTCCTTGAGCTGGATCCGCTGGCCGCGATTCTGGCATCGGTTTCCGGCCGGGTGCTCTCGGAATGGATTGCGCTCAGCATAATTACGATTCTTCTGACCTTGGTCCTGGGCCGGGTATTCTGCGGCTGGGTCTGTCCGATGGGGACCACCATTGATCTCAGTGAGCTGGCAATTTATCGGAGGAAGAAGAATCCGGCGCAGAAGAAAAATTGGCAATGGCTCAAGTATGCGGTTCTGGTGGCGGTGATTTTTTCGGCTTTGTTCGGGATCAATCTCTGGCATTTTCTGGACCCGATTCCGCTGATCACCCGGATTTACACAATGGTGTTCTATCCGATCGTGGTTTCCGGCGCTGACCTTTTAGTCAAAGGCTTCCGGCCGGTTTCGGAAAAACTCAATATTCAGAGCCTGGAATATCTTCAGCTTCAGCCTCCGCTTTATCGCCAGGTTTTTCTCACCCTCGGGATTTTCAGCGGCATCATCGGCTTGAGCGCGCTTTCTCCGCGCTTCTTCTGCCAAAACCTTTGCCCGCTCGGGGCTTTACTCGGCATTTTTTCCAGATTCTCCTTGCTCGGCAAACATATTTCCAGTTCCTGCAACAACTGCGCGCTGTGCGAAAAGGTCTGCCCGACCGGATCGGTTGAAGACGAGAGCTGGAAGGATCAAGAGGCTGAATGCATCAAGTGTTTTGTCTGCCAGGATCGCTGTCCGACCGAGGCGATTAAATATTCCTTCAGCAGAAAGCCGGCGCGCAACCCAACGATTGATTTAAGCCGGAGGAGATTTATCTCTGCCGGATTCTTTGGCCTGGGTCTTGGTCTGATCGGAAGACAGTCCGCGGATTTAAAAAATCGTCCAGCCAAGCTGATCCGACCGCCCGGAGCCTTGCCCGAGCTGGAATTCCTGGCCAGATGCAGCCGATGCGGAGAATGCGTCAAGGTCTGTCCGACCCGGGTGATCCAGCCCCAGGGACTGGACCAGGGAATCGCCGGGGCGTTTGCGCCCTGGCTGGAAATGCGTCTGGCCGGGTGCGATCAGCAATGCCGAATCTGCAATCAAGTTTGTCCAACCCGGGCGCTCCGGGAGCTCGGTTTGGAGGAAAAGAAATACGCCAAACTGGGCACTGCGGAGCTTGATCAGGATCGGTGCCTGGTTTACGCCTGGGATAAAATCTGCCTGATCTGCGACGAGATCTGCCCGTATAACGCGATTATTTTCAAGACCATCAATAATAAACGCGTGCCGGTGGTGATTCCTTCCCGGTGCAACGGCTGCGGCTGGTGCGAGAACGCCTGCCCGGTGATCGGCGAGTCCGCGATCATCGTGAGCGCGGCCGGAGAGATCAGATTGCGCCAAGGCTCATACCAAGAAGCGGCCCAGGCCAAAGGCATTGACCTCACCGCCGCGGACCAACTTGAACCTTCGGAAGAAGTGCCGGAAAATAGGCTGAAGTAATTTTTATCAAGAGGTATTGATGATGTCTGAAAAACCGAACCTGATGGCGGGAGCCGATCAGAAAAAAGAAGAGATCAAGAAGCCGGGCATCTTAAATCAGTTGATTCCTTACATCATCACCGCGGCCATTTTCATCTATCTCTATTGGGCGATTGATTTCAGGAAGATGTTTCATCTGCTCGCCTCGGCGAATCTCGCCTGGTTCATTCCCGCGATGATCCTGATGACCATTGTTTTCGCGCTGGTGGACAGCTTCACCTTCGGACAGGCGTATTCCTGGTTCAACGCCCAATTGAGCGCGTATGAGAAAATAGAAATGAGGACCGCGCCTTATGTGGTCCAGGTCACACTTGCTCCTCTGGCCGAAGTGATGTTCGTGCTTTATCTCTGGCGCAAGAAAGGCATTTCTCCGGCGCACGCCTTGAGCTCGTCAATCTGGACCGTGGTCAACGATTTCGCCTCGGTCTTCACCGCGCTCACCCTGGCCGTGGTTTACAATTTGAAAACCGGCCTGGTCCCGGCGATCGGGATCTGGTGGCTGGTAATAATGATCGTCTGGTGGGTATTGTATCTGGGCAACCTGGCTTTCTGGCACTCCCCGCTTCAGCCCAAAATGGCGGCCTGGATAGAGCGCTCGCATCAGGCCGGCCTGGATCAGGAAGGGGCAATGCGGTTGGTTCTGCGCGTGGCAGGGACTTTGATCCAGCTTCTGAGAACTTTCAGCATCGCCCGCTGGTATCATTATCTCTGGGTGTATTTCGTCCGGCTGTTTATGGTAGTCGCCGCAGTCATTTCCAATTACGCGGCATTGAGAGCGCTCGGCCTGAATCCGCCCCTGCCGCTGGTCCTGATCGCCATCCCGATTATTTTCTACGGCCATTTCCTGCCCATCAATGTCGGCGGATACGGCGGACCCCAGGCGCTCTCCATCCTCTTCTTCTACGAAATCGGCAAATGCGGAACCAAGGAGCAGGTCGCCGCATATTCTTTCCTCTGGTCAACCGGGTTCCTGATCGGAAGATTCCTCTTCGGCGCCGCGTTCTTCCGCGGCTTTATGAAAAACACCTTCCCCGAAGGATTCCGGAACTGGCGGAAAGCCAAATAAGCGAGAAAAGAAAAATGAGCAACGAGAAACGGAGAAAAGGCGCGAAGCTTTTGCGTTGTTTGTTCTATGTTTTATTTTTGGGAATTTTGGCCGCAGGCGTTTTTGCTCAAGAAGAAACCGGAAAATCCCAATTGCAATGGTCTTGCTTTCAGGAGCCGGCAAAAGAATATCGGCCCCTGGTGCGCTGGTGGTGGCCGGGGAATGATGTGGAGGACAATGAACTCAAGCGCGAGGTTGATCTGCTCTCGGAAAACTGGTTCGGAGGCGCGGAGATTCAGCCGTTTGAGGCCGCGCTGGGCAAAATGAATCCGGAAGAAATGGCGCGGGTCCAATCGGTTGATACCGAAAGTTTTTTCCAGCATCTTGCCGCGGCGATGGAAGAAGCGAAAACCAAAGGGCTGATCCTGGACCTCACCCTCGGCTCAGGCTGGCCCTCGGGCGGAAGCCAGATCCAGCCGGAGCAGGCGATCAAGACGATGTTCTGGGGAGAGACAGAGCTGACCGGTCCGACCGGAAAAATCGCGATCCCGGTTCCGGCTCCGCGCAAGCCGCATTTTTACCAATTGAGCGGGATTTTAAAATATGTGGCAATGGAAGCGAGCGTCAGGTTTATGCCGGAAAAAGCCGAGCTGATCACGGTGATTGCCGGAAGAGTTGTGGGGGGAAAGCGGTCCCAAAATCCCTTGAATCTTGCCGACACGATTGATCTTGATCCGAGCTCCATTCAGGCGCTGGGCAATCAGGTTGATGCCAAAGGAAATATCTATTGGCAGGTTCCGGAAGGCAAATGGCGGATCATTTCCATCTACCTCGCCCCGGACGGACAATACCTTTCGCTCAGCGCCTCTCCCGAGCCGGCATTCGTCGCGGACCATTTTGACGCCGAGCTTTTCCGATCCAATCTTGAGCATCTTTTAGGCGAGCGCGCCGGCTTGAATAAATATTACGGCGCTCCCTTGCGGGCTTTTTTCAACGATTCCTTTGAGCTCAAAACCGAGCGCTTCTTCACCAAAGATTTTCTCTATCAGTTCCAGAACCGCCGCGGCTATGACCTGACTCCCTTTTTGCCCGCAGTCTTGATTCCCGGCGCCGACAATGTCCTTTTTACCGATGGAGGACTCAAGACCCATTCCGCGTTCACGCTCTCGCCCGAAGACCGCCGAATCCAGTATGATTACCAGCTCACGGTTTCGGATCTTTTCCTGGAGCGGTTCATTGATAATGCCGCAAGCTGGGCAGAGGCGCGAGGTCTGGCTTCCCGCGTGCAGGCCTATGGCTTGAATATTGACTCTATCAAGGCTTATGGTCATTCTCAGATTCCCGAGACCGAACAGCTTTACGCCGGCGGCTACGAGGTCTTTCTGAAAATGGCCAGCTCTGCCGCGCATCTCTATAACCGATCCCTCATCACCTCCGAGTCAATGGTCTGGATGGCAAAGCCATATCAGAGCACGCCGCTCAAGCTCAAGGCCTCCGCGGACAAGCTCCTTTCCTCCGGCATCAACCAGATCATCTATCACGGATTCCCTTATCAGAAAAAAGATCCGCGCTACGGCGAGACCGGCTGGTATCCCTGGGGAAGCGGCTTTTCCGAAAATATTTCCGAGGCCAACCCGTTCTGGAGATTTATCCCGGAGCTCAATAAATATATTTCCCGATGCCAATACGCGCTGAGACAGGGTAATCCCGAAGCCGACCTCTTGATCTACTATCCTTTTTTCGGATTCCCGACTTCCTTCGAGCAATCCGGCAAAGAAGATGAATTGCTCTTCAACGGCGAGTTTGACGGAGAACCCAAAAGCCCGATCAACTCCCTGGTCGCCATCGGGTCCAAAATTCTCCCGATGGGACCGGATGAGCGCGCGAAATGGCGGGCGCAGGTCCGGCCCTTGCTCAGGGAGTTGGAAGACAATGGATATTCGTGGGACTGGGTGAATGATGACAGCTTGCTGGAAGCGAAATCTGAAGCCGGAAAGATCGCGCTCCGGGGCAATGAATGGAAAGCGCTTTTGATCGTGAATATTGAGGCCCTTCCGCCCGAAACCGCATCCAAAATCTCCGGCCTGGCCAAAGACGGCACAGCCGTGCTGATCATTGGAAAACCGCCGGCCAGACAGCCGGGATATAAAAACTATCTGGAAGGCGACCGAAAGGTTCAGGCCGAAATGAAAAATGCCCTGGCTTGCGACCGCGCAAAAAATATTGATCCGTCATCCGCGCTCAAAGCCCTTTTGGAAATCCAGGTCCAGCCCGGAATTGCTTTTGACCAACCGACCGAGGTCCGGCATCTCCGGAGAAGAATCGCGCCTGGCTCGCAAATTATTTTCTTGCGGAATCCCGTGGATTCATCCGCGAAATTCAACTTCGCGGTTTTCAGCGGATGCGAAAATGCGCAATGGCTGGATGCCTGGAAGGGTTATAGATACGGCGCCCGGATGAGCGGGAAGGGAATGATAGAAGCCGAGCTTCCGGCTTATGGCTCTATGATCCTGGCCTGCGGAATGGAAATCCCGCCCGGAGAGATCAAGTCCTTCCGGCTCTGGCCGGAAAATCTCGCCGGCGCGGCCGAGCTTGAAATCAAAAATTGGAACCTGTCGGTGAGCGGGTCGGAGGTCAAAGGCAAAAGCGTCAGTCTGGATCTGGATCAATTGAAAGATTGGCGCGAAATTGAACCGTTGAAATATTGTTCCAGCCCCGGGGTTTACCGGAGTGAATTTGATCTCCAAGCTCTAAAGCCCGGGCAAAAAGCAGTCCTGGAAATCAAATGGGTTTATGGCGCGGCAGAGGTTAAAATCAATGACCAGCCGGCCGGGAATCTTCTGATTCCTCCGTTCCGCCTTGAAATCGGCCGCTATTTAGTTCCCGGCAAAAATAAAATTGAAATCACCCTGACCCCGGCCTTGCGCAACCGCCTGGTCGGACAAAGCAAGGGCAAGGAGAATCAACTGATCCCCACGGGCTTGATCGGTCCAATCGGGGTCAGGTCTTTAATTAGTGATTAACGATTCCGTGCGCATTCTGAGCCGGCGGTCTTTTTCGCGCATGAGTTTAAAGCTTTTAATCCCGAGGGAGACCGCGGTGGTTTTCACCTTCATCAGCCGGGCGGCGGCGGTCACGCTCATTTGGCAATGCTCAACCAGGTGCCAATACGCGGCCTTGCGGCCGGGGAAATTCCGCCTCCGCTCCAACAGTTCCTCGGGCTTGACCCGGAAAACTTTGGCCACCCGCGCCAGTTCCCTTTTGACATTTATTTCGGGCCGGGCCAATTTTTTGAATTTTTTGTAGGAAGGAACGGAGTCCGGGTCGCCGGCCGGGCGAAATTTTTCCAGCAGTTGGTCCACCAGCCTCTTCGCTCCGATCGCAACCCCGCTCTTCAATTGCTCAACAAAATCCGGCTTGACCCCGGCCAGCGCCCGGCATTCCCTTTGATACCGGCCGAGCCTGGCGGCGCCGGCCCCATACTCGCTCAGGAGCTGATCGCGCTGGAGCCAGTCATATCTGGGCCTCGCACGGATGTAATCGCGGAAGCTTGACCATTCATAATCAGCCGGGTCGGAAACGATTCCGGCCCGGACCGGATTGAGATGGACATACATACTCAGATGATGCCAATGCGCCTGCTCCAGCACCAATACCGCCTTGAACCGGCCCTGGAGAAAATGTCCGCACTGGTGATGCCGGCGCTGGAAGCGGATGGTATAGGTCGCGTTGAGCCAGTGGAACGCGGCGGACAGATTGGCCTCGGGCGTGCGCAGGAAAAGATGATAATGATTGTCCATCAGACAGAAAGCAAAAATCTCCAGCCGGAATCGCTTGACCGCCTCAACCAGGAGCCGAAGAAAATCTCTCCGGTCCGCGTCCGATAAAAAGATCGGCGCTTGATTGTTGCCCCGCGAGGTCAGGTGATAGACCGCATCGGGATATTGAATCCGCCAGGGTCTGGCCATGAATCAATCATACGCCGCCTATTTTTGTTTGTCAAGCCTTAATCACTAATTAAAGACCTGACCCCAATTGCTCCCGGATCGCCTCCGGGTCAAGCTCGTCAATGATTCTGGCGATGTGAGCGGCCCATCTTTGCTTGGTCAGGCCGAACGCCGGCTGGGCCTTGAGCGACATAAATTTGGCCAGTTCCATCGCTTTGGTCAAAAGTTGATCCTTACTCAATGCCTCTCGCGCCCATCCCAGCGCAACCGCTTCCGGCCCGGGATACCTTTTCGCCGAATATGCCATTCCCCGGAAGCAAATTTTCCCCAATCCGTGCTCGCAGAGCGCGATCATTCCTGGCAGGAACGGGATATTGATGTCCATTTCCGGAAAGCAGATGAAGCCTTTGTCCGCGCGCACGAACCTAAAGTCAAAACCCGATCCCCAGATCGCTCCCAGGCCGAAGCTATGACCGTTGACCGCGGCGATCAGGGGCTTGGGGAAAAGCGCGGTGTCTTTGAGCAGTTGGGTGATGCTGACCAGGAACGCGATCAATGAGTCATAATTTTGTCCGCTCATCCATTGCAAATCCAGGCCGGTGCAAAAATATTTCTCATTTCCGCCCGTGATCACCACCGCTTTCACCAGGCTGTCATTTTTTAAATCCTGGAGGCATTCCCTTAGCTCCTGCGTGAACGGCCCGTTCAACTCGTTCTTATCTTTGCTGTTCATTGTGATGAGTGCGACTGAACCTTCCAAAACCTTGCTTATTGCCGACATCTTTATCCTCCCGCTCCCATTTAGAGCTTCAATATCATCTCACATTTAAGACTCTAAATCCAGGAATTCCCGAGGGGATAAAATTCGGATCTGGCCCATTGCCGAAGCGGGGAAATGGCGCTTATTTCCGGTGATGATGGCAAATGCTTCTGCCTGAGAAATTTTGCTGAAGCCCCCTTGGGCGAAATCAAACCCGAAACCAGGACATTGGTATCCATCACCACTTTCATCGGTTCCCGGCGCCGGCTTTGCGCTCCTTGCGGACCTGCGAAATGATCCGATCAATCTCCTTGATGGAAAGCTTATCCAGCCCCGCGGCCTGCGCCTGCCGGCCGATCCGCTCCAACGAGATCAAGGCCTTTTGTTTCCGCAAAGCGATCAATTGATCCTCCAGAGTCTCCTCGTCCGCAGGCACCAGGATCGCCAAAGGCTTGCCATTGGAAGTCAGCACCAGCTTCCGGCTTTTCTTCAGCAAACCCTCCAGCTTCTCCGTCCCTCCCCGCAAATCCCGGATGGTGATGAATTTCATAAAAACTCCTCCTCTCCCAGATTCAGCTTCTCAGTTCCATCTTACACGATTGTGGCACAATTGTCAACAAAAATAGAACCAAAACGCATAATATTGTGTAGGGGCAGGGCTTGCCCTGCCCAAGAGCGGGCGCAGCAAGCCGCGCCCCTACAATTATTCCCTCAGATCATTGATGACATTGATCAATTCCTTCTTCTCATTGATGGTCCAGACATCCAAGACCTCATCGCCATCAATATTCCCGCAAGCCGCGACAATGAATAAATTTTTGTCCGCGGAAGTGAGCACCGGGCAATCGTCAATAGGAGTTCCTTGTGTATTGGGATAAACGATTCGGTTCATACATTCGTAAGCGTAGCGAGTTTGGCCTTTCGGCTCATAGTCCGCAATCGCAAGACAATTGTAAGAATCTTTGGGTATAGGGGTGATGCCAAGTTTCTTTGATACGGGATCCTCTATGGTGATCATTGCCTCGCTGGGATAGGTGTTATAGTCACTGTGATACATTGAATAAGCAGTATAAATCGCGCCTAGATTCATCTTGGCCTCACGATTCCTGGGGCCATCCTGGAAGCGCAGAAAATTGGGGATTGCAATCAAAATGAGCAAAGACTCCAGGGATATTGCTATTAAGCTGAGGGGAATTCCTTTTAAGCGGCCTTTTGATACAAGAATGTGAATTATCCCGGCAATCACAACAAATAAGCCTATTCCTGCTATTAAAAAGCCGGCCGGGCCGGCGAAATCTATAATACGCCAATAACGCATATGTAATCTTAAGAATCTTAATATAAAATTGGAAATAAAAATAAAGGCGATTCCGATTCCAATTCCATTGCCTCCAAAAATCATCCAGCATCCGACTTTGGCGATTTTGGAAATTTTTCTTTCGGGTTTTGGTTCCATTTTCTCCGTCCTTAATTCCTATTTTAATAGATAAGCAAGAATTATTCCAGATTAAAATTATAGATGAGGGCGGGAAGGAGTGTCTGTGCCAGGAATCGCGCCTTCCGCCTTCGCTCCTCGGCAAGCTCGGAGCTACGGCGGACAAGAAAGTCGCTCGCACGATAAGGTATCGCGGCTGAATTCAGATGCGTGATTAAACAGATCCTCTGGGATCCAGGCGTCGGCAGTGAGATTGGGTTTTGAATTAGAGCGGCGGCAAGGGTAAAATAATCCACAAGGGGATCAGTGCGATTGAATTGGAGGAATCGGAATGACCGATTATCATATAAACATTTTCTACAGTGAAGAGGACCGGGGATATATCGCTGATATCCCGGACCTGGAATCTTGTAGCGCGTTCGGGGAGACTCCGGAGCAGGCTCTTGCCGAGGTCAAGAAGGCGATGCGTGCCTGGCTGAAAACCGCTAAACGGGAAGGCAAGCCCATCCCCTGTCCCCGGTACCGGCCCCTGATCTACCAGACCGGTCATTAAGTTCTCTTCGTCTCCGAGGCAAGGGCATAGCCCTTGACCAATTTTTCCCTTTGCCTGCTTGCCTGCTCCGAATTAGCTTCCGCTCTCCGTAGCAGTAGCACTGCTGCTGCGAAGGATGAATCGGCTGCCAATGCTGGATGCGCCCTTGCGGTGAAAACTTATTTTTCGGATTTTCTGCCATAAACCGCATCCCCGAATTCCCTCATCCATTTCATTTCTTCCCGGCTCATCGGTCCTTTTTCAATTGTTTGAAAAATTTCTTGGAGATGATTTTCATTGGAGGGACCGGCAAGCGCAAGGGTGACTTTGGGATGAGTGAGGACGAAGCGGTAGCAGTCGCCGGCAGTCGGAACCGGCTTGGTTTTGTCCCATCCCTTGGGGGCTTTGAGCAGGGACTTGTGGCGGGTGGAGTTGAAAGCAACCACTGGAATTTTCGCCGGATCAATGGAGGGGAAGAATTCGGATTCGGCCCCGCGATGCGCGGCATTGTATCTGATCATTGCGAGTTCAAAGGGATATTTCTGGACGAGCTCTGCGGCGAGCTGGCGGTTATGGGAGGAAAAGGCAAGGTGGCGGATGATTTTTTTCTCTTTGAATTTGAGCAGTTCTTCTATGGCCGCGGGATCGTCTTTCCGGATCATTCCGAGATGGAAATAATCTATGTAGTCGGTTCCCAGCCATTTCAAATGCCGCTGGAGGCTTCGTGGGAGCGACCCCGGAATTTTCCAGAAATAGGTGCAGGTGGAGAGGATGATTTTATCGCGGTCGGTCTTGAATTTATTTTTCAGCCATTTTGCCAGGTTGTGATAAGTGGGGAAGGTGGGAGCGTAGAAGAAATAATTGATCCCGGCCTCATAGGCCTTGTCAAACACTTTTCCGGGCGCGCCGTATCCGCCTCCGATCCCGATGGCCGCAACCGGGCGTCCGTCGTTGATCAAATTTCGCTTTTCAAATGACATTCTCTTTCTCCGTTAAAAGTTTGATAGTTCTAAAGTTTTATAGTTTTAAAGTTCTAAAGTTTTGGAGCCGGCATATCTTCTAACTCTTTCGGCGGTTCTTTGTGCTTAAGCCCTTCCCGGAAGGACTTGATCCGGCCTATTGGTTTCCCCCGGTCCTCCCCCATTCCCGATCCTCCCTTAAACTTTAAAACTTTAGAACTTAAAAACGATAGAACTATTCCTCACCCTTGCCGGCTTCACCCTCCCCTGGTCCTGCGCCAGGGGTCAATGTTTCTTGGAAGAGGTTGAGACGGTGGTCCACTGATGATTGCATTTCTTGCATTGCCACTGGTTTTCATAGGTGATCTTGGTGACATACACATGATCGGTATGTTTGGACCCGTCAGAGTGGCTGTGGGTGTCGTGCTGATAACCGCTGTGGCGGTCCAGCTCCTTTTGACCGGTCCGTTTCCGGCTCCACCATTTCTTGCAATTCGGGCAGCGGGTGAAAAAGCCATGGAGCGGGATTGCCACGATCACCCCGATAATTACCAGAAGCACAAAAAGAACCGCATTGTTATCCATTTTTCCCTCCTTAAAGAATCGTTTTGCGGTTTAAAAGTTTAGCGGTTTCGGAGTTGAATTTCAACCGGGCCGAGTTGCCGTCGTTCCCCGACTTTCGCGTTTCAAATTTCATTTTGCCTCCTTAATCAAATGTTCTAAAGTTCTATAGTTTTAAAGTTTTACAGTTCTGAAGTTTTGGTATCGCCGAGGTCACTTGGCGGCTCCTTGTGCTTAAGCCCTTTGAACGCTGATTTTTTCAAATGAATAATCAACTTATTAATCAAAGCGCACAAATGCAGGGACTGTCCGGATAGATTTTCATAAGTGGCCGGGTCTATATATTTCTGATCCAGGGCCGCATCCAGATGCGCTCCGACTTCTCCGCACGACCCTTTGGCAATGTACAAAAACATTACGAATTCCTTGTTGTTGGCTCGCTCAAATCCTTCGGCAATATTTGCCATAACGGAAACCGATGCGCTCTGCGCTTGCTTTGCCAGAGAATAGTCTTTGCTAAAAGGCGGCTTTCGGGTGATTTGATAGATTTGTCGGCTTTGCTCGCGGGCCATTTGATAAATCCTCAAATCCCGAAAAGTCTTTATTGGACTCTTTTGTTTCGGACCATCTTCTCCCATATTTCCTCTCCTTAACTATAGAACTATAAAACTCTAAAACTTTAAAACTTTTACTCCCCCTTTGCCATTGCCTCTTCCCTCGGGTCCGCGCCTCCGATCAGTTTTCCGGATTTGTCTTTGATGATGGCGCAGACCGCGCCCATGGTTACCGCGGGCGGGGGCAGGACTTCAACCTTGTAGTTGCGCTTGCTTAAGGCTTTTGCGCGGTCCTGGATCGCTTCTTCCAGTTGGATTTTGCCGGGGTAGTAAAAATGAGGCGAGAAGGAATCCGGGAAGTTCAGGGATTTGAAGCGGGGCGCATTGATTGCGGCCTGCGGGTCCATCCCGAATTCTATGATGTTCAGAAAAACCTGGACCATTGCCTGGGGCTGTTGGTCTCCGCCCGGGGTGCCGAAGGCCATAAACAATTCGCCGTCTTTGGTTACCATACTCGGGTTAGGCGTGAGCCTCGGTCGTTTGCCCGGAGCGATCCGGGCGGGATGTCCGTCCTTGAGCCGGAACTGCTGGACGCGGTTTCCGAGCATGATCCCGTAGCCCGGGACCATGGGCGAATACGGAAAGTCCGAGGGCGTGAGCGAGAAGGCGTTGCCCATTTTGTCCACCACGCAAAGATAGGTGGTGTCATTCGCGGCGCGATGCGGCGGCAGGCTCGCCGGAGTCAGGCGCGGCTGATAAACCCTTTCCGGCCGGGGACGGCCCTCGTATTTCCAGGGGTCTCCCGGCTCCGGCATTTTCCCGAACCCGCGTTTGGGATTGATCAGTTTCCTTTGTTCCGCGGCGAATTCCTTGCTCAAGAGTCCCTGAAGCGGGACATCCACGAAATCCGGGTCTCCGAAATAAGCCTCGCGGTCGGCATAGGCCAGCTCAATCGCCTGGGAGACGGTTGCGATGTATTCGGGGGAATTGTGGCCCATTGCCTTCAGGTCAATGCCTTCCAGAATCTGGAGGATCATCGGCACGGTCGGGCCCTGGCACCAGGGCCCGTTGGAATAGACGGTGTATCCCAGATAACTTCCGGAGACCGGGTTCTCCCACTTGCCGTGATATTTTTCCAGGTCGGCCCTGGTCATCGGACCCCCGCGGTCCTGATGAAGTTTCGCGATCGCGTCCGCGATTTCCCCCTGGTAAAAAACATCGCGCGCCGCGTGCAGCCCCTTGACCCGGTCCCCGGATTTTTTCAGCTCGTCCTGCTCGGCCTTCACCATCAGCTTCAAAGTTTTTGCCAGGTCTTTTTGATAGAGGATTTTCCCAGCCGCGGGTCCATCCGGCTCAAACGGTTCCCAGAAAATAGAGTAGTTATAGGGCCAGAGATATTTCATCAGCGAAATTTCCACCCGGGAAATTTGCATAAAACCCGCGGTGGTCTGATTAAGCGGATGACCGTCCTCGGCCAGCTTGATCGCCGCGGCCGAGACTTCCGCAAAACTCATCGTGCCATACTTTTCCAGGATCGCGATCCAGGCGTCGGGCGAGGCCGGGATCAGCTGCGCGTTGATCCCGAAGATGGGAGCGATGGGCCAGCCTTGAGCGCGGATATATTCAGGGGTGTCTCTGGCCGGGGCCGGGCCCAGGCCGTTGTAGCTGTGAACCTTTTTCTCGGCCGCGACATAGATCAGGGTCGGCGCCACGCCCATCATCCCCGCGGACATCGGCCGCGTGACATTGAGCGCCATAGCCGTGGCCACTCCGGCGTCAAAGGCGTTTCCGCCCCGGCGCAAAATTTCCAGGCCGGCCTCGGTGGCAAGCTGATGCCCGGAGGCCACCATATAATGATCCGATCGGGCCGGCTGATCCCATTGCGCGTTTGCGCTCAGAGATAACAGAACCAGGCCCGCGAAAAGCGAAAAAATATATGCTCTCATTTTTTTCCCTCCATAGATCAAGTGAATCAACCGGACCGGTGATCAAACTTGATCTTATAACAGGCCGGCTGATTTTGAAAGAAGGCGCGATGAAAAATTTTTCTTAAGCTCCGGGGAAAAGGCTTGACGAATTTGTCCGGGAGTGATAGAGATTTTCAGGCAGGGGGAGATGGTGAGGAATAAATTTAAATACGGAGCCGGCCTGGTTTTGATCGGGTGGCTGATTTTGCAAAACTTGAGCGCCGCGGAGCCGGGTGAGGACCCTTGGGGCGGGGATCAATGTTTGGATCCGATGAGGTGCGAGGCCGAGGTGATCAATCCGGCCGGCGAGCTCAGTTTCGGCAGTCAGGCGATTCTGGAGAGTTGCTGGTCGGAAAAAGACCTGGAGGGGTCATTGTGGGACCGGCGGGTGGTCGGATCGGCTGTCAACCGGAACCCTCCGGCGCGGCAATTTCCGATCCATAGTTTGACGGCGCTCAAGCCGGAGCTTTGGAATTCCATCCGCTCGGTTAATCCCGCGGGCGGGAAAAAGGTGATCGCGCTCACTTTTGATCTTTGCGAGCGCGCGAACGAGATCACCGGATATGACAGCGCGATCGTCAACTATCTCCGGAAGAATCGGATTCCGGCCACTTTTTTCGCGAGCGGGAAATGGCTCCAGGATCATCCGGAAAAGGCGATGCAGTTGATGGCCGACCCCTGGTTTGAAATCGGCAATCACGGCTGGACCCACGATGACCTCCGGATGGAGAAAGGGATCAGGATGGAAGACCAGATTTTATGGACCCAGGCCGAGTACGAGCTGATCCGGGAGCGGTTGAAGGCCAGGCCTTGCGCGCAAAAAGCCGGGCCGGCGGAGATGAATAAAATCCCCCGAATTCCTTTGGCCTTCCGGTTCCCTTACGGGGTGTGCAGCAAGGAGGCGCTGGAGTATCTGGCCCAGGTCGGTTTGCCCGCGATCCAGTGGAGCATTGTTAGCGCGGATCCGGCCAAAAACCGGACTCCCCGGCAGATCGCTCGCTCGGTTTTAAAGAATGTCAGGCCGGGCGCGATCATTATCTGTCATGCCAACGGGTTAGGTCACAGCACGGCGCGCGCCCTTCCGATTTTTATTCCCAAGCTGAAGCAGATGGGATACGAGTTCGTGACCGTCTCCGGGCTGCTTAGCTCCGGCCCGGTTTTTGCCGCGGAGGATTGTTATGAGCTTAAACCGGGAGACAATTGGAGGTATGATAAAATTTATGGCGGGAAGAAAAGCAAAAACTGAAACGCCGTTTGCCAAAGAGCGGTATCCGCTCAAAGGTTGCGAGCTTGAGCCGATGGAGCCGGTGGACGCGCTTTTGATCGCGCAGGCTTTGAGCAAGATGAATCCCTGGCGCACCCTGAGTTATGGCGCAGACGAACTCTCCCGGTTCCTGCTCAGCCCGGAACCGTTTTCCTTCCGATACACCGTCACCGGCTCCGGACAGCGGGTGGGAGTGGTCTGCGTCAAATATCCCTGGCTGAGAGGGACCTACCTGGAATTGCTCGGCATCTTTGAGCCGTTCCAGCAAATGGGCATCGGCAGACAGGTCATTCAATGGATGGAATCCCGAACCCGCTTGAGCGGCAAAAACCTCTGGGCTTTGGTTTCCAGCTTCAACCGCGGCGGCCGGGAATTCTATCGCAAAACGGGTTTTGAAGAACTGGCCGCGCTCAAGGATCTGGTCCAGCCCGGATATGACGAAATCCTGATCCGGAAGATATTGAAATAACCTGCGCCTCTAAAAATCAGTCACCAGTTCCGAGACGGTTTCAATGAAGACTCGGAGGCCGAATTTATAGCCGTCAATTGAGACGCGCTCGTTGAAGCCGTGGAAGAGCTCCTGAAAACTCTCGCCGGGCTTGAGTTTGAGCGGGGAAAAGCCGAAGTATTTGATCCCAAACCGGGAATAGTGGGAGCCGTTGGTGAACCCAATGAACTGCCAGGGGATCACGATGGCTTCGGGATCGCGCGCCTGGATATGTTTCTCAAAAATTTTCAGGATCGGGTCGTCCGGGTTCTGGGACGCGGCCGGCATCCGCTTGATGAATTCTATTTCATAATCATCACCAATGAGTTCCTTGACCTCCCGCAGCAAATCCTCCGGGGTCTGGCCAGGAAGCAATCGTCCGTCAATCTCGGCCACGGCCTCGGAAGGGACCACATTGGTCTTGTCCCCGGCGCGGAGCACGGTCGGGTTCGCGGTGTTGTGGAGCATGGCCCAGAAGCTTCGGGCAAGTTTCTGGTCGGGCAAAACTTTGTCTATGATCAGGTCCGCGAGCAGTGGGCTAATAAGCCGCTTGAGCATGAAACCCTTGACCCCGCCCAGGCCGGTCCCGAGTTGGAGCAGGAATTCCTTTGCTGCCGGCGTGAGATGGTAAGGAAGTTTTTTCGAGCCCAGTTTCTCGACCGCCTGGGACAATTTGATCACCGCGGAGTCCGGCTTCGGGATCAAGCCATGGCCGGGTTCGCCCTTGGCCTTGAGCCGGAGCCAGCACACCCCTTTTTCCGCGACCTCAATCGGATAGATTCTCTTCCCGCTCATCTCCATACAAAAGCCGCCGATCTCTCCGATGCCGTATTCAGCCCGGACCAGGTCCGGATGATTCTCAACCAGGAACGCGGCGCCGTATTTGCACCCGGCCTCTTCATCCGCCACTCCGGCAAAGATCAAATCGCGCTTGAGCGGGATCCCGGATCGCTTCAAAACCAGAAGCGCCATTAAATTCGCGATCACGGTCTGCTTCATATCCAACGCGCCCCTGCCCCAGATGTATCCGTCCGCGATTTTTCCGGAAAAGGGAGGCTCTTTCCATTCGCTCTCCGGCTCGGCGGAAACCACATCCAGGTGTCCGTCCAGAAGGATCGGCGGTTTTTCGCCCGAGCCTTTCAGCCGGGCGATCACATTCCCCCGGCCCGGGGCTGATTCAATCACTTTCGGCTCAATCCCGTTTCTGGACAGGATTTCCGCGAGCCAGTCAGCCGCGGGTTTTTCGTTCCCGGGCGGATTCACGGTCTTGAACCGGATCAACTCGGAGAGGCTTTTGATCGCCTCTTCAAAAACGGATTCCCATTCCGGGTCTTTTAATTGAAGCGCCATTTTTTAAAAGGTTGAAATTGCCGCGAAATTATTTCTTGCCTTTTCTGGATTTGCGCGGCCGGGACTTGCCATAGGTTCCCCGATAAATTTTTCCTCTTTTGGTCCGCCGGTCTCCTCTTCCCATTTTGCCTCCTTCTTTAAAATCTCCCCTGATTATACCGATTTTTTTCCCGGGGCAAAATGGTTTTGCTTGTTTTCATTAGTTTGCTAAAATATCCGCGGAATGAAATGGGCGCGAATCATAGCGGCTGGTTTGCTGATCTGTTTTTTTTCCTGCGAGTATCACCTGCTGGGAAAGGAGGTTCATCTTCCCGGAGAGGTGAGCAGGATTTATGTGGAGCCGGCGCAGAATAAGACGCTGGAGGCGGGATTGGAGCAGGTTTTCACGCAGAGGCTGTTGGAGCATCTTCAAGCGGACGGGAGGGTTAAGCTGGTGAAGCAAGCCGAGGCCGAAGCGATCTTGCGCTCAGAGTTGCTGGGGACCCGGGATCAGCCGGTGTCCTTTGACGAGTTCGGCCGGGTGGCCTTGATCCAGGTGGAGGTTTCCGCGATTGCGACCCTGATCGCGGCCAAAGAAAATAAAAAGCTCTGGGATTCCGGGATTCTGCGGGAGCGGGAAGAGTATCCGGTGGGGGACAATTTTCTCCGGAACGACCAGCTCCGGAAAATGGCTCTGAATCAGGCGAGCATCCGGCTGAGCCGGGTCATAGTGGAACTGCTCACCGGCGATTTTTAAACCCCAAAATGCATTTAATATTTTTATTGAACCGCGGGCTTCGGCGAACTCAGGCGAGCCGAGACGCAGGCTTCTGCGAGCTCAGCCGAACCGAGCCCGCCGAAGTCAGACCCTTGACCCAATCTTTTTCTCTGTATTCTCTGCGTCCTCTGCGCCTCTGCGGCAAGGGGCACAGCCCCTTGACCCACTTTTTTTCTCTGTATTCTCTGTATTCTTTGCATCCTCTGCGTCTCTGCGGTAAAAAAATCTTCAATTGGATTCGTATTTCTCTGCGCTCTTTGCGTCTCTGCGGTGAAGACAATCTCAGATTTCAAATTTCAAATCTCAAACAAAAATCTTTGCGCTCTTTGCGTCTTTGCGGTGATAATTATTATTTGTATTCTTTGCGTCTTTGCGGTGAAAATTTTAAAATTCAATTGCAAAATCGGGATTAAAATGAGCTGGCACAAATTCAGCGATTTTCTGGCCAAGATCAAACTGGGGGAGCTTACCCCGATGATCGCGGTTTATGGCTCGGACCGATTCCTGCGCAAACAGGCGGTGGCGGAAGTGGCAAAAAAAATGGGAGCCGGAAAGCCGGTGGAGCAGGAGGTATTTTATGCGAGCGAGTCAAGTCCGGATCAGATCTTGGCGGCGAGCCAGACCTATTCAATGTTTGCGGCCTTGAAGCTGGTTCTGGTTTATCAAGTTCAGGCCTGGCCTCCAAGTCAGCGCTCCTTGGCGCTCGGCTATCTTGAGAATCCGAATCCGAGCGCGGAATTGATCCTGTTTGCGGACCCGCCGGAGGACCATTTTGAAGAAAAGCGATTCAAGGATTGGTTTCTGGGTGCGGCCAAGAAAATAGATGTGGTGGATATCTCCAGCGTCAATGACCGGGAAATGGACGCGCTGATCAAGGAGTTGGTCAAGGATTCCGGGAAAAGAATAGCGCCCGAGGCTTTGGCCCTGCTTCTGGAGGCGCTCGGTCCGGAGCCGGAGCGGATTTATCTGGAGCTGGAAAAGATCAGTCTTTATCTGGGCGAGGCCAAATTGATTACCGCGGAGGCGGTGAGCGAGCTGGTGATCGGGACCCGGCTGCAGAATATTTTTGAGCTGGCGGAATCTTTGGGGAGAAAGGACCTGGAGCGGAGCCTGGGGATTTACCGGAAGATGCTCGCGCAGAAACAGCCGCGGGAGATGCTGCTTTCTTTAATCAAGCGGCACTACAAGATTTTACTGGAGCTGGGCGCCAGCCTGGGCTCGGCCCAGATGCAGAAACAGGTGTCGCAGAAATTTAATATCAACCCGCATTTTCTCAAGCAGTATCTGACCCAGGCGGAGAGATATAAGGAAGGGGATTTGAAGAGGGTTTTTGCGGAATTTTACCAGGCCGAAGTTAAAATCAAGACTTCCGCTTTAGCGGAAGAGGTTGCCATGGAGCGGCTGATGCTCAGGCTGTGCCGGATTTAGCCTTAGCTTTTTCCGCCAGTTGATTGAGCTGAAGGTTGAGCCGGGAGATATATCTGGCCGCGGTATTTTTAGGAAGCACTCCTTTACTGTGCGCCCGGGCAATGGCGCTGATAACTCTTTTAAACGCGGCCTGAGCCTGCTCCAGATTTCCCGCGCTGATCGCTTCCCGACAGGACTTGATCTGGCCCCGATAAAAAGTCTGAATCGCCTTATTCCGAATCGTCCTCTTTTTGGTCTGCCGGATCCGCTTCTTCGCCGACTTGATATGCGCCAATTTCAATACCCCCCTGATTTTTTCCGTATCCTAAACCTTTTTTCCCTTTTGTCAACCCTTCCGCGCTCTCACCCTCAAAATAAATTTCTTGCCGCAAACCCGCAAAGATTGACGCCATTCCCCTCAATCTTTTCCTTGAGGCCTCCGTCTGGCGGGGTCAGAGCTTGACTTTGGACAATGAGCTCAATTTCCGTTCTGTAATTGGGGTCTTTGGTTAGTAATTAACGGCTGATCAAAAGCGGGAGCGAAGGAGGATGTCGCTGGTGCAGTCTAAGGATAAAGGATGAAGGATGATAAATTATGAATTCTGAGTTATGAATTATGAATAAAACGCCGAAAGCAGCAAGGGCGCAGCCCTTGACCCAAATTTTTTCCTTTGCGACCTTGCCTACTCCGCCGTAGTAGCTACGGCTACGAAGGCTGGATGCGGGCTTTGCGGTTAAGATTTAATTCTGCCAGACAAGAGTGTCTGGCGCCCCAAGCAGGAGTATCTGGCGCCACGAGCCGGTGAGCAAGTTTGGACCGGCTGGGGGATGAGCAATGCGGTTGAAAAAATGAAATTGTCGGCTAGAATCATTGCCGATGGCTGAGGTCAAAAATATAGAAACCCTGGCGAAGCTGAAGGAGATAAATTTTTACTACTATGTGGGCTTGAAGCAGGCGCAGGAAAAGGGAACCAGGATCGCGTATCTGAACGCGCTCGGGCCGATTGAGTTCATTTACGCCTTTGACGCGCTCCCGGCCTATCCGGAGAATCATTCGGTGGTGATTCAGGCGAAGCGGATGGCGCTGGAAACGGCCCAGGCCGCGGAGGCCAGAGGATTTGCGCCGGACATTTGCAGTTATGCCCGATGCGACCTCGGGTATCGGTTTTCGGGCAAAAGCCCGATCGGGGGCATCCCGGTTCCGGACCTGCTCATTTATTCCAGCGCGCAATGCTTCACCTTGTTCAAGTGGTTTGAGGAACTTTCCCGGATGTATAATGTGCCGTTGTTTGTGCTGGATGTTCCGGGCCAGGGACGGGGCTTGCGCGCGGAGCCGGAGCGGTATGCGGTGTTGTATGTCAAGGAGCAGTTGTATCAGTTGATTCAATGGTTGGAGGACAAGCTGGGGCAGAAATTTGATTTGAACCGCTTCCGCGAAACCGTGAAGCTGAGCAACGAGGCCGCGCGTCTGTTTTATATGGTCCTGCTCGCGGCGCAAAAAGTTCCGGCCCCGCTTACGCTTTTTGATCAATACCTGGCGATGGCGCCGATTGTTGACCAGCGGGGAAGGAAAGTCACAGTGGATTTTTACCGGGACCTGGTGGAAGAGTTGAAGGACCGGATCAGCCGGGGGATTGAAGGGGTTCCGGGCGAGAAATATCGGTTCTGGTGGGATGGGTTGCCGTTATGGATGGCGATGCGGGATTTTTACAATCTGCTGATGGAGAGGAAGATCAATCTGGTGGCCAACAATTACACCCGGGCCTGGTGCCAGCTATCGTTTGAGCCGAAGGACGATTTGGACGCTATGCTTGAGCAATACGCGACCAACCTGGTCCGGTATTTTGACCCGATGATCCGCGAGCGATCTTTTGACATCGCCATCGCCATCAGGGAATTTAAGCTCAACGGATACCTGCTCCATTCCGACCATTCCTGCCGGTTCTTATCGCTCGGTCTGAGGGACACCCTGAAAAAAGTCCACGAGATTTCCGGGGTACCCGGCCTGCTTCTGGACACGGACCACGGCGACCCCCGGCTTTATCAGTCCGAAATCATCCGCAACCGGATGGACGCCTATCTGGAGATGCTGAAGCCGATCCAATACGGCTGATTTGACATCCTTTTCTACCCGCGATAATCTATGAATTGAGGCAAGCCATGAGCAAACATTCTTTGAAGCTGGAAGAAGACGGGATTCGCAAGAAACTTGAGGACGAGCTTAAGTTTTTCAGAGCCCGGGTGGAGAGATGGCTTAGCGATAAAAATCTGGCGGGCAAATTCGTCGCCATTAAAGACCATCAGATTATTGATTCCGACTCTGATGATTTCCGCCTGGCCAGAAAAATTGAGGCTCAGTTTCCCAGCCAGGTGGTTTTGATCGTAAAGGTTGAAAAAGAAATCCCGGAATATGAATTGTCTTCCCCTGAATTGGTCTAATGAAATTTGATTATTCCCGGACAAGAATCCCTCCTGAATTGTTCGTGCCGGTCCGGATTTACAGCTTCGCCCAAACCAGCTTTTTCCCCGCCCGGGGTAAATTGGACACGGGCGCCGATATCACCGTCATCCCGGAAAACGCCAGAATGGAATTAAAACTATTCCCTCGCTCCTTGGCGAGAATTAAAAACCCCTGGGATGGATCGGTTTCGGAAAAATCAATTTACTACATAACAATAACGGTGGCGGATGCTTTTGAATTTGACCTGAAGGCCCTGGCATGGCAAAAGGACTATTGCCTGATCGGCAGGGATTTGCTCAATCAAATTGTGCTCCAGGCGGACGGGCCGGCAGGTGTATTTGAAATCAATCTGCCGGAATAATCCCCGGAAAAATTCATCCGGAGCCTCTCCACTTACCACCCGACCCCCGGCTTTATCAGTCCGAAATCATCAGCAACCGGATGGACGCTTATCTGGAGATGCTGAAGCCGATTGCCCGCTGAAGCTCATTATCCTGACCGGTTTCCGGAGCGATGGCACCGGCCTAACGGCCTAATGGTGATTGAAGGAAAGCCGAAGGCGGGACCGGGGCTCTGTTTTTGGCGGATATTATCGGCTTCTTGCCAACCAAGGAAGGGAAAAAACCTTTTTCAAAGACTTTTCTTCTGATTTGCCCAGGCAAACGAGAACAGAGCCAGGCCGTAAAAGAAAAAGCCGGTCCAGAAGGTGACGGATATATTGGAATTCAACGAGATGGCGATGGCCAGAACTGAAGAGCAGACCGAGGTGGAGCCGTTAATCCCCCAGAGCCATGGAGTGAGGAAAGCCGATTTTTGGGAAGCGGCTTTCATTCCCAGCGGGAAAGCCATCCCCATAAAGATTCCCAGCGGAAACAGCATCCCAAATGCCGCCATAATCCGGACCGGAGTGATCGCGGAGCGAAAGAAATGAGTCACCCCGGGGGTAATGATTCCAAAAATAATCAGAACCAGGAGAAGGATCAGGAGCCGGATCGTGCCGGACCTTTTCCAGTTGGAAGCGTTGACTTTTTCGGTCAGGAAGCTTCCCAGACCGCTGGATAAAAGCAATGAGAAGAGCACCACAGATAATCCATAGGTGGGATGTCCGAGAAAAATAATCAGCCTCTGCATCTGGGAAATCTCCACCAGCATAAACCCGAATCCGATCGCGGAGAAAAAGATAAAAAGGGGCAGGGAGCCTTTTAACAAGCTTTTCTCGGAAGTGAGAATTAAGGGAATGATAATGAAGACCAGGGTTAGAAGGACGGTGATGAATAAGAGAGCTCCCAGGATAAATACGGCGATCAAAGGTCCGCCGCCCGCCATCTCTCCAACCTCTTTCCAGATCCGCATTCGGAATATATCTCTCAAACGAAGCAGATAAAAGAAAAAAGGATTATTGTCCGTGGGCGCCTGGATATTGATGGGAAATCTGCCTTGTCCAAGATCCAGTTTTTTTCCCGAGACAATATCCGCAAAAACTGGATCCAGGGCGAATTTCGGGCTGAGCACAATTTCAAACCGCATCTGGCTGGAAATGTCTTCCAAAATAGTCAGGTCCTGCTCTGAAAAAGGATTTTTGCTTACCAGCAGAGTGGCGACCCCGTCGGTATCAAAAGGTTTGAGGGTTTTGTAAAGATATCTAACGATCACGATGTGTTCCCGCGGATCAGCTATTCCCAGATTGATTAAGGAAGTCCGGGCCAGGGAAGTTAATCGGTACATAGTGCCGGGCTTGTCCTTGGGATTGTACCAATAGGAAAATGATAGTATCCCATTGGGAGTAAGGTGATCCATAAACTCCTTCCAGGCCTCCACCGTGTAAAGCAATTGCTCCGAGAGAATAAATGCCCCGGCCGCAGTGGCGGCCCAGGTGTCAATCAAGGACACCTCAATGATGTCATACTTTTCTTTCTGCCGCGCCACATAGCTCCGCGCCTCATCAACGATAAAGCTGACCCCGGGCCTTTGGTCCAGATGTCCGGTGAAATCCCCGTAGATTTTATTGGCCGCATTCGCGATATTTGAATTGATCTCCACCGCGGTGATGCTTTTCTGACCGAAGGTCAATGCGGAAAGCACATCCCTCCCGCCCCCGGCGCCGATCACCAGGACCTTTGAATCCCGCCTGACATAATGAACTAAATTGGTGATGTCGTATTTCAGAAAATCCACCTGGCTGAAGTCGCCGTCAAACCGGGTCAGCGGGGTCAAGGCGCACCCATCAATAGCCAGAGACAGTCGCTGGACATAACGATCTGCGGGATAGACCTCGCTGAGTCCCCAGCCCATCGGCGCGCTGGAGGGATCCCCCTGAATCATAATATAGGAGAAGGAATTCCATTTTTCATAGAGAGGAGGTTTGTCATAATAAATACCCTTTATCCACATCGGCCGGATCAACGCTTTTTGCTTGTTTGCCAGAATCGTATTAACCACGGTGAAGCAAAACAACAAAAAGCATGAGCAAACCGCCAGCGCCAACATCTGACGATGATCCCTTTCCTCGCTCAGGAAAAAGATGGCTCCGATTCCGGCCAGCAAGGCCGCGGCCACCACCGTGGTGGGGCCGTCCATAATTCGGAGCAGATAAATCAGAAGAATGCATCCGATTCCGGCTCCGGCAAGGTCCGCAGCATATAATTTGCTCACCTGCTCGGAAAATCTGGTTAAAGCCAGGCAAACACAGACACCGCTGAAGATAAAAGGCAAGGCGATGACAAAATAGGTTAGAGCCAGGGAATATAAGCTCAGCAGGGATATATCCTTCTGAAAAGGGATGCTCAAGTGAGCCAAAAAGCTCAGAACCATAACGATGGAAAACAACCACGCGCTCAGGCTCAGATGATAGATCACCCGCTCCGGAGTGAAGAAACCGGGAAATAAATAAACCAGGATGGCCCCGACCGTCATCCCGAACATCGCGATGGAGATGGCCATGAAAGCAAAATGATACCACATGGTCACACTGAAAATGCGGGTTAAGAGAATTTCATACATCAGGGTCGCCAGGGTGACCATAAATAATCCTGCAAATACCCCTTTCTTCGCCCTGACCTTTAGATCCATTCAATTCCTCCGTTCAACCTTTTCTTTGATCTCACCACTTGATTCATCAACCAGGCCATCTTAGCTAGATCCTTGGTTCTTGTCAACTCTCCCAAAAACTGAGCTCTTATCGTTTTTACCCTGATTTTCCAGGGATATCCCTCTCCAACCCCAGCCGATTTGGGCGCCAGAAAAAAACAGAAAGTTTGATCGGCAGGAATGAAACTCCGCCTCGGAAAATGGCCGGTCCAGCTTGACTTTTTTCCATAAACTGGATAAAGTGATAATTTAGAATAGGGGAATTGTCTGTAATCAGATGATTAAGTAAGGGGGAAAATGATGCCGCAGGACAAAAAAGGCAAGGAACCCGGGACTTCGCTGGACGCGTTTTTTGAGCCAAGCGAGGAAGAGATTCCCAAAGATAAAGAACATAAATACTATCCGGTGGATAAAGATAAAATAGATTTGCTCAAGGATGAGCCGGAAGCAGAAGCCGCGCCGGCCGAGGAGCCGAAAGCCAAAAAGGGCAAGGCCGGCAAGAAAGTTAAAGAGAAAAAAGCCCAGGGGGCGGGCGAAAGCAAGACCCTGTTAATTATCCTGGTTGTGGTTCTCGGGATTTTGGCTCTGGCCGCGGCGGGATATTTCGGCGGAACCTTCTTATACAAGAAATTCCTGAAAAAAGGCGAGGAAATTGCGCTGACCATCACCAAGCCGAAGCCAAAACCTCCCCAACCCGCAGGCGAAACCGCGCCGACTCCGCCGACCGTCACCAAGCCCGGAGAAGCCGCGCCGGTAACCACGCCGACCAAGCCGACCGGCGAAAAACCCGCGCCTCTGACTTCTCCTAAACCAGCAGGGCCAACTCCCCCGATTAAAGTGACTCCTGGAAAACCGCCAGCTCCGACTGCTCCTGCGCCGGTTCAGCCCGCTCCGACCAAGCCGGCGACAACCCCGGCCAAACCTCCGGCTCCAAAGACGACTCCGACCGCTCCCGCGAAACCGGCGCCTACGCAACCAACTCCTAAACCGGCCATTGCCCCGACCAAGCCTCAGCCGGTTGCTCTGACCTCGGCGCTTCCCGCTTCTGCTCCGGGCAAAGGCTGGTCCTGCCAGGTGGGCGCTTATCTGCTGAATGAAAGTATGGAAGGACCGGTGAGCGCGCTGAAGAATCTGGGATATCAAAATCTTTATTATGTTGACACCACCCGGTCCCTGACCATTTATCATCTTTATTTAAAAGGCGCTTTTGACCAGAAAACCGCAGAGCAGAAAAAGAGATCCCTGGAGCAAATCGGGTTCAAGCCCAGATTGGAAGCGCAGGGAAATCAATCTCGGGTAATCGCTTATAGTTATGGCTCCAATTCCGTTGCCCAGGGCTCAAAAGCCAAAATCGAAAAAGCCGGCTTAGGCCCCTCGGAAATTGTGTCCAAAACCGGGCCGGTGGTCCTGCATCAAGTCCGGGTCGGGACTTATTCCAGCTTAAGCGATGCCCGGCAGATCTTGGGAAAATTACAAGCCAATAACTTTAAGCCGGTTCTGGTTCAGGAGAGATAAGTGGGCCGACTGGACAAGTTGATGTTCGCCCTGCCGCCCCCGCTCCTGAAATTCGCCGGCCTGGATGTGCCCAAAGAGATGCGCCTGAACGCGGCCCGGGGAACTTTGCCCCTGCCGCCCAAAGACCTGATTACCGCAGTTTATGCCTTGACCAGAGACCCGGACCAGGAGATCCAAAACCTGGCCCGGGAGACCCTGATCAATATGCCGCCTGCCCTCTCCCGGCCCGCGCTCTCAGATCCGAATATCCATCTCCTGATCCTGGACTTCTTCGCCCGAAATCTTGCCCAGGACTCGGAAATTCAGGAAGTGATCGCCCTGAATAAAGCCGCGGATGATGAGACCGTCGCCTTTCAGGCATCCCTGACCAATAAGAAACTGGTGGACATCATTTCCGCCAACCAGATCCGAATGCTCAGAAGCACCCAGATCGTGGATACTCTTTCCGAGAATCCGCTCACCAGCCCGGCGATGTTGGACCGGATCATCAAATTCTTGGAGCTGGAAGCTAAAACTTACAAAAAGATTGAGAAACCTAAAACCGGCGAGGGGATTGAAGTTGAAATTGAGGAAATCTCGGAGCAGGCGCCCGAGCTGGAGGTTGCGCCGGTGACCGAAGAGGAGCTGAGCACGGTGACCATGTCGGCCGAGGTTGCGGAAAACGCCTGGGCCGGCTTGACCTATTCCACGGATCTGCTGAGCGAGAAGCAATATCAGGACACCGAGGAAAAAGAAGCGGATGAGCAGAATCTGGGCAAGAAGATTCAAAATATGCGGATCTCGGAGAGGATCAAGCTCGCCCTGGTCGGGAATATGTCCGCCCGCTCCATTCTGATCCGGGATTCCAATAAGCTGGTTTGCACCGCGGTTTTGAAAAGCCCGCGGGTCACCGAAAGCGAGGTTGAGGGGATCAGCCGATCGCGCTCGGTTTCAGAGGAAGTGATCCGATTGATTTCCGGCAATCGGGAGTGGACCAAGAACTATAATATCAAGGTCAATCTGGTGAATAATTCCAAAACCCCGGTCCATGAATCCCTTAAATTACTGAACTTCTTGCGGGAGAGAGACCTGGCCGGAATTGCCCGGAGCAAAAATGTGCCCCAGCCGATCACGGTGGCCGCGCGCAAACTGATGCAGACCCGGCAAGAAGGTACTAAGAAAAAGCACCACTAGCAAGGAGGAGGCCGAAGCGAGATGGCGGTTGTTGACCAGGAAAAAAAAGAAGTTAACGCGAAAATCGTTTTCTACGGGCCGGCCCTGTCCGGGAAGACCACCAATATTCATTTCATCTACAGCAAGCTCAAACCCGAACATCGGGGCGAGTTGAAAACCCTGTCCACCAAAACCCACCGCACCCTCTTCTTTGATTTCCTGCCCGTGGAAGTCGGAGAAGTTAAAGGATATGTCACCCGCTTCTTCCTTTACTCGGTGCCCGGACAGATTTTCTATAACCAGATTCGGAAGGAAGTCCTTAAGGATGTGGATGGAATCGTGTTTGTCGCGGATTCCCAGGTCAAGATGAAGGAGGAAAACCTTCAGAGCTTTAAAAACCTGGAAGAGAATCTGACCGAGGCGGGAAAAAATCTGGCGAATATCCCCCATGTGATCCAATATAACAAGCGCGATATGCCGGACCTTCAGAGCCTGGAAGACCTGCATCGCCAGCTCAATAAATACAATGCGCCCTTTTTTGAAGTGGTGGCCACCCAGGGAACCGGCGTGCTCAACTCCCTCACCACCATCTCCAAAATGGTCCTGAAAAAACTCAGAGAACAGCCCAGGCTCGCCCAAAAAGCGGATATCGGCCCAAAAGAAGCCTATGGGTTGAGTGACGAGTTTGTCGTGATGAGCCGGGAAGAAGCCGAACGAATTAAATCCGGCGCAGTTAAACCCGCGCCTCCGCCTCCAGCCGCTCCCGCTCCTAAACCGCCGGCGCCTCCTCCAACTGCGCCTTCTGCCCGGGCCCCGTCTCCTGCGCCAACTCCTCCTCCCCGGGCTCAGCCCCCGGCATCCCCCAAAGCCCCTGCGCCCGTGGGGCGTCCCGCTCAAGCGGGATTGTCTGCCACTCCTCCAGCCAAACCCGCGGCTCCGCCAATGAAGCCGACTCCTGCGCCCACACCTCCGCCGGCAATGCCCAAAGCGCCTCCAAGGGTTGCGACTCAGCCCCCTTCAACTCCTCCTTCTAATCCCGCTCCTGCCGAGCCGGGCGAATTAGTCCTGATCAAATGGGACCGGCCCCAACTGGTCGGGAAAAATACCCTCCGCCTCCCGCTCCTGTTTCAGGACAAAAAAACCGGCAAAACCTATGCCACAACCTTAACCATTGTCCTGGATAATCTCTTCCCAAAAACCTGACCAGTCTTGATCCTTAAAACCGATAAATTATTCTTGGTCAGATCCCGGCTTCGGGCTTCGCCGCTCTCTGGAGGGCTAACCGTCCTTCGCTTTTGCGTAACGAGGCCGTTTCGGGTTCACTTGCGTTACCCCGCGGAACGCGGGGCGGGTTCGCGCAACAGGGCTTCGGCCAGATGGATTACTCCCCCAACCGCCTGCTTCGCTGACTGGCGGACGAACAATTCCAGTATGACCTCCTTTCAGATCATCAGATCAGCCAAACTTCCTGGCCCACCAGAGGACGCAGAGAATTCAATTTTTATTTGTTCGGAAAAGGGAAAAGGCAAATACAATCTTCACCGGTAGAGTAGGGAGGGGCAGTCGCCCCTCCCCCTCGACAAACCGGACAGGCGGATTTCCCGCATCCGGCTTTCCTGAAGACTCTCGCCTCGAGCTTGCATCGGCCCCAAG
>Ga0315277_10001663_pt1 | contig 31912 bp, 34 predicted proteins | sample YL17G05_15_MG_FD_203695 | JGI IMG/M metagenome (GOLD analysis project Ga0315277, IMG submission 203695) | Sediment microbial communities from Yellowstone Lake, YNP, Wyoming, USA - YL17G05_15 | ecosystem: Environmental > Aquatic > Freshwater > Lake > Sediment | place: USA: Wyoming | collected...
TGCTTCTTGACGTCGGCCACGAACTTCCGGCGCATGGCCTCTTTGCTTTTTTCGTCGGCCTCCTGGATGTATTTCTTGAAATTTTCCAGGGGGAACTTGGCGTCCACGGGGACAAGGCGGTTGTTGATGTTGATGGCGGCATCGACCTTCTCGCCGCTCTTGAAGCGGTGCTGGAGGGTAAAGCAGGCCGGGGGCAGGATCTGACCCAGGAGGTCGCCGAGAAAGAACTCGCCCATCCCGCCCCGGAACTTGGGCGCGCGCAGAAGGTCCTCGAGGGAGGCGATGCTTCTTGCCTTGTCCAAGACCTCTCTGGTCGTGACCTCGACTTTCCCCAGGTGGCTCTGCACATTTCCGAGCGTCTGGCCGATATCGCCCGTGGTCCTCTGAAACTGGCTGCTCATGCTCTGGAGCTGCTGGTTGACCTGCTGGGTGAGCTGGCCGATCTGCTGCTGCATGAGAGAGAGGGCGGGGTTTTCCGCCTGCGAGCGTTTCAGCTCTTCGATCCGGCCTGAGGTTGCCTTGCTAGAGCGGGCCAAGGAGGACAGGAAAAGGAAGAGGACGACCGCCGCGATGATCAGAACAGCGAGGATGAAAATATTCAGGTCCATGACGGCTTTGGCCCTTTCCGCATTATATAGAAATCGGCCCGGCAAGTGCAATTGACAACCCGGGTATTCTCCAAGATTCCCGGGGTTCACTGTTCAAGGACGTTAAAAATCTGGTCAACTATTTCTCTAAGGTATTCCGTCACCCCCGGCTTCATCGACGGGACGGTGAGGGCGGCTAAAGACGAATTTTGTGGCCTGGCGATACATGGGAAGAGGCCTACCTATTATGCTGCGGATGACTATCGGTACTATTTTGCTATGTCCGTCGCCAACCTGGCGGAAGTCGATAGCTATTACAAAGCCGCCGCTCAGTTCTTTGCGAAAAATGGCGCGGATTTCAAGCCGCTCCTGGACAAATTCTCTGATCTGGCGGAGTAGGATCGTTACTTCATTCTTGCTTATAATCCTGAACTTTCAATAATTCCCGAGAAACCTCGGTACAAGCCGGGTGAAACCGACTTCTTTTCTATTGACATCTGGTACATCAAGCCTGGAAAGGAGATGGAGGTTAAGAAGACCCTCTTCTCCGATTTTATGGCGCTCGCCAAGAAAAAGGGTGTCAAGGACACTTGGTATTGCCTGGTCGGTGGATTAGGCACAGAGCAACCCGTTTATTACATGGCTGGACCCGATACACTGGTCGAATTCTTCAAGCACAACGCGGAGATGTGGAAGCTTCTAGGGAAAGACGCCAGCGATATGCAGAAGAAGATGCTGTCATTTTGCCGAAAGCGGGAATCCGCAATGGCTTGGTATACGCCTGAATTGAGCTACACTCCACAGAAGTAGGAGACGCAACAGGTTCTGCGCAGCTCGATTTCTCTATCGAAAAAAGACAGGGGACAGAACTCCCAGGCAGAAAAACATAGGGAGGCATTTGAAGAGGCTTGAAGACATCAGGAAGAGTCTAGTTAAACTCAGAGGCAGTTAAGGCGCAGGCGGGTGGGGCCGCACTCTCGCCCTCCAATTATGCGGCAGGCCGCTCTAATACTAATGAGGCAATGGGATTATCCGCCGATTCTTTACAACTTCTTAACAACTCTTTAACAACTTGCCCCGGCAGTTATGTCATTTAATTATTGGGATGAAAAGAAGAAAGGAGACTGGACATGAAAAAAACTGCCGCTTTGGTAACCCTGGTGTGTTTTCTTGTCTTCTCTTGCTCATGTGTATTTCATAGGTGGGAGAAAGTGCAGCTCGAATCCGTAAAACCGGAGAAAAAGATGGCGGCGAAGATATCCGCTGTCCAGCTTCAATCCGGTGAGCATATCGATTTTTCCAAACAGCGGCCAGCTCAAATCGTAGGGGAAAGCGTCGTCGGCAACAAAATTGGTTATGAGAACATTTCCATTCCCTTCAAAGACATCAAATTTATATGGATCAGGCAGGTCGATATGGCATTGACACTATTGGTTGACATCGGCGCTGCTGTCGCGATTGGATTTGGCGCTTGGTATTTAGCGTGGGCGATTGCGATGGAGCCGATCGAACATATTATTGGTCAGTTAGCTTACTCTTTGCCTAAATAAGCAACATGTATGCCATTTAATTTTCATCCCATTTTGGGCCAAAATTAAGGGGTATTTTCCCGTTTTTATCAAGATTCAGAAACTCCAGGCGTTATTGATTTATGAATATATATTCATTATAATGGACTGCGTCGACATGGAAAGAAAGATTGCCGCCCTCGGCCCGCTCGCGAACATCGTCCTGGCCGCCGGGAAGGTCGTCGCCGGCCTCCTCTCGGGGTCGTCCTCGATCCTGGCCGCGTGCTCATCGGCGAAATGTCCCAAGTATGGCAGGCCCCTGAAGAGGAGGACATGAAATGCCCAGGCCGAAGCTTTGCCGGAGAGTCTGCGTTGCGCCGGGCGTGACCTATTTCAAGCCGGCGGGGATCCGGATGGTCGACCTGGAGGAAACCGTCCTGACCGTCGACGAATTCGAGGCCGTGAGATTGAAGGATCTGGATGGGTGGGAACAGGAAACCGCGGCCCGGAAAATGGGTATCTCGCAGCCGACGTTCCACAGGATGATATCTTCGGCAAGAAAGAAGGTCGCCGATGCCATCGTCAACGGCAAGGCCATCAGGATCGAAGGAGGCGTCTTCGAAATGGCCGACATGAGAGGGTTCAGGTGCCGCAAGGGGCGGGGGCCGGGCCGCTGCGGCAGGTTACGGTGAACGAAAAGGAGAAAACATGAGAATATGCGTACCCACAACGACCGCCGAAGGCGGGAAGGCGCGGGCTTACGAGCACTTCGGCAGCGCGCCGCACTTCACTATTTTTGACACCGCCACAGGATCCTACGAAGTCATCGGTAACGCCTCTCAGCACCATGCACACGGGGCGTGTCATCCCATGGGCATGCTCGAAGGCCAGAAGATCGACGCCGTGGTTTGCGCCGGCATGGGCGCGAGGGCTTTACAGAGGCTCAACGAAGGCGGTATAAGAGTCTATCGAACGATCCCGGGAACGGTGGAAGAGGTTGTCGAGAAATTCGGGACGGGCCAGCTGGAAGAGATGAGTATCGACAACGCCTGCGGCCAGCACAATTGCCACTGACCGGTCCGATGGCCCGAAACTAGGCCGGCGCGGGAGGAGGAACGATGAAAAAGATCGGCATCATCATCTGCGGACGCTACCAGAGCTGCGGAGGCGGGAAGTGTTTCCGGGCGCTCCGTGAGCGCGCCGGCGCCTTCGCCGCTTATCCCAAGGAAGAGCCCGTCGAGGTCGTCGGCTATTCGACCTGCGGCGGCTGTCCGGGCGGGAACGTCGAATATGTCCCGGAAGAAATGATCAAGAGTGGGGCCCAGGTCATCCACCTGGCCACGGGGCTCGTCGTCGGCTACCCCCCGTGTCCCCGGATCCGGCAGTTCAAGGAGTTCATCGAGGCCCACTACGGCGTTCCTGTCGTCGTCGGCACGCACCCGATCCCCCTGAAATATTTCAAGGTCCACGAGCAGCTGGATTTCTGGAAGGAGATGGGGATGGAGAAGATCGCCGGGACCCTAATGAAGGAACATAAAAAGATCATGGAAGCTTACAATTAGAGATCAGGGACATGCATCAAGGCGAGGGCTGCGAAGTCCTGAAAAACGGCCTCCGTCAGGCCCTGGGTTCCTGAAACGGACCACCCGAGGCAATTTTCATTTCCGGAGGACCGACATCAAAAGCAAGCCGGGATGGAAATATTTGACCGAAGCCTTCTTCTCATCTGCAAGGTCGGGACGGCCTTCACCGCCACCAGTGGGGACACATCCACTCATACCTGGCCGTCGCCGCGGACCACGGGAGTAGGTCCGGAGGCACAGACCGGTGGCCTTCCATCCGGAATTTCGTTCGGGTACAATCTCGGCGGGCTGGGTAGAAGACACGGCTTCACCATGGCTCGAGTTAGAGAAAACGTGGCCAGACTCCGGGAGGAAAAAAGATGAAAACTATTGGACTCGTCGGCGGGATGAGCTGGGAATCAACCCTGGAGTACTACCGGATCATCAACGAGACAGTCAAAGAGAAGCTCGGCGGCTTCCACTCGGGCCAGATCGTAGTTTACTCGGTAGATTTCGCCGACATCGAGCTCCTGCAGCAACGCGGGGAATGGGACCGCATGGCCGAGATGCTCGTCGAGGCCTTCCGCAGGATCGAGGCCGCCGGCGTGGACTTCGGCCTCCTCTGTACGAACACCATGCACAAGGTCTTCAACGAGATCCGCAAGAACGTCCGCATCCCGCTCGTCCACATCGCCGACGTCACGGGCCGGGCCATCACCGCTCGCGGGCTCCGGTGCGTCGGCCTGCTCGGCACCCGCTTCACCATGGAGGAGGAGTTTTACAAGGTAAAGCTCACCTCGGATTACGGCATCGACGTCCCCATCCCGGACGAGGAGGAGCGGCAGGCCATCCATGCCATCATCTATAACGAGCTCTGCCTGGGCCAGGTGAAGGACGCCTCGCGGGAAGCGTTCAATAAGATCATCGTTCGCCTGGAAGGCCGCGGCGCGCAGGGCATCATACTCGGCTGTACCGAGATCCCGCTCCTCGTCAAGCAGAAGGACCACCGGCTGCCGCTTTTCGACACGACAGACCTCCACGCCCGGGCCGCGGTCGACCTCGCCCTCGGGACCGAGTTGGTATATAATCCAGCCTGAACGAGGGAGGTGACTATCCCCCTGCCAGAGCCGTCTACCCGAGGTGACGGAAACAAGACGCCCGATAACGCCTCCGATGTCCTTCAGACGGACCTCCGGTCCGGCCTGAGCTCAGCCTCGGCTGCCGACCGCCTCAGGCGTCTCGGTCCGAACGAGGTTCCTGAGAAAAAAACGCATCCCTTCCTGCTCATCGCGAAAAAGTTCTGGGGCCTGACCGCCTGGATGCTCGAGCTCATCATCGTCCTCTCCCTAGTCCTCCGCAAATACCCGGATGCGGCGATTGTCGCCGTCCTGCTCGTGACGAACGCCATCGTCTCCTTGCTGGAAGAGCGGAAGGCCGCCAGCGCGGTCGAGGCCCTGAGAAAAGAGCTCCGGATCAACGCCCGGGCGCTCAGGGACGGAGCCTGGACGAGCGTCCCCGCGCGGGAACTCGTCCCCGGAGATGTCGTCCGTCTCCGGACCGGGGATGTCGTCCCGGCGGACGCCAAAATCGCGGCCGGCTCGCTCGCGGCAGACCAATCCGCCCTGACGGGCGAGTCGCTGGCCATGGAGAAGGGCGCCCAGGATCTCCTCTATTCCGGCTCGGTCATCAAGCGGGGCGAGGCGACCGGAATTGTCCTCCGGACGGGCCCCGGGACGAAATTCGGCAGGACAGTGGAGCTCGTCCAGGTCGCCCGCCCCAAGCTCCACATGGAAGAAGTGGTGACAAAGCTCGTCCGGTGGCTGCTGCTGATCATCGGCGGCCTCCTGGCCCTGACCATTGCCGTATCCATCGCCAGGGGCATGGCCCTCCTCGAGATCCTGCCCCTGATGTTGGTCCTCCTGCTCTCGGCCATCCCCGTCGCCCTTCCCGTGATGTACACCGTGAGTATGGCCGTCGGGGCCAGGGACTTAGCGAAGCGCAGCGTCCTAGTCACCCGGCTAAGCGCCACCGAGGACGCGGCCACCATGGACGTCCTGTGCGTGGACAAAACCGGCACGCTGACGCTCAACGAATTGTCCATTTCCCAGGTCTTTGCGGTGGGGCCGTTTACCGAGCGGGAGGCCGTTCTCTTCGGGGCCATGGCCTCCCAGGAGGCCAACCGGGACCCGCTGGACCTGGCCTTCATCAGGCAAGCACGGGAAAGGGGCTGGCTGGACCCCGGCGACGTCCAGGAGAGCTTTACGCCCTTCGATCCGGCAACCCGGAAAACAGAGGCCGTCGTCCGGCGCGGCGACCATCGTTTTCATATCATGAAGGGTGCGGTATCCGTCATCGCAGGAGCCTGCGGTCTGAGCCCTGAGGACGAGCAGGCACTGGAGCTGCAGGTTGGGGACCTTTCAAAAAGAGGCTATCGGACCGTGGCCGTTGCCGTGGCCGAGGGCGGGAAACCCGCCGTCGTCGGGCTCGTCGCCCTCAGCGACAGGCCCAGGTCCGATTCGAAACAGTTGATCAAGGAGCTCCATGCGCTCGGCGTGTCGGTCAAAATGCTGACTGGGGACGCCCTCCCGATCGCCATGGAAATCGCCGGGGACCTCGGAATCGGTAAAGACATCAGCCGGATATCGGACCTGAAGGACTTGTTAAGAACCGACCCCGCCACAGCGCTGAGACAGATAGAAAAAAGCGACGGATTCGCGGAGGTCTATCCCGAGGACAAGTACATGATCGTCCGGAGCCTTCAGGACGTACATCACGTGGTCGGTATGACCGGGGACGGCGTCAACGACGCCCCCGCGCTCAAGCAGGCCGAGGTCGGTATCGCCGTCGACAGCGCCACAGACGTAGCCAAGTCGGCAGCCAGCGTGGTCCTGACAAGTGGGGGCCTCTCGGGCATCGTCGAGCTGGTCAAGAACGGTCGGAAGGTCTATCAGCGCATCAACACCTGGATCCTGAACAAGATCATGAGGACGATCCTGAAATCGGCCTTCGTGGTCGGGGTTTTTCTGGTCACCGGCGATTTCGTCATATCGGCCTTCGCCATGGTTCTTCTGCTGCTGATGACGGACTTCATGAAGATCTCCCTGTCGACGGACCGCGTCCAGTGGTCGCCTTCGCCGGACACCTGGAACATCAAGGCCTACGTCAGGGTGGCGGCCGCCCTGGGCACCCTGATGGCGCTGGAGTCCTTCGTCGCCCTGGCCCTGGGTCAGGCGTTTTGGCGTTTGCGGACATCCGACGCGGTTATCCAAACGTTCAGTTTCGAAATCCTGCTCTTCTCGGCCGTGACGTCCATTTTCGTGATTCGCGAACGACGGCGCTTCTGGAGTTCCCGGCCGAGTCGACTGCTGCTGACCGTTATGGCTCTGGATATACTAGGGGGGGCGTTGATTTCGACGTTCGGCATAGCCGGCCTATTCCCGGCCCTCCCCGTCGAGATGACCCTTTTCCTACTCGGCTGGAACCTCGCGTTTTCTCTGATCCTCAACGACTACGTGAAGCTCCTCCTCCTTAAAAAGTTGTGATCGGATCTATGTAATGAGGGCACGCTCAACCAAATCCATCACTTGGACTATACCCATATCCAGCTTATAGTGCTTAATGACATCCATAAGCCCATCTATGCAGTTATGGCACATGGTGCAGACAAGCTTTGCCCCCGTGGCTCTCAGCTGGTCGGCCTTAATCTTGGCTACTTCGAGCCGCAGCGGCCTGTATTCCGCAATGGAAAGCAGTCCCCCTCCGCCTGTACAACAATAATTATCAGTGCGGTTCGGATACATCTCCCGGAAATCCTTACAAACACGTTGCAGCACCCAGCGCGGCTCTTCAATAAGCCCCCCTGAACGGGCAACGTTGCATGAGTCGTGAAATGTGACAGGTTCCCCATTTTTCGACGGATCTACCCTAATGCGTCCTTCTTCGATATAACGTTTCAAGGTCAGGATGACAGATTCAGTAGGAATCCGCTGGTCATAATCTGCCCAGTTATAGCCTTCCCAGCGCGTTGAACGGTATCCGTGGCCGCATTCAGAAATCACGATGCGCTTGGCCCTGAGCCGGACGGCAGCCTCGTAGACATTCTTCGCGACATAGGCGCCCAGATTGTCATCACCTGAAAAAAGCCCGAAGTTCGTTTGGTCCCAACCCCACCTCGACAGTGTCCACCGTTCTCCCGCGATATGAAAAATTTTAGCAGCATTGCCGATCGAGCGGGGATCGAATTTGATCTCCCTCGGGTTTACAGTATAAAGAAAATCGCAGTCTTTCTCGTCCACTGGAATTCTGACCGTGACCCTGAGCTCGGCCTCGACTTCCTGCCTCATCCACTCCAGCGTCTCGAGATAGTCCTCTTCGGTCACGGCCATCTGGTTCCCCGTCTCCCACTGGTCCCTGCTGACGTTGAAAACGCCCTCGGGGACGATGCCGAGCTCTGTCAGAAGTCCCCGGGTAAATCTGACGAGGAGTGCCGTGTCTACCCCCATCGGGCAGCTATATGTGCACCTGCGACAGGCGCTGCACATGCCGAAAACGACATTTTTCAATCGGTTCAGATCTTGATCATCGGCCGGATACTGGGCATGCACCCACCAAGGAACAATTCTCCCCGCCCAGTCCATATGCCTTTTAAATATCCGCCGGATTTGGTCGGCCTTATAAACAGGCGTCATGGTTGGGTCGTCGGGCTTTGCGAGGGCATAATGGCAGGAATCGGCGCATAAGCCGCAATGAACACAGGCAACCATAGAAGTAACCAGCGACCGGTTGATCTTCCGGCTGAGCAAATCAAGGAATCTTCTCGAATTATCCGACCCAGGCTCATAGAGCTTTAAATGTCCTTCAGTTACAGAGCGGAGCTGGTCGGCCTTTGCTTCTTCCTGGGATTTCGTTTCCAGGGGGAGGTCAATAACATCCGGCGTCGTGGATGGACGGCTCTTTTTGCTTTTCACTCGGCTTATTCTTTCGATGATTTCTTGGACGGCAAAATACCTCTGTGTCCCAGTGTCCGGCCTAAAAAGAATCGGCCGAATGGATAGTATAAGTAATGGCTGATTTTTGAAAAGGGCACAAAGATGATCAGGAACGCCGTCAGGCCGAAGAAGAGGATTAACGGCCATTCCGCGGTTTTGAACTCGTTCGGCACAGCAAGCACTGCCGCCGCAAAAAAGAGGATCATGAAAATCAGTGAGAGGTAGTCGTCTGGGGTGCTGATGAACCTGATCCTTGGCTGGGCGATCCTCCGATAGAGTCGCATGAGGCCGACGATGAGCCCGCCCGCTATGGCTACCTGGAAGAGCCGGACCACAGCTTGAATCTCAAACAACGATGGCCAGTACGGGATGATGAATGAGGTAGCGATGGCCGCGGCCACACCGATGTGGAAGATGACGAACTGGACATAGAATCCGGGATGTTTACGCGTGGATTCCATTCCCCAGGGCATAGCCACATTCATTAAAGAACGGGCAATGCCACGTCCCTCCTTTCCGACAGGAAAGGTCCGTTCTTTCCTAGAACGAAACCTAAACAGCCAGACGAGACGGATAAGATAGACGAATACAAGAAAAAGCAGCGCTAAGAGCTGGACTTCATTCTCAAGGATTCGTAAAAATCCACTCATGTAATCTATCTTGCCCCGCACGCCAAAATTGATTTTACGAGGAGAAACAAAAATGTGCTCTTCTGCAACGAAGACCCATTATACAGGAGCATTCCGGCCTGTCAATATAATGTCCGGCCGTTAGAAACCTTAAAACTGTTTGCTTTCCATTGCCGATTTATTTAGTATTAAAAGCTCATTTATTAGGTCCATAATTACAATTCCTGGAGGTTTTGCATGGAGAGCGTCGATAAATTGATCTATCTCGATAATGCAGCGACATCCTTCCCAAAGCCCGAGGAAGTTTATCTCTTTATGGACCATTTTTTCAGGAAATTCGGAGTCAACCCGGGAAGGTCCGGATACGACCTCTGTATGGAAGCCGGCAATATGGTCGAAGACACAAGGAAGACTCTGACGAAGTTATTCAATGGAAAAGACCCGAACCGGCTTTGTTTCTCATATAATGCGACAGACGCCCTCAACCTGATTATTTTCGGTCTGCTGGGTGACGGCGACCACGCTATTACCACCACCGTTGAGCACAATTCTGTCCTCCGGCCACTATATCATATGGCTCGTGATAAAGGCGTCGAAGTGGATTACATTCCGTTCGACAGCCAGGGTTTTGTCCACCCCGACGACTTCCGGAAAAAATTCAAGAAAAACACAAAATTGGTAGTCGTCAATCACGCTTCAAACGTCATCGGAACGGTCCAGCCTATTCGGGAGATCGGCATGCACTGCCGGGAAAACGGCATAATTTTTGTGATTGATGCATCCCAATCAGCGGGAAAGATTCCCATCAATATCGAAGAATCGTTTTTGGACGTTGTCGCTTTTACCGGCCACAAGTCGCTGCTCGGGCCCACGGGAATCGGCGGCCTCTACGTCCGGGAGGGGATCGATATCCGTCATACCCGGGCAGGGGGTACTGGGGTTCGCTCCGCCGTCCGCACGCATCTCGAAGAGTATCCCTACAGGCTGGAATACGGAACGATCAACGTTCTGGGAGTGGCAGGGATTCATGCGGGAATCAAATGGATCGAACAAAAGGGCATGGAAAACATTCACGCCCACGAGATGAAGCTGACCTCCCAGCTCGTCAACGGGCTAAAACCCATTGACAATGTGACCCTCTATTGCCAAGATAACCTTACTGATCATATCAGCGTCGTCAGCTTGAACATCAATGGCCTGGAAGCCATGGATACCGGAACGATGCTGGATGTGGATTATAATATCGCATGCCGGACAGGGCTTCATTGTGCGCCCCTCGTTCATGAAGGGATCGGCACCGACAAAATTCATGGTTCTGTCAGGTTCGGCATCGGTCCCTTCAACACCGAGGATGACATCCAAGCGGCAGTTGAAGCTGTCAAGGGAATAGCCAAAGTCCGCGCGCGAAAATAAAAACCCCCTGCCAAGTTTAAGAAGGCAGGGATAAAATCAATTCCAGCTCAGACGCAGCCGTCCGGTTTGGGGAGTCCGGCGACTTTGCATGCGCCCTTGGCAGGGCCGGATGGGAAAAGTTCGTAAATACGCCGTAGCGGCAAGCCAGTGGTCTTGCAGATTGACCGGACCATGGGAGCCAGATTTTTTTCCATAAAATAATTACGGATAAAGTCGACTACAGCCCAATGCTCCTTGGTCATTGCTTCGATCCCTTCCTCGTGGCGTGCTAGCAAGATAGCCACTTCTTGGTCCCATACCTCAGAGTGGACCAGGAATCCCTCTTCATTCACTTCCAGTTGTTTCCCGTTTAACTCAATAAAAGGCATCGTTCTCTCTCTTCTAGACGCTCCGGTTTAACCGGCAATTCCAAATATATATTATAGCAGATTTTGAGGGCAGATCTTGAGGACTTTTCTAAGGAAAGCAGAAAAACCGCTAGCTTAACAAACTCACAATGATGTATACTAAAAAAGTAGATGTCAGGAGAGTGAATTTCTCTTTAAATCTATATGTCTTATATGAGGGCTGTTTCCTGAACTCTTGAGAAAGGAGTTATGAATGCTTTATGTTAAAGAGACAACGAGCTCAGTGGAAGTAGTATGTAGAAGATTAAGACAAGAAGCTATTGCGTATCACTTTGTAATATTTGGTGTGCATAATTTTAAAGAAAAGATGAAGGCCCGGGGAATTGAGTTTGCATCTGAATGCCGGGTTTTCGAAATTTACTTTCCAGCTCTCTTAAAAAACATCCCTCAGTTCGATGCATCGATAGTGTCGTTGCTGACTTGCCACATTTCCGTATGTCAAGAATCTGATAAAGTACGTGTTTCAACCCCAATGCTAAAACCGATGATAGATGCTATTGGGAAACCAGAATTGCGCACGGCAGTTGAAACAACTGAAATAGCCCTGAAGCGAGTCATTGATTTTGCCTGCGGGCCAATTTCTAAAGCAGATAAAATCCTAGATTGGAATATGGCTTAACGACTCACCCCTGATCTGATCATTGCTCGAAGCGTAATCCCTCATTTTGGGTCAGGAATCCTTTTACACCCATCATTCGGAAAAGACCGGCCCCTAAAGCACAGTTTTTCATTATATCGAATGCTCGATATCGAATAGGAGCAAAAATTCCCAGAGGAGGCAGGTCATCCCTTGAAGAAATATAAAAAGCGCTTGACATAGTTTTATACATAAGGTTATAATAACGGCATGGACAGAAAAGAAGAAGCAATCAAGGACCTTGTGAAGTTTAAGAAGCGGACGGGCTGGAGTCAAGACAGGTTGGCCAAGGAGCTGGGCGTTCATGATCAGACCGTCGGTGGCTGGCTCCGGGGGCTTTACAAGCCCAGCCTTTTGGCGCTCCCGATCATCGAGGCCTTTTTGGAGAAGGCGAGGAAGATGAAATGAGGAAAACACATCCGAATCTGGTCCACGTTCCGGCTACGAAGGATTAAAGGGGAAGAGAGAGGCCCGCCCACTGGCAGACCGAAATCACGGTCAACTACAAGCGGGTGAGACGATTCGCCGGGACTACCAAAGAGGAAGCGCTGATCTACCTGGGCGAGCTGCGCAAGGCCGCCAAAGAGGGTAAGCTGAACGAGCTCATCCGGCCGGCAAGGGCACTGCCGGGGACGGCGTTCGGAGAGTATGCCCAGGCCCTCCTTGACTCTGCTGAATGGAAGCAGAAGCGGAGCCACCGCCGAGACGAAACCTCACTCGACGCCCTTAACAAGGTTTTCAAAAACGTGCCGCTGGCCGAGATAACGTCGGGCGCCGTGCGAACATACATGACCAAGCGGGTGAGCGGTGATGGTGTCCGGCCCGGCACGGTAAACCGGGAGCTGTCGCTGCTGAAGTCAATCCTTTACGCGGCTGAGTTTGACAATGTCATCCCGTCGAACCCGATAAGAGGACGGCGGGTGAAGCGATTGCAGGAAGACAACAATCGGGAGCAGCATATCCTCGAGATGCATATCACGGACGATCATCTCCGAAAACTCGTTGACGCTGGCGGTGAATGGTTCGGAGTTGTCCTGCGGTTGGCGGTGGAGCTCGGGATGAGACAGGGCGAGATACTGAAAGCAGAATGGAGGGACTTCAACCTGGCTCTCCGGAGTCTGAGAGTACGTAAGGAGAACGCCAAGAGCAAGGAAGAGCGGACTATACCGCTCGGCCCTGAGCTGGCCGCGGCAATTGACACACTCCCGAGAATAGGGCAATATATCTTTTCGCTGCCCGAAGGAGGGCGGAGACGGGACGTGCGCAAGCCCTGGCTGGCCGCCTGCAAAGCGGCCGATATCCCGACGAGCCGGGCAAACGGAATCACGTTCCATGATCTCAGGCACTTTGCGGCCTCCCGTCTTGTGAAAGTGACAGACGTAGTGACAGCTCAAAAAATTCTCGGCTGGAAGACGCTAGATATGGTGAGGCGGTATGTCCACCCGACGGACGAGGACAAAAGGTTGGCAGTCGAGGCTGTAGAGGCCCAGATTTTCCGGTTACAAGGACGTCAAAATCCCGTCAATGATAAAAATGACCGGGCAGGGGAGAGGCCGGCTGAGTCTCCGCAAATTAAACGCATTCAATAATACTTAGCATATATGGCCCGTTAGCTCAATAGGTAGAGCAGCGGACTCTTAATCCGCGGGTTGGAGGTTCGAGTCCTCCACGGGTCATTCCCCTTTTCTCTTATCTATCAATCATTTTCCCTGATTCTTATTTTTAGCCTGAGTCATTTAAACTGAGCCATTTTTGGCGGTTTTGTCCACACCGTGTCCACACGGTGAATGTAAAGGAGGTTTATTATGATGCGTCGGGAGAGAATCGTGAGCACAAAATCCCCTTCGATAGTGAGATGCCTTAACTGCGGGCGCATTTTGAAAACCGAGTTCATCCTGATTTCGAATGATGAAGGTTTTCATAAGTGCCCTTGTGGGTATGCCAACTATCTTGAGCTGATTGGTGATTACTTATGGAGACAGCGGATAGTAAGAGCCAAAGCAAAATTATCCTGATGTAAAATTCAGCTTTGGGCTAGTTGGTGCCTTATCCAAATAGGTGCAGCGTTAAACCGAGGCAGGCCGGTTTAGGCGTTTTGAGACACAGCTGGCACACGGAGGAGTTTTGCTTTTGGAGGTTTTTGGCAGTGAAAGACTGAATAGGGTGAGGGCTATTTATTCGTCATATTATTGAAGGAGCATCAAATGGATACGAAAAAGTTGATGGTTCACACAGTTGTCGGTGGGTTGACAACCGATTATTTCGGTTTCTTTTGCGAAAAGTGCCAGACAAGAATTGACCCGTTAGAGTTTCTTGGCTTAGTTCGGCACACCCCTATGTTCAGAGGTATATGTCTCAAGTGCAAAAGCGATTATGTTTTTAAAATTGAAATCCTTAAGGGGAGAGAACTTATGAACAAGAATCCTGACTTAGAATGGTAATTTTAGAAGCTGTTTTCATTCGTTATATCCCTTAACGATTTTGTCCGCGCCATGTCCACACGGGATAGCAATAGTCTGAGCAATCTGGATGGGACCACTGGCCTGTCACGCCAGAGGTCGCGAGTTCAAGTCTCGTCGGCCCCGCCACCTTATCCCTTTGATTTCAACGATTTTCCCTGTTTGTCTCCTTTAAGTCCCGTTACTTAATTTTCAGCGCTTTTAAGCAAGTCTTGCCACATTTTGGTCACACGGGGAGATGTCTGTTCGAGCGCCCATCCCCCAGATTCTTGCATGTTCAAGAAAGCTCATGGTATCTTCATATGGAACTCATATGCACACCTTAGCTTTACAGGGAGGGCTAGATGACAGACATAAGTAGGAGGAGGACTGGCGAACTTCTTAAGGCTGTCTTCCAAGTTCTATGGGATAAGCCCGAAGGGATGCAGGCAAAAGAGGTACTAAAATCCATTCCCCCAATAACATCTTTGACAGAGTATGAGGAAGGCAGTTACGCTTCAGCGCCAAGCGTGCCCCGGTACCATAAGATTGTCCGTTTTGGTACGCTCGTTCTAGTAAAAGCAGGCTGGATGGTCAAGGCTAAGGGGCGTTGGCTCCTCACTGAAGAAGGGAAGTCAGCGTTCAAAAAATACCCGGACCCTGAAGGGTTTTATAAGGAAGCCGTTCGCCTTTACTATGTCTGGAAAAGAAGCTTGCCGGAGGCGGCTGAGCCCGAAACGGTGAGCCCCGGGGAAGTAGCTGAAAAGCCGGCGATAACATTCGAGGAAGCAGAAGAAAAAGCCTGGGAGCAAATTCAAGCCTACATGAAATCGATGAATCCCTACGATTTCCAAGACTTGGTCGCCGACCTGCTTAGGGCCATGGGCTATCATATATCGTGGATTGCACCCCCAGGAAAGGACCGAGGGGTGGATATTATAGCTCATAATGACCCCTTGGGGACCAGGATTCCTCGTCTCAAGGTCCAGGTCAAACGCAGGGAAGAAGCAACCAAGGCGGAAGGATTGAGGTCGTTTCTTTCAGTGCTTGGCACTAACGACGTTGGGCTTTTCGTTTCGACAGGGGGATTTACCAGCGATGCTATGGAGGAAGCCCGTAGCCAAGAGAGTCGCAAGGTCACGCTGTTGGACTTACAGGCGGTTTATGACCTGTGGGTTGAACACTATGATGAGTTGAGTCAGGACGCACGCCGGCGATTGCCGCTGAAACCCATCTACTTCCTGGCCCCAGGGGAATAGCCGGACGGTTTGAAGAAGAGGGATTGTTTATTGGGCTTGCCCTTCCCCTTCATTTCGCATATCACCTTGGAGTTTTTCAATATCCAGGCTAGGATTGTCGACAAGGTGTCTGCGTAGGATGATTAGACCTTCGTTTATCAAGTATTCTGCGAGCCGATAAGGCGTTGAGACATTTGGAAAGATTGCAGAGACGACATTCCGGAGGTGGCCGTCTTTGTCAAAACTTCCAACATTCCATTTTGTGTCGATACCAGTTGCCTCCCCGGGGCTGATGCCCTGTCTGATGGCCAAAGCTAGACCAAGTTTCGCGGCGTCCATTTGGTCGTTAAACAGACCTCTCTCAATTACTAACTCAAGAAACTCGCGATTTTCCTGGGTTACTCCAATGGTGTTTTTGTCTGTGGGCATGATATCACTCCGTATAGGGTTGAATGACAGAGTGCCGAGCTGATTTGCGGACAAGCTTATACTCTCCCTTTAGCTGTGCCATCAGCTCGTTTCTGGCTAGTCTGGGCTCAAGCTCGGCCTCATAGACGAGGAGAAGCACCTGGTCTGCCATGCAAGGAAGGGAGCGAACAACTCGGGTCGTGTGGCCCTGGTCAAGACGCCCAAATGGGGAGTCCATAATGATTGGACCCCTGAGTGGAGCGTTACGCTGGAGTGCTCCCATGAGCGAAAGAGCAACGATATGTTCTGCACCGGCAGAGCGGACTGGAATGGCAACTCCATCTTTATGAATTATAGTTAGACCGTAATTCTCGTTAATTTTTAGCTTTAGATAATCGCTCTCTGTTGTGAGGCGAAGGAAAAGCGAGGTCGCGTCTTCTTCAACTTTGCTCCGAAGCCTGTCACGATATTCTCCGACTGCTTGGTCAAAGAGATTGAGGAGGTGTTCGCATGTCTCTCGGCGGCGACGCTCCTTAGCCAAGTCTGCTCCACCTAGGCGGTCGAGCTGGTTTTGGACACGACGAATGCTATCGGTTAGTTCCTGAATTATCCGTGTTTCACCTTGAATCCCCTGGTCAAGGATGGCTATCTCCTGCCCAATTCGTTCGTGGTCAGAAGAGAGCTTCCGGATTTCGCTCTCGTCGATATTCCGAGTCTGTTCTTGGATTTCTTCTATACGGTCAAGTTTCGTAGCCCGCTCTACGCGAAGGTCATCGAGGCTAAGGTTTAGCTCCTTCAGCACAGCCGTATGGTCAGGCGCGAGAAACTCCTTAAGGGTAGCGAGACGGTGAAGAAGAGCCGTAAATTCCTCGGCTGGGACTTTTTCTTTCAATAGGGCTCGGAGGCTATCTGCACGGGTTCTGAATGTAATAAGAGTTTCCGGGTCCAGAGGCCGTTTGCATGAATCGCACGAGCCGGAGTCAATGGCGGCATCGGTAGCCTTAAGTTTTTCGGAGGCTACCGCGAATTCGGTTTCTTTGGCGCGTAGTACTTCAATACGAACTTCCATAGCTCTAATGAGGTCGTGAACTTGGGGATGTAACAGCCACCGCCACGCCTCTACCATGAGGTCTCGAATTCGGGCACGTTTTTCGGTGACTTTCTGGTCGATAACAATGATGTCGTTCTGTAGTGCATCCCGTTCGGAGAGCAGCGCCTTTAATCGCTCACTTTTCTTTAGCGCGTCCTCTATGGCCTTCCAACGTGAATACAGTGCTTCTCGCTCGCCAGCCAGTCTCAGGAGCTCACTTTCATGGCATGTGCGCTCGTCAATAAGCGCTTGGTGATGGTTTCCGAACTCGCGAGTTCGTTGGTCCCGCTGGGCCGCCTTTCCCTCTTGTCCCTGTGCGTCTCTATAAAGCTCCCGCATATCGGCCCTAGCATTGGTCAAGACAGGTACACCGAGAATGCGCTCGATGGACTCCTTAATTTGACGTCCCATATTGCTTTCCTCGCGGAGAAGTTCTTCATATTGCTGCAGAAGCTCGCCATCAAAAAGGAAGAACCTCGAAATTTTCTCGGGAAGTACTTGGGCAAGGATGCGGTCTCGCTGTTCCGGGCCTAGAACATCTGCTCCACAACGGAGAAGCGTGTCCTGAGCATATTCTAGGGAGCTTACAGGAGTAGTAATGCCTGGCCTTGGGCGGCATTGACGTGTCAGTTCATAAGGTGTCCCCTTGTAATCAAATTCGAGGACAACTCTGAACCCGTACACTCCCTCCGCCGCGGCTTCCCAGTTGCCAATTTTGGCAAGGTCAATCTCATGGTCACCTCGACTCCTTACATAACCATAGAACGCGTAACGAATAGCGTTTAGAAGAGTCGTCTTTCCACGCATATTTTCGCCGTAAATGAGGACCACTCCAGGCTCCGGTGGGAAATCAATTGTCTGGATGCCCTTGAAAGGGCCGAAGTTTTCAACCGTGATGCGGTGTAGGAATAGCATAGTCAGGTTTCCTGCGAGTCGAGGAAGGCCTGAATGGCTGCACCCACCAACCGCATGGCCTCGGTTCGGCTCTCGACACATTCTGATTCCGATTGAAGGATGCTGCGAACGAGGTCAGAGGGCAACTCTGGGAAAAGTTTAGAACGAACCCTCTCGACAGTCCCTTCAAGCTCAGTCATCGGATTGGTCATCTTCGACACCTACCTCAAAGTATTTAGTTCTGTCTATCCCGAAAATTAAAGCGATGCGTTCCAGGTCAGTAATGGCACTTGGATTTAGGGCCGTCTTTCCGAACTCGATTGCGCGGACAAGTTCGCTTTCCAGAACTGCTAGGTCAGGCGAGATGCCTTCCGATGCGCGTGGAACAACAATTGCATCATGGAGGTGCGCTAGTGTCTTTCCTGGTGCTTTACGAAGTATACGCCCACGACGCTGGATGAACTCACGAGGATTCTGTGAAGACGCCAGAATGAGCGCGTGGGTAGCCGAGGGGATGTCAACCCCTTCGTCAAGACATCGGATAGAAGCGAGCACACCACCGTTAGTCTCGAAGTACTTCAGCGTACTTACGCGGTCCCCGGCCATGGCTGAATGATACTCAATAGGAGCGTAGCCTGCTGAGCCCAGTTCAGCTTGGATTTGCCTTAACTGGCCAAGGGAATCGCAATATATCAACCACTTCTGGCCGGGCTGATAGTAGACACTGAGGACGGAAACAGTCAGCGGTGTTTTCGCTGTGGCAGATTTGACGATACGCCACCGACGAATAAGGAGATTACGAATACGAGCCTTTAGCCCCTCGTCTGAACCTTCTCCATCAAGCAATCGGGCATAGAGCTGACTAATTTGGGAGGTTATGTTATCCCAATCCTCTTGTTCGCTTTCTGAGAGTGAGAGCGTATGCACATAGTAAAAGTAGGGCGTCAGGGTGCCAGCATGGATTGCATCTACTAACGTAAAGGGTGGCTCCATGATTCCATTGAAGTACTTACAGATTGCTGCAGTTCCTTCCGGGTCGCCCGCCCGCCGGGGAGTTGCGCTAAGTCCAAGCCTTGGGCCGGAATCAATTGTCAGTATAGCTCTGTGCTCGGGGCTGCCGAGTCGATGAACTTCATCGGCAACTACAAAAAGGTGTTCACCCTGCTGGAGCATGCTGCGGAATTTCTCGGTACATGCAGTTTGCATGGTTGAGAGGACTATCCTCGGATGTTCGCGGTCTCGCTTACGGGTCCACGCGATTAAGAGCGTCTCTTCTCGCCAGCTGACGTTCCCCCCGCCGCAGAGAAGAAGATTTGGGGCGATGTCCTCGAGCGTGGCCCGGATTTCCTTCTGCCATTGGTCCAGGAGGAGTTCGCTCGGAACAAGAATTAGCGGGACCTCAGCACGCGAAAGAGCGTCCCGGACTGCACAAAGTGCGGTAAATGTTTTGCCACTCCCTGTGGCATGTTCGAGGATGCCTCGACGACCCCGGGCTATCCAATCGCGTAACGCTTTGGCCTGATGCGGTCGAGGAATTCGGTGGGATGGGCGCGGTCCATCGGCAGAGAGTCGTGCTGCAGTTTCCATCTCAGTACAGATTTCTTCTACGAGGGCTTTCCAGCCATCGCCAGATGAAGCAGTCATGAGTTCTTTCCGTGCTATTTCGGGGAAGGGGCGGACAAGAAGGTCGGGATATCGATTCTCCCAGAGTTGTTCAAAGTAATCCATTTCCTCATTTACACGGGCTGCTTCCCGTGCTTCTTCCCAGGAAACAAAAACATCAATAGACTCCAGGTTGCCATCTGCCGACAATCCTGCCCATGTCTCATTCATCGAACCCTTAAAAACCACGCGATTACCTTCGGAGTCAACAAAGATTCCCACTTTATCATGGAAAAGTCGGTGCGACGCCGGGGAACCAAGAAAGGCGATACGGACGTCAATGACATTTAGCGCAACTAGGCTGGCTAATACCGTCGCTGGCTTATGCAGGAACGGGTCTTTAAGCAGGCAAAGAGTTTCTTCTCGGAGCCGAGTCGCCATTGCTGCTTCAACCTTGTCCAAATAGCCCTGGGAGAGAGCATCAGCATCGGCGGGTAAAAGTATAGGGGAACAAATGATTCGCATCTGGCCGCCCCTTGCTACGAAATCATGCAGGCTTGGCCAAGCGATTGTATAGATAGTACTATTGAAGAAACCAACGGCTCGGTCGTACCGGATTGCAGCGGCCATACAAGGAAGGTAGAACTCGCTAGCAATGTCATCCGTGCCTTTGTGGTAGGCGGGTTTGAGATGAAGGTTGGCAAGGCTAGGCACGCTCAACCTCCAGCAGCCGATTAAGTGTAGCCCTAGTGCGGAGTTCAATAGCTTCAAGCAAGCGGGTTTTGTAGACTGCAATAACGAGTTCCCGGGCTCCCCAGAGTCGACGGTCTTGGAGAGCGATTCCGGAGGCGTAAGCCTTATAGATGGTCTCTGCTTTAACCTGCACGTTTCTCGAAAAGGGAAAGTTATTATATAGACCCGCATCCCATAGTATGAAGACCGAGAGTTCCGGTTCATAGCCAATTACCAGCACAATACGGCCATCAGAGTGGTCAAAGTTTGCCCTTTGCCCACGCTGCTGGCCAGGGACAATAAGTTGCACTTTGTGCTCTCCTATCGTCCGTCCACCCGGGGGGTGGGTAGCATTGTAGAGATAGGCGCGGAGGCGGAATGGCAGCGGAGGACATAGGTCGACTTCTAGCGGTTTCTCGGTAGGTGAACTGTGTTTCAGTATTCGGCCGTTAAGCGCTTGGAGGAAGGTTTCGCTAAGGACTTGTGTTGGTACTTGTAGTGTTCGCGGCATTGAGCCTCAGTCCTTTGGCTTGGGACGCTTTTCTCCTCCGTCCTCAACGAGTGGAAGCGATTTCTCATCTAAGAGATGGACACTTGGAGGGTATATCTCATAAGGCTTAGTCCGAGGTTTCTTCTGACCTTGGTTCGGGTCGTTGAGGAAACGACCGCGAGCGCCCTCTATATAAACACAATCGAGTTCATAGCATAACCAGCGACGCCCCATCTCCTCTGCGACGGCTCCGGTTACGCAGCTTCCGGCAAATGCGTCAACGACGAGGTCTCCTCTGTTGCTGAGCATGCGTATGAAGAAGGCGGGCAGCCCAGAAGGAAAACGTGCCGGATGTTCAGGCAAGTGGTGTTGGCGGCAATAACGCTGGTAGGCACTATTGCTTTCCGTGTTGGCCAGTGCGATTAGATTTGGAGGAATAGCTCCTAGGTTATCCTTTTGGAACTTGCTGGAAATCTTGTGTCCGCTGGGCCGCAGCTTTGGCTTGTATCCGTTTTGCAGAAGGGTACGCATGCTGCTTGAGTAGGGCTGCAGGACACGTTTCATGTTGACTCTTGGAAAAGGACTCTTAGATAGCCACCAAATGCAGTTGACGGCATCCTTAACGCGTACTCTCTGATCAGCGATAATCATTATTCCCGGCTGACGACAATTAAAATTCCCGTCTCCAGGGTACACTATCCGGGTTCTTTTGGAAGGAGACCCGGATGGTTCAAGATCGTCAAGTCAGGAAACTGTACATGCTGAAGACAAGAGAGAAAACGCTGGGGGCAGCGGCCTCTAAAAGCGGGATGGATGAAAAGACCGCCCGAAAATACCTCAGGTCCGGGAAGCTACCGAGTCAGAGCAAAATCCCGCATACATGGAAAACACGGAAAGATCCTTTTGCGGATGTCTGGGAAGATGTTCGGGAGCTTTTGGGAACGACGCCTGGCCTCGAGGCAAAAACCATTTTTGAGGACCTGCAGAGGACGCATGAGGGGCTTTTTGCGGACGGGCAACTCCGGACCCTGCAGCGGAAAGTGAAGCGCTGGCGGGCATTGGAAGGGCCGGGCCAGGAGACGTTCTTCCCGCAGATCCATGAGCCGGGCGACCTTGGTGAAATGGATTTTACGTCGATGAACGAGTTGAAGGTAACACTGGGAGGACTCCGGTTCGACCATCTGGTCTTTCACTTTGTTCTGACGTATTCGAACTGGGACACGGGAACGATCTGTTTTTCGGAGAGTTTCGAGAGCTTGAGCCTCGGACTCCAGAACGCGCTTTGGGAGCTTGGGGGCGTGCCGCGGCGAATCCGGACGGACCAGTTGTCGGCGGCGGTGCACCAGGAATGCCGGGAGGAGGAGTTCACCCCGCGTTACAAGGCGCTTCTCCGTCATTATGGGGCGGACGGGAGGAAGATTCGGGCGCATGAAGCGCATGAGAACGGCGACGTCGAACAGCGCCATAACCGGTTCAAACGGGCCGTGGATCAGGCGCTGATGCTGCGCGGGAGCCGCGATTTTTCGTCCCGGCAGGAGTATGAAGCTTTTCTTCGGCTGATCTTTACTCGGGGCAATCGGGGTCGGCAGGCCCGTCTCGAAGAAGAGCTTGGGATCCTGCGGAGACTCCCCGAGCGGAGGCTGGATGATTTTCGGGAGATCAAGGTCCGCGTCGGACCTTCCTCGACGATCCGGGCGGCCCACAACACATACTCTGTTTCGAGCCGCTTGATCGGCGAAGAGGTGACGGTCCGGCTTTCCGGTGAGAGTCTGGGGATCCTGTACGGTCAGACGGAAGTGGACCGGATCCCGCGGCTGCGGGGCGAAAACGGCCATAAGATCAACTACCGTCATATCATCGACGGGCTGGTACGCAAGCCGGGCGCCTTCGAACATTACCGCTACCGGGAGGACCTTTTTCCGACAACCCGGTTCCGAATGGCTTACGACGTGTTGAAAGAGACAAGGCCTTCGCGGGCCGTCAAGGAGTACCTGGAGATTTTGTATTTAGCCGCCCATGAATCGGAAACCGGGGTGGACGATGCCTTGCGGGCGGTGTTTGACGCGGAGGTCGAGGTTTCGACGGATGCCGTCAAGATGATCCTGGCGTCGAAAACGCCGGTCCTCGAGGCGACCCGAGTCGAGGTTCACGAGATCCCGCTTCAAAGCTATGACGAGCTTTTGGGCGTGTGGATGGAAACCTGAAATGGAACATCCGACCGAGGCGCGTCTGAAAAAGTGTTTTCGGTACCTTCATCTCCCGGGGATCCGGGACTCCTACGAAGAGCTGACCCAGGCGGCCGTCCGGGAAGGGATCGCCTACGACCGCTATCTCCTCGGGCTTCTGGAGCGGGAAAGCGACGTCCGCTGGAACCACCGGGTGGACCGGCTGATGAGGGAATCGCGACTTCCTCTGGAGAAGACCCTGGACCGGTTCGAGATGAAGAGGTTGCCGGCCAAGGCGGCCCACCAAGTGAAGGCGTTGCTGGACGGAGGCTTCCTCGAGCGCCGGGAAAACGTTCTGGCCTTCGGCAATCCCGGCAGCGGGAAAACGCATCTCGTCTGTGCGATCGGCCAGGCGATGGTCCGGCAAGGCCGGGAGGTTTATTTTTCGACCTGCGGTCTTCTCGTGCAGGAACTTCTCCTGGCCAAAAGGAATCTCCAACTTCCTCGGATGCTGAAAAGGCTCTCGCGCTACCAAGCCTTGATTATCGACGACATCGGTTATGTCCATCAGGACCGGGACGAAATGGACGTTCTCTTTACGCTGCTGGCCGAGCGCTACGAACGCGGGAGCGTGCTGATCACGTCGAATCTGCCGTTTTCCAAGTGGGAAGCGATCTTCAAGGATCCTATGGTGGCGGCGGCCGCCATCGATCGGCTGGTCCATCACAGCGTCATCCTGGAACTCAACATCGGGAGCTACCGGATGTCGGCAGCCAAGAAGAAGGTCGCGGAGGCCGTGGCCTGAACATGGATCGATCTGAGATCGTCGTTCCTAAGTCAAATGGTGAAGATATTTTTTTGCCGGGGATTCATAAAAAGGCTTTGAGAACTATAAAAAGGCTCGCTCACGGAATCGGGAAAGATAATTGTCGTTGGACGGGAATAATGCTTGACGTTCATCACTTGGCGGCTATCTGTGAGGAAATTGCATTCTGGAGGGACGAAAACAGTGCAAATCCAGCTCAGGAGGTCCTGGCCGCTTTGAGACCAGCTCTCGCAACGGTTCCTGAAAGTATGCTGATTGGGATATCAACTCCATACTCCAGGTCCGGGGTTCTTTGGGAGCAATTCAGGAACAATTATGGGAAAGCCGATGCCCGGTCCCCGTTAATATGGAAAGCCCCCACCAGGACAATGAACCCGACAATTGACGAAGCGATAATCGAAAACGATTTGAGGGAGGATTATCCTCATGCCAGGGCAGAGTGGGATGCTGAATGGAGAGAGGATATCGAGGGATTCCTCAGCCTGGAAGCCATCGAGGGGGCTGTTATCCCCGGTCGGCCAGAACTGCCAAAGCTCCAGGATGTCTACTATCACGCATTCATCGACCCGTCGGGAGGCCGCCAGGATTCATTTACTCTTGCCGTTTGCCATAAGGAGCAGAACAATAAAATCGTCCTTGATTGTGTCCGTGAGGCCAGGCCACCGTTCGCACCTCAACAAGTTGTCTCTGACTTTGCCCAGGTTCTTGAAGGCTATGGAGTCTCTTATATTGAGAGCGATAGATACTCGGGCGAATGGGTGGTGTCAGAGTTCGCTAAACACGGAATAACTGTCGAAAACTCAACGCTACCGTCCAGCGAAATCTACATCAACTTCCTGCCTCTAATCATGAACGGGTCCGTTGAGCTTCTCGACAACCGAAGGCTGATTGACCAGCTGAGAGGATTGGAAAGAAGGACAAGGTCAGGGGGCAGGGACCTAATCAGCCATGGACCCTTCTCAGGAGCTCATGATGATATCGCAGTTGCTGTTGCAGGAGCCACAGTGAGAGCGTTAAGGCATGAGGAGTTGTTCAGCCCGGAGTTTCTTGGGGAGCTGATGTTTCCAAAGCCGAGGCTGACAAGAGAAGAAAGGTTTAATAAATATGTGACTAACTGGTTGCTCGACAGACCGCAAGAACCGTGGAAGCCCGAAGATGATATAGATGATTGATTAGTTTTCCCGTTCGGAGAAGCTCTCTGCGTAAATTGAGAATGCCAGCTCAGAATAGACATTCGTTTTCTTGCTTGGTTTTGATATGTATCTTTCATAGTCACGCCTGACTGCTCCCGGCGTTAGACATTTCCTTTCTTGTTCAATTGTTTCCATTAACAAGGCTCTTCTGTGCTCCGATAACCATTCCAAAAGGGTTATTACTGTTTGGAATTTTTCGGAACGCTTGCCATATCCCGGTTGCATGCCAATCAGCCAAACAAGCATTGCCAATGTATGTGGCTGAATCAGTCTCTTTTCTCCTGCTATTCTCATTTTAAGGTTACTAAATAGCAGGACGTTTTTCTTCAGATGATTGACCTCTTGGTCAATTTTATCAAAAAAGCTCTCTAGCCCAAATTCTTTCTTGAAGAAAACGATTTTCTCTTCTTCTATCCATGGAGTCTCATGCTGCAGTTTCAGTTGAAGTTTTTCCCAACGTTTGCTTGTCTTCATGAAGTTGTCGAGCAGTTTGACAAGCCTTTTTTTTATTGAACTAAGTTGGCTGATTTCTCTCTTCAGATGCGGGGTGTTCCTCTCCATGTTGGTGAGACTTAAGCTGGCCATGACTTCCCGAAGGCTGTATTCCACGTTTTTCAGCTGAAAGCCATATTTTGATTTGAGGACTTTGTTGACTTTGGCCGCGGAGGAGTTTTTGTCAAAGCCTATCATATTAATTTCCTAGGCACACGATAGAAATTGTAGGAAATAAATGTGTGCGACGACTGCTTACAAAAAGGAGCATACCATAGGTGCGTGTAGAAAAAAATATTTTTCGAGGTGTGAAGTGAACAAACTTAGACAGGCGAGATTAAGAGCCGATAAAACTCAGCTCCAACTTATGAAAGAAACAGGAATCTACTTTGCCACGATCTCCAAGATAGAACGCAGTTGGCTGAAGCCGAGTGAGCAGCAGAAGCAAAAGCTGGCTAAGGCCTTGAAGGTAGGCAAAAGATGGCTCTTCCCTGACTAGAAAAACCCAGATGGTTGACCAAGGGGAAGGGAAACGACAATGAACCGAGAGAAAAGCGCTAGACAGTCAAATAATCAACGAGCAATTACCTCCTCAGAATTCCTGAAGGCTCTTTACAGAAGATATTCACAGTGCAAGGGGAGGGGCCTCGTGGAAATCAGGCCCATGAAATATAAAAACATCGTTGGGCCATCACTATTCGCAAAGCTGGGAAGAATAAAGCGAGTATTGCCGAAAATCAGGGCGATAAATCGCCAGGGTTTCGGAATCTATTTCTCGGTAAATCCCCGGCCTTTAAGCAAAAGGAAGAAACAAAAGGATATCAAAGACATAATCGATTTATGGGTTGACGTAGATGGGAAAAACTTTGCTGGAGGAAAAGAGGAGGCATTTCGGCGCTTAAGGGATTTTGCCCTTCCTCCCAACATAATAGTAGACAGCGGCAACGGATATCACGCCTATTGGATTCTTGCTGAGCCAATCATGAATAGGACAAGCGAACAGTCGCTCAAGCTACAACAGATTCTTAACGGGCTCATTAACGTCATCGGCGCGGATAGACAAAGAAAAAATTTCGATAGTGTGATGAGGCTCCCGGGAACCCTAAATGTCAAAGATGCAGAACACCCGAAGGAATGCGAAGTAATTGAGCTAAATACAGCAAGGTTTTTTGCACTGTCTGATTTTGAACAATATAGAGACGTAAATTTCAACCCACAAGAGGACGAAGAATCAGTGGACCTTAATTACGAAGGGGCCGAGCTCCTTATTAGAAGCGATAATCTCCAAATCGCAATCGCTGATGTGAAGAAGCTCAAAATCAACTCTCATATAAAACGGATGATTATCCATGGCTCACTCCAGACCGAGGATGGAAAAGACAAAACGAGGAGTGGCCGCGACCAGGCGATTATAACCGCCCTTGTCGCGACAAAATATAACTTCAACACTATAAAGAGCATCTTTCTTAACAGGTATTTAGGGTGTTCGGACAGAATAGATGGGGATATAGATAAACTGAAGTGGGACGCTAAGTCGGCTATCAGATATTTGGAAAAGACGAAGCGGAACCTGTCGCCGATAATGATGGCGATAGATGACATCGAGAAATCGAAACTGACTTCAAGAGACAAAATAAGGGAAATCCGCTCATATATAATTAAAGACCTAATCCAAGGGAGGGGGTGTATAGGTGCTGGCTACAAGAACAGTCGCCGGAAAACCTATTATTTCTTCGATAAGCGGGGGAAAATTCTGATTGACACTGACAGTGAAGACTTTAAGTATTTTTTGGTAAATCGATACGGCCTTCTGGACAAGGACCTAAAGGAGATAATTCGGGCAATCCAAGCCGCTATTTGTGATGTCGGCGGGGAAATAGAGCCTCATAATTTATCCTTTTACGATAAAGAAAATCATGTTTTATACGTTAGCAATCACGACAATCAGATATATAGACTTGATGGCTCACGAATCGAATTAGTCGATAACGGAACCGATGGAGTCATTTTCGAGTATAAACCGGATTACACGCCCTTTCGGATAGACGAGAGAAGATTAAACGAAGTCCCGAAGTATTTCGCGCGCGGGTTTAGCTGGAGGCGGTTTTCGACTTCACACAGCCTGGTCTTGACATATCTTATCGATAGAACAAGCTTCTCAACCGAAGAAACCCACGGCTTATCTGTTGAGGAGCAAAAGTATATTCTTACGATTTATTTCTATTCGCTCTTCTTTGAATCAATACAGGGGGAAAAACCGATTTTGTGTTTTGTGGGTGTGAAATCAAGCGGAAAATCATTCGTGGTTACCTGTATCGGGAAGTTATTGTTTGGAGACATTTTCTTTCCGAGTCACCTTCCAGACTCCCTTAGGGATTTCAAAGTCATGCTGTCCGAAAACAGCTATGTCGTATTCGACAACCTCGACAGCAACATAAATCAATTCGTTGATGCTTTTTGTGCGGCCGCGACAGGAGCGGAGATAAGCTCTCGGAAACTCTATACCGACAGAGAAGAAATTAAATCAAAACCCCGAGTCTTTATCGTGATTACTTCCAGAGAGCCGAAATTCAGGCGTGACGATTTAGCAGACCGCCTTGTGCTGTTGAACACGGAACTCGTAAGAGAGCCGATGAGCCGCTCCGCCCTGTTTAAAGAGCTCGCTAACAACCGGGAAGCCATTTTGATGGAGGTTCTTGCTAATCTCAATTCAATAGTCAGGCTGTTGAAACGGACTTCCGGATTGAATCCCCCATGCGTATTTAGGATAGCGGATTGGGAGCTTTTCGGGAGAAGGATACACAGTAGGCACAGCTGCCCGAGATTCATTGATATTCTGAGAAAAATGAACAGAGAAAAAAGCAAATTTGGGCTTGAGGAAGACCCGCTGTATTTGGTTCTTAAAGCCTTTGTTCACGACGGTAGAAGGCAAATTGTAGATAAATCTGCCAGCGAGCTGTATCAGGAACTTGGTGGCATGGCGGAAGCCCTGAAGATTAGGGACTTTGAGGGGCGATACAGGAGCCCGATATCGTTAGGGAGGAGGCTCGCCAACGTCAAAGGGGAGCTCGCCGATGAATTTGATTTTGAGATTAGAACCGAAAGGATGAGGCAAAAACGATACTCGATTAAGCGGAAGAGCGGTGAAGATGGTGAAGATAATGCATAGTGTCTTATTAATGATTAGGAACCATGCAACACAAAAAGCATTTTTTCTATCTACAGAGAAACGGGGTTTTACCTTCACCACCTTCACCAATCTCAGACTTCTTGGATTTGGAAGCATTCAGTTTTGAGCCCTGGCTTATGGATTAACTAATGAAAAGTCCATTGATTTCATGAAGTAAAAAACATGCCATCTCAGGGACTTCTCGCCGTAAAGGAGCTCAGCTCCTACCTGGGAGTAAGCCCCTGCACTGTTTATAGGAATGTGAAGGCCAAGGAAATTCCTTTCATCAAGAAGCGAGGCTTGGGCATCCGGTTTAGAAAGGAAGATATTGACGAATGGCTTTTACAGGGCTCATCAAAGCCCAACCCTGTCCTTGAATCACTGCTCAAGGTTGACTTGTCCCTGGAAGTCTATGATAAGCTCTTCCTGAAAGGAGGAGTAAAAGTGAGCCCGAAGGGAAAGACATGGAATTACCCCTTTGGCTCGGTTTATCTCAGGCTAACAAAATCAGGGCAAGAGCGGTGGTATATTTACCATCGGGTAGACGGAAAAAGGGTAAGGATGGCCGTGAAGGGAGCCCTCTCAAGAGCAGACGCCTTGAAGGTTCTCCAGGTGGAGGTTGCGGATGCGTTCCGGGGAAAACACGGGTTCAAGAAAGAGGAGAAGAGAATCAGGTTCGATGAATTCTGCGAGCTCTACATCGAGAACTACGCGAAGGTAAACAAGCGGAGCTGGAAAGATGACGTGTATTCCACCGGGATTCTCAAAGGCGTTTTTGGGTCAAGCTGCCTTGAGGAGATTGATTCCTTGGCCGTTGAACGATTAAAAGTGGGAAGGCTCAAAGAAGGCGTGTCAAAGGCAAGAGTGAACCGGAACCTGGCACTGCTAAAAAAAATGTTCAATCTCGCCATTGACTGGGGCTACGCGAAGGAAAACCCGGTCCGAAGAGTGAAGCTCTTCTCGGAGAAAGACAATCTGAAAGAGAGGATACTGACCGAAGAAGAAGAAAAAAGTCTCCTGGAAGCGGCTTCTGCCCATTTAAAGCCCATTGTTAAAACTGCCCTCCACACGGGGATGAGGAGAGGGGAGATTCTGGGCCTCGAATGGGACCAGGTTGACCTAGGGAAGCGGATGATTAGGGTGACAAGGACCAAGAGCGGCAAATCCCGGTTCATCCCAATCAACGACCTCCTTTTTGAGGAGCTGGAAATCCTCAAGAAGACCAATGGACTTTCTAAAAATGTCTTCTTGAATCCCGAGGGAAAAGGACCCTTGGCTGACGTGAAGACGGCATTCAAGGCCGCTTCAAGGAGAGCAGGAATCAAGGGACTTCGCTTCCACGACCTTCGCCACACCTTTGCGAGCCGTCTTGTTGAAAGGGGAGTGGACATTATAACCGTCAAGGACCTACTGGGGCACCACAGCGTTGTTACCACTCAAAGATACACCCACTCAAATGCTGACCAGAAGAGAAAAGCTGTGCAGAATCTGGTCCCCAATGTCCAAATTCCTCCCGAGTTTGTCCCCGCGGTGTCCACAGAAAAAAAAGAGCAAGCTTCAATTGATTTATTTACAGCGAATTAGTATGATAACCCAGCGGACTCTTAATCCGCAGGTTAGAGGTTCGAGCCCTCTACGGGTCACTTTTTTCTTGCCATGAAAATACGGGGCGCGTTGATTCTCCTTCTCCTGGCCATGGTGATCGTCTATTTCCTCTATTTTGCTAAGGCCGGAAAAAAGAGCTACATCGAGGCCACCCAGGACGCCAATGAAAGGATCCGGACGGAACTCACCCAAGTGAACATGGGGACTATGCAGAAAGCGATCGATTATTTTATCGCCACTGAAGGCCAGGCCCCGGCGGACCTGAAAACGCTCTTCGCGGCCCGCCTTTTCTCCGGCGATCCGTCCGACGGCTGGGGCACCCCCCTCAAGTATGAACGGCTGTCGGATTCCACCTTTCGCCTGGCTGCTGCGGGAAAAGACAGGACGTTTGACACAGAGGACGACATCGTCCTCGAACGCTGAGCCTATTCAAAAAAGCGATCGGAAAAGGGGGAGCTCTGTCCGTTTTCAGAGTCGAGCCCCAGGCATTTGGCGTAGAGTTTGAGGCCCTCCAGAAGCTCTTCTCCATGGGGCCGGGAAGGGGAGGTCTCCTCTTCCAATCGTTCGATCTGGGCCGGGCTGATTCCGCACCGCCCGGCGATATCTTCCCTGGACAAGCCTCTTTTCTCCCTGACCTTCTTGAGATAATCGCCGAAGTAATAGAAATCTTCGGGCAGCCTCTCCCGCTCCTGCCCGTCTCCGTTTTCACCACGGCCGCGGCCATCTCCTCGACGCCGCGGAGGATTTACCGCGGCCTTGATCTTGTCCCAGAGCCTTTCTTCCCCAGAGGCGTCTTCAATCTCCAGCCTCCTGGTCGAGCGGCGGAAACTGGCCCTTGGCTGGAATTGGGGATGCCCGGAAAGGACGACAGAATCATATGATCTTCTCTTTTCCGGGTCGCGCAGGGTCTGGAAGCCCTCCTCGACTTTGTCCAGCATGAGTCCCCGGTCGTCGTCCCCGAGCCCTCCATAAGAGGCCAAGCCTTCCTGGTGATAGGTGGCGACGGCTAGGAGATAGGCGTTTTCGACGTCTTTGGGCGAGGCGTCGAGGCGCAGGTTCAGAAGTTCATAGAAGTCCATCTCTTCGATCTTCTTGATCATCATTCAGACCTGCGGCAGCGGCCTTTCTTCCGGTTTGACAGGGGGCGATTCCAGGGAAAGCCTCTCGGCCATCGACCGGATCGCCCTCGAGACTTCGCTCTCCGGATATTCGAATATAAACGGGGAGAACCTTTTCAGGCTCCAGTCAACCTTCTCGTCATAGGGGACAGTCCCCAGAAGGTGCATGTCGATGAGGAAATACTTGCGGACGATGTCGACGATGGACCGGGCAAGATGCACGTCCTTCCTGTCCCGGGCCTTGTTTATGACGAGATAGACCTTGAAGTTGTTGAGCGCAGCGGTGAGTACCTGGCCGGCCGAGCCGTCGGCGGCGGCCAGGATCTCCATGAACTTCCTCAGCGTGGGGGACGGATGTTCGAGCCATTGGCCCGTCTTTCTGTCGAAGTCCGGGATGCCGAAATACCGGGCGTATGCTTTCAGAACCCGGAGGGCGCACGATTTCAGGAACAGGTAGGCGTTCTCGATCGCCGTCGGCTCGGGCGTGACTACGAGGATCCCGGGATTCGCCGTCATGAAGAGGTCCAGGGTGTTGTAGGCGCTTCCTGTGCCCAGGTCGATGACGACGCCTTTTGTGGGCAGGCTTTTAATCTGCCGGATGAGCTTCAGCTTCCGGTAGTGGTTGAGGTTGGCCAGGAAGAGCGTGCTCTCGCTTCCGCGGATAAGACGCAGGCCCGGGAAGGATGTGGGCAGAGCGATATCTTCCAGCCGGGCGACTTCG
>Ga0315277_10001664_pt1 | contig 31896 bp, 14 predicted proteins | sample YL17G05_15_MG_FD_203695 | JGI IMG/M metagenome (GOLD analysis project Ga0315277, IMG submission 203695) | Sediment microbial communities from Yellowstone Lake, YNP, Wyoming, USA - YL17G05_15 | ecosystem: Environmental > Aquatic > Freshwater > Lake > Sediment | place: USA: Wyoming | collected...
TTCGAATCCGCGCCTCTTCATGATATCGGCAAGGTCGGCATACCGGATGCAATTCTGCACAAACCTGGAAAGCTGACTCCTGAAGAATTCGAAATTATGAAAACGCATACAGTGATCGGCGCCAGGGCTATCGCGGATATCCAGTCCAAAGTCAAAAGCCAGACCTTTCTGACTATCGGAGTCGAGGTCTCCCGCAGCCATCACGAGCATTGTGACGGCAACGGTTATCCGGATGGATTGAAAAGAAAGGATATCCCCCTTTCGGCAAAAATTCTCACTTTGGCCGATTTCTACGACGCGCTCACCTTTCCCCGCATCTACCGTCCTTTCGCTTTCCCTCACCAAAAAGTTAAAGAAATGATCGAGGAAAGAGCGAAAACCCAATTCGATCAGGATGTTGTCAAAGCCTTTTTGCAATGCGAGGATGAGTTTATAGCCCTTTGCCAGAAATACCAGGATTGACAACTGCACTTGAAGGTACTTGTTCTGTTAATATAAAATAATGGAAATTTTATTGGTAATTGCCAGATGGAAAAGGAGCAGCTATCAATGGATGAAAAAAAGCTTGATGATTTTAATGAGTTCGTCGATAATCTGGATCTGGACAAGCTGAAATATGAGATCTCGGAAGAGCTCGGCAGCACACTTGTGGATAAAGCGGGACGGCTCCTTGATGAAGCGGAAAGAGCGAGGGAAATAATTCCGCCGGATATTGCGGTGAACTTTTCTCAGGACAAATTGAAAGCCTATCTTAAAGTGGTCACGCCGGGCAAACCGATTGCGGTCACCGAAGATGATATCCGTAACTGCCTGAAAGAAAACGGAATAAAAAAAGGGATACTGGAAAAAAGCATCGAGGAGGTGCTGGTCGAGCAGTTGATCGGCCAGGAAGTGTTGATCGCCCAGGGAATTATGCCGGAACACGGCAAGGATGGTTTTTTAAGATCGCTTCTGGAGGATAAGAAAACATCCCCGGAAGCCTGTGTGGATTCAACAGGCAGAGTGGATTTCAAACAGATGCGGCTGAGCAACATAGTTGAAATCGGCGAATCGATTGCAGAAAAGATCCCTCCTACTAAAGGCAGGAGCGGTTTCGATGTCACCGGAAAGATTCTTCCGCCAAGACCCGGGAAAGAGGTTAAATTGACTCTTACCTCGGATATCGGTATTATGCCCCATAATACCAATCTCCTGGTTGCTCTGAAAAACGGGATTTTGAAAAGAGATTTTACTATCGACGAGTTAAATTTTATTAATGGGAATGTGGACTTCTCTACGGGAAATATCAGGTATGCCAAATCTCTGGTAGTCAAAGGCGATGTCAAAACGGGTTTCTCGGTCTACTGCGGGGAAAATGTGGAGATAAGAGGCTGTGTCGAGGATGCGGAGGTGGTTGCTGAAGGCGATGTAGTGGTCAAGCAGGGCCTTATCGGCACCAACAAGGGCCTGATCAAAGGGAAAAATGTGACTATCGGGCATATCAAGGAACAGCGGGTGGTTGCCTCGGGCGATATTATTGTCGGCGGAGAGGTCATCCACGGCAGTCTCGAGGCTGGCGGTTTTATAAAAATGCTGGGTATCAGGGGAATGGCTATCGGCGGAACATTCATCGCCGAGAAGGGGATAGAGGTGATGAATGTCGGCAATGCCCAGAATATCCGAACCTTTATTCGTGTAGGACACAACAAAGAGATTCAGAAACTGGAAGATGAGCTTGAAAAAAAGAAAAAAAATCTGGTAAAGCTGGAAACAGCCCTGAGAATTTTCAAGGCTGCCGCGGCGGTAAGAGAAATATCCGAAGGGAAGAAAAAAATGATGGAAACGATCCAGACCTCAAAAAATTCCCTTGCCGAAGAAATTGAAAAATTGGAAACAAAGAGAATCGAAACCATTGAAGATTTACTGCGCCGGGAAAATCCTTATATTAAGGTAGTGCAAAATGTCTTTTCTAATACGACGATCCAGATCGGTCATCTGAAAAAGTACATCACCACCGGATTAGTCAATAAAAGGTTCTGTTATCACAAAAATACCATTTTCACAGGAATTTGAGCTATGGATGAAAAAAAAATACTCGTTGTGGATGACGATCCGCAAATAATCACCTTATTGACCGATTTCCTAGAAGATGAAGGGTACAGTATCGATTCATCGCCCGATGCCGAGGACGCTCTTAAAAAAGTGGAAAACGGCCACTACGATCTGGTGATCTCTGATGTCCGAATGCCGGGAATGGACGGTCTCGAGCTCCTCAAAGAAATAAAAGCCAGCTTCGGAAAAATGAAAGTCATCATGATGACCGGTTATACCGACGATTATGATATTTCCGATGTCCTCTTGCTCGGAGCCGATGATTATATCACCAAGCCGTTCGACATTGATAAAGTTCTATTATCTGTAAAAAACCTTTTTAAAACTTGATTTGGCCTGAAGATTAGTTCTATTCCGGATTATTTTTAATTTTATTCAGGTTAAATCATTTGTAAAAATTAACCCTTTTAATCATTCTATACCTGGTTATGCTCGATATAATCTTTTTACTCATAGCTCTCGCGGTGCTGTGCTTTTTTATCTACCACTTCATTAAATTATTGAAAAGAAGACGGCTGAGAATGAAGCTGGAAGAGTATAATAAAGTTTTGCAGCATGCACGAAAGAGCCGGCTGGAATATGTGCGGGTATTGGAGAATTTGGCCCAAATGAGGCAGAACATTACCTATTTCAAAGAAGAATCATATTCCGATAAAGCCAAGCTGAATCATTTCCGGGCAATAATAAGAGACCTTATTCCCCCAATGCGCGAGATGGGGCGTCCTGAACACTGGAGCCCCCTTGATTCCAATGTTTACGAGAAAAAGAAAGAAGAATTAAAACATTACTGGCATGATCTCAATGAGTTGAGAATTAGATACAACCAGAACCAGGCCAATACCCAGCAATTGAACCAGAAATACCAGGAAGCAGTGGAAAAAGAGAAAATTCACGCACCGGAATGGTTCAAGGATAAGTCGCAGGTTTTAGCAATGTATAATGTATTGAGCGGTGAAATCAAACTTCCCAGTCCGGGTGAATTTTTAGGTTTGAACTCCTTAACTTGAATATCTTGCCGGATTAATTGAAAGTTAGGAAAATAAAGGGCAGCAAAATCTTAAAATGAAAAATAATCAGGCGATTAGAAACTATTTAAGAAAAATCCGCTTAAATTCAGACTATTTTGGATATAATAAGAGGTTTTAAACGCGTGTTTTATTAATGTTTTGCATCGTATCCGGATAAGGGACTGCCGGTTTGGAAAGCCATAAAGAATATCAATCGAAGATAGACACACGAACTTAAGCGTTGGTGATAATGAGACATATTACCAAGTCCAGACAACTGCCGAAAAATAAAAAGCCGGGAGCCGATATACAGGCTAAGGTTGATTCGGTCACGCCTGGTCAGGCTGAAGCTAAACCAGCAGCCCCTGGTGAGGCTAAAACTGAATCTGGTGCACCTGGTCAGGTAAAGGCTGTATCAGCGGCGCCTTTACCGATAAAGGTGAGCCTTGAAAAAAGAATTCAGCTACTGAATCAGGCCATCCGAAGCATGCCGGATGAAAAGAAAATCAAACCGCTCAAAGAACTGGCTTTTATCGGCGGCCCGGACAGCCTGAAATATATCCTGCCCCTTTCACAATACTCCAGCGGATTTTTACGCAAATTGGCCAGCAATGCTGTGATCAAGATAATCCTCCGGTTTCTGCGGGATAATGAGGAAAATCCGGTATTTGTTCTTGAGCAGAAGGAAAAAATGATCGATTATCTTATCAGCCTGGATAGAAGATATCTTTTTCTCAAAGAAATGAGTTTGTCAGCGCCTGATGCGAACAAGAAAATTCTCGATATTCTTATACAGGACGATAAGAGCTTTTCAGTGCGCGGCCTGGCCGAGATAATCAGCAATTCGGAGGAGAAAATACGCGCTACTGCGGTAAAGTTGATTGCTGAAATGATAGAGGAAAAAGAGACTTCCCTTCTGTTAAAATTGCTCAATGACCCGGACGACCGGGTAAGAGCCAATGTCATTGAATCTTTGGAAGCGATAGGAAACCGCAATGTTCTCGGTATTCTTATGAAATTCAAGCGGGATAAGAACAACCGTGTCCGCGGGAACACTCTCAAGGCCCTATGGAATTTGGGATACAGGGATATTCAAGACTCTTTGATGGATATGCTGCTGGATCAGGACCCCAAAATGCGGGCCAGCGCAGTGTGGGTTATCAGTGAGATAGGGCATAATCAGCCTGCGTTGAAAGGCCTGCTGGGGACAGTGAAGAGTGACCAGGATGAAATGGTTCGGGATAACATTAGGCTGGCGGAGAGAAAGATCGGCTGGCGCGAAAAAGGACTGAGAGTTCAGGTAGTGGATGATGATAAGAATTTCCTGCAGGACTTTTTCAGGAAACTGGCCAGGGATGGATTTCACATTTTTGCCTCATTCGATGGTAAGGCTGCGATTGATGCAGCCACCACGCGCAAGCCGGATATCATTCTGCTGAACCTGCGCCTTCCTGTAATGAACGGGCTGGAAGTTCTTCAGGCGCTAAAAAATCAGGATGCCACCCGGCTAATCCCGGTGGTGGTTATGTGCGATTTCAATTCCAGTGTGCTGATCAAAAAAGCCGGGGAAGCAGGAGCCAACGATTACCTGGTCAAGCCTTTCTCTTATGAGGAATTCAAGGATAAGATCCAGCAATTTATCTGAAGACATAGCCAGCGTGCGCTGTTTTATAGTTAATCGGCATAAAAAACCATTATAATACTTCTTAATGAAACGTCCAAATTAGCTCCCCCAAAATCAACTTTTTCCTGCTAAAGAGAACCGCATTTGCATCGGAAAATAAGCATAAATCCAAACAATCGAATTCTGATTCTCTACAAGTAATATTTATGGTTCGTCCATTAACCTCCTTTTCTAAGGGGAAATGCTCCGAGGTTTGCCCCTTATTTTGAGAGTTAAAAGAAATATTCCTCTTTAAAACAGGAAGTGCCTGCCGCAGGCAGGCGGGGGTTGTCTTTAAACAATTCTTCAGAGTGGATTTATGGATAATACGAGTCGGAAGTTTTGGACAAGCAAATTACGTATGTTTTCCCAATGATAAATATCTTGACTATGAATTTTAAATTAAGATATTATAAAAATATTTTGGCATAATGAATTAAGCGGAGGGAGGCCTTAAAAACTATTTTTTGTGAATAGCCATAATTGACCGGGATTCGGCAGGTAGTGATCTAGTGATCATTTTTTGATGAGCTGCGAGAAAGAAGAAATGCGGCAGGGAAACCATATATTTGCTTTTTAATGGGAAAGCCGCTCAGCTGGAAAAGGGTGGAGCGGCTTTTTTTTCTCTTTTTCCCGCGAAACGTTTTTTTTAGAAAACAGTTGTTCCTCACACTTCCTCCAGGGGGTTGCCATGAGGCCTGCCTGTGTTTTTCTCATTATCTTTCTACTTTCCGTGAGTTATTCAGCCAGCCAGGCCGCGGCAGGAGACCTGAAATGGAAATACCAGACCGGCGGGGATGTCGCGTCCTCCCCGGCCATAGGCGTGGACGGCACAATATATGTCGGCTCCGGGGATAGCTGTCTTTATGCCCTTAATCCGTCTGGCTCCCTGAAATGGAAATACAAAACAGGGTATATTTATTCCTCCCCGGCCATTGGAGCAGACGGCACAATCTATATAGGGGCTTCTTCTTATCTTTACGCCCTAAATCCGGACGGCTCCCTGAAATGGAAAAAAAATATATCTGTTTTTTCCTCCCCGGCCATTGGCGTAGATGGGACTATATATGTCTGCTCTTATTTCTTCTATTTCGGCTTAAATTTTTCTCTTTATGCCCTGAATCCGGACAGCACCCTGAAATGGAAATATGATACTGAATATGTTATCTACTCCTCCCCGGCGGTTGGCGCGGATGGAACAATATATATGGGGACTGATTCTCTTTATGCCCTGAATCCGGACGGATCCCTGAAATGGAAAAATAAGTATAGTGGCTCATTTCTAGTAATAGGCGCAGACGGCACAATCTATATGGGGGCTAATGCCCTGAATCCGGACGGATCCCTGAAATGGAAAACAAATATATCTGTTTCTTCCTCACCGGCCATTGGCGCAGACGGCACAATCTATGTTGGGTCTTCTGAGTCTCTTTGTGCCCTGAATCCGGACGGCTCCTTGAAATGGAGTTACCGGACGGGAGATTATATTTCTTCCTCCCCGGCTGTCGGCGCAGACGGCACAATCTATGTAGGTTCTCAAGATGATAATTTTTACGCCCTGAATCCGGACGGCACCCTGAAATGGAAATACCAGACAGGGGGTGATTTTAACTCCTCCCCGACTATTGGCGCGGATGGAACTGTCTACGTGGGATCGAATTTTGATTATCTTTATGCTTTTTCTTCCGGCATTTCCTCCGGCCTGGCCAATAGCTCCTGGCCCGAGCTCGGCCACGACCCTCTCCATACCGGCAGGGTCGGGGGAGGAGGAGTCGCCCAGCCCGCGGCCGCTCCCGAAATCGCCCTGAAATCAACTTCCGTAAATCTGGACAGCATAATCACCGGGGGCCGGAGCACCTCCTTTTTTGTGATCGACAACTTTGGGACAACTAATCTCGTTGTGTCAAGTATCACAAGCAGCAACACTGCTTTCACGGTCAGTCCCTCCTCAGGCACCATTCCCAAGGACGACAGCCTGAAAATCACTGTCTCTTTCAGCCCTGCTGTGACTGGAACACAGAGCGCCGCAATTACTATTAAAAGCAATGACAGTGACGAGGGGACTGTTACAGTCACTGCTTACGGAACAGGGACACAGCCCGGCCCGGGCGGAATAAAATGGAAATATCCCACTGGCGGGCCGGTCAGATCCTCCCCGGCGGTCGGCGCGGACGGAACAATATATATAGGGTCTAACGACTGGTACCTATATGCCCTGAATCCGGACGGCTCCCTGAAATGGGAATATCCGACGGAGGGTGAAGTCTCAAGCTCACCGGCTGTCGGCGCGGACGGCACGATCTATGTGGGCAATGACAGCGGTTATGTACATGCCCTGAATTCGAGCGGCGCTTTAAAATGGAAATACCAGACAGGGGGTCAAATCTCTTCTTCACCTGCACTGGGTGCGGATGGAACGGTATATTTTGGAGTATTCCTCTTTTCCTGGGACAATTATCTCTATGCTTTAGGCTCGCAGGGCGCTTTAAAATGGAAATACCAGACCGGGGATAAGGTAGGGTCCTCCCCGGCAGTGGGCGCTGACGGAACAATATATGTGGGATCAAATGATTATAATCTTTACGCCCTTAATCCGGATGGCTCCCTGAAATGGAAATACCTGACTGGAGGGGAGGTCTATTCTTCTCCGGCTATCGGTACCAACGGGATTATATATCTCGGCCCTGGTAATGGTTATCTTTACGCCCTTAATCCGGACGGCTCTTTAAAATGGAGATATCAGTCAGGGAGTGGATATTCCTCACCGGTTATTGGCCTTGACGGTACAATAATATATTCTTCTTACATAATAAATCCCGATGGAACCCGGAAAGGAAGTCTTTATAGCTCTTCAAGTTACTCATCGCCTGCCATTGGCGCAGACAGTACGATTTATGTGGGATCTGGTACTTATTTATATGCCATGACTCCACGCGGCTCCCAGAAATGGCGTTGTCCGACTAAAGGTGCGGTTATATCCTCCCCAGCCATCGGCGCGGACGGCACGATTTATATTGGATCGGATGATACTTACATTTACGGCATTCTTTCCGGCACATACTGGGGCCTGGCGGCCAGCACCTGGCCTAAATTCCACCATGACCTGGGGAACTCCGGCAATACCCTTACCTCTATTGCCGGGGGAACAGTTTCAACTAACTGTACCCTGCCCGGTGACGTAACCGGGAATGGTACAATCGACATTTCCGATGTAATCAGTATTGTCAGCATCGTGCTGGGCCAGAAAACGCCCACGGCCCAGGAAGCCGCCTGCGCGGACATTAATGTTGACCGGAAGATCGACATTTTCGATATCCTCTCCAGTGTGCGCAAGGCCTTAGGCAAGAGTGTCATGCTGGCTGGAGCACCCGAAGAAAACCTGTTCCTGATAGACAAAGTCCAGTTAAGGAAAGACCTCCTGGCCCTTGGCGCGGAACCTGAGCTTATCGGGAATATTTTCCAGCTTTTATCAGCGCAGACTCCTACCCTGCCCAAAGCATTCAGTTTAAGGCAGAACTCGCCCAATCCCTTCAATCCCTCGACCACGATCAGCTACAGCGTGCCGGAAGACCAGTCAGTGCAGGTTTCGCTCAAAGTATACGATCTGCGCGGCCGGCTGGTTTGCACTCTGGTTAATGAAGAGCGCCAGCCAGGCACTTACAGCGTTTTCTGGGACGGCAGGGATGAGAGCGGTCAGCAGGTTTCAAGCGGGGTCTATTTATACCGTATGAGAGCCGGTGAATTCACCCAGACAAGGAAAATGGTGCTGGTGAAATGATTAAATGCAAAATTGCTGTTAAAATAAGCCGCTTTATCCATTAAAAAGGTTACATATATGGGCCTGAACAAATATATCAATCATGGCATTTTAGTTTTTCTTCTCTTGCTGCTTGGAAATGAGGCTCTCCAGGCAGGCGCCGCTGGTGAGCTGAAATGGAAATATCAGACTGGAGGGGGTGTTGAATCCTCCCCGGCCATCGGCGCAGACGGCACAATCTATGTGGGATCGAATGATTATTATCTTTATGCTTTAAGCCCGGATGGCAAGCTGAAATGGAAATACCTGACAGGGAATGTGGTTCGATGCTCCCCATCCATCGGCGCGGACGGGACGATTTATGTGGGGTCATACGATGACTATCTCTATGCCATTAAACCGGACGGCACGCTGAAATGGAAATATCAGTTGGGTGATGATATTTATTCTTCCCCGGCTATTGGCGCGGACGGCACGGTCTATGTGGGTTCTTTTAATTATGGTAGCTATAATAACTATTTTTATGCTTTAAATTCGGATGGCACGCTGAAATGGAAGTACCAGACAGGAGGGGGTGTTTCTTCCTCCCCGGCCATCGGCGCGGTAGGCATGGTCTATGTAGGGTCTAAGGATTATTATCTTTACGCCTTTAATCCGGATGGAACGCTGAAATGGAAATATCAGACGAGTGGTGTTTTTTATTCTTCCCCTGCTGTTGGCGCTGACGGCACGGTCTATGCGTCGTCTTCTGATCACTATCTTTATGCCCTGAACCCGGACGGAACGCTCAAATGGCGATACCAGGCGGGGAGTGAGGTTAATTCCTCACCCGCTATCGGCGTGGATGGAACAATCTATGTGGGGTCTTCTGATAACTATCTTTATGCCCTGAACCCGGACGGAACGCTCAAATGGCGATACCTGACGGGGTATGCTTTTTATTCTTCCCCGGCGGTTGGCGCTGACGGAACAGTCTATGTAGGGTCTTATAGTGGTATTTATATTTATGCACTTAATCCTGACGGGACTCTCAAGTGGAAATACCAGACTGGGAGTACTGTTTATTCTTCCCCGGCCATTGGCGCGGACGGCACGGTATATGTGGGGTCGAATGATTCCTATATTTATGCCCTGGACACCGGCACCACCCAAGGCCTGGCCAATAGTGCCTGGCCTAAGATCCACCATGACTTGCTTAATACCGGCAATTTTCAGTACAGTATAGGACCAGAATCCCCTGCTGTTTGCCCACTTTACGGTGATGTTACCGCAGACAGCCGGGTAGATATTTTCGATGTCCTGAATATTGTCCGCTTCGCCCTGGGCCAGAAAACACCCACGGCCCAGGAGAAAGCCTGTGCGGACATGAACTCGGACGGGACAATAGACATTTTCGATGTCCTGGCCTGTGTCAACAAGGCTCTGGGTAAAAGCCTCTTTTTGGCCGGGGTTACCGCTACAGACATTTCCCGCATAAATGAAAAGGAATTGGAAGCAGATCTTTTAAGCTTAGGAGCGGATAAGGCTCTTATCGCGGATATTTTCCGTCTCCTGGACCAGCAGAAGAACTCGCCATCTTTACCCAAGGCGTTCAGCCTGGGCCAGAACTCGCCCAATCCTTTCAATCCCTCGACCACGATCAGCTACGGCGTGCCGGAAGGCCAGGCAGTGCAGGTTTCGCTTAAAATTTACGGCCTGCGGGGCAGGCTGGTGCGCACTCTGGTGGATGCGGAGCGCAAGCCGGGAAATTACAGCGTTTTCTGGGACGGCAGGGATGGGAGCGGTCAGCAGATTTCAAGCGGGATTTATTTCTACCGTATGATTGCCGGTGAATTCACCCAAGTTAGAAAGATGGTGTTGTTGAAATAGAATAATGGTTTCAAGGCATTGTAAGGGCGCGAGTTATCGCGTCTGAAAGCAATTTTCAACATAATGTTAGACGATTTTTCAACGCATTTTTAAAAAGCCTGTTTTCTTTCTGTATTTGTATTTTGCGGAGGCTGAAATGCATGTAATCAGCTCGAATCGGCAAATCATTTTTCTAAACACTTTTTTCCTGCTTTGGTGCAGTTTTTTGTCCTTCGGCTCTTTCTCTGTCCTGGCTAGTGATGGAAGCTCCGCCATTGCCCTTGACCAGGCAGGGGAAAAATGGTCCGGGGCAGAATTATCCAGTGCGGATGGAGATAGTGTAATAAATCTCAGTGTCATACCTGATATAAAAGATTTTACTTGTGCTACTGTAAACAGAATAATTCGGTTCACTCTTCCCGCTGGAGATAGTCTGGGCCCAATCTATTCTGATAGCTTAATATTTTTAAGTTTTATAGACTTACCCTCAGGCGGTATTTCTACCAATATCAGCAAGGATAGTGTATCTATTTCTCCTGATGGAGTGAGTTATTACAGAGCTCTGGCAATAGGTCAGAGTAAAGAGTACGGGAAAGAGGACTCTATTTGTATTGCTATACCACTAATTTTTAATCCACGCTGGGGATTTAGTACCATGTACGTGAAGATAAATGGATTTATCAATCCTGGCATACCAGGTACTTACGGTGTGCGGATAAGCACAGAAGCGACTCCTATCCCGGCTACTAAAGCAGATGGCTGGAGTGTAGTTGTGGGAGATCAGCCTCCTAAACTGCAAATTGACAAAACCAGTTTGTCATTTTCCGCACCTTATGGCAGTAATCCTGCTGGCCAGAGTTTTAATATTTCATACTGTGGCGGCAGTCCTCTCAATTGGAGTATAACTGCTGATGCAGGTTGGCTTTCATTCTCGCAGATAAATGGTACTGGCAATGAAACTGTAATTGTAAATGTAAACAGCAGTAACTTAGAACCAGGATCTTTCAAGGCAATAATAATAGTAAATGTAACAGGAGCAGCGGATTCACCGGATACGATTAAAGTAACTTTAATGGTCCAGGGTATATTACCCGGAAATTCATTAATCCGATTTTTAACTAATCCTGATTCTCTTGTCCCGGATACCATCAATTCACAGTCCATTACTGCTGACATAATAGATCAGAACCTGGTCAAAAAAGTGCAACTGCGGGCAATCGGCACATTACTGAATCTTGGTGTTGACAAAAAATTCTCTATGGCTTTTACCAGCGATACGGCGATTGTAGACTCCCTGTTTCCTACTCAGCCCGCAGATTCTATCAGGTTCCAGGGAAAAATCCCGGCCAGGAAACTGGCCACGCAAGTCAGGTACCAGCTTCTGGCTACTGATTATTTAAATAGAATAACTATATCAGAAACGAGAAAATATATAATTGCTCCCAGGCGCGGTAAAAAGGATCTAAGCACTGATCCGGTAAATATCACTGATTTCGTCCGAACAACCTGGCTGATCCTGGATGCAGTAAATAATCCTTCAGTGATTGACTACCTTGGTTTAGATACTGATCAATCGGGTGACTTCGATACTCCGGACTTAGTCTCTGTTTTAAATATTATGAAACAAGACCCTGCCCCCAATTGGACTTATGCCCAATCAGGAACTAACATTCTTTATATCGGTAAGGCTCAGGCTACTGCTGGGGAAAGCGATACGGTGAATGTATTCATCACCACAGATAAGCCGTACTCAGGAGCGGACATAATTTTAAATTTCGATCCGGCAAAATTGAAATATGTTACCACGATTGTAAATTCCGGGGCTTTTTTTCAAGGGAGTGGATCTTGGAATGTAATTCACGGTAATGGTTCTGTCCGGGTCGCGTGCTGTTCATTTAATCTTAGTACAATTCCCCTTTGTGATTCAGTCAAGTTTTTTTCAATAGTTATGAATCCAGCCGAGGGGCTTCCGCTGGGCGAGGTCGATACTATCCATATCAGAGGTATACTGGCCGAGACGGATAATAACTATAATGTCACTGGAAAGTCGTTTACCACTTATCCTGGTCTTTTCACGATAGGGCCTTCTCTTTTAGAATGCGCTCTTTCCGGCGATGTCACCGCTGACAGCCGGGTAGATATTTTCGATGTCCTGAATATTGTCCGCTTCGCCCTGGGTCAGAAAACACCCACGGCCCTGGAAAAAGCCTGCGCGGACATGAACTCGGACGGGACAATAGACATTTTCGATGTCCTGGCTTGTGTTAACAAGGCTCTGGGGAAAAGCCTCTTTTTGGCCGGGGTCACCGCTACAGACATTTCCCGCATAAATGAAAAGGAATTAAAAACAAATCTCTTGAGCTTAGGTGCGGATAAGGCTCTTATCGAGGATATTTTCCGTCTCTTGGACCAGCAGAAGACCTCGCCATCTTTACCCAAGGCGTTCAGCCTGGGCCAGAATGCGCCAAATCCCTTCAATCCCTCAACCACGATCAGCTACAGCGTGCCGGAAGGACAGACTGTGCAGGCTACACTCAAGGTTTACGATCTGCGGGGCAGGCTGGTGCGCACTCTGGTGGATGCGGAGTGCCAGCCGGGCAATTATAGCGTTTTCTGGGACGGCAGGGATGAGAAAGGACAGCAGCTTTCGAGCGGCGTTTACCTCTACCGCATGAGGGCCGGGGATTTTACCCAGACACGGAAGATGGTGCTCTTGAAATGATTGATAATTTCAAAAAATCCTGACTTTTTTCCTTATATTTAGTTTGCGGAGGCTGAAATGCATGTAATCAGATCGAATCGACAAATCATTCTCCTCTGCACCATGTGCTTTCTTTTTAGCTTTGCCACTCTCGAGGCTTCCTCTCCGGGAATATTGAAATGGAGAATAAAAATCGGGGAAGCGAGAGAGAGCGACGCCCGGACTCTTCTGTCCGCGGCCGGAAATCTGATATTTAAATACGGCACAGGAGAGGATATCAACTGGACAATGGTGCCGGCAATAGGCAGCGATGGGACTATTTATTTCGGCTCTCAGGACAATCATTTATATGCCGTAAACCCGGACGGTACTCTCCAGTGGAAATTCGAGACCGGATCGAATGTGGATTCCCCCCCGGCGGTCGGCACTGACGGCACGATATATTTCGGCTCGCTGGACAAGTTTATCTACGCCTTGAACCCGGACGGCTCACTGCGGTGGAAATACCAGACCGGCGCCGAAATCCTTTCCGCCCCGGCCATTGACAGTACTGGGAATATTTATATTGGTTCAGCCGATAAATCTCTATATGCGCTCAATCCTGACGGTATTCTGAAATGGAGATTTTATACTGGTGATGCAATCATTTCATCGCCAGCGGTTTCAAAGAGCAGGACAATTTATTTCGGCTCTGCGGACAACTATTTATATGCCCTTAATCCCCAGGGTACTCTCAAGTGGAGATATCAGACAGAAGGCAGCATAAATTCCTCACCGGCTATAGGATTGGATGGCTCGATTTATTTCGGCTCACTGGACAGTTATTTATATGCCTTGAACCCGGACGGTGTTCTCCAGTGGAAGTACAAAACCGGGGATATGATCATTTCCTCCCCGGCCATAGGCATTACAGGCACAATTTATTTCGGCTCCTTTGACAAGTACTTATATGCCCTCAATCCGGATGGCACACTCAGGTGGAGATACCTCACGGGAAATTGTATCTGGTCTTCCCCGGCCATCGGCAGCGAGGGAACAAGTTACTTCTGTTCCGAAAACCTCAATGTTAATCCGAGTAACTCGCTTTTCGCTCTTGACATAAGCGGGGCTCTCCAATGGGAATACAAGGCAGCGGATTTGCTTATTTCCTCACCGGCGATTGGCAGTTACGGGACTATTTATTTTGGGGCTGAAGACGGATCCCTGTATGCTGTCGAGAGCGGCTCAACCCAGGGCCTTGCCCTGAGCTTCTGGCCCAAGAGAGGCCAGGATCAAAAGAACACGGGCCAGGAAAAGAAAGTCAAGCTCCTCTCTAAATCCCAGGTCTCGGTGGCCTTCATTCCGGAATACTCAGGAGTAGAAGTTCTTTCCGCAGATTCTGCAGCTCTCCCAGGCGATGGCACCGGGAGACTCACACAACCTCCTAAATGTCTGGCTCCACGAATGAATCTTTTTCTGATCCTGGCCAACAGCGATCTCGCGACTCAGGATTTTACCACCTATCTGACTTGCACAGATGCTAATGCTTACGATCTGGGCTGCCCCGGCAGTAGGATGGCTGGAGAGAGGGAGATCAAGCTGGTTGACGGCAGCTATCAGAGCCCTGCAATGATCCTGCAAGGCGGCGGCTCGGATGAAAAGAAGTCCGTCTTAAATGGCCCGGTGGATGCCAGTGGTGTAAACTACGCTGTGGAAGTGGCTTTTACCGGCCTCTCCTATGCCAACACACCGCAAGCTCCGCTCTATTACTACCTCGATGCCGGAGGCTATCAGGGAGCCAACATAGACCTGCACACCAGCCGCTGGTGCGGCGAAAATGCCAGGCCGGGCACAGCTCCAAGCAACATCGCCTTTACCAAGAGCGGGCAGTTCAAGGTTACCTGGAAGGATGCCGGAGGCGGCAACCTGACAGTGGATGTGGTAGATCAGGTTCGCGGCGGCTCTTTCCCGCATGTCGACTTCGTCGATGAAATCGGATGGGGTTTCCAGCCTGTCGAAGATTTCGGGGGATCATCGCTTACCGAGAGTGGTAACCTCGGCAATTATATCAACGAGGCATTTGTGCAGAAGCTGCCGAAAGCCGAGCGTCAGTACAAGATGCTGGACAAGCTGCCAGCGAACAGGACTACTGAGTTCGGGTTCTGGATCGACGGCCTGTGCTTTGTGGTCAGCGAGGAAGGCGGGCTGACCTTGCCTGCTGCCGGAACAGTCTGGACAGTGACTGTGGCTTTCGGCTCCTGGAACGGCGACAAGACAGTGTTCACCCAGTATCCTAATCTGCCCTCGGTGGGAGACAAGTGGAAAATTGACGTGAAGATAATGAAAGAAAACGAAGCAGAACCCCCACTGTCTGCCGATGTCACTGTCGACAGCCGGATCGACATATTCGATATCCTCTTAATAGTCCGGTTCGCCCTGGGCCAGAAAACCCCCACCGCACAAGAGCGCACGCTGGCCGACCTGAACTCGGATGGTAAAATAGACATTCTGGATGTCCTGGCCTGTGTGGACAAGGCTCTGGGCAAAACCTTCTTGGCCGGGTATTCCGGTTCGATTGTCTCCCGGATAGATGAAAAAGAATTAAAGGCAAATCTCTTAAGCTTAGGCGCAGATCAGGCTCTTATCCGGGATGTATTCAATCTTCTGTCGCAATACAAGTTTTCTCTACCCAAAGCATTCAGCCTGGGCCAGAACGCGCCGAATCCTTTCAATCCCTCGACAACAATCAGCTACGGTGTGCCGGAAGGCCAGGCGGTGCAGGTTTCGCTAAAAGTATACGACCTGCGTGGCCGTCTGGTGCGCACCCTGGTCGACGAAATGCGCGAAGCTGGTTCTTACAGCGTATTATGGGACGGCAGGGATGGGAAAGGCCGGCGGGTTTCAAGCGGGGTTTATCTTTACCGGATAGAGGCAGGGGGATTTGTCGAGACCAGGAAAATGATACTGCTGAAATGAGTGAAAAAACCTTTTAAACTTATGATAATATTTTTCTTTCATCCTTGCACCGGTCTGGAATTCACTTTCTAATTTCAGGAAGCGAACCTGGGGAAAGACCCTTGATTCTTCTTTTTTATCAAGCGGCGAAACAAGCAGGAGAATACTTATGAAGCGAAACAGTTTTTTTATACAAATTTTCGCCCTTGCCACCCTGGTTGCCATTTACGCCGGCACGGCCTCGGCTGAGGTGCGCCTGCAGCGGGTATCCCAGGGCAACAATGTCGGAATGGGTTTCATGTGTGACTGGTGCTGCCCCTGGACTGCGGCAGGCTGGACCGGCAACACGATTCAGTTCCCCAAAGGCTCGGGTAACCTGATCCTGAACGATGCCTGGACTGTAGGCATGATGACCACACGCGATCTGAACATTGACGGGGTTCCGGAAGATACGATTGTCATGGGCTCCGGCGGCCGCGACAACATGCCTTACTATTGTTCTATTTACGCCAGGTCGATACTGGAAACGCTGGTTGCCGGCGGCGAAGACCTGGAGAGCGCGGCGAGCGCCCGCGGAGGAAAAGGTATCAACAGGGTGTGGAGTTCTAGCGATGCGGATGAGCTTGCCGAATGGCCAATCGAAGGCCGCTGGCCGATATCCTCGACTGGAGAGCCGGTCCTCCACGGCGCCGAGACTATTTTCGAGCACACCGGCGATGTGTTCAATTCCTGGAGTGGACCGACGAACGGCTTCTACATGGGCTGGGCCTGCTACTTCCTGGACTTCCGTGAGTCGGACAACATGGTCTATACGCACATTCAAATCCACAATGTGACCGAGTATATGAAATGGAATAACACTTACAAGGATAGGTGCGCTGCGGTCCCGGACGGCTGGAAGTGGTGGGGGATGATCCTGTTCAACAACTGGCGCCAGATGGGATTCGGTACCAGCTCGAGCCTCGGCTGGGCTTACCATCCGGCCAAGGAGATAAACACTCTATGGTGTCGGAGCCCCAGAGTGTCCAACTGGACACCGCAGGAGCCTCCGCTCCTGGGCATGAAGGTTCTTGCTTACCCGAGCCTTAGGGGTCAGAAAGCAGGCCTGATCAACATCCACACGGTTGCCGGGGCTGAATTTGGTTTTTCCAGCACTAACAACCTGCTGGCCATGGGCCTCTCCCAACCCAAAGTGTACCGCGCAGTGGTGAACAAACAGGGCCTTTATGCCGGACTGACCAACCCCTTCACCGGGAAACCGATGAATGACGGCTATCCGGGAATCCTCACCCCGGATGACGCTCGTTACAACCAGTGGATCTGGGGCGGCTCGAGTAACTGGAACCATTACACCTTCTGGGGTGAATTGCATGATGTGCTCCCGCGAGATACCGTGAGTATAGATTTCGTGATCATGTTCTCCCCCACCGGGGTGACACCACTGGTCGCGCCGACTTATGATATCGCCAACATAGACGACCCGATGATGCAGACTGCTTTCGCCCCACAGGAGCAATACGCCGCTGAGGCGCAGATGACTTATAATAGCGGCTACCTGACTCCCGAAACTCCGATAGCGCCTCCACTGACTATCGTCCCGGGCGACCATCAGGTCACTATCACCTGGAGCGAGGTCAACCTGACCAGGCCGGACGGATACTATTCCTTTCTCCAGACTCATACCGAAAAAGACACGCAAAGGCTCTATCGCCAATACGATTTCGAGGGATACCGTGTTTACCGCTCGACCAGCGGGAGATTGGAAGAGGCAAAACTCGTGGCCCAGTTCGACCTGGCCAATGGCATTGTTCTGGCAACCGGAATTACTCCGGCTGGCGATACTCTCGGAATTTCGAAGTATGACAGATCAGGCGGTTCTCCCTTTGGCCTGGGCCGCGACACTGGACTGAGCTACACCTTTGTGGACCATGACGTGTTGAATGGGATTCCATACTACTACATGGTGACCGCATACGACTGGAATAGTCTGAGCGACAGCTCATCGGATACCAGCTTTTGCCGGGAGAGTCGCCTTGTTTTCCTCAAAAGCGGCAGGGCTGTTCCAAAATCCGCTGCCGGTACAGGTTATACGCTTTCGGGAGATGTCAACACGGATGGCCAGGTAGACCTTTTCGACATCCTGACCATTGTCCGCTTCGCCCTGGGAGAGAAAACACCCACCACGGAAGAGCGCACTCTGGCCGACCTGAACTCGGACGGGAAAATAGACATTCTGGATGTCCTGGCCTGTGTCGACAAGGCCCTGGGCCGCACCCTCCAGCTTGCCGCATACTCTCAGACAGATATAGCTCAGATTGACCGGGCGCAGTTGACAAGCAACCTTGTTCCCCTCGGAGCGGATCAGCAACTCATCGAGAATGTTTTCAGGCTTCTTGACCAGTATCAATCCATGATATCTTTACCTAAAGCATTCAGCCTTGGCCAGAACTCGCCCAATCCCTTCAATCCCTCGACAACAATCAGCTACAGCGTGCCGGAAGGCCAGACAGTGCAGGCGATACTCAAAGTTTACGATCTGCGCGGCAGGCTGGTGCGCACTCTGGTCGAGGAAATGCTTGAGCCGGGCAGCTACAGCGTTTTCTGGGACGGCAGGGATGGGAGCGGTCAGCAGATTTCCAGCGGAGTCTACCTTTACCGCATGAGGGCAGGCGAATTTACCCAGACAAGGAAGATGGTGCTGCTGAAATAGTAAAAAGATTAACATCTCTTATTGAGAAAGGAGAGTAAGGGAATGAAGAGAATAATTTTAATAACTTTACTTCTTTCCTGCTTTTCCTTTTCCAAAGGTTTTTCAGTATTTGAAATAAGTATCGACCGGGAAATTTACGGGGAACGCGGAAAAGAGGTTCAAGTTGGCGTGATTATGAAAAATTCGGAACCTATAGCGGGACTTGAGCTGGTTATAAAATCATATCCTGCAGGAAAAATAGCTTTCAAGAAAGCGAACAGGACTATTAGAACTGAGCAATTTTGGGGATTTGAAGTTATAGGCTCTAGTGATAGCTTGCTGATTATTGTATATGATCTTTCAGGTGTGACGAGAATAGAACCAGATAGCAACATTGTATTTATTATAACATACGAAAATACAGGTAATGCCTCGATCGGAGATATAATAGAACTTAATATTTCGAGGGCTGAAGGTTCAATTACCGATAAAGATTATTCTGTTCATACCATTATGGCGACAACAATTGCCGGCAGTATAAAGGTAGTCCAGTCGATACCTTCTGGAACTGCTTTATTCCATTTTTTAGCTAATCCTGATTCCCTTGTCCCGGATACAATCAATCAACAATCAATTACTGCTGACATAATAGACCAGAACCTGATCTATAAAGTGCAACTGCGGGCAATCAGCACATTACTGAATCTTGATGATTATACCAACAGATTCTTTATGGCTGCCACAAGCGATACGACTATTGCGGATTCCCTGATTCCGATTCAGCCCGCTGATTCTGTCAGGTTCAGCGGAAAAATTCCAGCCAGGAAACTGGCCACGCAAGTCAGGTATCAAATTCTGGCTACTGATTATTTAAATAGAATAACTATATCAGAAACGAGAAAATATATAATTGCTCCCAGGCAGGGTAAAAAGGATCTAAGCAATAATTCGGTTGATATTACAGATATTTTCCGAACAGAATGGCTGTTCCTGGGATTAGTAAATAATCCGTCAGTGATTGACTACCTTGGTTTAAATCTTGATCAATCAGGTTACATCGCTGCTCCAGACTTAGCCTGTGTTTTAAATATCGTGAAACAGGATCCTGCCCCGAATTGGACTTATGCCCAATCAGGAACTAACATTCTTTATGCCGGTAATGCTCAGGCGCCGGCTGGAGAAAGCGATACGGTGAGTGTATTTATCACCACTGACAAATTATACACAGGAGCAGATATAGTTATAAATTTTGATTCGACGATATTGAAATATGAGACCATGGTTTCCGAATACTTTTTTCAAGAACAAGGATATTGGAATATCATTCCTGGCCCTGGCTCTATCCGTGTTATGTGTTATGCAACTTCCGAAGGACATTTGCTTTTTGATGCTAACGGTGACGCCAAGGTGGACATTTTCGACTTACTGGCAGGCAGGAATATGCCAATTCCACTTTGCGATTCAGTAAGGCTTTTTTCAGTAGTCATGACCGCAGCAGAGGGGCTTGCTGTTGGTGTGGTCGATACTATCCATGTCAGAGGTATACTGGCCGAGACGGATAATAACTATAATGTCACTGGAAAATCCTTTTACGCTTATCCTGGTATTTTCAAGATAATAGGATGCTCGTATTCCGGCGATGTCACCGCTGACAGCCGGGTAGATATTTTCGATGTCCTGAATATTGTCCGCTTTGCCCTGGGCCAGAAAACACCCACCGCGCAGGAAAAAGCCTGCGCGGACATGAACTCGGACGGGACAATAGACATTTTCGATGTCCTGGCTTGTGTCAATAAGGCTCTGGGTAAAAGCCTCGTTCTGGCCGGGGTTACGGCTGCGGATTTTTCCCGCATAAATGAAAAGGAATTGGAAGCCGATCTTTTAAGCTTAGGAGCCGATAAGACTCTTATAGCGGATATTTTCCGTCTTCTTGACCAGCAGAAGCCCTCGCCATCTTTACCCAAAGCGTTCAGCCTGAGCCAGAACGCGCCCAACCCGTTCAATCCCTCGACTACGATCAGCTACTGCGTGCCGGAAGGCCAGACAGTGCAGGCGATACTCAAAGTTTACGATCTGCGGGGCAGGCTGGTGCGCACTCTGGTCGAGGAAATGCGCGAGCCGGGCAGCTACAATGTATTTTGGGACGGCAGGGATGGGAAAGGACAACAGATTTCGAGCGGAGTTTACCTATACCGGATGCAGGCAGGAGAGTTTGTGCAAACCCGTAAAATGGTTCTGTTAAAATAAATTTCTCACTAAAAAGGAGTAAGAAATGAACCGTTTAATGAGTATTTTCCTTTTTTTCTTAGGCACAAGCTTTTCCATTGGTAACGCGGCCACGGGGATAAGCCTGGGGAATGTCACTGCCCGTCCGGGAGATACAGCCCGGGTAAAAGTATTCCTGAACGATTCCGTGGCGCTTGGCGGATTTCAGTTCATAGTAACTCCCCCACCAACAGGAAAGGTCACTTTCCTTTCCGCTGCCGCTTCCGGCCGGGCCGCAGGCTGGACCGTAAGCTCCAATGCCAGCGGAAATGGTACAATTGTAGTGCTCTACTCTTCAACAGGATCATCTCTGGCCGCAGGCTCGGACAGTGTCCTGATCCTGAGCTACCAGGTTTCCCAGGCTGCAACGGCGGGGACATACGAGCTTCAGCTTTCCGATGTGCGTGTCTCGGATGCGGAATTAAGGCCGCTGACCGACCTGACAATTTATCATGGCTCGATCACCCTGCCCGGGGAAGTGCCGGCGGAAGACCGGGTCACTATCTCTATGGACTATGCCTCGGCCTATCCAGGGGATACCGCCACATTAAGTCTTACCCTCGATAATTCCGTGGACGTGGGAGGATTGCAGTTTCTTCTCAGCCCTTCCCCGGCAGGTAAAGTCTCTCTTGTTTCCGCAGCTCTCTCGGGCCGGGCCTCCGGGTGGACAATAAGTTACAATGCCAGCGGCCAGGGAACACTTTTCATGCTTTATTCTCCCACCGGAGCGACATTAGCTCCGGGGAAGGACAACATCCTGGTCTTGAAATACCTTGTCCCTTATGGAACAGCCTCCGGAAATATCTACCTTCAGATCTCCGATGTCCGGGTCTCGGATTCCAGCCTGAATCCGATAACTGATTTCTCGACTACAGGCGGCTCCATAACAATAAGCAGACTGGCCGCCCAGGTCAACTTTGCACTCGACAGTGTCAGATCTTCTGCGGGCGAAAAGGCGACGGTGAGCCTGACACTCAACAATGCCGTGGCCGTGGGCGGATTCCAATTTATCATCACTCCCACGCCTTCCGGCAAGGCAACTTTTTCGCAGGTAGCCCCTGTGGGCCGGGCCGCGGGCTGGACAACAAGCTACAACTCGAGCGCTGAAGGATTGCTGGTTCTACTTTATTCTCCCACCGGGGCAATCTTTGCTCCGGGCGAGGATGCCGTGCTTTCTTTCCAGTATGACATCGGCGCCCTGGTTCAGCCCGGGAATATTCTACTGGGCCTCTCGGACATCCGTGTCTCGGACAGCAATCTCGAGCCGATTACGGACTTTTCCGCAACAAATGGTCTTATTACTGTCACCGAACCTCTCCAGGTGCTTGGAGTAAATCCTTCATCAGTCTACCAGGATGTGAAAGATTTTATTTTGAAAGTAACCGGTGATAAGTTCAAAGATGGAGCCAGGGTGGAGATAATTGGGGGTGGAATTTTAGTTAGCAAAACCGATTTCGTCGATGCCCAAAACCTCTCGGCGACAATTACAGTATCATCCTTTGCCATTCCGGGCCTGCGGGATGTCTCGGTGGTCAATCCCGATGGCGGTGTCGGAACAGGCAGAAACCTTTTGCAGGTGCGCGAAATCCCGCTTGTCTCTGAAGTTAACCCGTTTTACCTGATCCAGGGCACAGACAGCCTGTACCTGGCCATTAACGGCAAGGGGTTCTCCCGCGAATCGACAGTAAGCTTTCCGGAAGGCGGGATCAGGGTGCTGGGCCTGGAGTTCAAAGGGGCAAATCAGCTAATCGCTCTGGTTTCCGTGGACAAGACCGCTCTCCCGGGCAGAAGAAAGCTATCCCTGACTGTCCCGGGTTACGAGACTATCCGCACGGACGCGGTGGAGATAAAAGCGAATCTCCCGCCGCAGCTAGTCCTTCCCGGGCCGCTGACTGTCCAGGAGGGCGACTATCTGACCTTTGCCGTGGATGGAATAGATCCGGAGGGCGGGCCTCTCGTTTTCCAGGCAGGGGATATGCCGTCGGGAGCGTCATTCCAGAATCGCTCCTTTGGCTGGACTCCGGGATATGACCAGGCTGGGACCTACACTGTCAAGTTTTCCGTGTTCGACCGGCTGGACGCCGTAGCCCAGGGGTCAGTGGTAATCACGGTTATAAACCGCAACCGTCCGCCTGTGTTTGTGGAGCTCGCCGACCATAAAGCAACCGCTGGTCAACAGATGGCCTTCAATATTATTGCCCGAGATCCCGACCGGGACCGCCTTAATCTGGCCGCGGAAGGCCTTCCCACCGGGGCCACCCTGAGCAGAGCCTCTGATTCGAGCTTCGCCTTCGCCTGGACTCCGGTTGCCGAAGATGCGGGCACTTTCCGCACCACCTTTACAGTCTCTGACCCCTTCGGCGGCGCTGACCGTCGCAGCCTGGCCCTGACAGTGGAAGTTCCGGAAAAACCAGTCAACCTCCCGCCGGTATTTAAAAATCTACCTTCCATGGAGATAAAAGAAGGCGATTACCTGGAACTTACTATACAGGCCGATGATCCTAATAATGACCCGGTGGTGATTTTCACCAAGGATCTGCCCCGTAATGCGGATTTCGACCCGGTCACGAGCAGGCTAACCTTTCGCCCGGACTACACCCAGGCAGGTTCTTACCCCTTCCTGCTTGTGGCCACTGATGGAAGCTTGAGCACAAGCGCCTTGGCGACCATTCAAGTCAAGGATAATGACATAGCCCCGGTGCTCCAAAAGATTGACAATCTGGTCGTGGCTGAGGGAGAACTTCTCTCGATCGTCTTTACCGCTGTGGACTCCGGGGGAGATGTACTCAGATACGAGACGGATAACCTTCCGCGCGGGGCCTATCTCGACCCCTCTAACGGTAACTTCCTCTTTACTCCGGACTACAACCAGGCTGGAAGTTATTCTTTTCTGGTGCGGGTCGAGGATCCGGCAGGACAGTATGCCGAGGCCAGGGTTTCGCTCACCGTAAATAATGTCAACCGGCAGCCGGTTTTTAATTTTATCCCCAGCCAGTTTGTCGAGTCAGGCAGTACAGTGGAATTTCTGGTATCAGCTTTTGATCCGGATGGAGATTCGCTGTCTTTCAAATTTTCCTCCAACGTTCTGCCGAATAGTCTGTTCAATCCGCAGACCCAGGTTTTCCAGTTCACGGCCGGGGAACAGACTGGAGTATTTGAAGGGATATTTATTGTCACCGACAGTCCCGGGGCTTCCGACTCGCAGGTTGTAGCGATAAATGTCGGGCCCAGGACCAATCTCCCGCCAGTGGTCACCGCGATTCCGGATCAGTTCTTTGCTGAAGGGGACACAGTAACTCTAACCCTTTCAGCTACCGATCCGGAAGGGGCCGGTCTGACTTACAGCGTCTTCAACCAGAATGAACTGCCCTCCGCAATGCGTCAGATCAGCACCAAAGGTGTTTATAAGTTCTATGCCGACTATAATTCTGCCGGAAGGTACAGGGTTGTCTTCCAGGTTTCAGACGGCACGTTGTTCACTAAGATAGAAACGAAGATAAGTATTGAAAACCGCAACCGGCCTCCTGTGCTCAAGCCTATCGGGAACCAGCAGGTGGCGGAGGGGAGCGAGCTCGAGCTTAAGTTTTCCGCAACTGATCCGGATGGGGATGCTTTGAGTTACGAGATCAGCGGTCTTCCCCGCGGGGCCAGGTTTGATAAAAAGCAGGGCATTTTTATTTTTCGGCCCGATTTCGACGAGGCGGATTCCATGTCTCTGGGTGTGATTGTCAGTGATGGGCAGGCGAGCGTGGCCGAGAACTTCCGCCTGATAGTAACGAATACCAACCGGCCGCCTGTAATTCGGCGTGTGCGGGACCCCGAGGTGGATGAAGGCGGGTTATTGGAATTCGAAATGGAAGCGGACGATCCGGACGGCGATTCGGTCTGGGTGGTAATCGATACCACCAAGGTTCCCTTCCTTGGCGAGGCTATGAAAAAAGCCGCGCGAATCAGGAACAAGCGCAGCTTCATTTTCGATACGGGCAAATTGATCGAAATTCTGCGGATTCCATCGGCAGTATTGAAATTTTATGCACTGGATAAATTCGGGGCCAAGAGCGATGAAGAAATAGTGGATATCGCGGTTATCCGTAAAATTTTAGACACGTCGTTTCGTGATTTGCCTCCCGGTCTGGCGAAAAAGTTGGAGTGGGCCAATCTGGGAGTGCAGATCGCCATCCTCAACAATCTCGCTGGAAATATTTCTGCGGATATTGAGGTGCATGAACGGAGCGGGCGATTAAAACAGGATCGTGGTCTGAGAGGACGGAGTTTGCTTTTAAGCAGTCTTCTCCAGCCCGAGAGCGAAAATGACAGAAAAATGGCGGAAAAATATCGTTACACTTTTCTGAGCGCCAGCGGTGAGGAAATGGCTTTCTATGGAATACGGAGAGGGTGGGGGGTGGATATCCGCCGGGGATGGGGCTGGGATATTACAAAAAGTCCTGCGGAAATTGAGCTTACTGTTGTCTTTAAATATTCCGATGAAGATTTGCCCAAGGAAATCGAGGGCTTCTCGGAATCAAACTTGCAGCTTTACGGTTTAGACAGTCTTAAAGGTCAGTTTGTCAAGATAGAAGGTGCTGTTGTCGATACCGCCAAAAATGAAGTAACTTTCAAGCTCAGCAACTTCCTGCTGATAGATTTTACATTGGGTACCGAACTGGCCCCGTTCTATCCCAGTGATACTCTGAATGTAAAATTGCTTATAGACAGCAAGGTTGTGGATACCAACTCCACGGATAATAGCGATGGCCCGTATATGATTCAGGCGTTCGCCCCACAGGCTACCCTCGTTTCCAACGCCGTATTATACTATAGAACGCAAAAGACCGGGGAATATCAATCACTCTCCATGAGCAAAATAAGCGGAGAGGAGAATGGATATACCGCTGAAATCCAGGGATTGGCTAAAGGAGGAGAAATAAATTACTACGTACAGATGACCGTGAATTTCGAAACAAGGAGTTCTCCTTTAAATCCGCTGACCAATCCCTACGAGTTGATAGTGAAAGGGAAATATATTCCCGGAGATGTTTCTGGGGATAGTGTAATCAACATTTGGGACCTGCTCGAATTCTTGAAGGTACTTTCCGGGAGCGTTCAGAGCAAACCGGCGTGTGATGTTGATGAGAACGGCAGTATAAATATTTTCGATCTTCTGGAATTACTAAAACTTCTTAGCAAATAGGCCTTCTGAAGATTTAAGGCAAGTAAACATAGGAATAATTTTTCAAAGGTAGATATATAGGCCTCTTTTCATGATCTTTGGTGAAATATTTTTATGAAAATCCCGCATTCATCTCCGCCCTATGGGCGGAGATGAATGCGGAGCAGGGTTAATGTACCGAACATATCCTCCTTTAGACTAGACTCTTCGAAACCAATTGCAATAAATGAATAGGCTGGAAGGGAGTTATGTATGGCAGCAATCAGAAAGAAATTCAAACGGGGTGATATTGTGTTTGCAGAAGGCAGCAGAGGAAACACATTTTACTACATTGAAAAAGGGAAAGTAGAGGTAAGCCGCAGCGTGGGTGGTAAAAAGACGGTTTTGAGCATGCTTTCGGCTGGGGGAACTTTTGGCGAATATGCATTACTGGGAGGCGATAAAGGTGTGCACAGTGCCACCGTAACCATAATTGAAGACTCTGAACTGGTAGTGATTGACAAGACCGCATTAGAAAATACTCTTAAAGGGGTCCCCGTTTTCGTTTTCGCACTTTTGAAAAATCTGATTCAAAAATTGTTGAACCTGGAGGAGGCTAGTATCCGGATGCAGCGTCAATGTCAGGATTTTAACCTTGTCCATTTGCTGGAAATTTTAAATGAACAGCAGGAATCATTCCTTCAAAGCTTCCCTGTCTATCTTAAAAGATACACCTCTCCAGAGCGCCGGCAGATTCTTGATTATATGGATAAAATGATAGCGGTTGGCCGAGAAAAATATAAGATTCCAATCGAGGAACCACCACAAGTTTCGGAATAATAACCATCACCAGTGACGGATCAGGATAAAGTCAGCTTATTTGATACTTAACTCCTTGATTTATATTGTTTTATATGCACTTTACTAGAATGTTAATCCCGCCTGGCTGGGGAAATATTCAAATATATTATTTCCAGGAAAGGAGCACAGGTGAAGTATCTGGAATTGCTGGAGGGACTTGAAAAACAGGGTAAAATTGATGAAGGGATAGTGACCGCCAAGGCATTACTAAAAAAGAAGATCAAAAAAAGTGATCAAAACAGAATTGAGTTTATTCTCGGTACATTTCAAGTAGCCAAGAGTAATGCTGATGGACTTCAGACCCTGGAACATGTCCGACAAGCTTTTATTAAACAGCATAAAAAAGATCTGGCTGCCCTCGCCATGGCTGAAATGGCCTGTTTTTATTACCGGAGAGGCGGTCACGATGAGCTGAGGAAAGCCGAAGAGATACTGAGTGAAGCGGAAAAGCTTATTCAAGGGAGAAATGCGTCCCTGGCCAGGGGACGGATAATGCACTATCGGGCTCAGATAGCCCAGAGACGTGGCGAGCTTAATGAGGCAATGAAGCTTTTGAATCTATCGGAAAAGCTCTTTGGTTCTGATAGGGCTGAACTCGCTAAATTATTCGATAGTCTAGGCAAGATTCATGAGCTGCAAGGTTCAGAACGGATCGCAATAAATTATTACAAACAGAGTGTTAAGGCAAAAGAAGAAACAGGGGATCTTTTCGGACTTTCTATTACCTATGGGAACCTGGGCAGTCTCTATCATAAGAAGGAAGATTACGTTAATGCTATGCATTGCTATCAGCAAGCTATTGGAATAAACAAGGAGATCGGTAATACCTATGGGTTGGCATTGAACTATGGCCGTTTAGCCCAGGCATACCTTTCCCAAAATGACCTGGAGAATGCTTTTCAGGCAGTGAAGAAATCTTTAACCGTAGCTAAGGAAAATAATCTTCAAATAATAAAAGCATTCTCGCTGCTGACTATGGCTGAGGTTTATCTGCAAAGAAAAGAGTACGTAAAGGCGCTGAAGATTATTCTCGAAAAGTCAGAGCCTGAGTTTGAACAATTAAAGATTCCTGAAGGATTAGAAGCTCAAAGAAGACTGAAAGCCCGAATATACCAGGAGATGGGTGAGACAAAAAAAGCTATCGACCTGCTCTCATCATCAGAAGGGATTTCAGAGCAAGAGAATCCAAGAGAGTGGATTTTAACCAGATGGGAGCTGATCAAATTACTCATGATTACCGGTCAGAAGCAAGCTGCTTATGACCTGGCTCAAAAGGTATTACAGGCAGCCAAGAGACTCGGTGATTCAAGTGTGATAGCTAAATGCAACCATGAATTAGAGTTAATTAAGGCGGATATTGATAAGATACCCTTACAGGGTGGCGAGAAGGAGCATATAACGGTTTTATTTTCGGATCTTAAAGGTTACTCCACTTATTCAGCAAAAAGAGATCCCCAGGAAGTGATCGAAACTTTGAATGATTATTACGTCGAAATGTATAAAGCCATTTCGGCTTATAACGGCTCAGTGAAAGATGCCATGGGGGATGGAATGATGGTGGTTTTTCGCGGCAATGCCGGAGGACACCACGCGACTCGAGCCGTTTCCTGTGGCTTACAGATGATGGAGAATTTAAAAAGGTTCAATTACAGCAGGAAACATTTGGACTTAGAACCATTCTCCATGAGAATTGGAATCCATACCGGGGAAGTGGTTGTCGGGTACATGGGCTCGTACGAAAATCTTTTCTTTACCTGTATCGGCTCAGCAGTGAACCTTGCCGCCCGGCTGGAAGTGTATGCTCGTCCCAACCACATTCTGATAAGCAAAGAAGTATCGGAGATGCTGGGAGGGCATTTCCGATTGGTTTATCTGCCTTCATTTATTCCCAAAGGTTTTGATCAGGAAGTGGAAATTAATGAAGTGGTGGAAAAAAGAGAGCTTGTCCCCTTTAAATTAAAATTTATTGGCTATGGCCAATCCCTCTCCCCTAAGCCTGGAGTTATCGCAGTGGATGTCGGCAACAAATGTGTGCCTGGAGTAATCGATCACCACCAGCATTCTTTAAGGAAAAAACATATTTTAGAAAATGAATGTGCCACTTCACTTGTCTATCGTTATCCTCATCTGATATTGGATCACAAAGGCTTGTCACCCATTGATCAGGTGACAATGGTCACGCATATCTCGCCGGATTTTGACGCTGTCTGCGCCGCCTATCTGGCCCAGGAATTATTAGTCGATGGAGTGCTTCCCAAGGGGGCCAGAATGTTAAGCGAGTATGCCAAAAAGGTTGACAGCGCCTTGCTGCCGGCGACCGATAAACCATATAATACCCCGTACGGCGCCTTTTGCGGTATCGTGTCCAAAAGCAAAAAATTTTGCGCAGCAAACCAGCTCCAGGCGGATAAAGAATACGCTTATATAATGAACAGGGGTTTCTATTTGATGGAGTTTTTATGTTCGAGAATCCAGGAAGGGATAGATCTTTTCGAATCTCATCAGAATGTCGGGGCTGACCTTTTCGGAGATGCAAAGAAAGCGACATTTGATAAACCATTCGAGCAGGAAAGGTTTATTATTAAAAAAGACTACAGCTTCTATAAGAAAGACCTGAAAGGGGCTGAAAGTTTCAGGATCAGTCTTCCTCTCAAAAAAAGAGGCTCGGGAAAAAGCAACTTTAAAGAAGTCGAGGCGGTATACGCTGAAAAACCGTCCTCGGTAATCTTTCCCTTATGGGCCAGACAGGAAGGAAAAGTATTAGTGATCACTAATCTGGATAACCGGAGATTCATTGTCAGTATAGACCCGCATTCAGAGGTATATCTTAAAGGACTCGGTGCATCATTGGAAAAGGCGGAAACTCTCAAGAGGAAGAAAATGGGCCAGGAAAGAAAAGGCAGGAATCGACCGGGTTATCACAGCTCTGATCCCTGGTATGACGGCAGATCGCCTATCCACAGTTTCACTATTGTCGATTCTCCGAGAGAGGGGACTGTGCTGAAGAAAGAGGAGATTATGGAAATAATTACTCATTCCGAATTATGGACTTAAGCCAGATGATTACAGAAATACAAACCGACCCAAGCTTCAAGCCTTTTGAGCCTGACGATCTTGCCACTTTGGAGAAAGATATTTTCTCCAACTATCCCTATCCATTGAGTTTGAGCTACTGGAATATTCTTGAGACAATGGATCCGTTGGCCCGGCTTGGCGTGTGTATGAAGGATGCGTTATGCTACTAAACGAGGTTACGTCGCCATTGTAAATTTACTTAAAAAATCAGGAGCCAAAGAATAAAAATCATTTTGAAACTCAAACAATTTCAAACCATAAACATACTTGCAGACTTAGATGAAATGCCTTGTTGAAAATTGCGGCAATGAATTGGTCCAGGTTGGTAATTTTTGGGTATGCCCGGTACATGGCACTCAGGAAATTCACAAAAAAGTTGACGAGGAACCTGAGCCGGCTTTTAGAGCAGATTTTCTTAATAAATTGCCTTATCCAATCGCCAAACCTTACTCGCTTGCCGTAGATAAAACTAAGGGAAGAATTTTTCGCTATAATGCTTTGGTGTTCACTTATTATCAGCTGCTCAGAATAATCTCCCTGCCCCAGATATCCTCTTACCTGCTCTCGGATAGTCCTGATGTCAAAACCCTGGACCACGCTTTAGGCGGTCTCCGTACCCCGTATATCTCCTCCTGGCACCTTTGGCTGGATACTGTGGTTAAAGAGTTTCCCACTCACAATATTAAAATTATCTACTCCGGCTTAAAGGATAAAATCCAGGAGCTGAAGAAAAAAGAGGTGAAGGAAAAGGTATTGCCTTTTCTAAAAGTTAAACTGGAAAGGGTCTCCTTGTTCGACTGCATCCAGCACCTCAGGAACAATATCGCCCATGGGGGAATGATCATTCCTGAACAGGCCGATGAGGCAGTGGGGATTTTTCTTCCTCTGCTGGATGAGTTGTTGAGCCAGTTAGATTTCCTGTTGGATACTTATATATTCTGGAAATCACCTGATGGAGTTATGCTTTTAAGGGGATCAACTGTAAAAGAAGAGGAATCAATTCCAGCGGAAGTTGCCTCCCAATTCCACAATTCCTCTCTGGTTCTGGTTTTTGGAGATGATGTAGTGCCCCTTTTCCCTCTCTTTATCGACATAGTCGACAGCAAAGACCTTATTTTCCTATATGATGGACATACCAAAGATAAAATCAATTATCTGGGTATTTCAGAGCGGAGAGAAGAACGTGGGCAGGCCCTGATAAGATTAAACGAGCTTCTGGAAAGAAAACAAATCAGATTCGAGCTTAAAAAGCGTGACCTTTCAACGTGGAAACTGGTTGAACAAGCGATAGAAAGCACCAAGATCAGACTTGGCTCGCTATCCGGCGTGAAATATTTTCCTGACTTTTATTTGGAACGAGGAGTGGATGGCCAAGCCTGGTCATTTATCAGCGGGCTGCCGCCGAATGTTCCGGATAAGCATGTATCCGGGATGCTTCTTGTCGGTGATTTCGGATGCGGTAAAACATCGCTGCTGTGCAGAATAGCGGATAAGCAGATCAATGTTGAACAGCTCGAAGATACAGATATTACGCTATTTTTGAGTGGCTGTGATTTAAGAATGGGCATGGAAACGGATCAGCACAAGATACTGTTTACCTCTGTTTGTAAGACCTTAGGAATTTCTTATGGTGAAAACGGAGTGACAAATTTTAAAGAGCTATTATCTACCCTGGAGGCGCATAAAAAACAGGATAAAAAACCGGAGAGAAAATTTATCCTGGTCATTGATGGAATCAATGAAGCCGATTTTGCGGTAGAAGTGTTTTCTGAAGCCTTACAAATGATAGAAATCGCGGGACATTACGATTGGATAAAGATAATAGTCGGGGTAAGGGAAAACTTTTTCAATATTTA
>Ga0315277_10001665_pt1 | contig 31883 bp, 31 predicted proteins | sample YL17G05_15_MG_FD_203695 | JGI IMG/M metagenome (GOLD analysis project Ga0315277, IMG submission 203695) | Sediment microbial communities from Yellowstone Lake, YNP, Wyoming, USA - YL17G05_15 | ecosystem: Environmental > Aquatic > Freshwater > Lake > Sediment | place: USA: Wyoming | collected...
AATTAAACTTAGAATCGCTCATTTGAATACAAAAGATCTTTAAATAATAGCAGTGATAAGATAACATTAAATCATATATCTATTCTTTTTTGAAAAAAAACAAAGTGATAAACAATGTCAAAATTAGTTAGACACCGACAGAGTATTATAGGAACAAGAACTCGGGTTGAAGACTCCTGCGAGTCTGGACTTTGCCCTATATGCATCGCAGATTGCCCTGTATTCTGCGAAGTCTCGAAAAGTGCTCTAAGAGGCAGAGAGGTACTTTATCCTTCCCGTGAATATTTCGGGAATTCTACTGCGGGGACCTCAAAAGATTTTGGTCTTTCTTTTCAAGATTTCCAAATTCAATTTGAGGTGCGAGGCGCCAAAGGCATCGAAGAAAACGAGGATTCTGCCATCTTTTCAAACGTAGATATTTCAACGAAGTGGGGCCAGATCCCGCAAAAATTACCATTGGTAATTCCAGGTTTAGGCAGCACTTATGTTGCCAAAAATAATTGGGATGGATTAGCAGTTGGAGCAGCTCTATCGGGAGTTTGCTTAACGGTCGGTGAAAATGTCGTTGGGATGGACCCGAATGCCGTATTTGAAGAGGGTGAAAAATATCCGAAAGTCGTAGATACTGAAGATATGAAATACCGGATACAGAAATATCGGGAGTTCTGGGACGGCGAACACGGTGATATTATTGTGCAGAAAAATGTCGAAGATGGGCGCCTTGGCGTGTTTGAATATGTGCTCTCGAAGTTGGATGTAACAGCACTTGAACTTAAATTTGGGCAGGGCGCGAAGGCAATCGGAGGTGAGGTTCGCCTGCACACCTTGGATCGTGCGCAACTTTTGCAAAAGCGTGGCTATCTTGTAATACCTGATCCATCAGATCCCATCGTGATTGAACAATGGAATAGAGGATTGATCTTGGATTTTGAACGCCACAGCCGTGTCGGCTTATCGAGCACAGAATCTGTTCTAGAGGAGATCGATAAACTCCGAGCGCAAGGTGCGAAAAATCTGTTTATAAAAACCGGTGCATACAGACCCTCCTCAACTGCTTGGATAGTGAGATTGGGCGTTGAAGGAAAGGTAGATGGTATGACCTTTGATGGTGCTGGAGGCGGCACGGGCATGTCTCCTGTATCCATGATGAACGAGGGTTCAATTCCTACGCCCTATTTAGAAGCACTCGTGATTGGTTGTCTGGATATGATCAAGAAGAAAACACCAAATGCTAAGATTCCAACCATAGCTATCGCAGGAGGTATCGCTAGCGAGACCCAAATCTTCAAAGCACTGGCAATGGGTGCCCCTTATACAACTTGCATTGCAATGGCAAGAGCTCCTATCACGGCAACTATGAAAGCAAAATATATGGGCGAATTGATTGAGAAAAAAGCGGCGAATTCTGCAATTCTCAGTTCCTTAGGATTCCCAAAGGAGAAAGAACCCGATTCACTAACATTGAGCGAAGCCTTTGTCGAATACGACCAATTAAAGAGGAAGTACGAAGCTAATGGGCCATCACCGGCGGCTATTGGGCTATATACCTATCTTACAAGTAAATTAGGCACGGGCATTAAACAACTTTTAGCGGGCGTTAGAAAGTTTAACATAAATCTCATTGACCGCCAAGATATCGCATGCATCTCGAACCGGGCGATAGAGGTCTGTCGTCACTGGGGACTAGGAATAGAAGCCCAGGAAGCCCTCGATCTCGAATTAGTAAAAAAGGAAATTTATTCGGGCATTTATTAAAAATTAATTTTTCAAATCTTTTTTTTGTGAACCTGTTACTGATTTAGAAATTTACCGAATTCCCTTGCTTTTTCATCAGTCAGTTTGAACAGCCCCTTGAAACATTTTTGATCAGTGACTTTACCGCCCTTCTTCTCGATTTCGCGCTTCATGTTCCCTAAGGTTTTTCCAGCAACAAGCCTGCAGGTATTGAATACCACGACCCGTTTCCCATCGAAATTTTTGGATTTTTGTATATAGGCGTCAAAAATATATGCGGGGCGCAAGCCATTCGTTGGAACACCGATGCATATCAAATCATAAGGACTGGGATCGAAGATACTTTCCTTATAGTTGAAATTCGATAAGTCTCCAGCCATAGTCTGGTTATAGTCACTCATCCAGTCTTTTGGGCCTTTCTTATAACTAATCGCTTCGATATTCAATTCATACTTAGTGAGCTCAGCCGCGATGGCTTCTGCCACCATCTTGGTTCGCCCGGTCAATGAAAAGTAGATTATTAACGCTTTCATAATAAGATGATTGATTTATTCCCAAATAAAGTTTTTTTGGTTCCGCTGTTCAATTTCATAATAGTCCCTCAATAGTGATCCCCGCTTTCTTGGTTGGTTCAATAGCTAGCTTTTTAAAAAGAAGTTGGAATAGACATAATCGTAATTCGTTGAATTATCTAGTAATAGTGGGTGGTTTTATAGAACATATAGAGGGAACTTTTGAAGGCGTAAAAGGAGTAAAAATTTATTATCAGGGATGGGTGCCGGAATCACCGAAGGCGGTTGTCCAATTCGTTCACGGGGGGTTTGAGCATTCGGGACGAAGTCCATATCTGGTAAATGCATTGAGTTCGAATGGGTATGCTGTCTACGCCGAAGATCAGCGCGGAAACGGAAAGTCCGAAGGTGAACGAGGTTATGTTGACTCATTCGATGAATTCGTCGATGATGAAAAACCACTATATGATATTATTAAGGCAAGACACCCTGATTTATCTGTTTTTATGTTAGGACCCTCTTTGGGAAGTCTAATTACCTTTGCTTTTGCAATGAAATATGCACATCTTCTAAAAGGCGTAGTGCTTGCAGCAACAGCATCAGGCGGTCGATTAGGTTTATTCCTAAGATTTCTACTGAGATTATTCGTGTTTCTAAGACCTCACATGCGATTTGGTAAGTCGCTGGATAAAACTCTGATGACTAGAGACTTAAACTCAATAAAAGATGCTGAGATTGATCCTCTGTTATATGAAACAAGATTCACAATAAAATTTGCTCGTGAGATCCTAAGAGGATTTTATAATATGTTTAAACATGCGAAGGAGTTGACACTGCCTTTATTGGTTCAATGTGGAACTGCTGATAAAATAATCGAATTTTTCAAGTTCCGAAATGATGAGACTGAATTCAATAAATTATATACAATGGAAGATAAGTCGATAAAAATCTATAATGGAATGTATCATGACGTTTACAACGATCTTGAACCTGATCGCAAAATAGTTTTCAAAGATTTGATCGCTTGGTTAGATACACATATCTAACACTTGCTCCTTTTTGGTTCTCCTTTAAAAATAGAAATGCTAAATAAAAAAAAATGATTTATTTTAAAAACTAACAGTTGAAATTATTCTTCAAGGATTTTTTCGATTGCTTCTTTATCGACGTCCATGATGAATTTGATCCCGCTTGTTTCGGCTACTTCACGTGTTAAGGCGGCGATGTCGTCGCGTGTGATGTACTCCAGGGCAAATTTCCGCGAGCCGCACATCAGCTGTTTGAGCCCTTGTTCAAGCCGCTTCAGGTAGGTGTATAGTCCGATTGCCCCCGTAGGGATTGATTCGAACTTATCGCCAAATTTATTCCGGAGTTCAGGGCTGGTCACAAAGATCTCATCCTTGGTGCGTCCAAAGCGGGAAATATAGGTAAGTTCTTCTCCACTTTCGATTATCTTACCGATTGTCTTTCCAACCATCGCTGCTGCTAAAGGAGCTCTAGCCATACCAACCGCCTTAAAGTAAGGTGCGCCGAGGGCTAATCCCTTCATGATCTGATCCTCCATGGAAATACCGCTGGCAATTGCGACATCAGGAATATATTTCCCTTTCTTAGCTAACTTGTCCAGACACTGGTAAAGCATCGACCAAAGCTCAATGCGAGGAACGCCCCACTCATTCATCATCCGCCACGGAGACATCCCGGTGCCGCCTCCAGCCGCATCGACGGTCAGCAAATCGATTTTTGCCTCTGACGCGTATTTCACCGTATAAGCTAGGTCTATCGGCCTGTAGGCACCTGTCTTCAAAAAGACATATTTGGCCCCCGCAGCCCGAAGTTCTTCGACACGATTCAAAAAGCTCTCTTGAGTAAACATGCCTATCCTCGAATGGCGTTCAAATTCTGCGAAGATCTGGTTCTCGTACGCCTCGATAACATCGGAATCATAGGGATCGGGCAATACAATATAACCTCGATCTTTCAATTGCTGAGCATGCTTCAAATCCTTTATTTTCACTTCGCCCCCGATGTCTTTAGCCCCCTGACCTAATTTGAGTTCCACTATCTTGACATCGAGCTTCTCCAGCGCATATTCGTGCACGCCCAGTTTCGTGTCCTCGACATTAGCCTGCACCACGATTCCGCCATAGTCCTCTTGCTGCCAATCCTGGTAGAGTCTAACTCTTCTTTCCATATCAGGGGATGAGACAAGTTTCCCATTTTCTATTGTTGCATGGGGATCCATCGCACAGACATTCTCACCTATAGTAGCTGGGATTCCTGAGATTGCTGCACCAATTGCCAGTCCTTCCCAATTATTGGACGCTATAGCGGTTGATCCGAGTCCTGGAATAATTATTGGCATTTTTATTTTAATCCCTTTATCTCGTCCCAGTTTTTGCTCTAAATTAACACTCGTGAAAATTGCTTTCTCCGAATCCGCTTCCACGCCGTAAGCCCCGCTACAACTACCCAGAATTGTGAAATGCGATAAGTCTGTGGGATACGTCTTTTCACAGGCAGTCGTAATAATTCCGAATGGCTTCGGATAGATGACTTCCGCACCTCGATATGCTGATTTTCCGATTTCACACATACCGATGCAGCCATCTACACAAGTCACACACATTCCACTTGCCGGCACCGTCGAGCCTTCCGTCCGATTTTTGGACAAGGTCGCAGCCGATGCATTAATTCTTCCAAACACCATATCTCTTATATCTCCTTCTTTTCTTTAGGTTTTTCAGTTACACACGTTCCACATTCACCCTTCAATCCCATCCAACATGAATAGCTCTCATACACGTCCAAACATGTTGGCTGGAGGATATTTCTACAACCCCCGCATAATACCGTTTTTGGATTAGGGCCGTCGCACCGCAAGTTGCACGCAGGGCATATATACATGCAACTGCCACACCGTCGGCACTCATCCGATGTCCTATCAAACGGGGTCGTTATCTTCAATTTAGTCCCTCGATTAACAAAGCCGATGGCTCTGGCCATCATTTGCTCTTTACACATTCTCACGCATAACCCGCAGTATATGCAGTGCTCCCATTTCGGTTTGAATCTGACTCGCTCCAACCCCATTTTCGAGGCAAGGTCCTGTAAAATCCGTGAGGTGGGACACTGCGCAATCAAGAGTTCGAGGATTACCTTTCTGGCGTGCACCACTCTTTTCGTCGCAGTCCGCACGATGAGCCCTTCTTCGGCGGGATACGTGCAAGACGCCACTAATTTAGTGTTTTTCCCTTGGACGATTTCCACAATACATAATCGGCAACCGCTCCAAGGCGTAAGCCCCTCATGATAACAGAGGGTTGGAATATCGATGCCTAAGAATTTGGCCACCTCCAGAATCGACCAACCCTTGGGGGCATCAAATTCTATACCATCAATCTTTATTTTCGGCATTCTGTTCCTCTTTATTCATAAGTGACTGAATCAAATTTACAAACATCTCGACAAACACCACATCTTATGCATTTTTCCTGATTAATCGTGTGTGGTTGCTTCAATTCGCCTGATATTGCCCCACTAGGGCAATTCTTGCTGCATAATCCACAGCCCGTGCATTTACTTTGATCTATGAGATATTTGATGAGGGCTTTGCAAACACCTGCGGGACACCGTTTTTCGTTTATGTGTGCGTCGTATTCATCCTTGTAATACCTGATCGTTGAAAGCACGGGATTTGGTGCCGTTTGACCGAGACCGCAAAGTGAGGCATCCTTTACGACGGTACCCAACTCTACAAGCAGGTCCATTGACTCGCTGTCTCCTTTACCTTCCGTTATATCCGTTAGAATCTGATACATCCGTTGTGTCCCTTCTCGACAGGATGAACAATTGCCACAGGATTCATTCTGTAAGAAATTCATGAAGTATTTTGCGAAATCAACCATGCAGGTCTCTTCATCCAATACAATCATCCCGCCAGACCCCATTATCGAACCTGCCTGCGAGAGCGATTCATAATCCACGGGTAGATGGAACAAGTTCTCGGGAATACATCCACCGGACGGTCCGCCGATCTGGACCGCTTTAATTTTTTTACCTTTCGGTGATCCCTCACCAATATCATAAACCATTTCTTGCAAGGTGATGCCCATGGGCACCTCAACCAGCCCGGTATTTTTCACTTTGCCAACTAGAGAGAATATTTTAGTGCCCTTACTGGTCTTGGTGCCGATATTTGCAAACCAATCCGCACCGTTTATAAGAATTTTGGGCACATTTGCCCAAGTTTCCACATTATTGATATTTGTAGGTTTGCCGAAGAGCCCTTTCTGCGCTGGAAACGGAGGTCTCTGACTTGGAATCCCCCGCATACTCTCTATTGAATGAATCAATGCGGTTTCTTCTCCGCAGACAAAAGCACCTGCCCCACGCACTTCTTCGATATCGAAATTAAAACCCGAACCCAAAATATTTTCTCCAAGTAATCCTAAATCTCTCATCTGCTTAATACCTGTGAGCACGTTTTGCACGGCAATTGGATACTCGGTCCGAACATAAACCCACCCCTTCGTTGCCCTCATCGCATAGGCGCCTATTATCATACCTTCCAAAATTGATTGTGGATTCCCCTCAAGCTGACTTCTATCCATATATGCACCAGGGTCTCCCTCATCCGCATTGCAAATGATATACTTCACATCATTCTTCTGCCCTCTGGTAACTTCCCACTTCCTACCGGTTGGGAAACCTGCACCGCCCCTTCCTCGTAACCCCGAGCGTTTTATAATATCAATAATTTCCTCCGGCTTCATTTGCAGTGCTTTGGAGAGCGCCTTGTACCCTCCTATCGCTATATAATCCTCTATCTTTGTGGGGTCAATAAGCGGATTATCTTTCAAGAGAATGCGGTTCTGATGATTGTAAAACGGGATCTCATTCACATGAACGAAGTTTTTGCCGTCTTTGCTAAGAGTTAAGTCCATGAGTATTTTGTTTTTTAAGACCGCCTCTACGATTTTCGGCGCATCTTCGACTTTCAAATTCTTATAAAAGATTTCCTCCGGATAAATTATAACATCAGGCTCGGCTGCACAGAATCCATGGCAACCTGTGATTTTGATGGCAATTTTATCTAAATTTCCCTTGGCAGCTTCTTGAAATGCTTCCGCCAGCTTAATTGAACCCCGAGCTTGCCCACAGGTCCCCGAAGATACCGAAATAACAGACTTTTTAGGAGCTTTGTCTTTTAATAATTTTTTAGAAAGCTCCTCAAGTTGTTTTATAGAGTTCAACTTGCTCATATTTCTTTTTCTCTTCCTTTAGGCTTCGTAGCAGGTTCAAGGTCTTTTGGGCTGTCATCTCCCCATAGTATTCCCCATCTAATATCACCGTCGGGCCTATCGCACAACACCCCAGACAATTCACCGTCTCTAAGGTGAATTCCATATCGTCCGTCGTTTTTCCAGGATCGATCTTCAATTCACGTGAGACTGCCTCTACAATTTTGGGACCCCCCCTGATGTAACAAGCCGTCCCAGTACAAACCGTGATGGTATGCTCACCTTTCGGTGCTAAATTAAATGATTGATAGAACGTTGCAACTCCATACACATCTATAAACGGAATATGCATTTTCTCGGCAACGGTTCTAAGCATCTCCTCAGGGAGATAATTATAATACTGCTGGATTTCTTGTAAAATTGGAATAAGAAACTTCCCGTGTTTCTGTAAGCATGAATCAATAAATTTTCCTTCCTCTACCATAGACTTTCTCTCTTATACATACATTTCTTATAAAATCCATAAAAATACGATTTGGTATGTACGACCGATTGTAATGAAATTATTAAGCCTTTATTATAACCAAATGATAAATTCTAAATAATTTTTTACCAAATCTGTACAAAATTAATTCTCAAATTTCATCAGTTCATCTACTTGTTTTAACTCGTGAATTAACCCACTGTTGTAAATGCTACCTTTAATCGCTATTTTTGTTGAAATTGTACAAAGTAGACAATAGAATTTATCCAATTTTTTAGATCGGATTAAACAAAAAGTTACTAATATCAGTAAAAAATTGCTATTTAAAAAGGAATATTTCCTCCAAAAAAAACAAAAAAATTCATAGAAAATGATGTCTCTGTACATAAATCATTTTTAACTCAAGTTATAGTAAATAAATACAAAATTTGAAAAACTGATTCTAAAAAGCATAAAAGAAGCCGATTAAAGAGGTAACAGAATGAATAATTCTTATGAAGAAGCAGTGAAGCAATTAGAAGTTGCAGCAGTGAAATTGAAGTTAGATGCAGATACTCTAGAGATTCTTAAACATCCCCAACGTATTTTAATTGTATCTATACCTGTTCGTATGGATAATGGACGTATTAAAGTATTTACAGGATTCAGAGTCCAGCATTCAAGCCATCGGGGACCCACCAAAGGTGGGATTCGCTACCATCCGGATGTCACTTTGGACGAAATCAAGGCTTTAAGCATGTGGATGACCTGGAAAACCGCGGTGGTCGGAATTCCCTATGGCGGCGCTAAAGGTGGCATAATTTGCAACCCGAAAGAGATGTCTCAAGGCGAACTGGAACGGCTTTCACGCCGGTACTTCTTTGAGATCAGCAGTATTATCGGACCTGAACGCGATATTCCTGCTCCTGATGTCTACACCAACCCCCAAATTATGGCTTGGATGGCCGATACCTATGAAATGATTCGGGGCTATAGTACTCCAGGCGTAATTACGGGGAAACCCATTGAAATCGGCGGTTCCGAAGGGCGTGTAGAAGCTACTGCACGCGGCTTGAAGATTTGCATTGAAGTGGCAGCGAAAAAACTTAATTTGAATCTCAAGACGGCAACTGCGGTAGTTCAAGGCTATGGAAACGCCGGATCTTATGCAGCACGCTTTTTGAATGAGGTCGGTTGCAAAGTCATCGCAGTGAGTGATTCGAAAGGTGGCATTCTAAATGAATATGGCTTAGATCCAAAAGCTGTCCTGAAGCACAAAGAAGAAACCACCTCCGTCACAGGCTTTGAGGATGCTGAAACAATTACAAATGAGCAGCTACTCGAGTTGAAGTGCGATATCCTTGTGCCTGCCGCATTAGAGAACCAAATCACTATTGATAATGCCGCAAATGTTAAATGTAAAATCTTAGCGGAAGCCGCTAACGGGCCCACTACCACTGAAGCTGATGATATTCTCTATAAAAAGAAAACGCTCTTGATCCCTGATATCCTGGGGAATGCCGGTGGTGTCACAGTCAGCTATTTTGAATGGGTCCAAAACCTCCAACGCTACTACTGGAGTGAAGAACGCGTCAATCAAGAGCTAAAAGAAATCATAACGCGGGCTTTTGAAGAGACCTACAAAATCTCCATGAAGGAACAAGTCAATATGCGGATCGCTGCTTACATGCTTGCCGTTGGTCGAGTTGCTAGTGCCTTGAAGCTACGCGGCATCTGGCCTTAATCTACTTTTTTTTAATTAATGTTAAAGAGTTCTTTATTTCGGGTTATCCTTAATGAGCATTTAAATTGATTAAACGCCATATTTATGTCATGAAAAAAATTACAATTTATGACCGCCATCATGACAAGAATGAGCATCAAATTCTTGAAATTTATATCGATGAGACTGGGAATTTAGTCTTTGAAGGTTATGATATCGGAGATTCTGTTGAAAAATATTGGGGCGATAGCGATTACGAATACTGGTTAAGTATAAAACCTGAACATGTTCCCACCGTGTTATTAAACTTAATTAAAGAATGTTTTGATAAAAATCTTTTTAAGAATGATAGTGAATTTCGGAATTGGCTAGAAAAACAGGGGATACCCAGTGAATTTCAAAGCTGGGTCTAATTTTTTCTCCTATCTTCTTTCTAAATAAAGCAAAGCTATTTTCCAGTCGAAACGCCCCCTAATTATTTAGATAAACTACTCTTCGACAATAAATCAAAGCCCTTTTATCCCCCTTCAACGCTGATAAATAGTAGTTTTCTGATATTATGCGCATATAAAAAGAAGTCGAATAAATATTATACTCAAAAAGAACTGAGGCGTAGAAAATGGACAATTCTATTTCGACAATAATCCAAGGTGAATCGGAAGAAGCAGAATATTCGATTGATAATGAAATAAAAGATATCGTTCGGCAACCGCTGGTTGATATTTTAGTCGCATTAATGTTAATAAACGATATTTTTCTGTATTTGAGCCGAACGCTCTAATTTTTCTTTTAGAGTTTTTGAAGATAGCGTTCGAGTTCCCAGGAACTGACTTGGGTCCGGAACTCGTCCCATTCTTTCCATTTTGCATCCAGAAAATTATTATAGGCGCCTAAGAGCGCGGAACGCATTAACTCACTTCCTTCCAGTTCGCGGAGTGCATCCGAGAGCGATTCAGGGAGTGAAACAATGCCTCGAGAGCGACGTTCCTCATAAGTGAGTTTGTAGACATTCAATTCAGTAGGTTCAGGCGGCATAATCTTTTTCTTAATCCCGTCCAATCCGGCATGAAGGAGAACCGCAAATTGTAGATAGGGATTTCCTGCAGGATCCGGGCAGCGGATTTCAATGCGCGCCGCATTCTTGCGCTTTCCGAAATCTGGGACGCGAATAAGGGGCGATCGATTTTTATGAGCCCAGGCAATGTACACGGGGGCTTCATAGCCTGGAACCAACCGTTTATAGGAATTTGGCCACGAAGCTAAAATGGCGGACATTTCACGACCGTGGGCTAGTTGCCCTCCAATATAATAAAGCGCAATATCCGACAGGTACCCTGATTTTTCGTTATCGGGCGCAAAAAACATGTTGTCACCCTTTAAGTTCCAGAGGCTTTGATGGACATGCATCCCGGAACCATTCACGCCATAGAACGGTTTCGGCATGAACGTTGCAAGGAATCCATTTTGTTTTGCAATACTTTTTATGATCATCTTCATGGTTACTGCTCGATCCGCAGTGATCATCGCCTCATCGTAGCGGAAATCGATTTCATTTTGCCCGACTGCGACCTCATGATGGGCGACTTCTATGTCGATTCCGAAGCTTTCCGCTGCATCTGCCATTTTTCGGCGAATATCTTCGGAGACACCACTTGGATGCAAATCAAAATAGCCCGAAAAATCCATCGGAGTTGGTACAACGGATTCATTTTCTTCAAGAACGAAAAATTCTAATTCCGGAGCGCATTTAAAAATAAATCCCTCTTTTTTCGCTGCTTCTACCGCTTTTTTCAGAATAAACCGAGGATCCCCATTATAGGGTTTCCGAGCCGGCGTAAAGATATCGCAAATGAAGCGACAGGTTGATAGATCCTTTGAAAGCCAAGGGATGATGGCAAAAGTCGACGGGTCTGGAATAGCTACCATGTCACTCTCCTCCATCCGCCCCATCCCTGTTATTGAGGAACCATCAAAGTATTGTCCATCTGTCAAAGAATTCTCGATGAATTTCGTAGAAACCGAGAAGCTTTTTAGCAGTCCATTAATGTCAATAAATTGAAGGTGCGCAAATTTGATATTTTGTTCTTGAATTTTAGCAATTACATCATTTACATATTCTTTCCGCTTAGGATCATCAAAATCTATCATAGCCAACTCGCCTAACATTATCATTAATAATTGGTACTCTTAAAACTTTTTAGGAACAAAATCTTTTTGGAATTTTGACGGAAATTTTCTATATAATCTTAGGGAGTTTCCAAAATAAAATTCTCTAATATTGAATTTCCCTTTTTTCTTTCGTATATTTAGTTTCCAAAACTCATTAACCTCTTTTTGAAATAAAAAGCGAGTTTTATCTTTGAATTTTTATCAAGGGGGAGGAAGCAGCCCATTTTAGCTAATTAAAAGGGATTGATTTCTTCAAAATGATTTTGAATAAATATTAAACACGCGAACCAGATATACACATATATTAAATAAGAATTTTATGGAAATCCCAAAATTATTAAATTTAATTACCTATTTATGCAAGTTTCAAGGTATTTATCATAATGAATGAATATTTAACTCCAATATTAAAAATAGTTCCCAAATTTTATTGAGATAATCCCTAATTTTCGATAAAATAAAAAATAACCTATATTTATTACTTTATAAATTAGCTGAGGAATCAATTTTATAAAAGCCCAGTTCCTCTATTATAGCTAAAAAATTGAAATAGTTTAACTTATAATAACTATAAATAGATAAGATATCCTGGATTCCACTTCTAACTTCATCCCATAAATGACTCAGTTTTCAGAAAAACTAAATCTGTTAATCCAATTAAAAAAAAATCTCGGTTAGTCCTTATCACCTTATAACTCTCTCAAAATTCTAATTCAGGTTGATTATTGAACTGAAAACAAGAAAATCTTCAATCAATAACTCGCCTAATTTTATGATCATTCCAAATAACCTAGTGATTTGTTTTGAAGTTTATGAAATATAAAAGATAAAATAATTGGAGTCTAATTAATTCTGAAAATTTTAGTTTCAAGGTTTCTAATTTAATACCTTTTTCATAAATAACCGATTATATAAAGAATCAAAATAAATTGAATGGGTTAAAATAGTCAATAAAAAACGCAGATGTCTTAAAATTATAATTCGAAAGTTCTTCTAGAAAGCGACATAAAATCATAAGACATATAAATTAAAAAGTGGTAAGAATTAACAACCAAATAATTGAGGTGGGTATATGGCTGAAGAAGAAGAAAAACCAGAAGCCGAAGAGAAAGAAGAGGCAAAGAAAAGCCTAATTTACTTCTCGCGTGTTCGCACCCTCCTGAAAGGAACTTATGAAGGAACAGAAACTAAACTGAACATTTCTAAAGATGCAAGGGCTCCACTCATTAACTGGCTTGAAGAACTAATCAATCAAGCTTTGGACTCTTTAGTAAAATCGATGCCTACAAAATCTAAAGGCGAACAAGAGGGACAACTCCAGCGTAAGACTGTCAAGAAGGGCGATATTACCAAGGCGAAGCGAGCTCTCAAAACTCCCCCAAAAGAGGAGAAAAAGGCTCCCGAGAAGAAGAAAAAGAAGAAACGTTAAACTAATTTTCCCATCTTTTTTTCTATTTCCACTTATTTTTATATTTTTAAATATCATATAGATTTAACAATATAATAAACAGACTCTATTTTCTATGGAACAGACTGCAGTTAGGTGAGATTTAAATATGATAATTGACGTGCATTGCCATTTATGGCAGCGAGATATGCTTCCGGAGAAATATTGGTGGAGCACAGCTGCGATGATAGCCCGAATAGTGCCTGGCTCTTCGCCTGAAGTTGTGATGTCTTCAGATCTGATGGCAAACAGTATGAATGGGTCCCCTGATCGTTTGGTTAAAGAATTGGGTGAAGCAGGCATTGATAAAGCGGTTGTTTACGGTGTGGATTGGGGGCTGGCCTTGGGCGAGCCTAAAGTTGACATCCAGGAATACAATAAATTTGTCGCGGACAATGCCAAAGACTATTCTGATAAATTGATCCCGTTCTTCACCATCGATCCACGCAGACCCGGTGCTGCCGAACTGTTTGAAAAAGCTTTGACGACGTGGGAAATGAAAGGGCTTAAGCTCCATCCGAGCACGGGATATATGCCTGACGGCGAGGACTGCTACAAACTATATAAGATTGCAGATCAATACAAGGTCCCGATTATCACGCATACAGGCTACATTATGGGATTAAAAGGGCGGACCGCTCGTCCTGAATATTTTGATGGTCCCACCTCTGATTTTCCCAATCTGAAATTCAGCTTTGCGCATTTAAACTTCGGAAATATAGCCGAGCTGGTGGGCATGATGTTTATGAAACCCAATACATACTGTGATATTTCTGCGCACGGACAAATTCTAATGATGAATTCACCGCCTGATTTATACCGCGAATTGCGTTATGTCATGAATTTTGAAGGCGTCGCAGAGCGGGTAATGCTTGGATCGGACTGGCCTATCACAGTTAACATCATGACGCTTGCTCGATGGGTGGAAGCCATAAAAAATCTAAAGACCGAAAAGGTCACGGCAATCTTAGAGAATTTGGGCTATAAGCGATTTCGTGATAAAGAAATTAACCAGATCTTAGGGAAGAATGCTGTTAATTTTTTGAAACTCTAATTTTCTTTGAAAAACTGACCTTAATTCAAAATCCCTCCCTTTTTTTTGAAGCCTCCCACTTGGTTTTTATTAGGATTTTAAATAGGATTTTTCGATATCAATGGATATGATTGACTCCGAAGTTTTGGTCGAAGGGAAATTAATAGGAGCGGAGCTAGAGGCGTTGTATGATTGGTTCCTTATAGCCAAGCCGCGGTGTTTCAACTGTAAAAAACCGTTAAACTGGGAGCAACGGCGCTTCTGGGAAAGCCAAGAGGATAAAGCAGTGTTTTTTATCTGTGACTGCAGTTTTTCAAATCCGCTTCCCTATCTCCAATTCAGATGGGAGACATTATTAGAATTTGAACATCAGGGAATTAAGATCAAATGAAATAGGGCAAAAAAGAGTTCAATTCTGGGTTCCGGAATTTGCTTTAGATTTATGAAGCGACCAAAGGGTCAAGGCAAAGGCGTAACCTAACATTGCGAATGGAACGAAAATCAAGATAAGCGTTGCTGCGAAATCATCTACAAAGGTACCCAAAATTATCCCGATGAAAATAGGCCCAACAAGCCATGCAACGAATCTTCCATAAAGCGCGCCTTTGTATACAGAAAGATAATAGATCAGGAGCATTGTGATGCTGGGCAAGTAATAGAATGGCACATACGGCCAAAATGGGATCGCTTGCCCCCATCCACCGAGAACTCGGTAGGAGGCAAACATAGAATCCCACCAATCTCCCGCTGGGAAGGGATAAACGCCCGTACTAGCCCATTGGCCCATCCAGTAGACAATATCCTCCAGAACCGACATATAAAACAATCCCATAATTATAGACTCGAAACTCAGCCGCGTTGCCAACGTGACGGTGATAATGAGCCCAGACCACATAATGGTCCAATTAACTATAGACCCCAACTGGTCAATCAGTTTAATACCGGTGTAAACGACGAAATACTCGTAGATACCATATACAATGGAATACAGAGTGGCGGCTATAAAGCCTCTCAGAAGTCTTTGCCTGTGAACTTGCGGATCCTTTATAATAGTAATGGGCCGCTTGAAAAAAAAGTCTGCTAGCATGATAAACACCTTTCATTGAATTTTAATTTCTATGAATAAATGGCTTTTTTTGTATACTAATAAACTTTTTATACTTTTATACTATTATAAAATTTATGTCAATTGTGAAGTTAAAGAATAAAAAACTCCTAGAGGAAATCCAAGCTAAATTGACCTTAAAAATCGGGAAGAAATTTTCGCAGCAAGAAATTTTAGATAAAAGTTTAGAGTATCTTGCAGAAAACTTAGAGAAATTTGTAGAGGATTGTTTTCCTTTCATTGAATTATCTCCGGAGCGTCTTAGGGAAATAGAAGAATCTGCTTCAGATGTTGAGTATGAGACTTCTGGAGACGAAAACTTGGATATTTACGGGGCTTGAGGTGAGTCTAATAGGACTTTTCCTGGATACTGGATTTTTTTTTGCACTGAAATTTAAACAGGACCCAAATCACAAAAGAGCATTAAAGATTCTTCAAGATATATCCCAAAAAAAATATGGGAGTCAATTCACCTCTGATTACATAATTGATGAGTTAATGACATTAACTTGGAAAAGAACTAAGAATAAACAATTACTATCTCAAATTTGGAAGTTTTTCGCCCCTGCTACCCCTATTTGTAACATCATTCAAATTTCAATGGCTGACCTCCCGCCAATTTATGATGTTTTTTATAAACACTTGGAGAGGGAAAAATTTATCAGTTTCACCGATTGTTCGATTCTTTACTTGATGGCAAAATTCCAAATCCGCTATCTTGTGAGCTTCGATTCAAATTTCGAAGGTTTAGTTCAAATTTCAAATTTCGTAAGAGAATAAAAAATTCGAAAATCTCGGATATGAAAAAAGATGGCAGATGAAACTTCGGATACAGAAAAATATTACAAGATTCTCGCAGAAAAATTGGATGCAACCCTCCAAGGATTATCGAAAGCAGGCGCTCAAGGGAATATTAGCGAAACTTGGATGCAATACTTACGGGTATTGATACCACCCGAGGATGTAAAGTATTTAATCCATTTACCGATCTTTCCGAGTACCATCCTTGTACCGAAATTCGCTAAAAAAATCGGGAAAACAGAAGAGGAAGCCGAGACGATTCTAGAGCGGATGTTCCGAAGTGACTATGTTATGAGGAACGGCTCCAAAGTGAAACGATACGCGCTTCACCTTCCATTTCTACTCTTTGATGTTCCGCCGCTCAGCTACGATAAAATGGCGCCCGAAAAGGCAAAGAAACTGGCAGAGTTGAGTATGAAATACTTGGTCGAAGAGGAGTGGTACCGGAATTTCGAAGGATCCTCTCAAACGCCGCTCACCCGGATAATTCCCGTGCAAGAATCCGTTCCGCATTCGCAGGAAATCTTACCGTACGAACAGGTTGCGAAACTGTTAGAGGAAGCCCGAGTTATTGGATTGCAGAAATGCGCCTGCAGAGCGCGGATGGATTATCTAGGGATCAGAAAATGTGACCATCCGCTTGAATCCTGCATCAGCATCAATGATGGCGCCGAGTACATGATCTCTCTGGGCCTTGGAAGACAAATAAGTAAGGAAGAAGCGCTTCAGCTGCTGAAAGAGTTTAATAAACGAGGATTGATCCATACAACCGAGAACTACGGTGAAGGGAGCCATATGCTCATCTGCAACTGTTGCTCCTGCTGTTGCAGCCTCATTGGAGGTATCACACGGTGGCAGAATCCCCGCGCGGTGGCGAAAGCAAACTTCATTGCATCCATAAAAGCACCCGAAAATTGTACGCAGTGTAATCTCTGCGTGGAGAAATGTAATTTTAAAGCCATAACTTTGAGTGACGATCAGCCCCAAATTAACGAAGAGCAATGCATGGGCTGTGGCGTTTGCGTGGCGAATTGTCCCGCTGAAGTAATTGAGCTCAAACGGGTCGTGCGTGAAGTAATTTATAATAATCTGGTTGAACTTGGGTTAAAGGTCGCTAAAGAAAACGATCGCAAGATAGTAATGTGATCCATCTTCTGCAGATTAAGGAATGTTTATCTCGGACTGAAAATGCGTGGTCTTCAATCGTTCAGCGGGGACAGGAAGCGAAATGAGCGAGACTCTTAATAATTTATGAATGAACTCGACTAATTCCTTCTGGATTGCTTCATATGTCATCTCATATTTGTTCGATTGAAAGATCGTAGCGCAAATTTCCTGACAAGTCAAGTTCTTTTGAAAAAGAGCGATAAATTCCATTTCTAATGGTTGCTTACAAGCATAATTATAATAAATATCCTTTTGAAGGCGAACCAACTCTTGTTGATGCACCTCTACACCCGGTAACAGTGTCGGAATGGCAGTTTTACTGGTCCACCATGAATCCTCTGGCGGGAGGAGTTTAGAATGATGTTCAAAAGCGAAAGACCAGATTTGGCGCCACGAATTCAAGATTACGCTTTTAACCGTAATGTGTAGTTGGTCGCCAGGGCACATATAGGGCTGCTCAGGACTAGGCGCAAATAAGGGCGCCCAACTCGCATACCCCTCTAGCTCTCTGCTGGACAGCAGTATATCTTCAAAGAGCTGGACTTCAAAATAAAGTTCGACCCCAAATAATTTTCCTGCGTGTAGGATTGGACACCTGACTGAATTTTGAACCGTGTCCGTAAGGGTATCCCTTAATAAATGGAACTCGCAGAGCGGTTGTGGATCGGACAGCCATTCATCTGGCTTGAGATCCGATTCATAAAAGACCCGCTGGGGCAACCCGTTGAAATTGACGCCATAGACATTCACTGCCCCGATAAATCGATCAGAATCAAGGTACGGTACAGTTGGAGCTTTAACTGGTACCCCAAAGAGCGTCCCTGATTCTGGCACGATTATTCCCTTTGGTTTGAGAAATCGTTTAAGGTAATGTAAGGAGGACCAGAGATCGCCTTCCACTAATAAATTTGAAATCGGTTCTGAAAGAATGATATCAACCTTTTCAGGGATATCTTGCTCGGTGACCTCCTTCCCCGACTTATGGATAAAACTGATTTTATCTGCGAAATCATTCGCCGCGGCTAGTCTTTTGGCATATTCAATGATCGTTGTCTCTTCGATCGCATAGATATGGCGTGCTCCCGCTTGAAGCGCGAAAAATCCCAAAATCCCCGTTCCGCAGCCAAAATCAATGACCACATCATCTGGTTTAATTGCCCGCAAAATCGAATACCTGTATTTTAAGGTGCGATTTCTATCGAGCAAAAGCGCCAACTGCGTCTTATAGTTATAATAGGGCTCGTTAAAGTTGGAATTAATGGTACTCGCCTAATTTGGTTTTTTTATTCAGATCATTTGCTTCAAATTATTTTGAATAAATTAAATAATTCACTATCAATTTCTTTTTAAATTTTATATTAATCTTAAAATTATGAATGCTGAATTTCTTACTTATTTTTATCCAAGAGGCATTGCGGTGATTGGCGCCAGTACCAATTTTTCTTCGGGAGGCGCCCCGTTCGTTGTCTCACTACTTACCGCAAAATTCCCGAATATTTACCCAATAAATCCAAAACACCAAGAAATTTTCGGTCTTAAGGCCTATCCTTCTGTAACCGCTGTACCCTACCCGGTAGACTACGTCATTATCGCTATTCCCAAAGAAAAGGTCCTTAGTGCACTTGAGGATTGCATCCAAAAGGGCGGTGTCAAGGTTGTGTGCTGTTTCACCAGTGGTTATAGCGAATTGAGAATGGGGGATGGCATTAAAGAGGAAGAAAAATTAGTTGAGCGAGCCCGTGCGAATAATATTCGATTATTGGGTCCAAATTGTATAGGGCTATACTGCGCTGAATCGCGCATTTCATTTCAAGGCGCACTTTACAATACGGTCGGGCCTGAAAACGCGGGTAATATTTCAATAATTTCTCAAAGCGGTGGCAATACCGATGTTTCCATCGGCTATGGTTATGGTTTGGGGCTGCGATACCGGTTTGCGGTGAGTTACGGGAATGGCGCAGATATCAACGCCGATGATCTCCTGGAATTCCTCGCACAGGATTCTCAGACCCACCTAATCCTGGAATACTTAGAGGGATTTCGGACCCCTGAGCAAGCAAGGCATTTTTTGACCACGTTAAAAAAGGCGTGTAAAATAAAACCGGTAATCCTTTGGCTGGGCGGCGTTTCCGAATCTGGTGCACGCGCCATCAAATCGCACACAGGGTCCATTGCGGGCAATGCCAAGGTCTCAAGCACGGCATTGCAGCAAAATGGCGCCATTCAGGTGAATAATATATATGACCTTTTACATACGGGCTTACTCATCTCGCTATTACGAAAAAGTGGGAAATTGAGCCGAGTAACCCCCGATATTTCGGTTGTGGGAGGCGGCGGAGGAAATAGCATCCAGTATGCCGATATCCTATCCACCCTCAATCTGCGCATTCCGCCCTTTGATGAGGCGGTTCACGCTAAATTGGTAGAGACCGTCGGCGAAATTGGAACGCTACTGAAGAATCCCATCGACCTAAACAATGCCATGTTCAACATCAACCTTGTGAAGAAAGTCTTAAAAATTCTCGATAATAACCTGAACCATGTATTGGTTTTTGAGCCAGGAATTGAATGGTTCATTTTCATGGAGAACTTCATGAAAGAAATTTTGCATGATACAACTTCTGATTTCAAAATGATCTTGAAACAGAATATCAATGCCATGATTCGCTTTGAACGCACTTTGAAAAACCCCCTAGTGGTTATGAGTCCCTCCTGGTTCCAATATCCCGAAATCATCCGCGTCAAACAGGAGTATGAAAAACTGTTTTTGAAGAATAATATTCCCGTCTTCTCGCATTTATCATACATGGGTGTGGCAATTGCCAATGCGGTAAAATATAATAAATGGCTTGAAAAAAATAAGGATTGAGTAGTGATCATCACGGCTATAATTCATTATATAGACCAACTCAGCATTTTCCTCCTACTTTCTCTCATCATTCTACATATCCTTCATCTCAATGGTCCCTATAAACTGCCTCTTTCCAGTTTCTTCCGCCCTTTCACGCGTTATGAGCACTTTTTTATGCGTTTGCTATTTAAAATCTTGAAAACTGAATGGCTCTATAGGAATCGGCTAATCCGGGCTATTCCTGAATTTGTGTCGTATATCGCGGCGAACGGTGTGCGCCCCGCCGTCTATACGCTGCAACAACTTGAACACGCCGTAAATAGTATCTATCAAAAAAATCCTCCTCCCCAATTCGGGGTCGTCCTACGCCCTTGCCCCTGCCGAGATGCGCAGGGCAAATACAGCAAGACACTGCCGAATGTTACGGATGTCATCCTCACCACCAACGTCAAATCCTTGAAGAAAAGCCCTAACAATGTTTTCATTACCAAGCACCAGTTAATCCAGAAATTACGGCAGTTCGACGAAGCGGGGCTAGTTCACATTGTGCTCGGCTGCTGTGGCGAAGAAGGCTTCGGAATCGGTATCTGCAACTGCCATAAGTCCGTATGTTTCGTTCTGCTCGCCTATTTGGGGCGTGGTATCAAACGTGGGATAGCCCCGGGACCTTCCATCGCCACCTGCGACTCCAATCTCTGTAAAGGCATTGATGCCTGTGGGAAATGCTTAACCCGCTGCATATTTCATGCCCGCAGTGCCAAGGATGGCAAGGGGTTGGTAATTTCCGAACGCTGTTTGGGATGCGGTCTCTGCAGCAATACCTGTGAATCGGGAGCCACTCGTATGGCGCCTCGGAAAAACCCCAAGGAACTCTATTTTCCCCTCAACTGCCTCTAAAAATCCCTGCTTCTAAAAATTAGAATAGAAAAAAGAAAAAAAGATGGGATTATTTTATCGGGTTTACTTCAGATGCCGCTCCATATAATTCCCGGATTTTGGCCCTCAGAATCTTGCCCACTGGCGAAACTGGTAATTCCTTTGCGAAAATTACAGACCTCGGCTTCTTGAATCCCGCAATCTTCCCCTCTACCATTTTAATAACTTCGTCTTCGGATACTTTTTTACCCTCTTTCAGGACAATCACTGCCCGTATACTCTCGCCCCACTTTTCATCAGGCACCCCGATCACGCAAGCTTCTGCAATATTCGGATTTTCTAGCAATGCCTCTTCCACTTCCACGGGAAACACTTTCTCGCCGCCCGTGTTGATGCACTCCTTCTTTCGTTCTAAGACGAAAAATTGCCCTTCCTTGATATAGCCGAGATCTCCGCTGTGAAGAAATCCTTCTGCATCTATTGCTTGTTTTGTTTTCTCTAGATCTTTATAGTAACCTTGCATTACCGAAGGTCCTTTGTAGCAAATTTCTCCAACTTGTCCCTCACCGACTGGCTGATTATTTTCATCCACTATCTTCATTTCTAGTCCTTCCAGCAGGGAGCCCACGCATCTATCCTGCACTTCCTCAACGTTTCCATCTACTCTCATGGTGGTTACGGGGGCGGTTTCCGATTGGCCGAACGCATCGACTACAACGCCATTCGGGAAATACTGCAGAAGTTTTCGCTTGTAACTACCATGTAAAACCGCAGCACCGGTTAAGCAGATTGAAACCGAAGATAGATCAAATTTGCGGGGACTATTTTCAATTGCATCAATAAGCCACTTCCACATAGTGGGTACTAAGAAAATCTGCTTCAATTTTTCGCGCTCGATCATTTCCAGCAGTTCCATTGCATTGAATTTTTTGCTTTTCAAAAATACGACTGAGTAGCCCTGGAACATCCAAGAAATGAGGAACACCGCATAGGAGGCAAGATGAAATAGCGGAGGAACGAGAATTGTCTTATCAACTTCCTCCTCTTTAGCGCCACTGCGCATCGCCTTGCTCAGTGCCTTAGCAACCTCCTTTTCTCCGGTCACCCTTACTCCACCCGTCGCCATTAACTTCAGCATCTTGAAAACCAGCTTAAATCTGCCCCAAGAGGAATATGATAAGGGTTTAAAATTCGCCAGCTCCCTGAGATGCTCTGCAATCGCCATTTTCACGGTTCCATCATATTTTCCGGCAGGCGGCATCCCCATGAAGGCTTTGATTTTTCCTTCGCGAATCACATAGGTCATTGTGGTAAGTGACGGGCCGATTCTACTTGGGGTATCGACGACGATGACTTTATCACGCATTTTCGGATCCTCAAAAAAAACTTCGGGGATTCCAGTGAGCGATTTGCTTGCTTCTAGCAATCGCCGTTGCAACTCATTCTTAGCGAACCGTGGGTCATCCAATTCTGTTATCGGGGGCAATAGACGCGATAAAAATGCCATAGCTGCTTCTTCGTTATAGAGAATATTGTCATAACTCAGCATCACTCCTTTCGGGCGCCCCGTGGTTCCCCCTGTATAAATAATTACAGCTGTATCGTGAACATCCAAATCCACTTTAATTTCCTTGTCTTTTCCCTGCTGAATGAGGCTCTCATAGTTTAGCATGTCCGAGGGCGTATTGGGGCCATCATGAATGAGATATTTCACGTTCGGGATTTGCTTCCGAATCGTTTGCAACTCAGGCAAGGCGTCATCATCAAACAGGAAAGCTACTGAGTCGCTGTTGTTCAATAGAAACTCAATTTCTGAGGCGACGTACCGGAAGTTCGTAGGGACTGGGATCGCCCCGAGTTCCTGAATTGCCAAATTGGATTCGAGGAATTGGGGTGAGTTATAAAATAGGAAGGCTACCTTATCACCCTTTTTAATACCTAACTTCCGTAACGCATTAGCTAGCTTATTGATCCTTGAATTCAATTGATACCAAGAAATTCTCTCGGTTCCATAGATTATAGCCGGTCGATCGCGGGGATAATAGCGGGCTTTAATATATACAGCTTCTTTAAATTTTCCTAATCGGACCATTTATATTCGCTCCTCAAAATGACGATTACTAATGATTATGATGGGTTTAAATAAAAAGCATCACTGCAAAATTGGTACCTTTTTTTAGAAGCCCTAAAAAATTTCTATGAAAAAGAAATAACAGTTTGCAGCAAGCACGCCCGTGATGATGGTAATAAACACGGTGGTGGCGCCGAGAGACGGATATTTCTCATAAATGAATATGCCCGAGAGGGTCGCAGCGGCGAATGCCACGATCATGGCAACAACGGCTAGGAATATGAAGCTTAGCAAATAAAAGAAGAAGATCATAAGGCCAAGTGTATAGAATCCCATGAGAATGCGCTTAAGCCAGCGGTTTCGTAAGGGAATATTATCCTGAATTAATTTCCGGAGGAAAAGTTCGTGCGATAGAACGAACGGATACAGTCCCAGCAACGCCAAGACGAGGTATTCGATGGATAAGGGCGAAAAAACTAAAAGACCGAAACCATAGGCGAGAGCTAAGTAGCCTAAAATTGCTAACACCCCTAAGTGGACCCCTAAAGAGATCGATCCGCTATGGTAATTAGAGCGAACCGCATTCCATACCGTTGTTTTTTGGATAGTGTCTCGCTTCAGATAAAGCAAAATTCCCAAGGTATAAGCAAAGAAAAAGGTGCTCCCAATCAGTAACGATAAAAATAGATTGTATAGCAGTTGCTGGAGTCCATATATGGCATAAAGCAGCCCGATATAGGGTAATGAGGCGAAAAGTACAAATTTAAAGCCTCGAGGTTGGGGTATCACGGGCGCTTCTCGCTTGAAGGTATTTTTATACCAAAAGATAAATACAAGCGAAAGGATTGAAAAGAATAATCCTATTAAGGTTAATAAATACAAAAGGTAATAGGATAGATATGTAAAACTGGCAATGGAAAGATCATTAACAGCGGGGTCGATTCCAAAGAAGTGGTGTTCGAAATATAGAATCGTTTGGTAGATTACTTGGTCATCAATTAATAGGTGATCCCCCTGCGGAAGCGTGTAATAGCTGGCATTCGTCCCCAATGTCCTATTCGCATCAAGTAAATTATTATAGGACACAGTATCATCCGCCGTTCCGTGAATCACGAGTATGCGAGGTCCAAAGGCATCAGGCGCCGGCTGCTTACCCAGCGAGCCATTATAATAATTCACGGGATTATGATCGAATTGATAAGAAAAATTATCAAAGAGATTCGCATCCACTTTCAAATTCTTGAAAATATCCCCGAAACTAATATCACCCGCGGCACTTGCGTCAAGCATGCGCGACGTGTTAAAGACCCCTGCCCAAGTTACGCACGCGTTGATACGATCCAATCGTCCGGCTTCATAGCCCATAGCCAGAAACGTGGTCCAGCCCCCCAACGAATGCCCACACATGCCCACTGCACTCAGATTGAATAAATCCGGACGGGAATACACGTAATCCAGCGCGCCAATTGCGTTTTTCCAAAAGTATGGTCCTAATTTTCCAGTAGTTTGACCATGGCCGCTCAAATCAATGGGCAACGCGAAAATGCCGTGTTTCGTCAGTTCGGTTACCAACCGGAGGTCCGTGGTCTTCGTCACCTCAAACCCGTGGATAATAATCACCACGGGGTATTTTTGCCCAGGTACATAATTGCGCGGGTAGAATATGTTCCCGCTCGTGATCGCGACAACGGAGGGATTCTCACTTAGCACGCTTGGAAAAGTAATGGGCTCCACTCGGGAAGCGGTATTGAAGAAAAGCGCTAATTGCGCTATCAAACTGCCGAAAAAGAGTAAAAAAGGAAGACAGAGTAAAAACATTTTCTTCTTCGAGAGCATCATATCGCGATTCGTCTTTCATTTTAAAAATGTTATGAAAAAAATTGTTAAGATTTAAGAACTGGGGTAAATTATTTTTGGTACCAATATAATTTGAGGTGAATTACATGGGTAAAGGTGGTTATATCTTTATGGCTATCGGTGCTGCATTAATTGCGATTCCTCTGTTTTATGCATGGTCTATCTTGACTGGGGCAATGCCGCCTCTGATAGTATTTCCGCATGAACCGGGCATTATCGATCTCTCCGCACTTTGGAACATTATGATCAATTTTGTAATTCTATCTATTATGGTCAAAGCTGGATCCGCTCTTCTCCAACACGGCGCGAATGCAACTAAAACTGAAGCGTGATCTCAATGGGTGCCGCAAAAGTACTTGGTGGATTACTTTTCCTAACGATAGGCATCGTGTTTCTGGTAATAGGGATTGTGCCAATTCCCACATTGGGCGATATCTCTTTCATTGGGCGTTTTATGGACACTATGTTCCTCGATTTTACGACTATGATGATGACGTGGGATTTTACACCACTGTTTCTGGCAATGGGCTATCTAGAAATCGCTTATATCATCCCCTACGTAGGGTTCCACTACTGTAGGGCAGGCATAAAAAGTATGACCCATGACAAGAAAAAAAAGGAATACATGATCAGTGAAGCTAAAATTGGTCTACTGATTGCAGGCTTTATTTTAGTATGCGCTGCAGTTGCATTAGTCCTGATGATTCTGTTGGAATATTTAGAACCTGCTTTCCAATTTTTAACTGATCTGCTACCCGCATTGTACTTTCCAGGGCTGTTGCCAACATTGCTTATTCCAGTGGTTCTTTCCTTACTGATAATCTTCTTCGTGTATTGGCTTGGGTCTAAAATCATGAAAAGCGGCATTAAAAAGGAGGAAATGTTGAAATGATTTCAAAAAATAAGATTCTTCTTGGACTCCTCTTACTTTTGTTCGTATTCGCGCTATTTCCATCGAAATCCACCGCACTTCTACCAAACTCTTACGATCAGACCGTTAATGACTATTTCTTCCTCAAATATACAATGAATACCACTACCACATCCGCGGTCACCGGATTTATAATTCCGCCCGCAGGCACGAATTGGATGATTGAAGTCGATGCAATTGATAATAGCACCATGTGGGATATCCTGAATGGCTCTGTCTATCAAGAAACCGCTGACTATCTCAATTTTTGGGAACCTACCATCTTTGGAGCAAACAGTTTTGAATTTGGGCGATATGATGGCTCAAGTTTCATCATTGGCAATGAGCTCGAAAGCCGATTTCCGGTGCCTTTTATTGTCCCCGTCGATATGAATGCGGTTTTCAATCAGACGCTCAACGTCTCCTTAAGCAAACATTTTGAAAACTACATGTATATGAATGGGACGCAACTGATGGGCGCTTTGGGCGGCCTGGGCGGGATGCTCCCCTTCGAAATCTTTGGCATAGCCATTGCATGGAACGGTTCTTCAATGATCTGGCTCCCTCGGGGAATGCGGATGGATCCCTACGGCAATCAAACTGGCAATACACTCTTGGTGGCAGTCTACTTCGGTGATGGAGAACTGACCTACCTCCGCGAATCTTGGTGGGACAATAGCACGCTCCAAGGCGATGGCTTCGGGACTTGGCAAACCAGCTATAAATTGGTCTCCCCTCTGATGGACTTAATCGGGAGCTTTTTTGAAGGGATGTTTCCAGGGTCCGATGTTTCAATGAGCGGAATTCCGGGATTTCCGTGTGCAGCCGTGTTCCTAGGTTTAGCAGCCACCGTTGGAATTTTTTACCTACGAAAGCCAAAATCTATGATTTAATTTTAAATTCTCTTCTTTTTTTTCTTTATTTTATTCGCTATCATCCTAAAATCTTAATAATATCGCTTTAGAACCCTTTTTTATCGAATACCAAAAGAATCAAAAATTAATTGAAATTAAATAAATATAAATAAGATTTTACTTGACTATTAGTTTTGGAGGCAAAAAAATGGGTGCAGCTAAAATCATCGGCAGTATACTCGCATTAGCAGGCGGCGCTTTTGTGTTAATAATGCTTTTCGTGTATATAAACTATCTCACGGAAGGCGAGCCAGACTATATGAGTTGTTGGTTTTTAAATGCCGTGATTGTCTGTCTTGCGATTATCGGAGGGATTCTAGGACTTGTGGGTAAGAGAGCTGGTGGTATTCTAGCCTTAATTGCTGGCATAATTGCGATTGTATTCGGGCTTATTACCGTTTTTGTCACATGGGACATATCTACTTGGCCATTATCGTTTTTCACATCTTATTTAGGCTGGTTTCATGAACCTATGCATATGTTCGCTGGAATCACATTAGAAGCCCTTCTGATTCTCGCCGGCGGTATAGTTATCACTGTGAGTGGTTCCGAGAAATAAAATCCCTTTCCCCCTTTTTTTTATTTTTATAAACAAATTTGAGAACATTTTCTGCGAATAAATTAAAATTGAAAAACGTTCTGGATTTTATTACATAAAAAAGAACTTGATCTTTTAAATTCGTGAAGACTCCCCTTAATTTATGGTGAATAATGATGCAGGAAATCGCTGGCGTCTATATTTGTGAGGAAGATGGGACCATGATATTTGAATATGTACCATCGCATAAAGACGAAAACGAAGAAGAAGATGCCGGAGATTCTTCTCTATTTACAGGGATGATGTTGTCGGTGCAAACCTTCGCCAGAAATCTGGGCGAGAAGAGTGGAAGTGAAGTTATCGAGATGGGAAAAATCAAAATCTATCTCGCGAAAGATGAGGAGACTAAAATTATCTTCATACTAAAATGCTTGAAGGAGGCGAATGACAAGAAGGTCAAGAAGCTGTTCGAGAAAATTCAGACAACCTTCAACACCGATTTTAAGCCCTATTTCAAGAAATTTTCCCCGAAGGAGTTGAAGCTTTATATTGATAACCTATTCACCACATACCTTCAGAGACTTTTGAAATAAGGTAATTCTTACTTGATTGCCGCTTTTTTTAGGGTTACGAGGTAAATTAGACACGCAACAGCAGCGAAGATTACAGAAAAGACGAATAACCAAGCGTAACCCAGTGATTCAGCAATTAGTCCGCTGAAGAAGCTGCCAAGAATAGCAGACACGCCGACAATGATGCTATATATTGCTAAAATTTCGCCCATATTCTTCTGTACTAAACGTGGTAAGCAATTTTGCAATGCAACATTTTGGAGACTATACGAGAAACCGCTGAAAATCAGAAGGATAATGATAAGGACTAAGGAACCCAGCATTCCTAATAGTAAAAAGATAAGTGAAAAAATCACGAAAACTACATAGACCGAAATCCGGAGGAGGTTTCCGATAAGTAGAATCTTGCGATTCCCCTTCCGGTCAATCCAGTTCCCTGCAAACGTATACCCAACTATCGAAACTAGATAATAGCCTATGAATATCCAGAAGTAGTAACTTGCAGGAATGGTTAGATCCTGGGTTACAAACGCCGCAAGCGGGGTGAAGGTTAGGTTGGATGCGAGGAATAGCGTGAATCCGCCTAAAAAGAACAGCCCAAGCGTCGCGGTGAATTGTTTTTTAATCGGCGTCTCTTGATCTTTTGCCTCTACTTTATATGATAGGATTTTTCGGGGTTGCACAAGAGTTGAGTAGAATGCCAGGTCAAGGTTGATGAGCGCCGTTTTTTCAATTTTCTGTAAGATCTTCTCTTTCGAGATATCCTTAATGGTGAAGAATCCAATAACAGCGCTGACAGCACATAATATGGCGCAGATGAGGAAAAATATCGAATAGTTATTCAAGAAAGTTTGAAAAAGGCCGCCCACTACAAGCCCAAGACAGGCTCCAATCCCAGAACGTTGCTGGTACTTGGAGATTGTCTCCTCCCACAAATCTGGCGGGTAATGATCAAAAATATACATTGTTTTAGCCGTGTCTCCGGCACCTAAGAGAAGACCTGATAGAATCCCTAGCACAATGAGCCACGTGAGATTCACAGCGAAGAAGTAGCTAAATAAAATTCCGAAGCCGCTGATAAAGGCGATTAAAATGAAAATCTTCCTTTTTCCACTATCATCGGTGAGTTTCCCCCAGATGAAAGTTAGCGGGAGACTAACAAGTGTGGTTAACGCAGAAATGAAGCCAATATCAGAAACCGTTCCTCCAATTGCCGTTGATATTATGAATAACGAAATTAAAGTGCCTGATGCAGCCATTGCTGCCGAAAACGGTAAGAAGGCATAGATCCAAAAATCTTTTTTCGAAGTTTGGGACATAGACGCACCTATCCTATTTTGGTTTAAATGTTAGGGCGTTCTCTTTAAAAAAGATTTGGGTTAAATTAATCCCCTAGAGCGAGGAGCACCAATTCTAGGAGATCGAGGACCTCAATGGAGCACGCACTACCTAATGCTTTCACGGCGTCTTCTAAATTTCTCAAGCAGAACGGACAAGTCGTGACAATAGTATCGGCACCTGTTTCCATAGCTTCCATGATCCGCTTCTTTGCGATTTCAAGTGCAAGCTCCGAAAAGCCGGATTTCACCCCTGCCCCCGCTCCACAGCACCATGCGTTCTCCTTGATGCGTTGCATCTCGACAAACTCTAGCCCCGGAATGTGCTGGAGAATATAACGTGGAGCCTCATAAACTTTCATATGCCGCCCGAGATGGCAAGGATCATGGTACGTTACTTTCCGCTGAACTGGTTTGGTGAGTTTCAACTGCCCATTTTCAAGCAGCTCTTGAATTACCTCCGTAATATGGACGACGGTGAGCTTGAAATCAGGAATTAGGGTGGGATAATCCTTTTTCAGAGTTCGATAGCAGCCGGCGCAATGGGTAATAACTCGTGTGGCTTTAACCGTTTTGAAAGCCTCATAGTTATGCATGGCGAATTTCCGCGCTAATTCCAGATTGCCGGTGCGGAATGCGATTGACCCGCAGCACCATTCCTCTAACCCCATAATTGTATAATCGACATTCGCCTGGTCTAATATTCGCGTGATATTTTGTAGAATTTTTGGCATGCGATAGGGTTCCGTACACCCCATAAACAGGACATTTTCAGCAACTTCCGGAAAGGTTTTCTGCTCTGGCACCCACTTTATTCGTGCTTGGTGGTCCTCGGCATAGGGATTGTTGAATTTCTCACAATTCTCAAAAATTTCGGTGTGTTTCGGCAGTGCAAACCCCGCATCAATTAATTCTGCTCGGAGTGCCTCCCAGATTTTCGGTTGATCCATGATTTGCGAGATAGGATGTTGGAGTAAAGGATGATAGGACGCATTGCAAATGCTTTTACAGGATCCACAAATCATGCATTGAAATACGATGTCCGCCAAGTTTTGACTGGGCTCGATCTCGCCTTTGAGTAAGCCCGTTGCCAGCACGATTTTCCCGCGAGCGAAGAAGGGTTCCCATTTCCCTGGAACGCTTTCATATACCGGACAAACTCCATAGCGTCCGACCGCAGGGCGTACCGCGGCACGGCAGTCTCCACATCGGTAACAGGTCTCAATTATTTCTCTGACTTCTTCTAAATGCTTATACTTGGATTTGCTCATCTGTAACCCTCCATTTCAAACATAAAGATACCTGGGCTTAGTATATTGTTGGGATCGAGCTCCTTTTTGATACCCTTCATGAAATTATAGTATTGGTCTGAGAAAGCCCCGGATTTCACTAGCTGGCGCGAGGTCACGTAGCCGAGCATGTAATGCATGGCACCCGCCTTGATGACAGCATCTAATTGGTCCTCCCACAACTTCAGATTGAGATCCCGCAATTCAGGTCGGATAGCCGTGGTAAAGCCAATCGCCAACTCAACGTTGTTCTCGCCTGCCAAGCCGACAGAGCCACATCCTGTCCCCGGAGGGATTCCAGTCGTTTTTTGGATGTAGGCGAAATCTTTACTCACTTCTGGTTTTGCGGCCCATTTATCTATGCGATCTAATACAGCTGGAAATTTAGCAACTGGACAATGGGCTTCCACCGTCAAGGATTGCGTACCGCGCGGTAAACCAAATGTGTTTTGATAAAAACTCCAGTGCCCATTCAGCTCATAATGATATTTTGCAAAATTACCATCTTCAGTCTCCGGACCCAGTGCCGTCCCTGAATTTTTCACTACAATTGCATCTAAATTCGCCACATTCGCTTCCAGCTCTTTTTCGGAAAATGCTTCGGTGGTGTAAAAAACGGCGGCACCACTCAACTTTAATTGTTTCCAGGGAAGAAAGGTGGGGGGTTTCATTGCATTCATGGCAAGAATAAAATAATCTGGGAAATAGAACCCATCATAGATGCCAAATCCACCTTTGGTGAGCCATTCGAGAAAAATATTTACGCCGTATTTCATATTGCTCCTTTTTAACACGAAAGTTTTCCCTGCATGATACGGCGGTCTCGGGTAAATACGTAAAGTCGCCTTGGTCTTGACACCATGAATTCCATTATCCCCTAAAAATAAGCCAGAGAAATCGGCACCAAACCCGTACCGACTAAACGGATGCTCCACATATTTGCAACACAGTGATCCCGTATTAATGATATCTCCTTGAGGCAAAACTACTTCCAATCCAACGACATGCCTGCAGCAAGAGCCATACTTAGCGCCACCTCCACCTCCGACGGAATTGTGACTCAGCCCGCCCCCAACAACAGCAGACATGCCCGATCCCGGTCCCAAGCATCCCGTGTAGAATCCCTTTTTGAAGAGCTCTGTGTTTAATTCTGCCCAGGTGATTCCACATTCCGTAGTGACGACTTGATCCTCGATGTTGATTTCAATAATTTTTTTCATTGACGTCATGTCGAGGATAATGCCGCCGCGATGTGCAATTGCGCCCCCCAT
>Ga0315277_10001666_pt1 | contig 31877 bp, 25 predicted proteins | sample YL17G05_15_MG_FD_203695 | JGI IMG/M metagenome (GOLD analysis project Ga0315277, IMG submission 203695) | Sediment microbial communities from Yellowstone Lake, YNP, Wyoming, USA - YL17G05_15 | ecosystem: Environmental > Aquatic > Freshwater > Lake > Sediment | place: USA: Wyoming | collected...
GCCTGATATTCATCTTTCCCCTTCATATCCACTAAGAATCCGTAGCCGAAGGCACCTGCTCCGAAGGAAGGTTTGGTCTTATTGGTTGAAAGGTATTTATCATTACCTGATTTATCTATCAAAATCGAAATGGGATAAGAATAAGACCGGTTTGCGCCCCCGCTTTCATAGGAATCATCCCCGCTCAAGTCTATGATTATGAAATAGTCTGCCTCAGGATAATTATCATCTGTGCCATTTGAGATTATTATCTTGCCCAGAGGGGTATTGTAAGAGAAATTAAATTTCTTGTCTGTCGTAAAATTATAGAGACTGTCTTTTACGAAGTCAACTGCCCCGGCTAAATCCTCAGCTCCGGTATAAAGGTATTTATAATCAACGTAGTGCAGAAAATCGTAAAACTCCGGGGTTGCCAGGTCCTCATCTGAGCTTAAAAGCCTGGTGGATTGGTCAAAGAGCTTCTCCATATCAAATTTTTTCTCCGCCTTCTCGAAAGCTAAATTTCTCCATTTCAAAGCATCTAAGGAGGCATAAATTAAAAGAGCCACCTGTTGGGAGATCTCCCCTGGAACTTCTTGAGTCATCTTTTTCAACTTTTTGGCTTCGCTGGAGGAGAGTTTTTTGCCCATCTTAATAAAAAGGGAGTCGATGGATTCATAAAGCGCATCCTTGCCTTTAATCTTCTTCAGATTCTCCTGCAGAGGGTCTCCGACAAGACCTCTTCTCACCCCTTCATCTATTCTCAAAGAGGCAAACCCGATAAGATTTCTTAAGGAGCGTGAATTTGAGGCTAAATAGTTTTTGAAATTCGAGGTGTAATAAGGGATTTTGAAAAAGTTCTGGTGATATAAGGTGAAAAGCGGCAGCAAAAATTCATCCCCTCCGAAATTGGACATATCGTAATAATCAAATTTCAGAGTCTCCTTGGTCAAACCCACTGCTTTTAGAGCCTTTTCAAATGGGTCTTCTTTTTCACCTGCAAAATTTGTGGAGATAAAAATGAGTAATAAAACCACGAGAATGAACCAAACTGATTTTTTCATAAACACCTCCTGAGGATTTGTTTTATTAGCCAAAATAACCTTCTAACTGGGTTATGTCAAATTCAATTATATGCGGTAGGACCACGGCAGGTCGTGATCCTTTGGGTGATTTTTTTGTAGGGACAGAATCCACCTCAGGCGGATTCTGTCCCCCATACTTGCTGTCAATTATTTATGAGCTATTTAAGTTGACAAATAAAGAATTAATTGCTATACTTTTTAAAACTTTTAAGCTCTTTTTGATATGAAAGTGCAAAAGTGGTTTATTCTTATTCTTCGCCTTTTAGTTATAGTAATTTACTGGCTAAAAGAACCTCTCCGGGCCTGGTTTGCTCAGCTTGCTATTTATAGAAATCCAGCCTTGTCCATAGGCGCTTTTTTTCTGGCAGATTTTTTCAAGAGAACAAATTACGAAAAATGAGAGGTAAAAAAATAATATATATCCAAACAGACATATAGAGAACTTTATGCTTACCACGAAAGGTATTCTTACCTACTTTATTATCATCACGATTGTAGCTTCGTGCTCTCTGCTTTTGGCTCGTACTTCGAGCAGTGCCTCTATCGCTGACATTGTGGAAAAAACCGCTCCTAGTGTTGTTGTAATTGTCGTTTACGACATAACAGGAGTAGAAAAGGGACAAGGAAGTGGTTTTTTTATTGCTGACAAAGGCATTATAATTACCAACGCTCATGTTATGAAAGACGCGTACTCTGCAGAGGTCTTCAGTGAATCCAACTATTACGATGATGTCGCTATTCTTAGTCGGGATGAAAAACTTGACCTTGCATTGATCCAAGTTAGGGCAACTGAGGAGATTCCTCTCGAATTTGATTTTGAGTATGAGATTAGGCCTGGCGAGAGAGTGGTTGCAATCAGCAATCCACTTGGCCTAGAGAAAACTGTTTCAGATGGCTTGATTAGTGCTGTTCGCTCATATGGAAATGAGATAGAAGTTATTCAGACAACTGCGCCAATTTCGCCGGGTAGCAGTGGAGGTCCCTTGCTGAACACGAATGGAAAAGTCATTGGAATAACAGCAGCGACTATTGCTGAAGGCCAGAACATTAATTTTGCGATTAGCATACGTACGATTAAATCGTTTCTTCAAAGCCCTGGTAAAATAGAGTATCTACATCCCCCAAAGTCCAAGGTCTGGTTTCGGTGGCTCTTAAAGTGGGTCGGTACTGTGATCCTTGGATTGATCGCTCTATTTTTCGGTGGAGGATGGTGGCTCATCTTAATCGTCGTCTTTTATCCTTCTTGCTTTGGCCCGTAAGACTTCTTAAGAAAAAAGCGTCAAGTTCTTTGAGTCAGCGGTCTTCCTATGGACCAATCGACCCAAAACTACGGACAAAAACTAATAACGAGAAGTTGGATATCGAACTAAGTTCGTCAAATGAAATAGGTCACAAAGAGGACGAATCTATCAAAGAAAGACTTGAAGAATTACGAGAGCTCATACGTTACCATCAACACAAATATTATGTGGAAGACGCTCCAGAAATTGCAGATTTTGAATATGATCTGCTGAAGGCGGAACTAAAATCCATTGAACAGATGCACCCAGAGCTTAAAACTCCAGATTCGCGGATAAAAAGCGGTGGCATACAATCTTCTTCCGCTGAGTCGGGCAAACCCTTCTATTGTTGGAGATGTGGCACTCAATTACGTGCAGATTCTAGTATGAATGAATACACAGTTGAATGTCCTAATTGTGGTGCGGAACTCGAAGTACCAGGAGTCGCCGAGACCAACGACTCAATGAAGTTCGACAAAGCCAGAGGTCCAGATCCCGGCACTATAGAACTTGGCAAACCCACATTGCTTTATGGAGCTAAAAAGATAGCTCTATTAGATAGACATAAGTCGCTTGTGGAATCTGTCGTATTCAGCCCCGATGGAGACTTGCTGGCTTCGGGGAGTGCAGACAAAACAATAATATTATGGGACATTGAAGCTAGACACGATATAGCAACACTATATGGTCATAATGACCCAGTAGCATCAGTGTCTTTCAGTCCTGACGGAAAACTGCTTGCCTCGGGAAGCTGGGACAATACAATAAAGATATGGGATGTTGAGACTGGAGAAGAGATAGCGACTTTTTTGGGACATTCAAAGTGGGTGGAATCTGTTGTCTTCAGTCCTGATGGTAGACTGCTTGCATCGGGGAGTTCAGACAATACTATAAAGTTATGGGATGTCGTTAAAAGAAAAGAGATTATGACATTAAGAGGACACTCCCAACTTGTACAATCCGTTGCCTTTAGTCCTCAAGGTGAACTTATAGCCTCGGGAAGTGTTGATAAGAGGGTCAAGCTGTGGTCTGTGGAAGAACGAAAGTGCTTAGCCACCTTTATTGGACATACTGGTGAGGTAAGGTCAGTCGTTTTCAATCCTACTGGTAGATTACTTGCGTCAGCGGGCTTTGATGAGTTGATAAGGCTTTGGGATTTAGAGACAAAAAGCCAGACAAATACGTTAAAGGAGGATGCACCTATAATATTTTCTGTTGCCTTCAGTCCTGACGCAAAATTGCTCGCTTCGGCAAGCCTAGACAATACGATAAAATTATGGGAGGTGGAAACACAACAGAGATTAGTAACCCTAAAGGGACACTTAAAATGGGTGGAGTCGGTTGCCTTTAGTCCTGATGGAAGACTACTTGCTTCAGGAAGTGGAGATAATACAATCATTATATGGGAGCTCACCTCGAAAAAGTTGCAGGAATTACTACAGGATACCGAGACGCAAAACCTGCAGGATAAAAAGCGCATTCTTTTGATTGATGATGATTAGAAAATCTTAGGCTTGATTTTAGATAGTCTTCGTGCCATTGGAAAGTATGAGGTTCTCACTGCAAAAGATGGAGAGGATGGGTTACAGGTGGTTCGCGAAAAGGGCGAGTTAATAGACCTTGTGATTACTGACTGTAACCACCCAAAGATTGATGGCATCACAATGAGTAAGATTATTAAAGAGGAATATCCAGATATACCAATAGTTATGCTGACAGGATATTACAGTGCTGTAAAACTCAGGGTACCTGAAGGCATTTTTTTCAAAGTTCATCCTAAACCAATTCGAATAAAAGAATTGGAAGAAATCATAAAGGCTGCAATAAAGTCAAACCCTTACAGAAAATAACTCCTCTGTCTTTCTACCTGTAAGTATTTTAGCACCATCTGCTTTCTCTTGAGCTAACTTGTCTAAAGTCTTCACGAAAAATTCAATCGAGACTCTTTCAGATGAAGCAAATTGCAGACGAATACTCAGAGTAGGATTTGGAACACTAAATCCAATTATATTTAGATTGACAAAAGTAAAGCTCTATAGTATAATTTTTCAAAAATAACTCTTTCTTCGATAAAAAAATGCGTTTTATTGCAGATTTTCACATTCATTCCAAATACAGCCGGGCGACCTCTCCGGAGATGGAGGTTGAGTCTCTATCCAAGTGGGCGGAGATAAAGGGTATCTCGCTTCTGGGAACCGGGGATTTTACCCATCCGACTTATCTTTCTGAATTGAAAGAGAAGTTAGAGCCTCTGGGGAATGGGCTTTTTCAACTAAGGAGTAAAAAAAACTCGGTTAAATTCATCCTTACCGCAGAGTTGAACAATATCTTTCACCAGGGTGGCAGGCTAAGGAAAATTCATAATATCATCTTTGCCCCGTCCTTTGAGGTGGTTGATAAGATCAACAAGAAGTTAGCGAATTTAGGGAAACTGGAAGCAGATGGCAGACCTGTATTTACTTTCTCAGCTAAAGATTTGGCAAGACTTATTTTAGGGACTTCACAGGAGTGCCTGATTATTCCTGCACATGCCTGGACTCCCTGGTTTTCCATCTTCGGGGCAAATTCAGGTTTTGACTCGATAGAGGAATGTTTTGGGGAATATTCCAAGTATATTTATTCCATCGAGACCGGGCTTTCATCTGACCCCCAGATGAACTGGAGATTGTCAAAGCTGGATAGGATTACTTTGATCTCAAACTCAGATGCCCATTCTCCTTCCAAGCTCGGAAGAGAGGCGAATGTTTTTGACTGTGAGTTGGATTATAATGAAATTTCTGAGGTGATAAAAACTAAAGATAAGAATAGATTTTTGTTTACCGTTGAATTTTTCCCGGAGGAAGGAAAATACCATTTCGACGGGCACAGGAACTGCGGTATACTACTCTCACCGGCTGAGACCAGGAAAAATAAATCTATCTGCCCGGTATGCCATAAAAGGATAACGGTTGGAGTAATGCACCGGGTGGAGGATTTAGCTGATAGACCAGATGGGTTCATCCCGCCCAATTCCATACCTTTTAAAAACCTTATTCCCCTGCAGGAGATAATCGCCGAAGCCTTAGGCCAGGCACCTGATACCAAAGGAGTGGAAGAAGAATATAAAAAGATGATCCAGAATTTCGGCAATGAATTCAGGATTCTTTTAGACCTTTCGATCGAGGAGCTATCTCCCAAGACCCCACCAAAAATATTTGAAGGAATAAAAAGGGTGCGCGAAGGTAAATTGGATATAATTCCAGGGCATGATGGGGTCTACGGCAAGATAAAAATCTTTGAAGAAAGGGAGAAGGTAGAAGTAAAGAAAGATACAGAACAGTTGGGATTATTTTAATCGTAGGAGCGACCCGTCGGGTCGCCCCTACAGCTCCTCAGTCGGATTCTGCCCCTCCAAAAACAGGTGAGCCCACCTTGCCCTTAAAGTGCGGTCAAATCTAATCTCACCCCTTACCTTCCTACTTGGAGAAGGGATTAAATAATAAGGGTTCAAATTCTTGAACCCCTACATCCCCACGTTCATTAAATAGCAATTTGTAAAAGAAATTCGTATATTAGGTGGAAAAAAAACTTTCTGCCTGTCGTTTCCAGTGAAATGCGTCCCTACCTAAAAAGGTTTTGTAATTGTTGCCGATAAAAAAGATGTGTGGAATAAGGCTGGGATAAGAGGAGATTTTAAGGTGAACTTATCAAAGTACTTTAAACCTGAGTTTATCAAATTAGAGCTGGAGACCAAAATCGAGTTCGATGAGGAAAACGGTCTCCATCCCCAGAAGAAACTATGGAGGACAAAGGAAGCTATTTTAGAGGAGTTAGTCGAGCTTCTGGATAAGTCCGGAAAAGTCTGCAACAAGCATAAACTTCTTTTAGACCTTTTGAACCGGGAGAAAAAATCCTCTACCGGTATTGGAAAGGGTATTGCCATACCCCATGTCAGGACTATGCAGGTGAGAGAGTTCGTCATCGGCTTTGCCCGTTCAAAAGAAGGATATGAATTTGATTCAATAGATGGGAAACCAGTTCATCTTTTCTTCGTAATGGGGGCCCCTCCCTATGATGACTCCCTTTACTTGAAGGTGTTTAAAGCCATAGCCGAGCTTTTCCATTCAGATACTTTTGAGGAAGAGCTTTTCTCTGCGACCTCAGAATACGAGATAATCAGAGCAATCCAGAAAGTAGAATAAAAGTGTTTTTTGGAGTGCATCCTACGGATGCTTTTGCTGGGATAGGGGTTGTACCCTTATCCCATTTCTTTGCGGGCAGGAGTACAACTCCTACCCGAGCAGAAATTGAGATGTTGAACTTTAGTGAAGTTGTGTTAAATTTTCAGACCTGTTATGTACTTGTTCAATGCTTTTTCAAATCTAATCATTCCATCAATCATATCATTCTGTAGTCGATCCCATTTATCGACATCATCTAATCCAGCATAGTCATAAATTTTTCTTATTCTTGAAGCCCTCCTATCATCTAATCTTTGCCATTCCAGCTTATCTCCAAAAGCTTCTTCAATTTCCTTCTTATGGGCATATAACTCGTCAAATATTCGCTTACTTTCATTTTCTGATCCTTTACCTCTGTCTATATACAATTCTATTGAACCACGCTTATAAAGTATTACATAGGTGTAACTTAAACCACTTTTCCCTGCTCCAGTGCTAATCCAATGGCTAGTACCTGGTGATATATTAGAATGAAGGTTTGTTTTTTCTTTGCTCTTTTCCAACAAGGACTTCCAAAATGCTAGCCTTTTCTTGTGCCTTTCTGCTTCCTTCTCTCTTTCCTGTCCAATAACCTTGCTTTTTTCACTGGGCCCAGCAATAATTTCAAATTTTGGCGCTGGCTCAGAATTTCCAATCCTGTATGCTTCGACTTTCACTAGGTAAAAATCGACACCCGTAGCTGATTCATTTAACCACTCGACAGCCCTTTCGTGTTCTGGGCGAGGATCACTGGATATCCAAATAGCAATCTTAGCTTCCAGATTCGATACGTAAGTCAAGATTTTGCCTAAATGGTCGTGATCAGTCTTTTCCAATTGATTCTCTATCAATATCCTCTCACCTGATTCATTCTCTGCAACTATATCTGAAGAGAAACTGCCAATATCCTTCTCTTTTTCGATAGGAGTCATAGGAATATCTAACTCCTCACCCAAGACCTCCAAATTTTCAAAAAGCCATGTTGTAAAATCCTTAGCTTCTTTTTTCCACACCTCTCTTAAAGGAACTTTCTCAATTCGCCCTATCATTTCTCACCTCTAACATTTTAATTGTTATGCAATTTTAACACTATTGATTTGAAAAAGCAAGTTAAATGATATAGTCGTAACTCAAGTGTGATTATAAACTTTATAAACATATTGTCCAAAAAAACACACTTCTGAATACGAGATAATCAGAGCTATCCAGAAAGTAGAGTAGCCTCTTTGGAGTGTATTTACCAAGTCAATGCTTGCATAGTTATGGACCATCCACTCAATAATTAAATCATTGATAATCAACAAATTAACGTCCTGTTAGATTGAAATTTCCTCTACCATTTACCTTCATTTTTTCGATTCTTTTAGAATTTACTTGATTTTCAGAGGGTTTTTTATAAATTGAGTAATCTTTGTTTTAGCTAACTGTATAAAAAACATATTTGGAGGTAAGAAATGCCTAAGAAAGTGAAAAAAGTAACAAGGAAGGAAAAGCCCTCAAAGAAGATAGCTAAGGCTCCGGCAGAGGTCAAAGCTGAAAAGTATATTTACTTCTTCGGTGGGGGAAAGGCAGAGGGAGGCAAAGAGTTAAGGGACCTTTTAGGGGGAAAGGGGTCAGGCTTGGCTGAGATGACAAACATCGGTATCCAGGTTCCGCCTGGTTTTACCATCACCACCCCGATGTGCAACCAGTTTTATAAAAACGATATGAAACTCCCCAAAGAACTGCATAAGGAGTTGAAGGATAATATCTCCAGACTTGAAAAAATCTACGGGGCTAAATTCGGTGATCCTTCACATCCGCTTCTTCTTTCGGTCAGGTCCGGGGCAAAATTCTCCATGCCAGGGATGATGGACACTATCCTCAACTTAGGTTTAAATGATAAAACTGTTCAGGGACTTATAAAAAAGACCAGCAACGAGAGGTTCGCTTATGATTCCTATCGGCGGTTTGTCCAGATGTTCGGAAACGTGGTGATGGGACTGGATAAATCTGAGTTCGAGGAAATAATCCAGAAGAAAAAAGAGGCTAAAGACATAAAGCTGGATACCTCCCTGACGGTCGAGGATTTAAAAGAGATAATCGGGAAATATAAAAATAAGATAAAGCATAAAACCGGAGAGGAATTTCCCCAGGATTCTTACAAGCAGATGGAAATGGCTATTGAAGCTGTTTTCAAATCCTGGAACACGCCCAGGGCTATAACCTACCGCCGGTTGAACAACATCCCTGGAGATTTAGGAACTGCTGTCAATGTCCAGGCAATGGTCTTCGGAAATATGGGTGAAAACTCCTGCACCGGAGTAGGTTTCACCCGTAACCCTTCCACTGGAGAGGATAAATTTTACGGGGAGTACCTGATCAATGCTCAGGGCGAGGATGTGGTTGCCGGGGTAAGGACGCCAAAGCCGATTCAACAATTGGAAAAAGAGATGCCTCGAGTCTATAAGCAGTTGAAAGGGATTACTTCAAAATTGGAAAAACATTTCAGGGATATCCAGGACTTCGAGTTCACAGTTCAGGAAGGTAAGCTTTATATGCTGCAGACACGGACAGGTAAGAGAACTGCACCGGCAGCAGTCAAAATAGCTGTGGATATGGTCAAGGAGAAACTTATCACCAAAGAAGAAGCTCTGATGAGAATAGAGCCTGCCCAATTAGACCAGCTTCTGCATAGAAGGATTGACCCCAAAGCCCAGGTGAATGTCATAGCTAAAGGATTAGCTGCCTCACCCGGTGCAGCTTCCGGCAAAGTTGTCTTCACTGCAGATGATGCCGTGAAATTAGCCCAGGCTGGCGAAAAGGTCATTTTAGTCCGGCAGGAGACCAGCCCGGATGATATTCACGGAATGGCAGTTGCCCAGGGGATTCTGACTGCCAGAGGAGGAATGACCTCTCATGCGGCTGTTGTAGCCAGGGGAATGGGAAAGTGTTGTGTGGCAGGGTGCGAGGAGATCAAAGTCAACGAACAGAGAAAAGTCTTTACAGTTGGCGGAACAGTGGTCAGGGAAAGAGATATCATCTCCTTGAACGGCTCAACTGGTGAGGTCATCTTGGGTGAGGTTCCCACAATCGATCCTGAGCTTTCAGGTGAATTTGGCGAGTTTATGAAATGGGCTGATGGGGTCAGAAGACTTAAGGTCAGAACCAATGCGGACATCCCCAGAGATGCAGCCCAGGCGATGAAATTCGGAGCAGAAGGGATAGGTTTGTGCCGAACCGAACACATGTTTTTTGCCAAAGAAAGGCTTCCGATTGTGCAGGAGATGATCCTGGCAAAGACCAGAGAGGAAAGAGAGGTAGCCTTAGATAAACTTTTGCCTTTCCAGAAGAGTGATTTTAAAGGTCTTTTTGAAACAATGAAAGGCCATCCGGTAACAATTCGCACTCTTGATCCTCCTTTGCACGAGTTCTTACCGAATCGGGAGGAGCTGATGGTGGAGGTAGCATTGATGAAGACCAAGGGCGAAGATGAGGAGAAGTTGAAAGAGAAAGAAAGGCTCTTAGCCCGGGTTGAGGAGTTGCACGAGTTCAACCCGATGTTGGGTCTAAGAGGCTGCAGGTTGGGGATTCTTTATCCGGAGATAACCCAGATGCAGGCAAGAGCTATCTTTGAAGCTGCTTGCGAATTAGCCCGGGCAGGTAAGATAGTTATGCCTGAGGTGATGATCCCTCTGGTGGGGAATATAAACGAGTTCAAAAACCAGCGGGAGATCGTGGTAAACGTGGCTGAAGAGACCATTAAAAAATATAAGGTAAAGCTGAAATATTTAGTTGGCACAATGGTCGAGATTCCCAGAGCCTGCTTGACCGCAGACGAGATCGCCTCAGAGGCAGAGTTCTTCTCTTTCGGCACCAATGACCTGACCCAGACCGTGTATGGTTTCTCCAGGGATGATTCTGGGAAATTCACCAAATATTACCTGGAACACAAAATCCTTCCCAATGACCCGTTTGTATCGATTGACGTCAATGGAGTAGGTCAGTTGATGGAGCTCGGAGTGAAAAAAGGAAGAGCCACCAAGCCAGATTTGAAAATCGGTATCTGCGGAGAGCATGGTGGAGATCCTGATTCGATCCTTTTATGCCATAGATTAGGTTTAGACTATGTCAGTTGTTCACCTTTCAGAGTCCCCATCGCCCGCTTAGCCGCAGCCCAGGCGACCTTGGGAAGGATAAGCAAAGAAGTAACGGAATAAATTTGTATTGCGTAGGGACAGAACATCGTCCTGTCCTTTTTATCGAAATATCCTGGGTAGGGGCACGGCATGCCGTGCCCCTACAGTTTTTATGTTCCAAGAGGGGAAAAAACTTGATTTGGTCTCATTTAATATTAGATTATAACAAATATGAAGAATAAAATCGCTCTGCAGGACAGAATCGCTTCAAAGATGAAAAACCTGGGTGGATATGTTTTCGCGGAGATGGCTCAGGCAAAAAGAAAAGCCTTAGATTCCGGGATTGAGGTTATCGATCTTTCTGCCGGTAATCCAGACCTTCCTCCGCCAAAGGAGATTATCGAAGCCTTAAAAAGAGAAGCAGACAATCCTGAAAATCACCGGCATCCGATTTATGAAGGGATACCGGAACTGAAAGAGGCAATCAGCGATTGGTTTTATCACAGGTTTAATGTCAGGCTTGATCCGCATGAAGAAATTTTAGTTTTAATCGGCTCAAAAGAGGGGTTATCTCATCTGCCTTTGGCTTTCTTAAACCAGAGCGATTTTGCCATAATCCCCAATCCTGCTTATCCTGTTTACAAAAGAAGCGTTATTCTTGCAGGAGGAAAGGTTTTTGAAGTCCCGCTTCTAAAAGAGAATAACTGGCTGCCTGATTTGGATAAGATAAATAAAAGGATTCTGGATAAAGCTAAACTTTTATATCTAAATTACCCCCATAATCCTACCGGAGCTTTGGCACCGAAGGAATTCTTGGAAAAAGCTGTCAGATTTGCCAGAAAGAATAAAATAATTCTGTGCAATGATATGGCTTATTCTGAGATTACTTTTGATGGAGAAAAGTCTGTCAGCCTTTTAGAAATTCCCGGAGCTAAGGGAAATACTTTGGAGTTTCATTCGTTTTCTAAAACTTATTCTATGTCTGGCTGGAGATTGGGTTTTGTGATAGGGAATAAAAAACTCATCCGGATTTTGAGAGATTTAAAAACAAATTTAGATTCAGGCGTTTTTCACGTGATTCAAAAAGCGGCCATAACTGCCCTTTCACTTCCTCCTCAAGTTACGAACTCAATCTGTCGAACATATGAGAATAGAAGGGATATTTTAGTCCCGGGCTTAAAATCCTTAGGGTTTGATGCAGAATTGCCCAAAGGAGGGATTTTCGTCTGGGCTAAAATTCCCGTCCGAATGGATCCATACTGGAGAAGGAGAAGCTCAAAAAGAATCAGTTTAGAGCTTCTGAATAAAACCGGGGTTTTAACCACTCCCGGTTCAGGTCTAGGTTCTGCTGGTGAAGGGTATCTAAGGTTTTCTTTAACGGCATCTGAGCAGAAGCTAAGAGAAGCTTTAGAGAAGATGAAAAAATCTAAAGAAATATGGGGAGGTTAAGATGAAGAAATTAACATTATTTTTAGTCGTAGCAATTTTCTTATTCAGCTTTTCCTGCGAGAAAAAGCCGACTGGTCCTACCACTCAAAAACCGACTTTTACTATATACGGGGCGGTAGTTAAGGATTTGAATCTTTCAAAAGATATTGCCGCTTTTACAGTTTCAAGAAATGATACCCTCTACAATGGGGCAGCAGTAAAAGCAGGTAATAAGAGTATACCGAATTCCGGCTCTGGTGCATATTACCAAGAGTTCTCCGATACTACTTTTCATACGATGACTACTTATATAGACTCAATTATAAGCTCACCGGATACAGTCAACATAACTTTCAGATTTGCAATGCCGGACATTTTTAGCGCAAGTATTAACCCTGCAGATTCTGTAAATGAAAATGGTCTTGCAGTTGTTGTCACCTGGACGACATCTGATTCAACTACAGCATATATCATAAGCGTAGTTAAGGGTGACACTATCCCGGGAGCTGTATTACATAAAGCTATTGTAACTGGTCCATTGACAACTATTCCCCAGGATGCTTTTCGTAAACTCAATGGTGATCCAGTATCAGGTCTTTATTGGGTATATATGGTAGCGTATAATAAAAGTTTTATCAGTTATCCTAATATGCCATTTACTCTGCCTTCAAATCTACCAGCAAATAATATTTCAGGTGCAACGGGGACGATTGGCGCTGGAGTGATTGCTCAAAAAGTCGTCATCAGAGTACCATAACTGGAGTCTTATTTTTTGTCCAGAAAAGTCTTTAACGAACTTGAAAACCTAATCACCGAAGCGAGAAATCCTGCTACTTTTGATATCGATTCTAAATCCACTTTACAGATTTTGAAACTGATCAATGCCGAGGATAAAAAGGTTCCTTTGGCAGTTGAAAAACAAATTCCCCAAATTGCCAAAGGGGTTGAGCTGATCGTTCAGACTATCAAAAAAGGGGGAAGGCTTTTTTATATCGGAGCAGGGACCAGCGGGAGGTTAGGGGTTTTAGATGCGGCAGAATGTCCGCCCACTTTTGGAACTGATCCCAAGATGATCAGGGGAATAATAGCGGGTGGATATAAGAGCTTGATTCGTTCAAGAGAAGGGGTGGAGGATAATTTAAAAGCCGGGGGAAAAGACTTGCAAAGGGCTGGTCTGAAGAAAGGAGACGTTCTGGTGGGGATAGCCGCGTCCAAAAGAACTCCTTATGTTTTAGGGGCTTTGAAATATGCAAAAAAAGTTGGAGCAAAGACGATTTTCATCTTCTGCAATCCGATAAAAGGACTTAAAGTCAAGCCTGACGTGGTAATCTCTCCGGTCTTAGGTCCAGAAGTTGTTACCGGCTCTACCCGGATGAAAGCCGGAACAGCCCAGAAGCTGATTTTGAACATGCTCTCCACTGCTGCAATGATAAAGATAGGTAAGGTCTACGAAAACCTGATGGTTGACCTGCAGGCAAAAAGCCAGAAACTTAAAGAGCGGTCTAAGAGGATAATAATGCAGGTAACCGGGGTTAATTATAAACAGGCAGAAAAATATCTTCGCCTTTCCGGAGGAAGTGTAAAAACCGCTCTGGTAATGATACTTTCAAACGTAGATAAAAGAGAGGCAGAAAAAAGATTGAAAAAAGCTGGAGGTTTTGTGAGAAAAGCTGTAGCGGAAGGCCGTTAAGGTCTTGTCCATAGGATCCTGGCGAAGACTTTAGCCTTCCAAACGTGGAGGTCTGATCCCGCCAAAAGCGGAACCGCTACATTTTAAATGCATTGACGCAGTCAATGCACTCCAGAGAAAAAGAAAAAGGAGACTTATGCCCTATTGTCCAAATTGTAAAGCCGAATACAATGCCGGGGTGAAAAAATGCAGCGATTGTAACATTCCTCTGGTTGAGAAACTTCCTGAGGAACCTAAAGAGGCATTTGAGCCAATCAAATATAAACTTCTTCGCAACTTGCCCAGCCGATTGTATGCTGAGATGCTCAAGGAATCTCTGCGAAATTCAGAAATCAACTCCGTAATTAAAGGGGACGATATCGGTATAATGTTGGGTAGCTATTCCACCACCTCACCAGTGGAGATCAGCCTGTGGGTACCGGAGGAGGACTGGGAAAAAGCCAACCAGATTGCGGACGGGATGTTAGATCATATTTAGAAATAAACCTCACCAACTACAAACCTGTCTTTTGTCATTCTGACCAGTACAGGGGGAAGAATCTATAACATTTAGTCGTAGATGCTTCGTCCCCTACGGGGAATCAGCATGACAAGTCAAGAAAAAAATGTTGACTATTTCAACAAAAGCAGGATAATCAATTCTCACAATTTCAGATACTTAATCTCTTTTAAGATATTTAGCCTATCTTAATTGAAAAAGTTTACCTCGGTTCTCTTAATCCATCTCATAATCTTGACGATAATCAATAAGAAAGGATTGAACTCTTGGAGAGAATTCCCCTCGAGTGGTGAAATATGTCTGAGGAAACTTTGGATTTGAAATCAGGCCTGGACAAGCTTCAGGACCAATCGAATGAGCTTCTCAAAGCAGCTCAGGAGGTAGTAAACCTTTTTATCAAAGCTATAAAGATTTTCTGCATCTATCCTCCTGACAACCCCATGCCTAAGGAATTCAGGCAGAACCTTTTCAGAAAATTAACGGAATTTTTAGATGAAAAGGAAGAGCTGAAGTTAGGGATTGACCAATCCAGGCTCCTTTTTAAAGACAAGGTCATTTTAAAGGAGGAGAAGAAAGACGAAGGGGTTGCTTTTGCCCTGTACCGGGACGGGATAAGGGAGGTAAGCTTTCAAAAAGGGCTGGAGCAGGAAGAGCTGTTCTCGTTTCTGGAAGCTGTTACCAGTTGTATGAAATCCATTTTGATAGAAGATGATCTGGTTACCCTTTTCTGGGAAAAAGACTTGCCGCACATAAAGCTCTCCGTGGTGGATGAATTCCTGAGTGAGGATATAAGCGATCTACCCCAGCCGACCGGAAGCAAGGACTTAAAAGAGCTTTATTACTCGGAGGTAGACCTGGAGGGGAGCAGGGAAAGGGAGATAAGTCAACCTTCCAAAATCCAGGTGGAAAGGTTCTTGCGAGATTTAGACCTTATTCCGCAGAGAGAATTGGATGAGCTCAAATTCCTGCTGGAGAAAGATAAGAGCTTTGAGCCTTTGAAGGAGATGTTCTTTATCCTCAAGGAGGTTTTATCCGCCGATAGTGAGTTCTCGGATTTCTCAGAAACCATCTTGCTGTTGGAGAAGCTCTTAGATTCACTGGTAGGTCAGGAGGATTTCTATCTAGCCTCTGAGGTCTTGCTCCTGCTTAAGAATTTAGGAGAGGCAGAATCTGAAGCCGGGCAGGCTCACAGAACTGAAAGGATCAAGGAAGCCCTGAACCGGGCAGGAGATAAAGAGAGGATAAGGACATTGACCCAGATTTTGAATAAGAACCCCAGGCTGGATCTTTTCTCTGCCAGAAAATATCTTTCCCTCTTAAGCCGGAATACCATACCCCATCTGGTGGACATGTTAGGTGAGCTGGAGAATTTTGCTACCCGCTCGATGGTCTGCACTGTGCTGGAGAACTGGGGAGAAAAGAGTATCGAGCTTTTGAGCAAAGGGGTTTATGACCAGAGATGGTACGTGGTCAGGAATATCGTCGGGGTCTTAGGTCGCATCGGCTCACCTCTGGCTATACCTTATCTGAAGAAGACTATTGGGCACGAGGATCTGAGGGTGAGAAAACAGACCCTGGAGGCGCTCTCTAAAATCAAAGGGGAGGAGGTTACAGCTATTCTATTAAATATTCTGGAAGACCCCGAGGAAAAGCTGAGGGTGAGGGCTGCCAGGTTTTTGGGTGAAAGGCCTAGCCAGGAAGCTTTTGAATTTATTTCAAATCTGGTTAGCAGAAAAGATTTCAGGGATAAAAGCCAGGAGGAAAAAAAAGTCCTGCTGGAGACTTTAGCCCATACAGGCAAAGATGAGGCGGTTAATTTATTTAAAAAGATGATTTTGAAAAAAACTTGGTTTAAAATGGAAAAACAAAAGGAGACCTCTTATCTGGCTTTAAAGGCTTTAGCCAGTGTGAATACCCCTTCAAGCCTGGAGGCTTTAAAGGAATTAAGCTCAAGCGGCAGCAGGAAAACCAGGCAGCAGGCTAATCTACTGCGGGAGAAGTTCTCCTCTTTTCAAAAGTCCGGTGAGGGCAGAACACCTGAGGTTGAGAAGGAGTTCGTGATTTGAACAAGTTAGCTGAGCAAGTGACAAGTCAGGAGAGGAAGCAGAATAAGGAAAACTACCTCTACCTTTTGGAAAAAGGAAAGGGATTGGTCAACCTATTCTATGCGACTATCAGGACTGCTGCCTTATATGAGCCTAATAACGATGCCTTCCAGAAGCAGATAGGGCCCCTTATGCTGGCGGTGAGGAAGATCATCGAGCACGAGGGGGAGCTTTCCTTCAGCTCTAAGGAAGGGTATTTGTTTTTGAACCAAGCCCGTCTCAGGCTGTATTTTGAGAATTATGTCGCCAGCAGGTTTATCCTGGAGTTCACCCAGAAACTGCAGATTTATAAGCTAACTTTAGAGTCAGGTATTTCTCAGGCCGAGCTGCAAGACCTGATATGCATTCTGGCACATACCGATCTGAATGAAAAGGAACCGTTTGAGGTGATAGAGAAGAAAATCTTTGAGCAGAATCTGGGACATATCCATCTGGAAAAGGAGAGGGAACACCCGGTTCCGGAAGCTGAACTGATATCTTTAGACCAGAGGAGAACAGCCAAGAAGACCTTTTTCAAAGCCATCTCCGTGGTCAGGGAGTTTAGCCAGCGGACCCAGTCGGGCAAAGGGATGAACCTGACCAAAGTAAAAAGGATGGTTCAATCCCTGGTCGACCAGATTCTGCAGAACGAGGAGATCTTCCTGGAGCTTTCGGCTTTAAAGAACTATGACGAGTACACCTACCTGCATTCCACCAACGTCTGCATTCTCTCTTTGCTTTTGGGCTTGAGATTAGGCCTGAGCAAAAGGGAGCTGTGCGAATTAGGACTTGCCGCCCTGTTCCACGACATCGGCAAGGTAAAGCTGCCTCTGGAGCTTTTGAACAAGCCCTCTGAGTTTGATGAATCCGAATGGGCGAAAATGAGAAAGCACCCTGTAATGGGAGTGAAAAACCTCCTGGCCAGTCTCAAGCTGGATCCCTTTTCGATCCGGGCAATGCTGGTCAGTTTTGAACATCACCTGGACCTGGACCTGTCAGGTTATCCCAAGCTTAAGGAAAAAAGGGATTTGAATCTTTTTTCACGCATCGTCAGCATAGTTGATGCCTATGATGCGATGACCTCAGGCCGGGTATATCTCAAGACCCCTTTTCCACCAGATGAGGCGTTGAGGAAGATGTTCTATGCCCGGGAGAAGGTCTACGACCCTGCTCTTCTCAAGCTTTTCATCAATCTATTAGGAGTTTACCCGGTCGGTTCTTTAGTCCTTTTGAATGACGGGCAGATCGGGATTGTGGTAAAAAACAACCCGGAGAACCCATCCTCTCCTAAAGTAAAATTGATTGCAGATCAGGAGGGGACCAAAGAGGTGCCTGAGATACTCGATTTAAGCCAGGACTCGTCTTCTTCAGCCGAGCCAGGCGCATCCAGGTCGATCCTGAGATGTATAGACCCCCAGAAGTATAATCTGGATCTTTCTCAATTCATTCTTTAAGGGTTGACTTTTGATTCCTCTTCTTTATATTCTCGTATAAAGACGAATAGTATGAACTGGAGAAAAAAAGAATTCTGGATAACTTGCGGGCTTCTGATTATAACCCTTATCCTGGTAAATCTGCTGCGCTATTCACGCGTGGAATCAAAAAAATTGCCCGGTTTTGCCCTCATTCCTATGCAATCCGAGAACTGGAGCGGTCAGGAGTATTTCTTCCCGGATCAGACCTATGAGCTTCTGAAAGCTGATGCTTCTACTTTACGGAGATATGCTAACAGCGAGGGAAAGGAGCTTTATCTATTCATCTCCTATTTTAAAAGCCAGAAATACGGCTCCCAGATCCATTCTCCGAAGAACTGCCTGCCGGGAAGCGGCTGGAAGATTCTAAGCAGGGAAAAGACCAGGGTTAAAGGCTCTACCGGGTCCAATCTTCTGGTAAACCGGCTTTTGATCTCGGACAATCGGTCCAAAGAGGTTATGTATTACTGGTTCCAGACCAGAAGCGGACTCGTGACGAGCGAGTTAGGCTTAAAGCTGGACCTGGTCAGCAACTCGCTAAAAAGAGCACCCACAGATGCTGCTTTTATTCGCATAAATCTGCCTTTAAACCAGATCTCAGAAAGAGAGGCTCTTTTTATGGTCGAGGATTTTCTGAAGGTTTTCCAGCCCAGGATAAAAGAGGCGCTTCCCTTTTAAGATCCAGGGCATCTTGAGATCGCGACAGTCCTTCGTAATTCTATTTCAGCTCATTACCCACTTCAGCGACACAATCAGTAAAACCTGACTAACATATAGTTGTAGGGACAGAACACTGTTCTGTCCCTACATAGTAAATCATAAAGAGTCACATTAAGGTAGGGTTTGAATCAATCCTTAAATCAGGGACTGAAGTAGGACTGCCCGGTCAAATAAAGAAAGAATTCAATCAGAATAAGAGTTTTGCAGGTTTATTATTAGGAAATTCTTCCGATAATCTGAAATAGACATCTTTTGAAGGAGTTTTTATGAATAGTGAAAAAAGAGGCTCAAGAAGGATAAAGACCCATTTCGACTTTGATTTCAGGGTGCCGGACTCAAACAATACTGCTGTTTTTACCAATTCCAGGACCAAAGATATCTCCACCTCCGGAATGCAGTTTATCTCACCGTTTCCTTTAGCCATCGGCTCGAGCATGGAGATCAGACTTCACCTGTCCAGAACTGCTCAACCTTTGAGCATCATCGGAAAGGTGGCTTACATCTCACAGTGGGAGATGGAGCAATACGTTATCGGCGTGACTTTTACTCAGCTTGAGCCAGAAGCCCAGGAGGCTTTAAAAAAGCAGATCCAAAGTATTGATATTTATCCTCTGCTGGAACAGATGGTAAAAGAGCAGGCATCCGACCTTCACCTGACCGCGAATCATCCTCCTACTTTGAGGGTCGACCGGGAATTGAAAAACTGGGGCAATAAGTCCTTGTCTCCAGATGAAGCGAAAAGATTGATTTATTCAGTTATGACCTCCCAGCAGATCAGCAGTTTCGAGAAGATAAAAGAGTCAAACTTCGCCTACTCCATTTCTAATCTGGGAAGATGGAGGGTGAATGTGCATTTCCAGCAGGGTAATGTGGAATCAGCCTTTCGTCTGATCAAACCGCCTGACAAAAGCATTGCTGAGCTGGGACTACCTCACGTGGTAGAAGAGCTGGCCAGGTGCAATGATGGTTTAGTGGTGGTGTCCGGGCCGGCAGGAGTCGGGAAAAGCACTACCATAGCCGCAATGATCGAACTGATAAACAAGGAATTCAGAAAAATAATTATCACTCTGGAAGACCCGATTGAATTTGTGCACCAGAGTAAGAAATCCTTAATTAAACAGAGAGAGATCGGGATCGATACTCATTCCTTCAAGCACGGTTTAAAGCACGTCTTGAGGCAGGATCCGAATGTGATTTTCATCGGAGAAGTCAGGGATCTGGAGACAATGGTCACCGCCCTGACCGCAGCAGAAACCGGACACCTGGTTTTTACCACCTTGCATACCAGTGATGCACCTCAGACCATCAACCGTATCCTGGGGATTTTTCCGCATGACCAGAGGCAGGGGGCGGCTCTGCAGCTTTCCTCTTGTTTAAAGGGAGTCATCTGCCAGAAGCTTCTTCCCAGGAGGGATAACCAGGGGCTGGTGCCGGTTACTGAGGTTTTGATCGGGACACCTGCGGTAAAGGGAACTATCAGACAGATGAAGGTCGAGCAGTTGGCCTCGCTAATCCAGACAGGCGCTCAGGACCAGATGCAGAGTATGGACAATTCGATTTTCTATTTCTATGAGAGGAAATTAATCTCCTATGAAACTGCAGCCAACTGGATTAAAGAAGGTGTGGTTATGAATGCTTTAATCGAGAAAAGAAGGCAGGAACAATTAAACTTTCAGAGAATGGCAGAAAAGGTGCGGTAAGTTTAGAGGAGGAGGAGTTGAAAGGAAGAGTTTTTTTAAAAACTCTTCCTTTTTCTTTTTGTGCTTCATCTGAATTCAGGCAATGAGAATTGCCTGTGCAGAAAGAATCGATATTTCATAATGCATACATACCATGAAAATTCAGTGTAGGGGCAATTCATGAATGCCCCTACGATCTGGCAAAATCAGCCATTAATTTCAAAAAAAAATCAAAAATTTTCCTTGACAAAATAAATTACCAGCGTATAATAATAAAAATTATAGCCTTTTATCGGAATTTGGATCCGTAGGACGGAGGTGGACAGAGTGAAAATTAGAATTAATACAAATCCTTGCACAGGGGATACTCTGCCCACTTTTGAGGGTAAAAGGCTGAAATGAGATAGGCAAAAATCGAGTTAATTGAAACCGTGGCTTATCCAGAGTAGGTCACGGTTTTTTAATTGATAGAAAGAAAAACTCAGGAAAAGTGTAGAGGAGAGTGGTCGGGCAAGGGTGCCCGACCTACGAAAAATCGATGATCTACATTCTCGTAGGCAGGGCTCCCAGCCCTGCAAGTTTAAGTCTCTTAGCGACCTAAGGAAGGATTTAATATGAGTTACGCCATAGAAACTTTAGAGTTAACTCGGACTTTCAAAAAAGGTAAAAAGAAGAACAATCCCAATTCGAAAAAGCCAGAGCTTATAATGGCTCTGGATGAGGTCAACCTGACCATTAATCCAGGCGAGCTTTTCGGGGTATTGGGTCCGAATGGTGCTGGCAAGACCACTTTGATAAAAATTCTGTCAACTCTTCTCCTGCCTACTTCGGGGATTGGTTTAGTGGATGGGATAGACGTGGCAAAATATCCGGAGAAGGTCAGGAAAAAGATCAATATGGTCTCAGGCGGAGAACATTCTGGTTACGGTATTCTGACTGTAAAGGAGAACCTGTGGATGTTCTCCCAGCTTTACGGAATGCAGACTAAGGTTGCCTTACAGAGAATAGATGAGCTAATGAAGCTTTTAGGGATGCAGGAATATGCCCGGCTCAAAATCTCAAAGCTTTCCACCGGGATGAGGCAGAAGATGAACATCATCCGCGGATTTGTGTGTGACCCGCAGATACTGTTCTTAGACGAGCCGACTTTAGGCCTGGACGTGCAGGTCTCCAGAGAGGTGAGGAAATTGATTAAATCCTGGGTAAAAGAGAAAAAGGAGAAGACAGTCCTTCTGACCACCCATTATATGGCTGAGGCAGATGAGCTTTGCGACCGGGTTGCGATTATCGATAACGGAAAGGTCTTAGCCTGCGACTCCCCTTCTAACCTGAAAACGTCGCTAAAGCAGGACGCTGTTTTTCATATCGAGGTCAACCTGATGCTGGATAATCTGGACCGCTTTAACGTGGTACCGGGGGTCAAGAAATTCGCCTATGAGCACAAGCCCCATACTGGAAGAACTGATTTGAAATTCATCCTGGAAAACGACTCTTATATCTCCGCTGTAACCGGGGAGATTAGCAACAACGGCTCAGAGATTTTAAGTTTATCCAAAGCTGAGCCGACTTTGGAGGATGTTTTTGTTTCCTTATGCGGTAAAGGATTAGAAGATGAAAACCGAGCTTAGAACAAACCTTAAAGCGATTTTCGCCCGGGCTTATGTGAGGTTAGTTGGCGCACACCGGGAACCAAGCTGGCTTGCCTCAGAGGCGCTTCTGCCTTTACTTTCCACTGCTTCATTTGTATACGTTTACAAGGCTTTGAAAGCCCCGGAAGAGTACACTGGTTTTGTTATCTTGGGCGGGGCTATGACTGCTTACTGGATTAACGTCTTATGGTCAATGGCTGCCCAGTTCTACTGGGAAAAAGAGATGGGGAACCTGCAGCTTTATTTAGTTGCTCCCATCTCCAGAATGGCAATCCTCTTAGGTATGGCAACTGGCGGATTTTACCTGGCATCAACCAGGGCGGTTTTCGTCTTTATCGTGGGAAGCTTGATCTTCAAAGTGAACTTTGTGGTAATAAGCCTGGGTAAATTAGCTTTGATATTTTTCTTGACCCAGGTGGCACTTTACGGTCTGGGTATGATGTTCTCCTCCCTGTTTATGCTTTTCGGCAGGGAAGCCTGGCATACCACCAACCTTTTTCAGGAGCCGATATACCTTTTGTCCGGATTTTTTTTCCCCGTTAAGAGCTTGGGATTCACCATTGGACTTTTGGCTTCTTTCATTCCTCTGACCTTAGGCTTAGATGGGATGAGGCAATTGGCTTTTAAGGGTGGAAAGGAGTCAGGACTATTGAATGTCAATTTAGAAATAATAGCCCTGGTTATACTTTCGATATTTTTTCTTATTGCCGCACATTATGCTCTTAAATATATGGAGAATATGGGTAAAAAGGAAGGCAGATTGACTTTGAGATGGCAATAATCAAGGTTTGGAGTGTAAAGCTTTAGCTTTACCTTTTCATTCTGGTAAACCTAAAGGTTTACACTCCAAAGGGGAAAATCATGAAAAACGAATTCGATGCTTATGCGGATTTCTACGATAAGTGGAACGAGAATTTCATCTCCGATATCCCGCTGTGGCTGGAGTATGCCAGGAAATGCGGCTCACCGGTTCTGGAACTGTGCTGTGGAACAGGGAGGGTCCTTTTGCCAATAGCTCGGGAAGGGATGGAAATCACCGGGCTGGATATCTCCGAGAAGATGCTGGACAAAGCCAGGGAGAAGTTAAACCAGGAGCCAGAAGAGGCGAAAAAAAAGGTGACTTTGTTTCAGGGTGATATGAGGAACTTTCATCTGAAAAAAGAGTTCAATTTTATCTTCATCCCTTTTAATTCATTTCTGGTTCTTCTCTCAAGTGAAGAGCAGAATAACTGTTTACGTTCAGCCTATAAACATCTCTCTTCCCAAGGTCGGCTGGCTATCAGTATGTTTAATGCGGACCTTTCCAGGGCTGAAGGAGTTTTGAGGAGCGAAGGGGACATTCTGGAAGATTATCCTCAGGCAGGGGATACAACCCAGATTTTCTCCAACCAGTTTTTCGATAAGTCCAGGCAGATTATAAAGGTCCGGATTTTTGTGGATAGCACTAAGGCGAGCGGCGAGCTTTTCCGCAAAACCATCGATTTGAAGATGAGATATTTTTTTCAGGATGAATTTGAAAGAATCCTTTTCTCCAACGGGTTCGAAACTGTGGAGCGTTTTGGATATTATGACAAAGCACCATTTAAGGAGGATAGTCCCTTTATAATCTTCGTGGCGAAGAAAAGGTAGCGGAGGTTTTTAGACCTCCATAAAAAAACAATGGAAGGCTGAAGTCTTCGCCAGGATCCTGTGGACAAGACCTTGATGGCCTTCCGCTACAAATCTTGAACAATGAGGAAATTTATGGTTTTTGATAGATTAAAAGAGAACTTGAGAACGACAAGGCTGGCTGGTAAATTGGGCTGGGCGATGGAGGCTAACTGGGCAGACCCGTTTCTTTTTGCGATTTATTCAATCATTCGTCCAATCGCCTCATCTCTGATCTTAGTCTTCATGTATCTGGTAGTCACCCGGGGAAAAACCTCGTTTGACCTTTTCGCCTACATATTCTTAGGGAATACTTTTTTTATGTATGTGTATAACGTTTTATTCGGCATTTCTTGGGTGATTCACGAAGACAGAGAACATTACGAGATGTTAAGATATATCTACATCGCACCTATAAGGATGTATTATTATCTCTTTGGTAGAGGGATTGCAAAACTTATCACAACGACTATCGCAATCATCATTACTCTGGCTTTCGGCATGCTGGTTTTGAAGATACCGATAAACCTGGCTCAGGTGAATTATCCCTTGTTTTTCATAACCCTGATAGTCGGGCTTTTCGTGATTACCTGTCTGGGAATCCTCCTAGCAGGGGTTACGATGCTGACTGCTCATCACAGCTTTGCTTTGACCGAAGGGTTAGGAGGGATTTTCTACTTGGCCTGCGGGGCTATTTTTCAGATAGACCTTTTGCCTAACTGGCTGCAATATATCTCAAAAATTTTGCCCTTGACCTACTGGCTGGAGCTTTTGAGAAGGTCGATTTTGGGCAAGAGTCTGAGTTTGACTCTGGCTAAATATTCAAATTTTCAGCTTCTTCTGATAATGCTTTTGACAACAGTTCTCTTAGCCCTGTTCTCGGATTATATCTACAAATTAATCGAGCATGTCGCCCGGAAAAAGGGGAAAATTGACCAGGTGATTAATTATTAATTTTTTATAATTAAATGGTGGAACAGGCATCTTGCCTGTTCCTTGTTGCTAAAACATCCTTAAATTAAAATTCAATAAATTCTAAAATTTAGACAGGTTTTCTAAATTTTAGAAATTCTAAAGCTAAAACTAAGTTCACATTTCATATTTTTCATTTATTTCATTTCGAGTTTTCAATAACTATCCTCTTATACATCTTTGGCTTACCAGTCATAATTTTTTCAATTCAGGCTAACTAACTTAGCTCGGCACAAAGGTTGCACTACCTAGCTAAGAGGCAGACATTAGGGATAACCTTTCCAGCAATCTAGTGTATAAATCTTGACAAATTCAGAAAATGCCTTAGATTGATCTAAAAGAAAAAAAAGATAGTTCTTTAAATCACTGGAGGGTTCTATGAAAAAAGTGGCATTAGTTTCCACACTGTTTTTGTTTCTTATATTTTCTACAACAAACAGCACAATTGCAGCACCGCACATTGATTCTATGACTCCAAGGGTGGGTAGCACGGGCACTACGGTTACTATTTCAGGTACTGGATTTGGTGCTGCGCAAAGTTCTGGTGGAGTCCAAACTGCGAACGGCCTTTGGGCTCCAATTACTTCTTGGTCTGATGCACAGATTGTCTGCACAGTTCCTTCAGGTGCTGTGAATGGTTACTTTAAGGTTCGCACTGATGTTGGCGAATGGAGTAATCCAAGATATTTTGCTGTTGGCTCAGGTCGAGAGGTACACGTATGTTCAGAATCTCAACTTTCTTCTGCTATAAGTAGCTGTCAACAAGGGGACTTAATTCTCCTTTGTCCCCGCACATACAGTGTTAGCGATTTCTCGAACGTTATACAGGTTCCTGATGTTAAACTTATCGGCGACGACGGTGCGGCCTCAACAATTTTTGATATTAACTATATTTCCAACGCAATATGGGCTAGCGGGCAAGCTCCTTCCTTGGTGATAGATGGTATCACTTTTGATGGAACAAACATTAAAGTTGTGGATGATCCTCCAATTCGGATGGTTGGTGGTAGTGGCACTATAAGTAACTGCGTTATCAAGAACGGCCGAGGAAGGAACGGAGGGGGGATCTATTACGCTGGTGAGGGAGTAGGAACTATTCGCAATAACCTAATATACAACTGCAGTGCCACCACGAACGGTGGAGCAATTTGGGTCTGTAGTGACACTAATATGGTAATTGCCGGGAATGTGATCGCGAATAACAGTGCCACTCAATTTGGAGGTGGCATTTACTACTGCGGTGCCTCGATTAACATGGGCCGTTGCGACAGTAACACTTTTGTTGCCAATTCCTGCCCCAGTCCCCGTGGAAGTGCAATATACGTCGGAGGTAGTCCTGTGCAAATCCGCGCAAATATTTTCTCTGGCAACACTGGCGGCTTCGCGCTCTGGAATGATGGCACTTGTCTCCAACCAGTGTGTTGTGACTTTTGGAATAACTCTGGTGGTAATGTGGGAAGAAACACGACACCGCAATGCTCTGATCCGGTAGGAAGTAATGGAAATATTTCAGCCAACCCTCTTTTCTGCGATTACACGAATTACTATCTTGGCTCGACTTCTCCATGCGTCAACGCCCCAGGGTGCGGGCAAATTGGAGCCCGTGGGGTAGGCTGTCTGAACCCGCCCGGTTATGGCATTATCGCAGGTAATGTCAAAGATGCGAGCACTCAGCAAGTGCTACCGGGAGTTTTAATCGAAGCATTGCAATCAGGAGTGCCAAAAGGATACGCTACGACGAATTCTTATGGGGATTATCAAATTCCTGGTTTATTGCCAGGAAGTTATGACGTGAGGGCTTCTAAAACTGGTTATCAGACTCAAACTCAGAATAGTCAGGCAGTGGTAGCTGATCAGACGACCACCGTGAATTTTCAGTTAACCCCTTCTCCGACTACCGGCACGATCGCTGGCACGGTAAAGGATGCCAGTACCCAGCAGAACCTACAAGGCGTTTTAGTTGAGGCTCTGCAAGGTGGTGTGGTTAAGGGTAGTGCGAATACAAACAGTAGTGGTCAATACAGTATACCCAATTTAACGGCTGGAGCTTACGATGTCAGAGCATCGAAGTCTGGCTATCAGACCCAGACACAGACTGGAAAGAGTGTAATTGCTGAGCAGACGACAACGGTTGATTTTCAACTAAGTCCCCTTCCAAAAACTCTAATTTTCAAAGACGGTTCGCCTGCGCATAACCCGATTGCGTATCAATGGTTCCAGATTTATAAAGTGATTTCTACAGATCCTATAAATGAACAACTCCAGGGCAACCTGAAAACAGATTATCAAGGAAAAGTAACTCTGCCTGATGGATGGTTCAGTGTAAATGATGAGATAAAGGTAGAAGCGTTTATAGATACAGTTTTTGCTAAACACAAAAACCATATGGCAGTCGACAGCATAGCTTGGTATGTAAAGATTGATAATGGCAAATTTACAGCTGGAGGGGATCTCTATTATGATAAAATTCGTACTGATGAAGTTCAAGAATTCGTGCTAGAACATACAACTTTTATGTTCAATCTAGTTTTTTCAGTTGAATGGGATGCATCACCAGCATATTTGAACAATCTCGAAAATGGAATCCGGTATTTTAGCAACTATTTATATGATGTCTTTGACGGTCAGGTGTGTTTGAAGAAGGTCGCAATCTATGACAATCGAGAGAACTTTGATGACGCAGACGTAAGGGTTTTTGCGTCAAATATTCAGTGGCCTCAGACGTCGAGTACTCGTAACCCTCAAATACTCAACGGTAGCTGGATCGAATTCCCTCGATTTTTCTCAGGAGGTCCTAATGTGGACAGAGTCAGAAACCTCAGTTTAGATTTGTTTCCTTACAACTGGGCTGTTAGAAATACTAGCTATGGTAAGAGCTCTTTTGAATATCCTACAATTCGTAATCTTGCTCATGAATTCGGTCATTACGCTTTCTTTTTTAGCGAAGAATATTGCGATGCAAAAGGAATCTATATACTTGGCGATTATGATTTTGGTCTCATGGACGAACCAGATAAGCCTAATATCTCCCAAAACTCTGAGATGTCCTCTGACCTTCAATATGACGACGATTACTATCGGCGCAAAACTTTTCAGTGTACAGCTCATTTAGACTGGTGCTCCTGCTGGAATTGGTTTGAACATGAATCAGAGGCAGAATATCATGGTATAGGAACAGAAGTAATAAAACCGACCGAAAGACAACCAGGAAATACCATGTTTTCAGGTCCTAACGATGACTTGGAGAATCCGACTTATGATGTAGGAAGCTTATTAGAAATTGAACAATTTTATTTTGATGGTAACGCTTTCAGTCCTAAAGTGTGCAGCAAGGATATATTTGGCCCAATCGGAAAATCGAAGGTAACCCTCATTAAAACCGATGGTCGTATTATTGAGCAGGGAAAAACTGCAGACAACGGTTGGATCTGGTGTTTAGGTGTTAACAACGGAGATAAGATTAGGTCGTCGAATAGGCTTGGTTTTTGGATTCCTCTCTCTGGTGAACTGGTCGTTAACGGTTCTGGAGTAAATGGATTCAGAAATGTATATCAAACCTTTGCCAACAGTGATAGCGCTGAGATAATTATGAGACAAGTCCAAGGAGGTTATCTCCTAAATAACAAGGGCAGCTTTGAGTCTCCAAGTACTTTTCGATACAGTCTACAGGTGAATAAATCATTTATTCAAAATCCGGGTCTGGAATTTTATTGCCCCTCTGGTCAGATATACAACTATAATTTTTACCCTGTGACAAATGGTTACGAAGCAGTTGTAAGTGATTCCCTAGGTTCAGGCGGAATGTTTTCAGTTATTGCGGTGGATGACTCGGCGTATAGCTTTTTTTTAAACAATAGCTATTCTATAACCTATCTTTCTGATACCTCATTTGTTTCGCAGATTTATGGGCCAGAAAGTGCTAGTAAGCTTATCCTGGACCCACTTAATACTTCTTTCCAGAAAATACTTATTCTTTCCTCTGATTTCCCACCGCTCTTGAAGGGCTTGGATAGCTTGGTCGAACAAGCAGGTGAAGTGCATTCAATTTCTGTCTCCCCTAATATCAGCAACTTAAATGGGTTTGATAATTATCTTACTATTCGATACTCCGATGTCGATTTGAAAAATGCCTCTGAATCCAGCTTAAAGATTTTCAAGTGGAATGAGGGCTCTAATCAATGGGAATGGATTGGTGGAACAGTTGACACAACGAGAAATGAAATTGTTGCTCCAATCCAGAGTCTGGGAATTTATGCGGCTTTTACCACTGCTTTAATCCGTGGTGATGTAAACGGAGATAAACAACGCACAGTTTCGGATGTGGTTTATATGATAAACTATCTCTTCAAAGGCGGGCCACCGCCGGCCGGCGGATTGTTACTCGCAGACGTTAATTGTGATACCAAGGTAACTGTCGCAGATGTGGTGTATTTGATCAACTACCTTTTCAAGGGCGGACCACCGCCGCCCTGCTGAAAAACAGTTTGGAGTTTGTATGTTTGAGGTTTAAAAAAAATAAATCGTAACGTCCGACAGAAACGTCGGACGCTATGACTGCGCGAATAAAAAAAAGGACAGCCACAAGGGCTGTCCCTACAAAATCTAAATGGAAGGCTGAAGTCTCAAGACCTTGAGGCCTTCCGCTACAAAAGATGGTAAAACAGACATTCTTGTCTGTTCCCCAAGGCCAGACAGAGATGTCTGACCTACTTTTATTTAGTCGTTCCTTTATTCAATTCATCCAGAATCTTGGCGGTTAGGTCCATATCCTCTTTAGCATAAAGCACATTTCCACTGGAGGAATCTAAGATCAGGGAATAGCCATCTCTTAAGGCGACTAACTGGATCTTTTCATTTATCTTATCAATTAAAGGCTTGGAAAGCTCCCTTTCCCTTTTTGCCATCTCTCCTTCGGGTCCTAATACCCTGTTTGCAAACTCCTGATATGCTTTTTGCTTGGCTAAAATCTGCTGTTGTTTTTCTTTTCTCGTAGCCTCGATCAATAGAGCCCCTGGTTTTTCCAACTCATCCTGCAGAGTGAGGATCTCCTTCTGCATGGTGCTGTCCTGGGTTCGCCACTGGGCCAACTGCCGGCTGAACTTCTCCTGGGCATCCGCAAACTCCTTATATTCGGATTTGAGCTTTTCCACGTCCACGTAACCTATTTTCGGCTGTTGAGCCTGAACTGCTCGGGTTAGGAGAGTTATTCCCAAAAACAAAAGCCCGAAAAGATACAACGACTTTTTCAACATCTAAATCCTCCTTTGTGCTCTGCAATATATGTTCTTGGCAATTAATTTACAAGAAAAGTTTTTTAAAAGTGTCCTTAGCGTCCTTTCCCACCAGAGTAATTATGGTATCGTTTTCCTTAAGGATAGTATCTCCTTTGGGAATGATTATCTGGTTTTCCCTTAAGGCTGCAATTATTATACAATTCTGAGGTAAGGTTAGTTTGGAGATCTTCTTGTCGATAAGAGAGGAATCTGAAGAAAGCTGGGTCTGGAAAATCTCCACCTCTCCACCCTTTAGAGCCAAGAGCGGAATAAACATCCCGGCATCGATTTTCTCCTCGATTAAGGAACCTATTATGCGGGTGGAGGAGACAGTCGCATCCACGCCCAGGCTCTGAAAGATCTCCTCATTTTTCGGATCATTTACCCGGGCGATAGTTTTTGGAATAAGGTAAAGAATTTTAGCCATCTGGCAGATGATTAAATTATCCTGATCCATCCCGGTTACTGCTACCAGCACGTCTGCCCGGTTAGCCCCCATATCCATCAATGTATCCAGCTCAGCCCCGTCTCCCAGGATAACCGACTCTCCAAATTCCTCTGAAAGTTTGCTGTATCTTGCCGGGTCTTTTTCCACCAGCAAAACCTCATGCTTCTCCGCCATAAGGAGCCGGGCAAGGCTATGCCCTACCTGACCACCACCAACTATAATCACGTACATTTTTATCTTCTCCTCTATCTGAATTTCAACTAAGCTTTTTCGGACAAAAACTTTTCTATTTTTTTTGCGGTGTCTATAGTCGGACAGATTATATTCAAGCCCAGTTCCTTAAAAGCCTCAGCCCTTTTCGGATCATAGACCCTCAAGAAAATCTTAGGGGTTTTAAATTTTTCCCGGACCAGTTGAGCAGCCATAAGGTTGGTGTTATCGTCGTTCGTCACCGCGATAAAAACCTCTGCTTTTTCTATCTCTGCCCTTTTCAAAGCGCCCTCGTCGATTCCAATCCCTAAGATAGCTTTTCCACCAAAATCTCTGCCCAGTCTTTTGAGAGAGCCGGGGTCCTGGTCTATAACTGAGACCTCATCTCCTTTAGAAAAAAGCTCGGTGGCGAGTAATGCGCCAACCCGACTGCATCCTAAAATTACCACTTTCATGTTCTTCTCCTAAAAAAAGTTCAACTGCTTTCAGGAAGTTTGTCCAGAATGACTTCACACGGGGCTTTGCGGATCAAAATATCAGAGGTCCTTCCCCAGAGGGATTGAGCACCACGCAGATCGGTTCGCATGCCCACGACAATCACATCCACCTGATTATCTTTAGCTGCTCGAATTATCCCCTCTCCTGCTTCCCTAGCCCTCTCAACTAAAAGGACTGGAGGGAGGTGATGAAGCTCCACGATCTCCTTGCCCCGATTCAAAGCCTGGTTCGCCTTCTCCTCAGCTTCAGGCATAGGCGCATCTAAGGGCAGGGTGCGCGGGATCTCAATGACATAAGTCAAAACGATCTCAGCTTTATGCTCAGATCCTAACCTGCAGGCTAACTCTATCCCTCTTTCAGAATAGGGCATACCAGAAGTCGGGACCAGTATCCTTTTTAAAGCCTCAACTGACCTTCGAGCTTTGGCAACCTCCGGCTTGATCTGGGGTGGGGGATGGAGCATCCACCATAGAATTCCGCCCATGGAAAAGAAGAAAACTACGGCGATAATTATCCCTAAAGGTGAAACCTGAACTGACATTAATTTTTTCTTCCCTTTAAAAATCTGTAGATAAAACTCAAACGATAAATCCCTAAACCTAAAAATCCTCCACCAACTAAGAATGTGAGGATGAAAATACCTGAGAATAAAGCTTTTAATAGAATGATTCCACCTAAAAAAGTCATCAAAATGCTTGTAATAATCTGATAATAATCCAGACGGGTTAAATTCTTAGGTGAATTCATGGAAAAAATTCTCATTTTATCTGCACTCTCTTTTTATCTCTTTCAGCCAAAGCGTTCTTATATTGCTCTAATAAATCATATTCTTCAGCCGAGGTTAAAACCTCTATCTGCTCTTTCTCCCAGTTATGTTTGATGCTCTTAAATATTGGATAACCTTCCTTTTTTCTGTACCAGGCATAATAGATGAAGCACAATAAAAT
>Ga0315277_10001668_pt1 | contig 31855 bp, 38 predicted proteins | sample YL17G05_15_MG_FD_203695 | JGI IMG/M metagenome (GOLD analysis project Ga0315277, IMG submission 203695) | Sediment microbial communities from Yellowstone Lake, YNP, Wyoming, USA - YL17G05_15 | ecosystem: Environmental > Aquatic > Freshwater > Lake > Sediment | place: USA: Wyoming | collected...
GCAGATAGAAAAGTTGCTCTTTGAGCAGTTTTTTCATCCCTGGCACAAAAAAGTCGAGTGTACATATCTGGCCCCACAACATAAGTTGCCCCCACGAGAATCAAAAGCGATAGAAGCGCCTTCCAGTCGAATTGAGGGCTTACCGGAAAAGAAAAGTAAACTTGGGGTAGAGAAAGCCTTAATCCGTCTAATCCTCCTACTTGGGGAAGAAACAATGCTAGAGCGATAAAGATGCCGAGGTAAATTATTATTGCCTGGTAAAGGTCAGTGCGAATTACCGAGAGCTGTCCGCCTATGACGGTGTAGGCAACAAAAACTATAGTAAAGATGACCATCCAAAGAGCACCGGAACCTATCCCGAGGATGGACAGGACCTTCCCGGCAGCTACAATTTGTCCCGCTACCACCCCTACCCAGGCGATAACGATGAGAATAGAAGCTGCCAAGCCTACACGGCGGTCATACTGCTTTTCCACTAGCTCGGGAAGGGTATAGAGTGCAGCACCTCTTACTCTCTTGGCGAAGAAAGCTCCCAGAAGCACGAGGCCGATAGAGCCAACAAGGAGCCACCAGGCGCCGGTCAAGCCGCGCCCAAACCCCAGGCCAGCCATGCCCACGGTTACTGAGCCTCCTACAGCGGTGGCGACAAGCGATCCGGCGATGAATGGTAAGCTCACTTGACGCTGAGCAACAAAGAAACCGTTTTGACTTCTTACCTTTTTCCTCGCCCCCAGTCCTACGCCTATCATAGCTAGGGAGTAAACGACAACTATAATGAGTGGAATCATATTACTCCCTCAAATGGATGCAATCGCCGACAAGAACGGTTCTTAAAGAGCCGTCTTTGCCCTTTAATACGAGTGCTCCAGTAGCATCAATATCTATAGCCTGTCCTATTACTTCCTCACCTAGACTCATTATTCTGACATCTCTATTTAACGTGGCGGAAAGTTTTTTCCACTCGTCGAGCAAATCTGCTTTCATTAACAGGGGCAGCCGTCGCTCTATTTCCACTAACAATACGCTTAAAAACTCCTTCCTGGAGATTTCCCTTCCTAACGCATCCTTTAGGGAGGTCGCTGTTTTTTCAAACTGGGGAACAGAGGTATTAGCGTTTATACCTATCCCGACGTTCACAAAGTTTACAACATCCGTTTCAGCATCCATTTCCGCCAGTATGCCACACACCTTCCTGCCTTTAATCAAGACGTCATTGGGCCATTTCAATTCGGCCTTTAGCCCAAAAAGCTTTCTAATTGTAGCTGCCACGGCAACAGCGGCCATCAAGTTTATCCTGGGAGCATATGCGGGACTTATCCTGGGGCGTAAAACGAGAGTGAAGTAAATTCCTCCTTCCGGCGAGAGCCATTCACGGCTCAACCTTCCACGCCCGCGGGTCTGGGTTTCGGCAATCACTATTGTTCCTTCCTTTGCTCCCTTCTTGGCTAACTCTCTTGCCGCATCCATGGTCGAGCTAATTTCTGGGAAGTAGTGAATTCTTTGTTCCAAATCGGGGAATTCATAAGGAAGCAGTAAATCTGGAGAGGAGACCAGCCTGTACCCTCCTGGCGAGGCATCTATCACATAGCCATCCTTCTTTAAGCTGCGAATATGCTTCCAGATAGAAACCCTGGAGATGCCAAGCTGCTCAGAAAGTGTCTCGCCAGAAAGATATTCACTACACTCTCGCAGAGCTTTTAGTATCTGTCCCTTCATTACGTTAACCTTTGTTTTTCAAATGTTAACCGCTATACTGGTTTCTTGTCAATTATCCTGGTGTTTGACTATTTCTATCACTTTGCATATTATTACCTCTGTAGTTTTCCTCATAATTTCTCGTAAAACCCTCTTTCGTGAGGGAGAGGGTTTAGGTGAAAAGAAAAGAATCATTCTTTAGACGCGATGGAGATTACCTGGCTAGGGCATTCCTGTTTTCTGATTAGAGGGAAAGAAAAAACCATCATAACAGACCCATGTCATCCTGACTTGGGCTACCGTCTAGCTGACCTTGAGGCAGACATAGTGACGATGAGCCATTCTCACCCTGGTCATAGCTACATCGAAGGCGTAGCTAATGCCCCCAGGCAAATAAAAATCCCCGGGGAATATGAAATAGGTGGGGCTTTCATTACAGGAGTTGCCTCTTTCCACGATAATAAGAAGGGGGAGGTACGGGGCAAGAATACTATTTATACTATCGAGATAGATGACATAACTTTATGTCATCTAGGTGATTTGGGACATCCGCTGGACTCACATTTGGTAGAGGAAATAGGAGATATAGGTATACTGTTTTTGCCCGTCGGGGAAATATCTACTATACCTATTGACACGGCTATGGAAATAGTAAGACAATTAGAGCCACCTATTGTCATTCCCATGCACTATAAGACAGAGGTGTTCAATGGCAATCTCAGTCCTGTGGACAAATTCCTGGATGCAATGAGAATTAGAGGGCTAGAAGCAAGGCCCAAGCTCTCAATTACTTCATCGTCACTGCCCAGCGGCACGCAGACCATAGTTCTTAGCCATCTATAAATCCAAAATCCAGAGAGTTGAGCAGTTTAGCAGTTTTATGGTTTTGCATTTCCGTCATTAGTGCTTCAATGAGAAATTTCAATCAGCCTCAAAACTTAATGGCACAAGCGGGTAGCCGAGCGTTACTTCTGTTTCTTGATACTGCCAATGAAAGCGTCAACATCCATAGCAGCCAGGGTCATGGTTTGAAGCGTACCCCTTGACCCCAATGTCACCGCCACCTTGGATATTGCTTCATTATTGGGAGCTTCCACAATGTTTACGAAATCGTATGGACCTAGCACAGCATACTGAGCCAGTATCTTCGCCCCCATTGCCTCCACTTCTTTGTTGACCTCTTTGATCCTTCCAGGATTTTCCGTGATGGTCTTTCTTCCCTCATCTGTAAGAGTAGTCAGCATTACAAATTTAGCCATCTTTCACCTCCTCTGCGCTGTTTTGCACTTCAAAGACCCAGCTTAAGTCCCGCTTGTGCCTGCACAAATGACGGTGGAATACCAGTTACTGAGTAAGTGGAGCGGTTGGCATCCTCATCCCCATTCTGCACTTATATTATATCATTACGCGGGCAGGCATCTCTCCAGAAATTCTCTCTCTCTTTCCCTCATCTCGCTTTCTTCCTCTGGCTCTTCATGGTCGTAGCCCAGGAGATGAAGCATGCCGTGGATAACCAGCAAGGCCAGCTCTCTTTCGGCTGAATGCCCATATTCTTTGGCTTGTGCCACCGCTTGGGGATAGGAGATGATTACCTCTCCCAGCCGAGTTACGCCATCGGGGGGGAGAGCGAAAGAAGAATCAGTCCCCTTCTGCGGAAGCATATAGAAGGCCAGCACATCCGTAGTCTCATCCACCTTCCTGTAGTCTCGGTTAAGCTGTTTCACCGCCTCGGAATCGGTGAAAACCAGGCTCACCTCGTAAAGAGGAGCCACCCCTTCAGCCTTAAGGACTTGCCGGACTATCTTCTTAACCCAACCTTTGTCCACCGCCCCCCGTAATGTCTTCTCAACGTAAATGCCAATTTGTTCTCTCATAGTACATTATTCAGTAAAGCATCATAGCAGGCAATTCAATTCGTTTCAACGAATGTAGTAAAATAACATAGATGACTATAACGCCTCTTAGAAAGCAGTATCTCAGGGTTAAGCAGAAGTATCCTGAAGCTATTGTTTTCTTCCGCTTGGGCGACTTCTATGAGACCTTTGACGAGGATGCCAAGGTCGCTTCGCGAGAGCTGGACGTTGTCCTGACGTCCCGGGAGATGGGCAAGGGGCAGAGGGTGCCCATGGCGGGGATACCCCATCATGCTCTGGACAACTATCTGGCTAAGCTCATCAACCGTGGTCATAAGGTAGCTATTTGCGAGCAGCTTACCCCGCCGGGCAAGGGACTGGTGGAAAGGGATGTTATTCGGGTGGTCACGCCGGGGACGGTGGTCGAGCCCAATCTACTTGCTAGTAAGAGCAATAACTATCTAGCCAGCCTGGTTATTGAAGGCGAGGAAGCAGGGATCGCCTATGTTGATATAACCACCAGCGAGTTTGCTACCACGCAGCTTCCTGCTGAAAGAACCATGCCTGAATTGGAACGCCTGCAGCCCAGTGAAGTTCTTATTCCGGAAGGTGCCAATGATTATGTCCAATTGCCGTTCACCGTAAGCCGACTGGATGACTACTGGTTTGATTTGGAAATTGCCCAGGAAGCTTTGCTGGAACATTTCAACGTGGCTAGCCTGGAAGGCTATGGCTGTGCCCGCTTGCCTTTAGCCATAAGGGCCGCCGGCGCATTAATACATTATGTCAAGGAAACGCAAAAAGAAACCCTGCCCCAGCTAAGCAAACTTGCCACCTATTCCACAGATTCCTTTATGACCCTCGATGGCCAGACCATCCGCAATTTGGAACTCTTTCAAGGCGGCAGGTGGGGAGAAACCGGCCACTCCCTTCTCTCCATCATTGACCTGAGCAAAACAGCCATGGGTGGCAGACTGCTCAGGAATTGGCTGGGGCATCCCCTTCTGGACCTCGCGATATTGAATCGGCGGCAGGAGGCAGTTGCCTGGTTTCATGAAAGTAACTTAGCTCGACAAAAAGTTAGCTCTCTTTTGTCGGATATTGCTGACCTGGAGAGGCTGGTTAATAGGGTCAGTAGTGGCAGAGTCATACCCCGAGAATTGCTAGCGCTGCGCTCCAGTTTAGAAAAGGTGCCGGACTTGAAAACGGCGATGGCAGATGGGGACGCCGTAAATTGGCTGAGCGATGAACTTAAGCCCTGCCCCGACGTCGTGGACTTGATGGCCAGAGCTATTGCCGATGAGCCAGGGGATTTGGAGCAAGGTGGTGTGATAAAGGAAGGTTTCTCCCCGGAGCTGGACGAAATTCGCCGTAATTCGAGGGAAGCTAAACAATATCTGGCTGGCCTGGAGCAGAGGGAAAGGCAACGCACAGACATTAAGTCCTTAAGAGTAGGCTACAACCGTGTATTTGGCTATTATATTGAGGTATCCCGGGCCAATCTCAACTCGGTTCCCCCCGACTATATTCGTAAGCAGACTTTAGCCGAGGCGGAAAGGTTCTTCACCCCCGAACTTAAGGAGTACGAATCACTGATTCTCAATGCTCAAGAGAAGATTGCTGACCTGGAGGCTGCCATCTTCCGGCAAGTTTGTCAGCAGATAAGCGCTGTGGGTGAGCAAATCCTGGCCACCGCCAGAGCCATCGCTCAAAGCGATGCCCTCTCCAGCCTTGCTGAAGTCGCAGTGCGTCATGGTTGTGTCCGCCCAATGCTGACCAATGAGGATATCATTGACATCAAGGCAGGGCGCCACCCTATTGTGGAACAGAGCATAGGCAGCGACAATTTTATTCCTAACGACGCTCATTTATGTAATAGGGATAATCAGCTTATTATACTCACCGGCCCCAATATGTCGGGGAAGTCCACCTATCTTAGACAGGTAGCTTTAATCATCCTTCTGGCTCAGATTGGGAGCTTTGTCCCTGCCGATTCAGCGAATATTGGAATTGTTGACCGCATCTTTACTCGTATTGGCGCTCAGGAAGACTTAGCCGCCGGCCAATCCACTTTTATGGTGGAGATGACCGAGGCGGCCAATATTCTGAATAATGCTACCCCTCGCTCCTTTATCATCCTGGATGAAATTGGGCGGGGCACCTCCACATATGACGGGCTTTCCATTGCCTGGGCAGTAGTCGAGTTTATCCATAACCACCCTGAGCTGGGAACGAAGACCATCTTTGCTACACATTATCATGAGCTGGTGGACCTGGCTGACATCCTGCCCAGAGTGAAAAACTTCAACGTAGCGGTGACGGAAGAAGGAGACAAAGTCATCTTTCTACACAAGATTGTACCCGGAGGCACCGACAGGAGCTATGGCATCCACGTGGCTCAGCTAGCTGGCCTCCCCAGAGCGGTAATCGTGCGAGCTCAGGAAGTGTTAGCCGAGCTGGAGGGCCATGCTTCTCAGAAAAGCAAAGTCCCTCGCCGTAAAGCACCGCTCCAGATTCCTCTTTTCCCAAAAGATTCCCGATTAGCTGATGAAATTGCCGGGCTTGACATTGATTCCCTGTCTCCTCTGGAAGCAATCACCAAGCTTTATGAGCTCAAGCGAATGGCTGAGGGGAATAAGGATTCGCCCCGCTAAAGTGAAGATCCAGATCCAAAATCCTAAACTCCAAACAAGCTCAAAAGTCAAATATCAAATGTTCAAAACGGTTTTGGATTTTGAATTTGTCTAGGGTCTAGCGCTTAGGATTTCAAAGATCTATGCAGTTAACTATAATTGAGCCAAGAGATTCACAGGGTTGGTTTGATCTAGAAGCTACTATTGAGGCATAGCCGTGTGGAACTCTCCCTCCACCTCTACTTGGACGTGGGATAGAAAATCAGCGCATTCCTTGGCTATTCCCATGGCATCCAGATGGTACAGAGAGCGAAGAAGCTCTTGTTTTCCATGGGTTACGAACTCGTCAGGAATGCCTAATCGCTTCACTTTGACATCTGAGGTTTCAGCTTTTTCCAGCAGCTCTAACACTGCAGCACCAAAGCCGCAGCTAAGGACATTCTCTTCTACCGTGACCACCCTTTTGATGTGGTTAGCTGCATCCAAAATAAGCTCTGTATCCAGGGGTTTAGCGAATCGGGCGTTAATTACCGTGGCATCAATGCCCCACAGAGCTAAATGATCCGCTGCTTCCAGAGAGGGCATGACAGTAGAGCCGATACCTATTATGACTACATCTTCGCCTTGCCTCATTATCTCAGCCTTGCCTATAGGAAGCTGATGAAGGTCGCTGGTCAAGGGAATGCCCGTTCCCCGACTCCGAGGATAACGAATTGCCATAGGATGCTCTGCGTCGAGGGCGGTATAGAGCAGGTTTTGAAGTTCATTCTCGTCCTTGGGTGCGCAGATAATCATGTTAGGCATCAAGCTAAGATAGGATAAATCAAATGTCCCTTGATGTGTCTTGCCATCCTCTCCGACAATTCCGCTGCGGTCGAGGGCAAAAATGACAGGCAAATCAGGGAGACAAACATCGTGTAATATCTGGTCAAAGGCACGCTGCAAGAAAGTGGAATATATAGCTACAATAGGTATGAAGCCCTGGGTAGCTAGACCGGCGGCTAGGGTAACCGCATGCTGCTCAGAAATTCCTACATCGTAGATGCGTTGAGGGAACTCCTTGACCAGAGAAGATAGGCTATTGCCTTCAACCATGGCAGCGCTTATCACTATCACCCTGGGATTGTCCCTCAGAAGTCCACCGACTGTCTGAGCAAATATCTGACTATAAGTGGGTATTGTGCTCGAGCCCTCGCTTTTAGGGGATAGGCCGTGAAAGTGAGTGGGATTATCCTCGGCTGGTTTGTAACCCTTGCCCTTCGTAGTCAAGACATGGACAATGACCGGCTTGTAGTAATCCCTGGCTTGAGTTAGAGCTGTCTCCAATTCAGCGATATTATGACCATCTATCGGACCAAGGTAAGTGAAGCCAAGCTGCTCCCACATCATGATGGGCATGACTACCGCTTTGGCTCCTGTCTTAAGACGGCGCAATGTCTCCTGCAGCTTCTTTCCTCCGGGCAAGAGAGACAACAACCGGCTCGTCTGTTTCTTAGCTTGGACATAGCCACGGCTTGTACGCACTACGTTTAGCTGCCTGGCTATCGCTCCTACAGTGGGCGAAATGGACATGCCGTTGTCGTTAAGCACCACAATAAGCCTTGTGCCCAATTGCCCGGCGTGATTCAATGCTTCGTAAGTCATGCCACAGGTAAGACATCCGTCGCCGATGACGGCTACCACGTGATGGTCACCTTGAATGAGATCGCGGGTCAGAGCCATGCCCAAAGCCGCTGAAATGGAAGTGCCACCATGTCCTGTAGTGAAAGCATCGTGAGGACTTTCGTCCCTATCAGAAAATCCTGAGAGCCCCTGGTATTGGCGAAGGGAGGGAAATTGCTTCCTTCTTCCCGTTAATAACTTATGAACGTAGCTTTGGTGTCCCACATCCCAGACTATCTTGTCTTTCGGGCTGTCAAATATCCGGTGCAAGGTAACAGTAAGTTCCACCGTTCCCAGATTGGATGCCAGGTGCCCTCCGTTTTCGCTAACCCTGCTTATCAATAACTCCCTGAGCTCAGAACAGAGTTCACCCAATTCATCTTGGTTTAGTCTCTTAACATCGCCGGGGCCGTTTATCTTGTCCAGTATCTTAGACACCTCAGCCTCCCACTTTAGATTATAACAAATTTTGTTCTTATTGTGTGCTTTTGCTCCTGAGACTGTCGGACTAAGTCCGAAACAAGAGATTAAATACGCCTTTGAATCCGCCTGCTCCTCTTTTAATATCAGTATACTGCAACTCGCCAGTCATCAAGCCGCATCCGGTTCTCCATGTTCCTTCGCGCCGCTTTAACATTTCAAACGCCAGATGAGGAAAGCGGATAAAGAATTTTGATAGCACGCGCGCTGTCCTCAACTCGGGCGTTATTTTCTCATCCACGGCTTTCTGGTACTCCTCCAATTGCACTTTGCCATGTGCTAAAGAGTTCTCAATCACTGGTGCGGCAAGCTGGGCACTCAGGATGGCGTAATAAATCCCCTCCCCTGTTAATGGGTCGGCAAGCCCAGCCGCATCCCCCAGGAGCAAAGCTTTATCTTGCCAAACAGGCCTCCCTTTTGTACAGGTTGGTATTAAGTGGCCGCTAGACCTGGTGATAGTGTAATTACCGATGCTTAGTGAATCCAGAAACTTATGGTGGTGGCGGCTCAATTGTCTGGCCTTGGAGGTAAGACAGCCCACTCCAATAGAGAGGTGGTTGCGCTTAGGGAACACCCAGGCGTAACCTCCGGGAACACACCCCAGGTCCATCTGGACCCTTGATTTCCATTTTGCCAGCTCGTCATCAGGGACGGCGATTTCTGACTCTATTCCTGCGACATATTCCCTGTCCCTTGCCATGCCCAGCTCTCTGGCCACTATGCTATAAGCCCCATCCGCCCCGACCACCAGTCGGGAGCGAAAAATGTTGTCAGCAGTGGAAATCTCAACCCAATCACCGCTCACCTTCACTTGTGTTACTTTCTGACCATCCATAAGCACAGCTCCCAGTTTTTGTGCCTTCTGCACCAAAAAATAGTCAAACGCGTCACGCATCACGGTATATATCAATGGCTGAGAATGCTGCCCCAGATACGGGTTGCCCAGATTAAAAGTAAATCTAGCTTCATGAATTATGTCTTCCACCACCTCCGAGATATCGAAATCAAGAAGTTTTGCAGTCTTGCTCGTGAGTCCGCCAGCGCAGCACTTATAACGCGGCAACCTCTCTTTTTCCAGAAGCAATACCTCTATCCCCCTCCTGGCTAGCTCGTAAGCCAGTGTTGCCCCGGCCGGACCGGCACCCACAACAATTACATCGTAGATTTGTTTCAACAGCAAAAACCTCTATCAGAGAAGTAACAGAAAGACTGATCTTCCTATATTATAACGAAGATATAACGCTTGACAACTCGTCCCCTGGCTCACCTCTTGGTAAGGCAGCTGTGGGCTGAATTTTCGCCATACGAACCAGAAAACCCTCCGTGTGGATCGTTAGGTATTGTACTAGCTTTCCCAGTCGTACCAAGAACTTGAATGTGATTTCTCACCCCTACCGCCACCGACGCCACACACTATTTCGCAACCAATTTCTTTACATACTTCAATTTCCTCTTCCGGTAAGTTAGCTAAATTCCTGTCTCCGCCTTTGGCGAAGATGTGCGGTTTGACTATCTTCAGGGTTTCCGATATTCCCCTGCCGGTATCTACCGATGCAACGACAACGTCTACTGTCCGCAATTCACTCAGTATTAGTGCCCTGTCCATAAGCGGGTATCTTATCCGCCCCTCAAGTCTGGTCCCCTTTCTTTTCATTAGAAGCTGGGCATCGTTATTTAGCAATACCACGAGTAAGTCTCCCAGCTTTCTTGCCTCTTGAAAGTAAACAAGATGAGTTGGCGTTGGTGGATCGAAATATCCGGATACGGCTACCACCTTCCCCCTTTCCTTCAAGGCTTCAAAAAATCTGATGCGTTTGTCAGGATGCAGTATAATCATGGACTTCAAGAAGCTCTCCCATAGTTATCCTCGACTCGCACCACGTCTTCCTTTTCGGGAGTGGAAACTTCAACAAGAGTCGTATCTTCTATCGCCTCTGCCCGGTGAATAATCATCGGTTCTACGTGGTAACTACAGTCTGGCACCAAAGGGAGAATATTAGTCATATAGCCATTCTTAATCATCAAACTAGCTTTCCCCTTCAAGCAATAAAAGGTCTCGTCTTTTTGTTTGTGATATTGCAGACTTAGACGATGGCCCTTTTTTATGAACAGAATCTTGCCTATGTATTTCTCGGTAACGGCAAACGGAATTTCGTGGCCCCGGGGTTTCTCTATTCTTTCCAATTCACTGCAACTCCTCTCTTAATTCTCTATCTATTTACCCATCCTTTTCCATTCTACCATAAAATCCTCAGTAGCCAGGTTATTCCAATTTGAGGCAACGGAAATGTAAATCTTCCTCCTTCCAAGAGAAAAGCCTTCTTCATTTTGATAAGCTTACACCGGAAGTACAAGGCAGGACAAGGAAATAATCTGGCTTAGCTTTCCGGGCCTCCTCCCTATAGTCGGGAGTTGCATTAGTCAAGAGGTAGTGGTTGGTTGAGTAAAACTCTAGCCGTCGTTGGGAGGAGCCCCGCTTAATCAGGGCGACGTGGCAATCTCGTTGCACAGTAGTCAGTATCTCCAATTCTCTAGCCCCTATCTAACCATCTCCAGTCTCTAATCTCTAATCCCTAGTCTCTAGTCTCTAGTCTCTCGCCTCTATCTAACCATCTAACCATCAACCATGTAATCATTTCGAAGAAGTGACATTTTCCCCTTGATTGAATGAAGAATTCATGCTAATTTCTGATTGGAACTCGTGCGCTACCCTGACAAATCATATCCCGCAGGTGAGGCTTCACGGAAGATGACTACAAACCCAATACAGGTTAAGAGGAAGCGCGGCGGCCAGAAAGGCAACCGGAATGCTCGCAAACATGGCTTCTATTCCGCTGCCCTTAGCCCTGCCCAAACACGTCAACTGTGGAACATTACCAATGTGGAAGGCGTTGACCCTGAAATAGCACTCATTCGCGTCAAGTTACAGTCTTCCCTTCAGCACGACCCTGGTAACCGCCGCGTAATCAGAGAAGCCTCCGGATTACTCGTAAAATGGTATTCTGCAAATTACCGGTTGGACCCAACCGATCGCAACTACTTGAAAACTGTCGTCGAGAATCTTTTGGAAATTGTCTCCATGCGTCAGTCCGCCAGCCCCCAGGGCTCGCAAATATAAAGGGCAAACCGACGAAACGAATCGTACGTACTTTAACAACCGAACCTTCCGGAGGTAATCGCTTTACGTATGAAAAAGATCTGTTCAACTTCAGAAAAAATAGCCATTTTTATAAAACGAATCATCCCGGAAACGGAAACAACGCTGGTCTTGGCGGTCTCATGGAGGATCCTATTAGTGTCCGAATAACAACATTTTTTGCATATATGCCCCAAATGACGGAAAAAAGTACGTTTGGCATTCAAGTATTCGGATTTCAATTGGCATTTGGATTTTGACATTTGGAATTCAGCTCCCCACTGGCTGGTTGACTTAGCTATACCGGCTAGAATAAGATAAAGGAACTTCAGGATGAAAGCTAGACACGATAAGGACCTCTGGCTCATCGGCATATTGACCATCGCACTGGCTGTGGTCACCGCTTTCGTTCCTTCCAGCCCAGCCCGCATTATCCTGGGGCTTCCGTTTTTGCTGTTCTTCCCCGGTTACACTTTGATGGCAGCGCTATTTCCCAAGAAAGGGAGCCTGGGTGGGGTGGAAAGAGTAGCTTTGAGCTTTGGTCTTTCTATCGCTGTAGTGCCTCTGATAGGACTTGTCCTGAATTTCACCCCCTGGGGGATAAGACTTTATCCCATCCTGATTTCACTGGCGGTGTTTATCATAGCTGCATCGGGCGTTGCCTGGTACCGCAGGAGAAAGTTGGCCCCGGAGGAAAGATTAAGTGTGTCATTTAATTTCAGGCCGCTATCTAAGGTTAAACTGCCTTTCTGGTACTGGCAGGAGCAGCCCCTCGCCTATAATACGGTGTCACTGGTGCTGGCAGTGGTAATAGCGGTGGCGATAGCGGGTCTGGGATATGGAGTGGTTAACACACCCAGGGTCGGCGAAAAATTCACCGAGTTCTATGTGTTAGGCCCGAGTGCTAAGGCTGAGAATTATCCCACGGAATTGAAGGTGGGTGAGGAGGGGAGGGTGATAGTGGGAATAGTGAATCATGAGCAAGAGCAGGCGAGCTATACGGTAGAGGTATGGATAGATGGTGAGCAGACAAAGCTGAGGATTGACGGCGAGGACAGGTACGATATAGATGTTGAACTAGAGAATGAACAGAAATGGCAGAACTGGGTTGGGTTTGTGCCTCAGAAGGCCGGCCGACAGAAGGTGGAATTTGTATTATATAAAGATGGGGTGCCTTATTTTAAGCAGCCGCTGTATCTCTGGGTAGATGTTGAAGCAGCTTGATCGTGATGTGGCGCGGAGAGATTGCCATGGCACTACGTGCCTCGCAATGACAGTGGCGAGGTTCATCCTCGCCTTCTGCATTACCCCTCTTAGGATAAGAGGGGGTATAGGGGGAGTTACGACTTTCCGCGCTCATAACCCTTTTAATCCCCCTTATCTTAAGGTGGATAATAACAAATGGCCCTAAACCCTGAGGATTTAGCGTCGTGCACCACCTTAAAAAGTCGCACCAAAGTGCTGGCAGCGTATTTGTCCGACGCAAAAATGTAGCCGCCTGACTTGTGACGCGACGCTGAGATTCTTCGCCCCGACAAGTCGGGGCTCAGAATGACACGTCCCTCCTTGTCATTGCGAGGCTGACGAAATCAGCCGAAGCAATCTCGGTGGGGGCAATAAAGATTGCCACGCTTCACTCGCAATGACATTAGGGAAAAGACACCAGGATGCCACCCTGAATGTATATCCATCTTCTTCATAGCCTGGCTTTACTTCTTTCCGGAATTTCGATCGAGCCCAAATCATAATAGTCTTCGGGTCAAATCTTCTGTAATTTAGCAACTCTTCCTTCGGTTGGATTTTGGATGGTTTACCCCCTTGACAAGCCTTTGAAATGGTGGTATTCTTATAATGGCGTATCGCCTATGAGATAGTATAATGCGAACGGAGCTATCAGTTAGTAAGGCGTGGGTGGGGTCTGTATATGGAGTGCAGGGGAGCAATTCACCAGTTTTCTCATCACTTACCTCCTTATTTACATAGGCGGCGGGAGCGAATCAAGCTCCCGTCGTTACCTCTAGAGATATTTCCGGCAGATAGCTCGCGTATGTTCCTCGCTACCCGTTTCGTAACTCTTTGTCTTAACTGGAGGCAGCAGTAATGAAAAGAGCCGACTGTGCCTGATACTGAGCAACACCGCCCGATCTTTGCCATAGCAGGTGTGATGTTCTGTGAGCATGTTTTGGATGAATCGTGGTTTATCTAGTGAAGTGCTACAGGAATCGAAGGAAGTTATTATTAGGTTAAGTCATGTTGATTTGCTATTAAATGACAGAAGCGGTTACAATGGAAGCGGTAGAAACGAGTAAAGTTTCCATGAGATAAACGAGGGAGGTTAAATATGACGAGAAAATCGGAGTCTGTAGAGCTAGATTTGAGATCGTGGCGACAACTATACCAAACCTACACCCTGCTTAAGCAGTGCGAGGACGGGATATTTGAGGAATATGGACTTACCACGGAGCAGTACGCAGTGCTCGTGAGTATATCATACGTCGGCCAGCCTGCAAGGATCACTGACATAGCTCGCTGGCTGGAGCGTAGCACAAACAGCATCAGTATGATAGTTGATCGCATGGTCAAAGCCGGTCTGGTCAGAAGGGCAAGAGACAAGGGTGACCGTAGAGTCGTATATGTGAGTAAGACCAGCAAGGCGGAATCTCTCTTTAAACCAGCGACTGTGGCAAGCTTCGAGAGTGTCAGGAAGATCCTGTCTGTGCTACCAAATGGAGACAAGCTTACTCTCTTAGATTCACTCGGGAAGGTAAAGTACGAGGTACTCAAATGTCTCAATCCTGGAGTGGATATAGAAGCAGTAAAGAAGAGCGAGCGCCAGCAAGCTGCCAATATGGACAGATGGCTAATCGAGTACGCTGCGCCCTCCACTCCCGAAGCCAAACGTCAGGGTGGGAAGAAAAGATAGACCAAATGATGAGGACAGTTAGCTTCACTTATGTCAGCTGGCGTGGAGCAGTTCCGTGGGGCCTGGAATAATCCCGATAGGACGAAACACGCTCCCCGTCTCAACCAACAAATAAAGCACCTTGGCCACCGCTGTCATTAATGCTCTGCACCCGGTACACGCCAAGGTACCTGTCAAATCGACAAATAGATATAGCTAGACACTTTGTTATATAATATGACATTGTCTGGTAGGAATCCAAGAAGGCGGCAAGGAATTGTCAGGTCGATTCTATGATGTCATCGTGGTAGGGGCAGGGCCCGCTGGAAGCTACGTAGCTTATGAACTTGCTTCATCAGGTCACAGTGTTGCTGTTTTTGAGGAAAAAAGCGCGCCGGGACTCAATGTCTGTTGCACAGGAATAATCAGCACCGAATGTTTTCAGTCCTTGGGCCTTGGCACAGATGTGATATTAACCGAGGTAAACTCAGCCAAGTTTTTTTCCCCTTCAGGCAGATGCCTGAGGGTGCAAACTGAAAAGGTTCAGGCTTACGTTGTCAATCGGCTTCTGCTCGATAAAGCGCTAGCCTCTAAAGCTCAATCCCGTGGGGCACAATATTTCTTCTCTTCTCCGGTCATTGACATTATTCGTGGAAAGGATAGCGTACAAGCTGAAGCTTTGTGCTCCGGAGCCAGGGAGATGTTCAGTGCTAGAGCTGTGATTCTGGCTAACGGATTCAGGCCCAAGCTGCCCCGGAAGCTAGGTCTGGGTAAAATCAAGAGTTACCTCGTCGGTGCTCAGGCCGAAATTGAGGCAAGAAACGTTGCTGAACTTGAAGTATACTTTGGTCAGGCAATAGCACCAGGTTCGTTTGCCTGGCTTGTGCCCATTTCAACAAACAAAGCATACGTTGGTCTTTTGGCAACATCCCAGGCCAAGCTACATCTGCAAAAATTCCTTCTCACTCCCTTTTGCCAGGGCAGAATGATAAGTCAGGAGGTGGAAATCGAGCAAAAGGCTATCCCTGTAGGGATTTTGGCTCGCAGCTATGGAGACAGGGTACTGGCCATTGGGGACGCTGCCGGGCAGGTAAAGCCAACTACCGGTGGAGGAATATACTTCGGGCATCTTGGTGCTAAGACAGCAGCCGGGGTGCTTGATGAGGCTCTCAAAGGTAATAATTTAGCCGCCGGTCAGCTTTCGCACTATCAGAAGCAATGGAAAGCAAAAATGGGCAAGGAGCTTACCCGTGGCTACTGGGCTAGATGGGCTTATACCAAACTGAGCGACCGCCAAATCGAGGGAATATTCAGCGCCTTGGATTCCAGTGGCATGGCTGAGGCGTTGCTCAACTCAGGCAAATTTTCCTTTGATTGGCACAGCAAAGTAATTATGGCTGTCCTGAGACGTAGCTCGATCTATCCCTTGCTGAAAATCAGGCATCTCCTTTTTCGCGAGGCTAGTTCATGACTCAGACAAGTTATCCTCCCCAGCATGTAGCTATCATCATGGATGGCAATGGCCGATGGGCAAAGAAACGCGGCTTACCCAGGCTTGCCGGACACAATGCTGGCGGTAAGAATATTCGCCCGGTGGTAAAGATTTTTGCCGACTACGGAGTAAGATACCTAACCCTCTATATGTTCTCCACCGAGAACTGGAACCGGCCCAGGATAGAGGTCACAGGCTTACTCAGTCTCCTAGCAAAGAAGATTGCCCAGGAAACTCAGGCTTTTCATCAAGGAAATATCCGACTGGTGCACCTGGGCAGACTGGATAGGTTATCTCAGAAATTAAGAGAAAAGGTGCAGGCAGCAGTAGAACTCACCAAAAATAATACCGGGCTTACGGTTTGCCTCGCCTTCGATTATGGGGGACGTGATGAAATTGTCCAGGCAGCCAGACGTATCGCCAGCGCTGGCATTCCCGCTGAAAGGATAGATGAGGCTATGTTCGCCGGGTATCTATATCTCCCTGACATTCCCGACCCCGATTTGTTAATACGTACTGGCGGCGAGAGCCGCGTGAGCAACTTTCTCCTCTGGCAGACTGCCTATAGTGAACTTTACTTTACTTCAGTGTTATGGCCTGATTTTGGTCTTAAAGACGTTGAGGAAGCGCTTTCTGAATATAAACTCCGCCAGCGACGGTTTGGCAAAATATGAGGGGTTCAACAATGGCCTCCCTTCAGCTCTGATATGCTCAGTGTAATATTATGTAATTGAAATGAAGTAGGCCGAGGCATACTTCTTATTATTATGGTCTCAATAATCGTTCTGCTGGTGGTCTTTGTTCTCATCGCCGTCCGGCAAATCGGCAGATTCCGCCTTCAGATATGGCAGGCGATGCTGCTCGGGGCACTGGCGGTATTGCTCACAGGACAAATCTCTCCGGCTAACGCCCTCCAGGCCATCAACCTGGATGTCATATTCTTCCTGTTCGGTATGTTCGTGGTCGGTCAGGCGTTGGAGGAGAGCGGTTACCTTTCTCAACTGTCGTCCCGGCTGTTCAGACGAGCTAGGACAGTGGACAGCTTATTACTCCTGATATTGTTTGGCGCCGGGCTGCTTTCGGCTTTCCTGATGAATGACACGCTGGCCATTGTTGGCACTCCGGTCATGTTGCAGATTGCCCGAAAAACGGGTATTCGCCCAAAGCTGCTCCTACTGTCGCTAGCCTTCTCCGTCACTATTGGCAGCGTAATGAGTCCTATCGGCAACCCGCAAAACTTGCTGGTCGCCATCAACGGGAATATTCCCAATCCATTCATCACCTTCCTTCGCTACCTGGCGGTGCCGACTCTTATCAATCTTTTTCTAGCGTACCTCATTCTCAAGTTTTTATACAGGGAACAATTGAAGAATGAGTCACTGAACTACTCAGCTGATCCCATTACAGACCCAGCGCTAGCTCGGTTGTCAAAGGTATCCCTGATTATTATTGTTATCCTCGTGCTCGCCAAGATAGTCACTTCCCTTCTGGGGCTTGAGATGGATTTCCGGCTTACTTATATCGCCTTAGCAGCAGCGTTGCCCATCATTTTGCTGAGTCCTCGCCGCCTAGGGGTAGTCCGTAGAATTGATTGGACCACTCTGATTTTCTTTGCGGCGATGTTTGTCCTGATGGCGAGTGTCTGGAACTCCGGCTACTTTCAAAGCGTCATTTCTGGCTTACACCTCAATCCCAGCTCCGTGGGTGTCATTATGGGGGTGAGTGTTGTGTTGAGTCAGCTAATCTCAAATGTCCCGCTGGTAGCACTCTACCTGCCTGTGTTGAGTCATCTGGGTGCGGCGACTAAGGAAATGGTGGCTCTGGCGGCAGGCAGCACCATTGCCGGCAACTTCTCTATCCTCGGCGCCGCCAGCAACGTCATCATCATCCAGAATGCTGAGAAGAAGGCAGGAGAAACCTTGACCTTCTGGGAGTTTGTCAGGATAGGCATTCCCCTGACGGTCGTGAATGTGCTGGTCTACTGGTTGTTCCTTCTGCTTTTCTGAAGAGCGAGAAAGAAAACCAGGCCATAACTCAGCATGTCGGCAAATTTGAAATCGGATATTGATAGTCTGACTACCTATGGTGGAGCTGAGGGGATTCGAACCCCTGACCTCCTGCTTGCAAAGCAGGCGCTCTCCCGACTAAGCTACAGCCCCAACGCCAATTATTGTATCAAATACTGTGTGGTAGCAAAAGCTTCACGCTGTACGGTCACTTAGCAACTCGAATCGTCGTTACGAGTGAAGTGTAGCAAACTCAAGAGATTGCTACGGCACTGCATGCCTCGCAATGATATGTGGTGATTGGCAAACAGTTTCACGCTATGCCGCCTATGGCATAATTGCTATACTAAACAAAGAGGATACATATATGTCGAGCATAACCTTCTTAACGGCTCTCGCCGCGGGGATTCTATCCTTTGCATCGCCTTGCGTTTTACCGCTGGTTCCGGTGTATCTGGCCAATATAGCCGGGGCATCAGTTCTCACCCCAGACCTTGCTGACCGAAGACACATTTTACTCCATACTATCAGCTTCATAGTTGGTTTTTCCGTGGTTTTCGTTGCTTTGGGAGCTTCTCTTGGCTTACTGGGAGCTGCGGTGCCGCAGGGAGTGTTGGAAAAAGTAGCTGGTGTACTGTTAATCGTGTTCGGCATATTCCTAATAGCTGCCACTAAGGTACCCTGGCTGAATTATGAGAAACGCCTTGACTTTGCCAGGGCTAAAGGTACAGGCTATCTGAGATCTCTGTTAATAGGACTAATATTCTCCCTGGGCTGGATTCCCTGTGTTGGGCCGATTCTGGGGGGCATACTAACCATGGCAGCCAGCTCACAAACAGTGTGGCAGGGAGTTTACCTTCTACTTGCTTATTGTTTAGGGCTGGGCTTGCCTTTCATCGCCGTGGGTCTAGCGTTGGGGACAGCCTCACGATACATCAGATGGCTTAGCCGCCATGCCTTCGTCACCTCCATAGTGGCCGCGGTATTGCTTATCAGCGTAGGAATTCTGATGTTGACCGGTTACCTGGAATATCTCGGCGGGCTTATGCCAGGAGGTTACCAACATGGCTGGTAGAATGTCAAAAAAGACTTGGTTAAAAATGATAACCCTGATTATCGCGGTTCTTGCTCTGGTTGGAATCGCTCTGAGTTGTAATTCCCCCAGTCCATTAGGTAGCAAGGCGCCGGACTTCACATTGCCTACTATGACAGGGGCTAACATAACCCTATCTGAGCTAGAAGGGACTCCGGCAGTGCTTAATTTCTGGGCTACATGGTGTGGTTATTGCATCGGGGAGTTGCCTTATTTTGAGAACGTAGCCAAACAAAAAGTAGGAGAGATAGAAGTTGTAGCCGTCGATGTCGGTGAAAGCCTGTCAACGGTACAAAAGTTCTTCGGCGACTATGAACCAACTATGATAGTAGCCCTGGATAGCAATAAAGAAACTTTCGTGAACTATTGCCGAAATTACAATAACCTACGAGGAAGTATTCCATTTACATTATTCATCGATAGCGAAGGTTTGGTCCAGTACGTACAAGTTGGCGCATTTCCGAGTGAAGCAGCGTTGTGGGACAAAGTGTCCAGCGTTTTGGGGATTACAACTCCTTAAACTTCCTGAAGGCAAGGGTGGCATTAACTCCACCGAATCCAAAAGAGTTGGAAAGAGCTACATTTACCTGAGCCTTCCGGGCGATATTGGGGACATAGTCCAAGTCGCATTTGGGGTCCGGCGTGTCATAATTTATGGTAGGCGGTATAATGCCATCCCTGATAGTAAGAACAGTGAAAATGGCTTCTACTCCGCCTGCCGCCCCCAGTAAATGACCGACCATAGATTTATTGGAGCTTATCGGCACTCTTTTGCTGTGCTCTCCTAGAGCTGCCTTTATAGCCTTAGTCTCTGATACATCATTGATAATGGTAGACGTTCCGTGAGCGTTAATATACTCAACATCGCCAGGTGAGATAGCAGCGTCATTCAAGGCTAGCTTGAGACACCGTGCTTGATTCTCCCAATCTGGGTCAGTTATATGAAAGCTATCGATGTTGGAGCCATAGCCAATAAGCTCGGCATAGATTTTGGCCCCTCTCTGTATAGCTGACTCCATTTCCTCCAGGACAATAACTCCGGCACCTTCTCCAATTACAAAACCATCACGGTCTTTATCAAAGGGACGGCTTGCCTTCTCGGGCTCATCATTCCTTCGGGATAGCGCTCTTATCTTGTCAAATCCAGCGACTGCGACGGGGATAACGTAGGCATCACTCCCTCCAGCGATCATGGCATCTGCTTCGTCATACTGAATAAGCCTGAGAGCATCACCAATACAATTGTTTCCAGTGGCACAGGCAGTCACCACACATTTGCTCGGTCCCCGGGCACCAAAATCCATAGAGACCTCCCCTACCGCCATGTTGGCTATAAATCCAGGGATGAAGAAAGGGGAAACCTTCTCTGGCCCCTCATCACGAAGGGCAAAAAGGTTCTTTCCGTACATAGTCATGCCGCCAGCACATGAACCCAGCACCACTCCCACCCTGCTGGCATTAGTTCCATTTATAGTAAATCCGGCATCATCTACGGCCATGCGAGCAGCTATCAATGCGTACTGTATGAAGGGATCTGTCCTTCTAATTTTCTTCTTATCCAGAAAATCTTCAGGGTGAAAATCCTTGAGCTCGGCGGCGATTTGCACGTTAAAACCAGAAGTGTCAAACTTGGTGATTCTGGCTACTCCCGATTTGCCCTGGCATAGCTTTCGCCAAGATGGCTCAACACCCGTGGCTAAGGGAGTAATAGCACCCAGCCCGGTGATTACTACTCTTCTCTTAAGTATCCTGTTCACGCCTGCTCAATACTTGTTTTCCAGCGTAAAAAGCTCTTTAAGTTAATTTTCTAGCCCTGCCGGCATTGGTAGAACCGAGAAAGGGGGGCATGGGTGCTTATTCCAGCAGTGGCTACTTTCTAGATTTTTGATTCGATGTAGTCAATTGCGTCTTGAACAGTCTGTAAGTTTTCCGCGTCCTCATCGGGGATTTCAATTTTGAAGGCGTCTTCTACCGCAGTAATCAACTCAATGAAGTCCAGGCTATCGGCATTGAAATCATCAACAAACGATGCTTCAGGGACCACTTTCGATGTATCCACCTCCAGCAACTCCACGATCAACTTCTTCAACTGTTCAAAGGTTTCGGTCTCACTCATTTTCTCGTTCCCTTTCTGGCGCCAGTTTCTTAAGCCTGAATCATATTGCTCCTGTATTATATCACCCCCCACGCTACCAAGGGAATTAGGGGGCGCACAGAATTATCATGAGAATTTTGAGATGAGTTCCAAGCTCCCCCGGCAGGACTCTAACCTGCAACCAAGCGGTTAATCCTTCTAGAGCAGGACCCACTCTACCTAACTCCGCCAAGACGCTCCCGAAGTTCTTGGTTTGTTTTACCACGCTTCAAATTGCGCTCTCGCTGCAAAGCCTCTCCCTGCGTGGTGAAGCCCTCAAAGTGAACCAACTCCCACGGACCATGGCTATGAGTCCAGCCACCTTCGCCTTCCTGATGTTGACGGACACGCCTCTCTAAATCGGTGGTAAAGCCCACGTACAATCGACCTTGAAAATTTCGCAAAACATAGACGAAGTACAAAGTTTCATTCATTGACAAGTCACGAGGCTGAACCTGGCTCCCCGGGCAGGACTCGAACCTGCAACCAAGCGGTTAACAGCCGCCCACTCTACCGTTGAGCTACCGGGGAATGAATAACTTGGCGCCACTGCTCAAGTTCGCCAGCACTGATTTTGACACTTTTTAGGATTTTCCTCAAGATGCCTTTCCCTGAGTCCCTGCCTCGAAGTCTATTTTCATCTTGCTCTATTACCACAGTGAATTTATAGTCTGGCATACCCTGCTGTTTACCTTGTCTCACTCAGAGAGATGTAATTCTCATCATCAGGCAAATTTGGTTGCTGGGCAGCTTGCATGGCTAGCTCATCGCAGCGTGTATTTTCCACGGTTCCGGCATGCCCCTTAACCCAGCTAAACTGTACCTCATGATGCTCACACAGTTGCCAGAGCCTCTCCCAGAGGTCGGGGTTCAATACCTTTTCCCGTTTGTTGCGCTTCCATCCGTTTGTTCGCCATCTCTGCACCCATCCTCTGGACATCGCCTTGACTAAGTACTCGGAATCACTGTACAAAGTCACCTTGCATTTCTCTTTTAGAGCCTCTAGTCCGACAATCGCAGCCATTATTTCCATTCTGTTATTGGTAGTTCTGCGATAGCCCCCTGATAGCTCTCTTCTGTGACCCTGATAGAGGAGTATTATTCCATACCCACCGGGGCCAGGATTTCCGAGGCATGCGCCATCGGTATATACAGTCACATACTTAACCTTTTCCATCATAGGTTCTGTTTTGATGTCAGGATGTCAGGTTTTTACGTCCTCTCTGACTTTAGTTGGCTGCCGGGCCAGGATTCGAACCTGGGCTAAAGGATTCAAAGTCCTCTGTGCTACCACTACACAACCCGGCACTATATCATGTTTTGGTGCCGAAGGTCGGATTCGAACCGACACGGGGGTTGCCCCCCAACAGTTTTTGAGACTGCCGCGTCTACCTTTCCGCCACTTCGGCGCACTTACCCTGGAAGCTTTGCCCCCCTTTAAACATTCTCAGTGAGCTCCCCTTCTTTGCAAGGAGGCGTTCTACTGGTAACCTGGTCCTGCTCTGCAGCCTCATAGTTGGTGCCGAGGAGCGGAGTCGGACCGCTGACACGCGGATTTTCAGTCCGCTGCTCTACCACCTGAGCTACCTCGGCATCAGGGATATTGTAGGTTTTCCCCTATTCCAGTGTCAAGCAATTGTACTCGTGGTTATCTGGACATTGTCTTGAGTAAGGGATGCCAGACCAGCTGCTAACTCGGGGCACCGGGCTTGACAAGAGGGATGTGAGCAACACAAAGGGGGCACTCTTGGGGTGAATAAACTGTGGTGGAGACACGAAGGCAACTGAAGAGAGGCTGATCAAAGTCCAGGTTTTTCTCACTGCGGTCGACAAGGACTCCAATACCAGTGATAATACCCTTCAGTTTATTCACAGCACTTATCGTCTCTTTGAGCGAGCTTCCTGTGGTCAGAATATCATCAACAATAAGGACGTATTCGCCAGGCGCAATTTCAAAATCGCGCCTGAAAACCCTTACATCCCCTTCTTTTTCGGCAAAGATGCTCCTCACTCCTAGCTGGCGGGCGGTTTCGAAGGCCAGAATAATGCCGCCCGTGGTTGGTCCAGCCACTACGTCTATTTTTTGCCCTTTAAAATGTTGGGCGATAAGGCGACACAGTTTCTCGGTAAGATGCGGGTGCTGTAAGATGCGAAACTTTTCCCAATAAACAGGCGAATGTAATCCTGAGGCGAGCAAGAAATGCCCTTCTTTTATTGCTCCAGCCGTCTTGAATATCTCCAGTACCTTGTCACTCAAATTGCACCCCAAACGACTGGCTAAGCATCATTGCTTGTCCCTCAGTCCCAAGCAACTCCGGGTAGCTGTAATGCTTGACCACCCCCCAGTTGCTTGGTGGCCAGTAGATAAACCAGGCCTTGCCAATGATATTATCCAGGGGCACCGTCCAGCCAGTATGTGAATCGTTGCTGTTGTTGCGATTATCACCGAGGACGAAGTATTGGTTATCGGGAACTGTTATGGCCGACATCGTGTAGTTTGGACGGTCCTTGATATATTCATCTTCCTCTAGGGCAGTGCCGTTAATGAAAACCTTGCCATCTTTAATCTCCACGGTCTCGCCGGGCAAGCCAATAACGCGTTTGATGAAAGGGTACGGGGACTCCTCATTTGGCGGGGGTGGGTTAAAGACTATTACCTGTCCTCGCTGTGGGCCGGAGGAGTGGTAGCTCACCTTGTTAACCATAATGCACTCACCTTGTTGGAAGTTGGGCTCCATACTGGTCATTACCACAGTATAGCTCTGTACAGTGAGCCGAAGGCAAATAAAAACGGCTATGGCGATAAGAATAGTTATGACGACTTCACGAAGAATTTTCACTGGCGAGGGCTTATTCTACCATAAACCATGAAGTTAGTTCATTTGTCATAGCCCTGCTTGTCTGCGCTGTTCCTTAATGCCAACACTATTATCTCGGGCCGCTATCTCAATTGGCAGAGCAGCTGTCTTTTAATCAGGGTGTCACGGGTTCATGGCGGGCAGTCTCTAAAGGCTCGCCCTCTCGAATGTCATAATTTTGTAACTTTCCCCCTTTCCATTTTATGACCTCTTTATTATCAGTTAGTTATTATTATTGATACCTAAACCTCCGGGAAGCGGGACCCTGGTTTAGACAGATAAACGAACGGAGGTGTTATCCAGGGAAATGGAAAGACGGAGGCCCTGGAGCGGGCTGGTTCCCTGGAGACCGTTCAGGGACTTAGAGGATATGCAACGACGCTTCGATGACATCCTTAACTGGCCGCTTCTACCGACAGTATGGAGGCGAATCCCTACTATGGAGATGGGGTGGGCACCAGCCATAGATGTGTTTGAGAAGGAAGACAAGTTTGTGGTGAAGGCTGAGCTTCCTGGGATGAAGGAGGAGGATATAAATGTCTCGGTTGTCGGCGATACATTAACCATCAAAGGGGAGCGGAAGGCGGAGAGCGAGGTTAAAGAAGATGACTATTACTATTGCGAACGTTCTTATGGTAGCTTCTCCCGCTCTCTGGCAGTACCCTCTAACATCGATGCCAAGAAGATTGAAGCCAACCATGAAGATGGCGTCCTGGAGATTAGTCTTCGCAAAATCCCGGAGGTTAAACCAAAAAAGGTTTCAGTTTCGGCTAAGAAGAAGGCGAAGGCTAGTAAGTAGCCAATGGAATCAGCGTGCTCCCGCTTCCCAACCTTCAAGTGTTAGGCTGGAACAAAATCAAAGAACTTGACGACTCGTCATCCGAGATATCCTATCAACTCGCGGCTGTGGTTTGGATGGCGTAGCTTAGCCAGTGCTTCTTTTTCAATCTGACGTATTCGTTCCTTGCTGAGACCTAACTCTGTGCCAACCTCTGCTAGGGTTCGACTATACTCATTGCCCAGCCCAAACCTCAACTCAATTATGCGTCGTTCCCGGGGCGTCAGCGACTCTAAGGTTCTGTTCAATTCCTCCCTGAGCAAGCTTGCAATGGACTGTTCCTCAGGCTGCAAAATTGTCTCGTCTGCAATGAAATCACCGAGTTGGCCTCCCTCTTCTCCGACAGGTGTCTCCAAAGAAACGGGCCCACCAGAGCTCAGCTTAAGCAGTGATTCTATCTTTTTGGACGGCCATCCTGTCTCAGAAGCTAGTTCCCTCTCCATCGGCTGGCGGCCGAGCTTCTGAGTTAAGTTCTTTCTCGCCCGTGCTAGCTTCGTCAGATTGTCAACCACGTGTCCCGGCAAGTGCACAATGTGTGACTGGTCATCAACTGCCCTGTTGATTGCCTGCCAGATCCAAGGAATAGCATAGGTACTGAACTGGAAGCCTCTGCGATGGTCGAACTTCTGCACTGCCTGCATTAGCCCGATATTGCCTTCCTGGATGAGGTCAGGTAGAGGCACACCCCGACCAATATATCTCTTGGCCACGCTTACCACCAAGCGCAAATTAGCCTGGATCATGTGATTGGTTGCCTGGCGTGCCCCTTCTCTCATTTGCTCAAAGTGCTTGACAATCTCTGAACGATGCTCTTCCAGTTTGTCCTGGAATTCCGGCGACTGCAGCACTTCCCCAAATTCAGTCAGCGAACTTTTCTGCCCTGCCTCTTCCATGATATGCCAGGGTATCAGCCGGCTGTCCAGCGACAATGCAATCAGGTTGTTCTCGATTTCAGTTTGGCTTGCTCGAGTGATTTCAGCTACGGCGGTGGATAAATGCTGATCGATCTTATTGTCGATTGCATGGCGCAGATCTGGATGCGCTACTTTTTCTGCTATGCTTCTGCGAGCAGGAAGTCTGAGATACCGGCAAAGAGCTTCAAAAGTCAAACGTGCTCGACTGAGGCGCTCCGCTAATGTCAACAACAGGTCAATTGCCAACGACTGGGCGCCATGCTCTGCAATCCAATCCTCTTCCAGTCGGGCAAGATGCTTTCCATCCTCTATCTCGCTCGTCAGTGTTTTTGTCTGTTTGGCATTGAGAAGGGAAGTTTGCCCCACTTCAGCCAAATATAGATTCAACGAGTCCTCATCAAGCTCAACCTTTCGCTTTTGGGCAGCAATCTCAACCTCAGATAATTCCTCTTCCTGGCTAGTCTCCTCACCAGCCAAATGCAATTCCTCATCCTCAGAAGAGACTTGCTCTCTATCTTTAACGTTTTCTGAAACTGTTATCATTTTCAACCTCCTTCATACGCTTCGTTTTTGGCAACTACATCTCTCACAGAAAATCATTATAGGTAAGGAGATAATCCTTGTATGCGACTTTTGTCTCATACCATACAGGGCGATGGGATAGGGGAACATGGGATATCAAAAGATCGGTCAGGAAAACCAGTGAAAATACCGTATAAATAAAAGGGCTTAGTTGGTCTTTAGGGTTCTTGGATGATTATCTCAAAGGGACAACTTATGGCCGCGGTGGGACAAATGGCTTCGCAGTCTGTACACCAGTCGCACTCCACTGTTTCAATAATGGTAATGATTTTGTTGACTATCGCCAGAGCATTGCACTGGCACACGCCAACGCATAACCCACACCCGTCGCACCTTACAGTGTCTATAATCGGCATTTCAGCCACGTTTTTCGGTCTCCATGTTGGTTATTTTAGAGGTACAGGTGCCACCTGTCTGTGATTTTTGTCTCAATAATGCACCTCCACTATCTTTTGGAGGGCCTTCTTATCCGTAATTATTATGCGATGGCGATCCAACTTGATCGCCCCCTCTTCCTCTAATGCCTTTAGTGACCTGCCCACTACCTCCCGGGCAGTACCCGCCATAGCTGCCATTTCTTGCTGTGAAAGCCGTGGCCCACAGCCCATTTCACCTCCGATGTGCTCAAGGAGTATTTTGGCTACCCTGCTGATGACATGCCTGAAAGATAGATCCTCAACCAGCGATACAAGGTGACGCACTCGTTTTGCCAGCACTTTGATTACATTCAATGCTATCTGTGGATGGTCCCGGAGGATAGATTCCATGTCACTTTTCTTTATCCCATAAAGAAGAACAGGTCCCATAGTCCGAGCGCTGACGGGATTTGGACCACCATCAAAGATAGGGACATCATTGAAGGACTCCCCGGGGCGCACAATACTCAAGATTTGTTCCTTTCCTTCGACCGAGGTCTTGAACACTTTCACCGCCCCTGAAGCAACAAAATACAAACTCGTAGCCGGTTCACCCTCGAGCAGGATTGTTTCTGCTCTGTCAGCAGTTTTCTCAAAGACTAGCTTTCTGATTGATTCAAGTTCAGTATGACCGATATCGGAAAAGTATAGGATGCTCTTCAAAAACTCCAACTGAACAGCCATCTCTCATCTACTCACGATGTAGCCAAACATGCCTGGTACACATATGCCTTTCAAGCCCTGTGATGCCGGTAACTTCTATGCTCTCAATGTCTAATATACGGTGACCTTCAATATGTCCAGGGCAACTCCCCGGACGCTCAAGGCCCGAATGGCCCTGCTTGGCTAGTCGGCCTGGGCGCACTTTATCACTCCCACAATCAAGCATATTATTCCGTATTCTCCTCCAGGGCTTTCTTCATCATATTTAGAATAGCTTCTTCATGCTGTGCATGTTCTTCAATTGCCTTGGAAAGACTATTGATATTCTGTTGTATTGCTGATTTGTCCGACAATAACTCGTGCTGGTCAAGCCCCTCCAGCTTAATACTGGCCAGGGTTGTTTTGGCGCTCTCGATTTGCCTTGATATTCTATGGTGCTCATGCAAGATAGCTTTCATAAGAAGGTCTCCAAACAATTGAGGTAGAGCCTCTTCTTCAAAGCTAAAGTGATTGTGTAGTCCTGCTTCCAGAGAGGTAATTGCCTGCAATAGTCGGTTCCTCTCCTCGATTAAAGCCGTAATTGAAGTCTGGCTCCATCCAGATTGTGTTCTCTCGAGCGTGAGAAGTGCTTCAATATCATTTACAGTGTCTCCAGCAAGTTTGATATGCCGTCTGATAGCGTGGTGCTCCAAGATCACTCTCTCGACAATTGCCGAAACATCCCGCATGATACACCTCCTTCACGGACAGTTTTAATAGCGGAGAACTCAGCCAGGCCAAGAATGCTTTTTCCTGGGGGCATGGGAGGGCAAAGCGGACTGAGTGGAGACATTTCTCAACCTAGAACCACATTGTCCCGTCGGCATCGAGCACTAAGTCATTGAGTGTAGCAGCGCCTACGATCCTGGCCTCCGGTATAAAGTCTCCTCTTTCCATGCGAAGCAACTGCGTACTCTGTTCACAGACTAGCAATTCTACTCCGGCTTTTATTGCCTGGTCCATTATCTCCCTGACGGTGGGGAAGTTACCCTCTTTGACCGTCTCCGCAATGCCTTTCTTTACCACCGTTATGCCCAGACCTAAAAAATAAATGGTAGCATCTATATCCATTGCCTTAGCTGTCGTGGCCAGGACGAAAGGCGAGTAAAGACGCTTCGGTGTATCAACACCACTTGTTTGAACGTAGAGAATATGCTTTTTCTTAGCCATCATTAACCTCCTATTTTATTTTTTGTATGAGAAATCTCATACCTTCGTTGGTTTTCTCTATCTCAAGCATCTTCTGACCGGTCCGCTTTGCCCAAGCTTTGAGATCTTCCTCAGCAGCAGAGTCATCCGCTAACACCTCCAGGGTCTCCCCAATAGCAAGTTTATCCATTTCCTCCTTGGTTCGAATAACTGGCACTGGACAATAAAGACCTATGCAATCCAAAATTCGATGAACCCGCTTCTGTGAACTAGAGTCTGACACAGTTTTTACCTCGTATAACCGTAATATCTACTCCACGTGACACTAGCCCTTAATCTCAGCCCCACAATGAGGACACACCCTTTTCTCCCGAGACAGAGGCTTCTGGCACTTAGGACAGTAGAATACAGTCACCTGGCAAGTCTGGCAGTAGGGGAAATCCGCCTCAATTATCTTCTGGTCACAGTAGGGACAGAAGAGTTGCTCCTTTTTCGCTTTTCGCTTTGTCATCACTTTTTCCCTCCTTCTTTCTTCTTGCTCAGGTAATCTTCTATGGCTTTGTTCAGAGCTTGGGCGCCCAGATTGGAACAGTGAAATTTTTGCTTGGGTAATCCTTCTAGCTCATCAGCCACTGAGCGCGGAGTTATTTTCATCGCCTCCTCCAATGTTTTGCCCTTAGCCATCTCGCTCACCATGCTGGAAACAGCAATAGCAGCCCCGCAGCCAAAGGTCTTGAATTTAACATCTTCAAGACGATTGTCCTTGACCTTAATGTAGAAGGTCATCATATCCCCACATACCGGATTGCCTACCTCGCCGACACCATCCGGGTTTTCAATCTCCCCAACGTTACGAGGATTCATGAAGTGGTCCATAACCTTTTCACTATAAACTGGCATATTACTTGCCTCCTTTAACTGTCTTACTAAACTTGGCATAAAGCGGCGACATCTGCCGCAGCTTGTCGACGATGGGCGGCATAGCCTCCAGAACGTAATCTATATCTTCTTTAGTGTTATCTATGCCAAGGGTGCAGAGGATAGAGCCCTGGGCTATTTCATGAGATAGTCCCATGGCGATGAGCACATGGGACGCTTTAAGAGCCCGGGAAGTGCACGCCGAGCCGCTGGACACAGCAATCCCCTTGCTATTCAACAGCATGAGCATGGACTCGCCTTCAATAAACTCCACACAGAAGCTGGCATGTCCAGGCAAACGATGTTGCGGGTGTCCGGTGACGACCACGTGTCCAATCCTGTTAGGTAGCTCCTTAAGCAAATGGTCACGCAGCGGTGTTAACCGCTTTATCCGGTCTGCCATGTGCATCTTAGCCAGTTCTGCCGCTTTCCCCAGCCCTACAATAGCCGGGACATTCTCAGTACCGGCACGCCGACCATCTTCCTGAATACCGCCATCGAGAAGCGGCATAATCCGCACCCCTTTCCTTATCCACAACGCCCCGACCCCCTTAGGGCCGTAGAACTGGTTCCCGGCCAGGCTCAAGGCATCTACTCCTAGTTCTGCCACGTTAACGGGTGTGGTCCCCGCTGTAGCCACGGCATCAGTGTGGAAGGGAATACTCCGCTCCCTGGTTATCCTGGTTAGCTCCTGGATGGGCTCGATAGTACCCACCTCACCATTGGCATGCATGATGGACACCAACACTGTATCCTTTCTGAGACTGCGGCGCACATCATCCGGGTTAACCACACCATATTTGTCGACCGGGATTTCGCTAACCTCGAAGCCCCACTTTTGCAGGGTTCTTGCTGAGTGCAGTACCGAGAAATGCTCGATAGCAGAAACTGCCACGTGCTTGCCCTTGTTTTGCTGGGCCAGCGCCAGCCCCTTGATGGCAAAATTGTTACTTTCTGTGCCACTGCCAGTAAAGATTATTTCATCGGCATTAGCGCCGATAAGCGCCGCCACGTGTTCACGAGCGGACCCAATGGCCTCCCGGGCACCATCTCCCCAGTCGTGGAGCGACGACGGGTTACCAAAGATATCACCCAGATAGGGCATCATTGTCTCACGGACTTCAGAAAGAAGCGGTGTGGTAGCTGCGTTGTCTAAATAAACCTTTCTCACGTTGACACCCCCCTAATGTAGCTTTCCAAACTCAGGGATATAACTGATTACCCTCCTCATCCTCAAGGATTATAGCATTCTCAGGACAGCTTTTAGCTGCCTCCATTAAAGTCTCCTCATCAACAGAGCCGGGGTCAAGAACTACAACCTTGTTTTGGTCATCAATCTTGAACACCGTGGGGGCGATAGCCACGCAGTTACTGATCCCGATGCATAATTCTCTGTCTATCTTCACCTTCATTTTCTCATCCCTCTTGTACCTCGCCTCGCTGACAGTCCTGGGTGAGGATTATAGCGCCTCTTTGTCGTTTGAGGCGTAGAATTCCTTCAGTAAGTTCGACACTGCGATTTACCATTTGTGAGATTTCAAGTCTATTCACATCTAGACCTGTCGGTCTATTCATTGGCGGTTCGGAGTCCAGCCAGAAGCCTTATCTATCCAATTTACTAATTAGTTTAATTACTCGATAATGTAGAAGTCATAAAAGGAAGGCAATAAAAGTTACAAAGTTATGTCATTTCTTATGAGCCAGTTTATATGAAAAAGGGGCACACTTCTTCAGCTGGAACGCCTGTAAAGTCTGCCCCTGACTTCGTTCCACTAGTCCTCCCTTTCGATTACTTTCGCCAAGTTGCCCACCTTTACTTAGAGCCTTCATAGAATTACGAGGAGCTCGGGAACCTTCCTTCACTTGCATCTTTTACTCTAATTACTATTCCACCTCCTTTCTTGAAAATAATTTTAGACCCATGGATAGCCTGCGTCTGTGACTTTTATCACTTTGCTCCCAGATATGAATGTCATATTTTTGTAATTTTTCCCATCGATATTTTATGACTTCTCCATGGCAGGCGAGTCATAATCTTAATAGAAGTGTGTCCATGCTGCCAAGCTCTGCACTGCAATTTCACTCAGGTCTGAAGACTGATTGGAGTAAGGAAATGCAGAAGCGCTGCGGGATTACCTTGAGTTAAAGCTCTGGGAGTAACAGCCAGTGGTGAAGAAATATGCTGTCATTGTCATCGGTTCAGGGTGCGGAAGTAATGTTGTCGACGAAGCCCTAGCGCATGGCCTGAGTGTGGCACTTGTGGATGAAGGCCCGCTCGGAGGTACCTGTGCCAATCTTGGCTGTATACCATCCAAGATGCTCATATTCGCTGCTGACAAAATAGCCGAGATACAGGAAGCCAGAAAGCTGGGCATTGAAGCCGACATAAGAA